>Ga0136620_10000148_pt1 | contig 30164 bp, 29 predicted proteins | sample AntDrymUQ4162106_2_FD_104806 | JGI IMG/M metagenome (GOLD analysis project Ga0136620, IMG submission 104806) | Polar desert sand microbial communities from Dry Valleys, Antarctica - metaG UQ416 (21.06) | ecosystem: Environmental > Terrestrial > Soil > Desert | place: Antarctica: Dry Valley... | reverse complement strand
CCTGGCGCCTGGCGCGTGAGAACAAGGTGTTCAAGGCCGCGGTGCGGGAGCTGTCGCCTGCTCCCCTCGATCTGACCGAGATACCGCATGGTGTAACTGCGGTTTTCAGCCCCCGGCCCGACACCTCCCTGCTCGACTCCTACTCTGAACTCCTCGACTCGGCCGGGCGGCAGGCCTGCATCACGCTGGCCTTCGGCATTGCCTCGACGTTCAAGGAGGTCTTGAAGGACAACACCTCCGCGAGCCACCTGGTCTTCATGCTGCTGGAGAAGCGGGACCGGCCGAGCGGGAACAACCCGGCCGAGTCGTGCGAATCAACGCCTCGAACAACGTCTATCAAGCCTGGGGCTCGTTCTTGCGTGATCCTGTGTACCAATGGGTAGCGGAGACCAGCGCACTGCAGCTGGGCCTGAACAGGCATGTCAGCTTCATTCACTCGAAGTTCATGTTGATCGATCCCCTGAGCGCAGACCCGATCATCGTCACCGGGTCGGCCAATTTCAGCGCCGACTCGACTAAAAGACCGCCGGGCTGCAGACATCTACCTCACCGAGTTCAACCGGTTGTTCAATCACTACTACTTCCGCAGTGTCACCGAAGCACTCCAGCACCGACCACAACCCGGTCAGGAAAGCCTGTTCCTGGCCGAAAATGCCGACTGGCAGGCTCACCAGCACTCAGCCGGGTCTCAGCGTCCGGCGGCGCCGGCCGAGCCGAGTAGTCAGTGTCCAGAACGGGCCGGCTCTGGGCGGCAACGGGAGGCTCCGACGGATCGGTTCTCGGCCCCTGCGGGCCGGCGTCCGCAGCGGTCACCATCCCCAGACAGATCGTCATCAGCGCGCCGGCAACGACGGCTGGGCGTCTGCTGCGGCGACTGCTACTCATGCCGGCTCGCCTTCGCGGCTGCCAATAGCAGCGCTAGAGGCCGAGCAAGGGCTCCAGGCCGACGGTGAGACCGGGCCGCGTGAGGACCGCCCTGATGGCCAGCAGTACGCCGGGCATGAACGAGACCCGGTCCAGCGAGTCGTGCCGGATGCTCAGCGTCTCCCCGGTCGTGCCGAACAACACCTCCTGGTGCGCGACGAGCCCAGCCAGCCGAACCGAGTGCACCCGGATGCCGTGCGGCGAGCAGCCGCGGGCGCCGTCCACCTCCGAGCTGGTGGCGTCCGGCGGAGAAGCCATTCCGGCGGCCGTCCGGGCCGAGGCGATCACTTCGGCGGTGCGGTCGGCGGTGCCGCTCGGAGCATCCACCTTCGACGGGTGGTGCATTTCGATGATTTCCACCGACTCGAAGAACCGCGCGGCCTGCTCGGCAAAGCGCATGCTCAACACCGCGCCGATGCCGAAGTTGGGTGCGATGAGCACGCCGACCTCGGGCTTGTGCACGAGCCACTCCTGCACCGTGGCGAGCTTGGCAGCATCGAAACCGGTAGTGCCCACGACGCAGTTGACGCCCTGGTCGACGCAGAACCGGATGTTGTCCATCACGACGTCGGGTGTGGTGAAGTCGACGACGACGTCGGCCCCCGCGTCCGCGACGTTGAACAACCAGTCCCCCGCGTCGACCATGGCGACGAGTTCGAGATCGGGCTCGCGGTCGACCGCCCGGCAGACCTCGGCACCCATCCGTCCCCGAGCCCCCAGCACGCCGACCTTGATCAGCTCGCCATCTAGAGCGGTCACAGAACTCCCTCGAAGTCGGCGTCCTGGAAGGGTCCGACGACAGCCAAGCACATGGGCTGATCGAGCAGTTCGCCGGCAAGTTCGCGGATCTGCTCCGGTGTCACGGCGTCGATCCGACCGAGCAGCTCGGTGACGGTGATGTGGTCGCCGTAGGTGAGTTCGCTCTTGCCGATCCGACTCATCCGGGACCCGGTGTCCTCCAGCCCCAGCACGAGCCCCCCGCGGAACTGGCCCTTGCCCCGGGCCACCTCCTCGTCGGTGAGGCCGTGCTCGGCCACCTTGCCCAGCTCGTCGCGCACGATGGCGAGGACCTCGGGGACCCGGCCCGGCTGGCAGCCGGCATACACACCGAACGTCCCCGCCCCGGCGTACTGGGCGGCATAGGAGTACACCGAGTACGCCAGGCCGCGCCGTTCGCGAACCTCCTGGAAGAGCCGCGAACTCATTCCGCCGCCGAGGGCGTTGTTGAGCACGCCGAGGGCATACCGGCGCTCGTCGCAGCGGTCCAGGCCGAACCCTCCGAGTGTGACGTGCGCCTGCTCGGTGCCGCGGTCGATCACGCCGACCGCGTTCGCCGGCCGCGCCGGGCGCCGCGGTGACCCTGTTCGAGGCGGGACCGGGGTTTCACCCTGGCGCAGGACCGAGCCGAAAGCGGCGCGCACCAGTCGGACGACGGTCGTGTGGTCGACATTTCCGGCCGCCGCCACGACCATCGACTCGGGCAGGTAACGGCGCCGGTAGTAGCCGGCGATCTGGCTTCGCTGCAACGACTCGATGGTCGCGACCGAGCCGATCACCGGTCGGCCGAGCGGATGGGACCCGTACAGCGTCTCACCGAACAGATCGTGTACGGCGTCGCTCGGGTCGTCGTCGCGCATGGCGATCTCTTCCAGGATGACACCGCGCTCGCTCTCCACGTCCGGGCTCGTGATCACGGCGTTCGTGACGACGTCGCAGACCACATCCACCGCCAGCGGGAGATCGCTGTCGATCACGTGCGCGTAGAAGCAGGTGCTCTCCTTGGCGGTGAACGCGTTCATCTCACCGCCGACGGCGTCCATCACCGCCGCGATCTCCAGCGCCGAGCGTCGTTTGGTGCCCTTGAACAGCAGGTGCTCCAAGAAGTGCGAGGCCCCGGCCAGTTGCGGCGTCTCGTCCCGCGAGCCGACGCCGACCCACACTCCGAACGTCGCCGAATGGACCCCCGGCATGGATTCGGTGACCACTCGGAGCCCGCCCGGCAGCACGGTCCGGCGGATTACTCCGCCGTCCGTGCCCCGGGAGAGCTGCCGCGTCTGCGCCCTGCCGGTGCCGGTCAGGCGCGGCGGATGGGTGCCCACGCGGTCAATCGACGGCCGGCGAACCGCTGGCGTCGGGGTCGGCCACCGGGCCTAGGCTGATCTTGCCGCGGGCGTCGATGTCCAGGATCTCGACCTGCAGCTTGTCCCCGACGTTGACGACGTCCTCGACCTTGTTGATCCGCTTGCCGCTGCCGAGCTTGCTGATGTGAACCAGACCGTCCTTGCCGGGAAGCAAGGAAACAAAGGCGCCGAACGCGGTCGTCTTGACCACAGTGCCTAAGAATCGCTCACCAACTTTCGGCATCTGCGGGTTGGCGATGGCGTTGATCCGGTCCACGGCCGCCTGCGCGGACGGGCCGTCGGACGCGCCGACGTAGATCGTGCCGTCGTCCTCGATGGTGATGTCCGCGCCGGTCTCGTCCTGGATCGCGTTGATCATCTGGCCCTTCGGGCCGATCACCGCACCTATCTTGTCCACCGGGATGCGCACCGTGGTGACCCGCGGTGCGTACGGGCTCATCTCGTCGGGTCCGTCGATCGCCTCGGTCATGACCTCGAGGATGTGCAGCCGGGCGGCCCGGGCCTGGGTCAGCGCGGCGGACAGCACCTCCGACGGGATCCCGTCCAGTTTGGTGTCCAGCTGCAGCGCCGTGACCAGGTCCTTGGTGCCGGCTACCTTGAAGTCCATGTCACCGAAGGCATCCTCGGCGCCGAGGATGTCGGTCAGTGCGACGTACTCGGTCTTGCCGTCGACTGTGTCGGAGATCAGGCCCATCGCGATCCCCGCCACCGGGGCCTTGAGCGGCACCCCGGCGTTCAACAGCGCCATGGTCGACGCGCAGACCGAGCCCATCGAGGTCGAGCCGTTGGATGCCAGCGCCTCGGAGACCTGCCGGATCGCGTAGGGGAACTCCTCGCGGGGCGGCAGCACCGGCACCAGGGCGCGCTCGGCGAGCGCACCGTGGCCGATCTCGCGCCGCTTGGGCGAACCCACGCGGCCGGTCTCGCCGGTGGAGTACGGCGGGAAGTTGTAGTTGTGCATGTAGCGCTTACGGTTCTCCGGGTTCAACGTGTCGACCATCTGCTCCATGCGCAGCATGTTCAGCGTCGTGACGCCCAGGATCTGGGTCTCGCCGCGCTCGAACAGCGCCGACCCGTGCACCCGCGGCACGACCTCGACCTCGGCCGACAGCGGCCGGATGTCGGCCAACCCCCGGCCGTCAATGCGCACCTTGTCGCGCAGGATGCGCTGGCGGACGGACTTCTTGGTGACCGCGCGGAACGCACCGCTGATCTCCTTCTCCCGTCCCTCGAACTGAGCGCAGAGGGCGTCCTTCGCCGCGTCCTTGATCCGGTCGAGCTCGCTCTCACGCTCGAGCTTGTCGGCGATGGTCAACGCCTGGTCGACCGCCGCTGTGGCCTGCGCGGAGACCGCCTCGAGCACGTCGTCCTGGTAGTCCAGGAACTGCGGGAAGACCACGGTCTCCTTGGCCGCGGCTGCGGCCAGCTCACGCTGGGCGCGGCACAGCTCGGCGATGAACGGCTTGGCGGCCTCGAGTCCCTGCGAGACGATCTCCTCGGTCGGCGCGGTGGCACCGCCGGCAACGAGGTCCAGCGCATTCCTGGTGGCCTCGGCCTCGACCATCATGATGGCCACATCGCCATCGGTGACCCGCCCGGCGACGACCATGTCGAACACGGCGGTCTCCAGCTCGGTCTGGGTAGGGAAGGCCACCCACTCGCCCTCGACGAGGGCCATCCGAGTTGCGCCGATCGGGCCGGAGAACGGCAGACCGGACAGCTGGGTGGACATCGATGCGGCATTGATCGCCACGACGTCGTACAGGTGGTCGGGGTCGAGTGACATGACGGTGATGACTACCTGAACCTCGTTGCGCAGCCCCTTGACGAAGGTTGGCCGCAGCGGCCGGTCGATCAGCCGGCAGGTGAGGATCGCGTCCTCCGACGGCCTGCCCTCGCGCCGGAAGAACGAGCCGGGGATGCGCCCGGCGGCGTACATCCGCTCCTCGACGTCGACGGTCAGGGGAAAGAAGTCGAAGTGCTCCTTGGGGTGCTTGCCGGCGGTGGTGGCCGACAGCAGCATGGTGTCGCCGAGATAGGCGACGGCGGCGCCGGCGGCCTGGTTTGCCAACCGGCCGGTCTCGAAGCGGATGGTGCGGGAGCCGAAGCGACCGTTGTCGATGGTCGCGACTGACTCATGGATGTCGTGCTCGGACAAGTGCGTCCTTTCGGTTGCCCGAGCCGGAGGTGTACGACGCTCCGCGCAACCTTCGCGTCCGGTCTTCGATCGAAGCCGCCGGGTGCCTTGTGCTCCCGGGAGCCACTACCGAGGACCGGCCGGCGAGCGTTGCCTGCTACCGAGACCCTGCCTCTTCGGTGAGGGCACGGAGTGGAACGTGGCGGGCCACCGGCCCGGAGTAGGCTGCCGCGCGACGGGCGCCGCGGGCAGGGTGCTGCGGATCGTGCGGCTATCGACGTAGACCGAGTCGTTCGATCAGCGACCGGTAACGGGTGATATCGGTCTTGGCGAGGTACTTCAGCAGCCGGCGCCGTTGCCCGACGAGCAGCAGCAGGCCGCGGCGGCTGTGGTGATCGTGCTTATGGAAGCGCAGGTGCTCGGTCAGGTCGCCGATGCGCTTGGTCAGCATGGCCACCTGCACCTCCGGGGAGCCGGTGTCGTTCTCGACCGTCGCGTATTCGGTCATGATCTGCTGCTTCTGGTCACTTGCGAGCGGCACTGACTCTCCAGTCTGTTACGAGGTGCATCCCTCGGTCTCTGTCACGAGGGCAACCAACACACGGCTGAGGTCGACTCAGCAGCTACCAGAGTACCAGCCGTGAGCTGCTCGGTAGCGATGGAGCGAAAAGTGCCACTTCATCGGGGCGGATTGGCACTATCTTGTGCACTGCTCCCGAGCAACCGGCAGACAGTGGACGCAGAGGTGCCGCAACCGGCCTACGACTAGCCCAGCAGCTCGCGGGTCCGCTCCACGTCGCGCCCCATCTCGGCCAGCAGATCATCGACGGTGTCGAAGCGCAGCATCGGCCGCAGCCGGAGCAGGAACTCCACGCCGACGTGCTCGCCGTACAGGTCGCTGTCGAAGTCGAGCACGAACGCCTCGACCCGGCGCTGCTCGCCGGAGAACGTCGGGTTCGTGCCGACCGAGATCGCCGCGGTCAGCGGGCCCGCGGTGCGGACCAGGCGACCGGCGTACACACCGTCGGCGGGGACCGCGGTGTGTGCCGGCGGCTCGACGTTGGCCGTCGGGTAGCCGAGTTCCTTCCCACGACCGTCGCCGCGTACGACGACGCCCTCGATCCGGTGCGGCCGGCCCAACGCACGGCAGGCGCGGTCCATGTCACCGGCGGCTACACACGCCCGGACGTACGTCGAGGACAGTTCCACGTCGTCATCGGCAAGCAGTTCGACGCCCTCCGCGGTGAAGCCGAACCGCCGGCCGAGTTTCCTGAGCAACGCGACGTCGCCTGCGGCCTTGTGCCCGAACCGGAAGTTCTCCCCCACCACCACGGCGGCGACGTGCAGCCGCTCCACCAGCACGAGGTGGACGAACTCGTCGGGGGCGAGCCGGCTGAAGTCCCGCGTGAACGGCAGCACACAGAGCGCGTCGGCACCGAGGTCCTCGACGAGGGTTGCCTTGCGGGCCGGCGACGTGAGGATCAGGGGGTGTGACCCCGGCCTGACCACTTCGCTGGGGTGCGGATCGAAGGTGATCAGCACCGACGGCAGCGACAGCTCGCTGGCTCGGTGCACGGCGGCGCTGATGATCTGCTGGTGGCCGCGATGGACCCCGTCGTACATGCCGATGGTGACGACGGACCGTCCCCAGCCGGACGGGGTGGCGTCCATGCCACGCCAGCGCTGCATCAGGCGATCCTGTGCACCCAGCCTCGGGTGTCGCCCACCCGCCCGTGCTGGATGTCCAGCAGCTGCTGGCGCAGCCGGAGCGTGATCGGCCCCGTGCCGCCGTCGGCGATCGTGAAGTCGCCGGTCTTCGCCTTGACGTGGCCCACCGGAGTGATCACCGCTGCGGTGCCACACGCGAACGTCTCGGTGAGCGTGCCCTCGGCCGCCGTGTCTCTCCACTCGTCGACGGAGAAGCGGCGTTCGCTGACGCGGTAACCAGCGTCCTTGGCGAGGGTGATGAGGGAGTCTCGGGTGATCCCGGGGAGCAGCGTGCCGGTCAGTTCCGGGGTGATCAGCTCGGCGTCGGGGCCGGCGCCGAGGACGAAGAACAGGTTCATCCCACCCATCTCCTCGACGTACCGGCGTTCGACCGCGTCGATCCAGACGACCTGGTCGCAGCCCTCCTCGGCGGCCTGCTGCTGCGCGAGCAGGCTGGCCGCGTAGTTGCCTGCTGCCTTGGCTTCACCGGTGCCACCCGGCGCTGCCCGAACGTAGTCCTCGCTGATGTAGACCGACACCGGTTCGACACCTTGCGGGAAGTAGTCGCCGGCCGGCGAGGCGATGACCAGGAACAGGTAGCGCGTCGATGGCCGCACCCCCAGGAACGCCTCGGTAGCGATCATGAAAGGCCGGATGTAGAGGCTCTTCTCCGCACCGGTCGGGATCCAGTCCCGGTCGACGTCGATGAGCGCATCGACCGCGGCGACGAACGCATCTTCCGGGACGATGGGCATCGCCAATCGGGCCGCCGACCGGCCGAACCGGCGCGCATTGGCGTCGGGACGGAACGTCGCGATGCCGCCGTCATCCTGGTGGTAGGCCTTGAGCCCCTCGAAGATCGATTGCGCGTAGTGCAGGACGGCCGCGCTGGGATCCATCGTCAGCGGCGCGTACGCCGACAGCCGAGCCTCGCACCAGCCCTGACCCTTGATCCACCGGACCGTGACCATGTGGTCGGTGAAGACCTGACCGAAGCCGGGGTTGTCCAGAACACGGGCCCGCTCGGCGTCCGGCATCCGCCGGCCGCCGGGCTCGATCGTGAGCGGCAAGTCCGCGCTGAGCGTTCGGGGCATCCGGTTCCTCCTCGCTGTCCGCGAACTCCCACGATCACCGTAGCCGCGGCTCGGGAGCGCGTGGCTACTAGGGTTTCTACTCGTGGGTGACATCGTCCGCACCGAGCAGATCAGCCTGCACGGTCACCGGCTCAGTTACCGCACGGCCGGCGACGACGGGCCCACTGTCCTGCTGCTGCACGGCCTGGCCAGCAGCTCGGCCAGCTGGGAGCAGACGCTCCGCCGACTGGGCGCTGACCACCGGGTGATCGCCCCGGACATGCTCGGCCACGGCGCCTCGGAGAAGCCGCCCGGTGACTACTCCCTAGGCGCCTTTGCGAGCCTGGTACGTGACCTTCTGGTCGCCCTGGACATCGACTCGGCCACGGTCGTCGGGCACAGTTTGGGCGGCGGAGTGGCCATGCAGTTCCTCTACCAGTACCCGCAGTTCGTCCAGCGGCTCGTCCTGGTCGATTCCGGAGGTCTCGGCAAGGATGTTTCGATCGCCCTGCGGGCGGTCAGCCTGCCCGGCGCCGAGTACGTCCTGCCCCTGGTCCTCAACCCACGGACCCGCCGGCTGGGCAGCGCTCTGCGCCGGTCTGTGGGCCGGGTGCTGTCCCTGCTGCCGCTGCGGATCGGCCCGGCAATGACCGAGGTGGCCTCCGCCCTGTCCTCCCTGACCGAGCGCGATGCCCGCGCCGCATTCGTGCACACCGCTCGCAGCGTGGTGGACATCGGTGGGCAGCGGGTCAGCGGCACCGACCGCTTCTACCTGGCTGCCCGTACGCCGCTGCTGGTGGTCTGGGGGGCACGGGACGCGGTCATCCCGGTCACCCACGCCTACGCCGCTCATGAGGCGGTGGCCGGCAGCCAGCTCGCCGTGTTCGAGCGATCAGGACACTTTCCCCAGTGCGACGAGCCGGACCGCTTCGCCGCCACGCTCCGCGAGTTCATCACGGCGACGACTGGCTCCTCCCATGCCCACGAAGCGTGGAGGCAGGCTCTGCTGGCGAACTCCGGACCGCTCTGAGCCGGGTGTCCAGGAGCCGGTACACCCCTGACACGGCCAGGAACAATGCAGTCACGAGCACGCAGTTCACGGCGACCGTCGGGTAGCCCTCGGCGTTGACGTCGACGAAGGGATACGGGTACTCGTCGGTCAGCTCACCCCGCACCAAGGTGTACCCGAGCCAGAGCACCGGGAAGAGCAGGGTCAGTGCGATCGTGCGTACGCCGATTCGCGGCCGCGGCCCGAACAGCACCCAGCCGACGACGACGAGCACGGGGGTCAGGTAGTGCAGCCCGGTGTCGGCCACCCGCTCGGCCGGGGTGAGTTCGTACAGACCGCGCAGGACCGTGACGTAGACGATGCCGGTCACCGTGATGCAGACCAGGCTGGCCAGCCGGGCGATCCGCCATACCGGCCCGTCCCGGTCCGGCCGGAGGAACAGTGTCACCGCCACCACCGTCACGATGATGTTGCTCTGGATCGTGAAGAAGCTGAACAGCCGAACCAGCCGGACCAGGACGGTGTCGTTGTCCCGGGCCAGGATGATGACGAGCTGCAGCAGCAACGACGAGCCGGAGATCGCCGCAGTCACCAGGTGCCAGCCGCGCGCGGCCCTCACCGGTCGCTGCTGCCGGGTGCCGGCCCCCTGTCTTCGGCAGCGACCGGAAGATCACCGATGGACATGTCGGAGGCCGGGACGTCCTGGGCTGCACCGGCGATGGCCTCCTGCCCGGTCTCGCCGGTGATGAATCGGTAGGCCAGCCCGGCGATGACAGCACCGACGAGCGGCGCCAGCCAGAACAGCCACAGCTGCGCGAGGGCGCCGTCGACGAAGAGCGCCGGTCCGGTGGACCGGGCCGGATTCACCGACGTGTTGGTGACCGGGATGGAGATCAGGTGGATCAGCGTCAGGGACAGGCCGATCGCGAGCGGTCCGAACCCCTTGGGCGCCCGGCGGTCGGTAGCTCCGAGGATGATCAGGAGGAAGAACAAGGTCAGCACCAGCTCGATCACCAGCGCTGATCCGACGCCGTAACCGCCGGGTGAGTTCTCGCCGTACCCGTTCGCGGCCAGGCCGTTCTCGGCCAGGCTGTAATCGGGGGAACCGTTGGCGACGACCAACAGCAGTGCCGCGGCCACGACGGCGGCGATCACCTGGGTCACGACGTACGGCGCGACGTCTTTCGCGGGCAGCCGCCGGCCCAGCCACAGCCCGACCGTGACGGCAGGATTGAAGTGGCCTCCCGAGATGTGCCCAAAGGCGTAGGCCATCGTCAGGACGGTGAGCCCAAAGGCCAGCGAGACGCCGAGCAGCCCGATGCCGACTTCTGGGAATGCCGCGGCCAGTACGGCGCTCCCGCAGCCGCCGAAGACCAACCAGAACGTTCCGAGGAACTCTGCGCCCAGACGCTGCGACAGCTGCATGACACTCCTTCGGCCGGGCGACAACCGTGTGTATCCACGCTAACGGTTGTCCGCTTTGTCCGCGCAGCCTGTCGGGCCCAGTCGCCGATCAGCGTGCTGTTCCGCGCGGCGCCACCCAGTGCACCTGCTGGCCCGTCACCGCGGCTATCGAGTCGAAGTCGCTGTCGTAGTGCAGCACAATCGCCGCGTAGTGCTCGGCTATTGCTGCGGTGAGCAGGTCGACGATGCCGGCCGCTCGGTGCTGACTACGCCGCGCCAGCATCGCCTGAACGGCCTGTGCACGCCGGCCGATCTCGGCGTGTAGCGGCAGCTCGACAAAGCCGGCCGCTCGCCGATGGGCAGTGGTCGAGTAACCGGCTGGGTCACGCGCTGAGTACCCAACCTCTAGATCGACGGTGACGCAGGTGGCAAGGAGACCGAGCCTGCCAAGCCGGTCGAGCTCCGCATGCACTACCTCATCGCCGACACGGGCGATCGCGCTCGTGTCGGCAAGGTAGAGCCCGGATGGGATCACCGCCGGCCCGCGGCCCGCACCTCCGGGTCAGCAAGGTCCGGGCTCCCCCAGATCAACGGGTCGGCGAAGGCCTCGTTCCGCAGTCGACGCCCCGCCGCAAACGCGAGCGCGGCATTGACGGTCTGCACCTTGCTTGTCGTTCCAAGCTCCCGTGCCGCGGCCGCTAACTTCTCGTCATCAAGGTCAATCGTGGTGCGGCTCATGAGGACATGATAGCAAGTCGTGCATCAAGTGTGCCGTAGATGATGCCCTAGCCTGAGCAGTCAGGCGGGGTTTAGCACCACCAACGACCTCGCAACGCCGTCGCGCTCCGCCATCAAGGCGATGACGTGCCCGTCCGGGCCGAACACGCCATACGGACCGGACAGCCCCATCGGGGGAAGCCGGCCACCGTGGCCGACCGCCCGGGCTTGCCCGTCGTCGACGTCCCGGCGCGGGAAGCAGCCGGCGACCGCATCGTCCAGACCGATCAGCACCGGCTCGGCGGCACCGGCCAAGGCCTCCAACGTGAGGGCGGCGTCGAGGTCGAACGGTCCCACCCGGGTACGACGCAGCACCGTCAGGTGTCCGCCCACGCCGAGCCGGGCTCCGAGGTCCCGCGCCAGTGCCCGGACGTAGGTGCCGGTCGAGCAGTGCACCTGCACCGAGACATCCAGCACGCCGGCGCGCGGCGTGGCAGCCGTGACCAGCTCGAACCGGGACACGGTGACCGCACGTGGCGCCAGCACGACCTGCTCGCCCGAGCGCACCCGCGCGTACGACCGTTTGCCGTCCACCTTGATCGCACTGACCTGCGACGGCACCTGTTCGATCCGCCCGGTCAGCTCCAGCATCGCCGCTCGGACCGCGCCCTCGGTGACCCGATCCGCAGGTACGGCGACAAGCACTTCACCCTCGGCGTCGTCGGTGACCGTGGACTCCCCGAGCCGGATCGTGGCCGTGTACGACTTGTCGGTCAGCGCGAGATGCCCGAGCAGCTTCGTCGCCCGCTCCACCCCGAGCACGAGCACCCCCGTCGCCATCGGGTCCAGCGTGCCGGCGTGCCCCACCCGCCGGGTCCCGACGATCCGGCGTACCCGCCCGACGACGTCGTGCGAGGTCCAGCCGGTCGGCTTGTCGACAACGACGAGCCCATTGGTCACGCCCGCGCTCCCACGACCGCCCACCGGCCACTGCGGACACGCCAGACCAATCCGAGGAGGCGGATCACGATCAGCAGCACCAGACCAGCCCACACCCCGGGCAGCCCCAGATCCAGCGGCAGCGTCAACAGCAGCAGCGGCAGGAACCCGACGACGCTGGCAGCCAGCGTGAGCGACCGCAGGTAGGCGACGTCGCCCGCGCCCATCAGCACCCCGTCCAGCGCGAACACGACTCCGGCCACCGGCTGCATCACGGCAAACCACCACCAGACCCGCTGAGCCTGTTCGACGACCGCCTCGTCGGGGCTGAAAACCCGGGGGATCAGGTCGAAACCGGCGAGCAGCAACACGGCGGCCAGGCCGCCCACGGCCGCGCCGTAGCGGGTGACCCGCCAGGCGGTGGCCCGCGCCTGATCCACCCTGCCGGCGCCCAGGCTTTCACCGACCAGCGCCTGCGCGGCGATCGCGAACGAGTCAAGCACCAGGGCGAGAAAGAAGAACAGCTGCAGCGCGATCTGGTGGGCGCCGACCTGAGCCGTGCCCAGCCGGGCAGCGACCGCTGCGGCGATCAGGAAGCAGGCCTGCAGGGCGACCGTTCGGGCGGTCAGGTCCCGGCCGACCCTGAGCTGAGCGAGCAGGATCACACGATCGGGACGAATCGCCACCCCGGTCCGCTGCAGCGCGCGCAGGAAGAGCACACCGCCCACCAGCTGGGCCACCACGTTGGCCACCGCCGAGCCGGGCAGTCCCAGGCCGGCGCCGTAGACCAGGACGGGGCAGAGCACGGCCGACAACGCATTGGCGAACAACACGTAGCGCCATGGTCGCTTGGTGTCCTGGACCCCGCGCATCCAGCCGTTGCCGGCCAGGCTGAGCAGGAGGAACGGAGCTCCGAGTACGGCGATCCGCAGCCACTGCTCTGCGGCGGCCTGCTCGAGAGTCGCTCCGCCGGCCAGCAAAGTGGTCAGCGGCCCGGCGAAGACCTGGATGACGGCGACCATGACCAGCCCGATCGCCAGGGCCAGCCACGAGGCCTGCACGCCTTCAGCGACGGCCGCCTCCCGCCGGCCGAGGCCGTGCAGGCGGGCCGCCCTGGCGGTGGTGCCGTACGCCAGGAAGTTGAACTGCACCGCGGCGACCGCGAAGAGCGCGCCGCCGATCGCCAGCCCCGCCAGCGACAGCGCGCCGAGGTGGCCGACGACCGCTGTGTCGACCAGCAGGTACAGCGGCTCGGCTGCCAGTACGGCGAGCGCAGGTACCGCCAGCGACAGCACGCTGCGCTGGCTGCCCGACTCGGGCTCGGACGTCACCGCGGGTCGGAGTCGTCCTCGGACTCGCGCGGAACGCGATAGGGGTCGGCGTCCCCGGCGTAGGACGCCCCGCTGCGCACCCGGGCAAGTTCGGCGTCGGCCGCGCGGGCACGGGCGAGGGCATCGTCGAGTTCCCGGGTGATGACAGGAACGGTGTCCGTGACGAACGCCAGCGTCGGGGTGAATTTGACGCCGGTCTGCTTGCCCACGGCCGAGCGCAGTACCCCGCGAGCCGATTCCAGTGCGATCGCGCTGTCGGCCTGCGCCGCGTCGTCGCCGTACACGGTGTAGAACACGGTGGCCTCGCGCAGGTCGGGGGTCACCCGGGTGTCGGTGATCGTCACCATGCCGAGGCGAGGGTCCTTGACCTGCATCTCCAGCGTGGACGCCACGATCTCCTTGATCCGGACGGCGAGCTTGCGCGCCCGTGGGGCGTCGGCCATGAGAAGACCCCTTCTAGTCGTCGGCGACCTCGCCGGAGCGAGGGCGTCAGTCCTCAGAACTGAACAGCTGGCGGTGGGTCGACAGCAGTTCGATGTCCGGCCGCCCGGCCACCCACCGCTCGCAGGTGTCGAGCACCGCCGTGACATGCCCCGCGTCCCCGGCCACCGTGGCGATGCCGAGCTGCGCCCGCCGGTGCAGGTCGGTGTCCCCCACCTCAGCGGCGGACACGGAATACCGGCGGCGCAGCTCGGCCACGATCGGGCGAACGACGGCGCGCTTGCCCTTGAGCGAGTGCACGTCACCCAGCAGCACGTCGACGACGAGCGTCCCCGTGAACATGGTCAGGTACGCGGCTTCTCGCGCATCTCGAACGTCTCGATCACGTCGTCGATCTTGATGTCGTTGAACGACCCTAGACCGATACCGCACTCGTAGCCGTCGCGCACCTCGGTCGCGTCATCCTTGAACCGGCGCAGCGAGTCCACGGTGAGGCCGTCGGCCACGACCACGCCATCGCGAATCAACCGAGCCCTGCTGTTGCGCGTGATCGTGCCCGAGCGAACCAGCGAACCGGCGATGTTGCCGATTCGTGGCACTCGGAAGACCTCGCGAACCTCCGCCGTACCGAGCTGGGCCTCCTCGAACTCCGGCTTGAGCATGCCCTTGAGAGCCGCCTCGACCTGCTCGATCGCCTGATAGATGACCGAGTAGTAGCGGACGTCGATGCCCTCTCGGTCGGCGTACTCCCTGACCTTGGTCTCGGGCCGGACGTTGAAGCCGATGATGACCGCGTCGGTTGCCGAGGCCAGGTTGACGTCGTCCTGCGTGATGCCACCGACGCCACGGTGGACCACGCGGAGGCCTACCTCGTCGGAGACCTCGATCTGCATCAGGGCGTCCTCGAGCGCCTCGACCGAACCGGACCCGTCGCCCTTGAGGATCAACGTGAGCTGGTCGATCTTGCCCTCGGCGATGGCCTTGTCCAGGTCCTCCAACGACACCCGCCGGCGGGTCTTGGCCTGCATCGCGTTGCGCTCGCGAGCCGAGCGACGTTCGGCGATCTGCCGGGCGACCCGGTCCTCGTCGACGACGAGGAAGTTGTCGCCGGCTCCGGGAACGGAGGTCAGACCGAGCACCTGGACGGGGCGGGCCGGGCCCGCCTCGGTGACCAGCGCGCCGTTCTCGTCCAGCATCGACCGGACCCGCCCGAAGGCGTCCCCGGCGACGACGGAGTCGCCGACTCGGAGCGTCCCGCGCCGGATCAGCACGGTTGCCACCGGTCCGCGGCCACGGTCGAGGTGCCCCTCGATCGCCACCCCCTCCGCGTCCTGATGCGGGTTGGCCCGCAGGTCCAGGGCGGCGTCAGCGGTCAGCAGGACGGCGTCGAGCAGTTCCTCGATGCCCGTGCGCTGGCGGGCCGACACATCGACGAACAGCGTCTCGCCGCCGTACTCCTCGGCGACGAGGCCGTATTCGGTCAGCTGCTGGCGGATCTTGGCGGGGTTGGCCCCCTCCTTGTCCACCTTGTTGACCGCGACCACGATCGGGACCTCCGCCGCCTGGGCGTGGTTCAGCGCCTCGATCGTCTGGGGCATGACGCCGTCGTCGGCGGCCACCACCAGAACCACGATGTCGGTAACGTTCGCCCCGCGGGCACGCATGGCGGTGAACGCCTCGTGGCCCGGCGTGTCCACGAACGTGATCAGTCGCTCGATGCCCTCGTGCTCGTGGTCCACCTGGTAGGCACCGATGTGCTGGGTAATGCCGCCGGACTCTCCACCGGCCACGTCGGTACGCCGGATCGCGTCCAGCAGCTTCGTCTTGCCGTGATCGACGTGACCCATGACGGTGACGACCGGCGGGCGCGACACCAGGTCGGACTCGTCACCCTCGTCCTGGCCGAAGCTGATGTCGAAGGAGTCCAGCAGTACGCGGTCCTCCTCCTCCGGGCTGACCACCTGGACGACGTAGCCGAGCTCGGAGCCGAGCAGCTCGAGCGTCTCGTCGTTGACCGACTGCGTGGCGGTGACCATCTCGCCGAGGTGGAACATCACGGTCACGAGCGCCGCCGGATTGGCGTCGATCCGCTCGGCGAAGTCGACGAGCGACGCGCCGCGCGGGAGTCGGATCGTCGCGCCGTTACCGCGCGGGATCTGCACGCCGCCGATCGACGGCGCCTGCATGTTGTCGAACTCTTGACGCCGCTGCTTCTTGCTCTTGCGACCGCGTACCGGACCGCGGCCACCCGGACGACCGAAGGCGCCCGCTGTGCCACTGCGGCCACGACTGCCACCGGAGCGACCGCCACCACCGCCACGAAAACCACCGCCCCCGCCAGGACCACCGGGACCACCGGGACCACCGGGACCACCGGGACCGCCGGGGGCGCCCACACCACCGGGACCGCCGCGGTAGCCGCCGCCGGGTGCCCCTGCGCCAGGTCGGCCGGTCCCGACGCCCGGGCCACCGGGACGGCCACGGCCGGCACCCACGCCGCTCGGTGCACCCGGACCGCCAGGTCGTGGCGCGCCGGGACCGGGACGGCCGAAACCGCCGCCGGGCGCGGGACGTGCGGGCATCATTCCGGGGTTGGGGCGTGGACCGCCCGGGCCGGGGCGCGGACCGCCCGGACGCGGCGGCATGCCGGGACTCGCGCCCGGGCGCGGAGCGGGCGGGCGGGCCGGCATGGCCGGGGTAGCGCTGCCGACGCCGAACGGGTTGTTCCCTGGGCGAGGCCCAGGTCGCGCCGACAGGGGTGACTTCGACGCCGCTGCGGGTGCCTCGGGCAGCTCGGGCTCTGCCCGCACCGGCCCGGGCGCAGCCGGCGCCGGACCGGGGGTCGGAGCGGCCGGACGGGCCGGGATCGGCATCGGCGCGAGGTCGGTCGCGGCCACTGACTGCGCGGCCGCTGGGCTGGCCGCTGCCGGGGCTGCCGCCTTGGTCGTCCTTGCCGCCGGCGCCGCCTTTGCCGCCGTCGGCGCCGGGAACGCTTCCTTGAGCCGTCGAGCGACAGGTGCCTCCACCGTCGAGGACGCGCTCTTCACGTACTCACCAAGCTCGCTGAGCTTTTCGAGTACTGCCTTACTGCTCATTCCGAGCTCTTTGGCGAGCTCATGTACGCGGGCCTTGCCTGCCATCGGACTCCTCGTCTCGAGGCCGGCGGTAACCCGCTCGACCCCGTCTTTACTGGGACAAACTCATGGGAGCTTCATCGCGTGCTCATACGGGTCGACCTGCTCTCACACAGACACGCGCGAGGCGTTCCCGCGCGCCGATGCCGTTACCAGCCGAGTGAGGATACGACGTACTCGCGGATCGCGGCGATGTCGACCGGTCCGATCAGGCGAAGTGCCCTACCGAACGCCCGGCGTCGCTCCGCGAGGTCGAGGCAGTCCGACGCGGGGTGCACATGCGCACCGCGACCGGCGAGGCGACGACCAGGATCCGGACTCAGACGATAGCCAGCCGAACCCACGTCGTCGCCGACTGCCACGACTCGTAGCAACTCGGAGACCGGCGAACGCTGACGGCACCCTACGCACGTCCGGATCGGAGCCAGCCGAACCGGCTGATCCCTGGATTGCACAGGACACGACGACGTACGCCGAACCGTCATCCAGTCTAACCCGTCGCGGGGGCGGCCTGTTCCACCGCCTGGGTGTCGCTGCGGATGTCGATTCGCCAGCCGGTGAGCCGGGCGGCCAGCCTGGCGTTCTGGCCTTCCTTGCCGATGGCGAGCGACAGCTGGTAGTCCGGTACGACGACCCGCGCGGCCCTGGCGTCCGGGTCGACGACGGTCACGCTGATCACCTGCGCCGGGGACAGCGCGTATCCGACGTAGCTGGCCGGGTCATCGGAGTAGTCGACGATGTCGATCTTCTCCCCGTGCAGCTCGCTCATCACATTGCGAACCCGGGCGCCCATCGGCCCGATGCAGGCGCCCTTGGGGTTCACTCCCGGAACGCGTGACCGCACGGCGATCTTGGACCGGTGGCCTGCCTCACGCGCGACGTTGACGATCTCCACGGTGCCGTCGCTGATCTCCGGGACCTCGAGCGCGAACAGTTTACGGACCAGGTTGGGATGGGTCCGGCTCACCGTGACCTGCGGGCCACGCGCGCCCTTGACCACGGATACGACGAAGCACTTGATCCGCGACCCGTGCTGATAGACCTCCCCGGGCACCTGCTCCGCAGGCGGCAGTACGGCTTCGATCTTGCCGATGTCCACGAGCACCAGCCCCCGCTCGTTGCGGCCGCCGTGGGCCTGAATGATGCCGCCGACGATGTCGCCTTCCTTGCCGGAGTACTCGCCGTACGTCCGCTCGTTCTCCGCGTCGCGAAGCCGCTGCAGGATCACCTGCTTCGCCGTACTGGCGGCGATCCGGCCGAAGTCGCTGGGCGTGTCGTCGTACTCCCGCTGGATCGCACCGTCGTCGTCCACCTCCTGCGCCCACACGACGACGGCTCCGCTCTTGCGGTCGATCTCTACGCGGGCGTGGTCTCTGCCGCCACCGCTACCAGTGCCGCTGTGTCGATAGGCGGTCAACAGGGCGGTCTCGATGGCGTTGACGACGGTGTCGAAGGAGACCTCCTTCTCCCGTTCGATCAGCCGCAACGCCGCGATGTCGATGTTCACGACTCCTCCTCGCTCGCGGATCGCCGGTTGAACTCGACCTCGACCCGCGCGCTCGCGATCCGTTCGAACGGCAGCTTGAGGTGCTCGCCGTTGACGTCCAGGACAACGCCGCTGTCATCGCTGCGGGCCACCCGACCGCGCACGGTGCCCTCCTCGGCCTGGGTGAGAGTGACCAGCCGACCGACCGCCCGGCGCCAATGCCGGGGCTGCGTGAGCGGCCGATCGACTCCCGGAGAGCTGACCTCCAGGACGTACGGCGCGGCGCCCATGGCACTGCCCTCGCTCTCGTCCAGGGCCTCGGACAGGGCGCGGCTGAGCTCGGCGACCTGATCGAGGGTGATCCCGCCGTCGGCGTCGACCACGACCCGGACCAGGCTGCGGCGCCCTGCGGGTGTGACTACCACATCTTCCAGGTCGTACCCGGCGGCCTGGACGATCGATGTGATCACAGCCGTCAGCCGGGTCGGGGGAGCCGCGCGGCTGCTCATCGCCGGCTCCTCTCTGCCTCTGGAATTGTCTGTCCACGTCAGGGTAGCCGCATCGGAGCAGGCGGTGCGGGCTGCCAGACTGCCTGTTCATGGGCACACCGCTTCCCCGACGCCGAGTCCTCCTGGCGGTTGCGACCGCGGCCGGTGCGCTGGGCCTGGCGTCTGCGTGTACCGGCTCGTCGACGCCGATCATCCCGACCAGCGCAGCCCCGACCGCGCCGGACCCCCTGTTGGCCGTGCTGGAGGAACGCGCCGGGCTCGTCGAGGCGTACGCCGCAGCCGGTCGGCAGCACCCGCAGCTGCTCCCCCGCCTGCAGCCGCTGCGTACGCAGACCGAGGAGCAGGTCATGGCGTTGCGACTGGCGCTCGCCCTGCCCGAACGCACCCCCGCCTCGACCGCCTTGGGAAGCACGGGGACCACGGGGGCCTCGGGGACCTCGGGGACCTCGGGGGCAACGACCAGCCCGACCGCGACCGCCGTACCGGTCGAGCCTGCGGTGACACTGTCGGGGCTGCGCGCGGCGGTGCGGGCCTCCGGGTCCGCGGCGGCGGCCGTGTGCGCGACGACGACCGCTGAGCGGGCGCCCTTGGTAGGAAGCTTGGCGGCGGCCGCCGCCTGCCACGAGCTCCTGCTGAGCTGACAATGACCTCGCGTGGCACCTTTCGGTCCTTTGGTTGGGGTGTCGCCCGCCGTGATGGACTCAGAAGTGCCGCTTCTGCCGCCGTTGCGGCACTTCTTGGTCCGTCCCGTCGCGCGGGCCATCGGGCAATGGACCCAGCGGTGCCGTGCTCCCGGACGGAGGCGGGCTCATGGCTGTGACCGACGCGCTCCAGGACGCACTGGCCGGCGAGCACGCCGTGATCTGGGGGTACGGCGTGGTCGGCGCTGAGGTCACCGAAGAGCAGCGACCCGACGTGCGGGCGGCCGAGCAAGCGCACCGCACGCGTCGCGACGCCACCGCCGACCTGCTGCGCTCGATGGCCGCCGTTCCCGCCCAGGCGCAGGCGTACTACGAACTGCCGTTTCCGGTGACCGACCCGACGTCAGGATTGCGCCTGGCCGTCCACCTGGAGCAGGGCGCTGCGGCGGCCTGGCGGTACGTCCTCGGGCAGACCGACGACGCCGAGCTGCGACGTACCGCTCTTGGCGCCTTGACCGACGCAGCCCTGCAGGCGACCCGTTGGCGACTGGCGGCGGGGACGCATCCTGCCACCGTCGCCTTTCCCGGCCAGTGACGCGCCCGGCTCAGTCGGTCCGGTGGGCGCTGGCGCGGCTGCTCAGTTCGTGCATCACCCTGAGTTCAGAACTCTCATGCCAGTCGCGACGTACGCCGCCGAGGCGTTCAGCTCGGTGATCAGGTCAGCCGCGCGCGGGCGACTGACGAGGCCGAGCATCGGTAGGTAGTAGCGACTTTCCGTATCGGCGACGTGCCAGGACATCTGCCGCAGGGTCCGCCAGCACGCCCAGGACGGCAGCTGCCGACAGCTGTCGTCCCAGTCGAGAACACGCGGTGGACTCGCCCGAATGAGTTCAACGGTTTGCGAACGTGCACGAGATAGCTCTGCCAGCGTTGCGTCGCGCTCCGCCGCGATGGCCGGGAGATGGTCCCGGGCGAACGCCTGCTCGTCGCCGTACACCCGCTCGACAACCTCGCATCGGCACCCCGACGGAAGCCGCTCGACCAAGGCGCTCAGCGCCTCGTCCTCGGACGCGCCCTGGCCGCAGTAACCCCAGAACGGGAGTTCGAACACCCATGCCGCAGTCGTGTCGTCGTGGGCCATGCGGACACCGAATTCGATATAGGTGTCGACCGTCCGAGTCAACGAGGCGCTGACCAGGTGTCTACCAGTGGGAGGAGGTCTCGGAGCCGGTCGATCACGGCGTCGGGGTGGACGTCGACGGGCACCTGCTGGGCGGGCGGGATCTCGCTGTGCGGCACCAGCACCGCCCGCATGCCCACCGCTCGGGCGCCGGAGATGTCGTCGAACGGGCGGTCCCCGACGAACACGCAGCGGGCCGGATCCTCGACCCCGGCCGCAGCCATGGCGGCGCGAAACGCCTCCGGGTGCGGCTTGGTCCAAGGGACCTCGCTGGTGTACACGGCGCCGTCTATGAGGTGCAGTACGCCGTCGCGCTCGAAGATCGCTTCGTGCCAGGCGCGGTCCCAGATCGTGTTGGACAAGACGCCGATCTTGATGCCGCGATCCCGAAGGGCGGCAAAGAGATCCGGAACATCGGGATCGATGAACGTGTGCGGATCCCAGAACTCCCGGTAGGCCAGCTCCGCGGCCTCGTGCGGGTCGACGCCCGCCGCGGCGAGGACGTCGGCGAACCTGGCGCTGGAGTGGTGGTCACGGCTGGCTTCCCAGACGCGCAACTCCGCGGCCAACAGCCGCGCTGCGGCCTCCTCGGCGTCGGTCGGCCGGTCGGCATGCGCCACCCGGGCAAAGGCGGCCCACTGGTCGGCGGCCTCGATGGTGTGCCAGGGCGTGAGCGTCCCGCCCCAGTCGAAGATCACCGCCAGAACGCTCACTCCACGCATCCTGCCCGATCAGACCCGGCCGGCCATCTTGAGGACTCGCAGCGCATGGAAGGTGACCATTTCACTGTGTCCGGATCGCCCCCAGTCGACCGCCTCGGGTGCGCGCTTTCCTCCCACGGACTGCCACCAGGCCCCGTCAGCCGTCCACCGGCCGTCCGAGCGACGCTTCTCCTCGACGATGTCAAGCGCCTCGGCCGCTCGGGAGTCCCCGACGATGCCAACATCGGCCAGCACCCGCAGACCGAACAAGATGTCGTAATGCCAGTACGGCGGGTAGCGGAACCGGCCAAAGTGCGGCCAGAGCGCCTCACGTCGCCGCTCGGACCTGAACAGCCCGGCCCGAAGCACCATCTCAGCGGCGCGCTCGATCGCGTCGACGACGCGTGCGTCGCCGGTGGCTCGGCGGTACTCCGACAGGCCCCACAGCGGGGTGATCGACTCGTGGAACGACGAGTGCCGTGCCTCCGGACGTGCGTCGCAGTTCCAGCCGCCGTCGGGCCACTGGCATTCGATGAGGCGCTGTACCAGCGTGCTGATCCGATCGTCGTCCACGAAGCCGAGGCGGCAGCAGGCGCCGATCGCGTTGCCTTCCTGCGAGGCGCAGCGGCGGGCCCGGCCGTCCACCACCCGCACGGTGTGACGGGTGGCCCAGCGCAGTTCCGCGTCGATGACCGGTCGAAGCTGTTCGTCACCAGGTGGGTACCGCAGATCAGCGAGTGACACCAACCGCCAATGTCCGCCGGTCCACTTGCGGTAGGGGCCCACTCCGAACGTGCCGTCGGCCCCCTGGTCGGCGAGCAGCGCTCGGACCACGCGGCCATCGGGGATGGCCATCCGAGCAGCCAGCACGTCGGACTCGTCGTCGGCGCGATCCAGCAGTTCGGTGAGCGTTCGATAGCGCACGGCGGGCTCGTCGGACTCGAGGAGCCAGCGCACGGCATCGATCGCCAGTGGAGCGCTGAGTGCCGGCACGCCGCCAACATATCCGGGGCTCCGAGTGCGAGACACTGCTCGGGTGAGCGACTGGCTCGACGCGGAAGCACGGGTGCTCGACGCGGTCGACGAGTGCTGGACGATCGACCGGCTGCGGGATCTGGTCGCGATACCTTCCGTCACCGGGTCGGACGCCGAGTCCGCGGCGCAGCATTATGTCGCCGGCTGGCTTACCGACCTTGGCCTGGACGTGGATCTCTGGCCGATCGACCTGGTCGCGTTGTCGGTTGATCCGCAGTGGCCGGGCCAGGAGGCGGCTCGTCGGCAAGCCTGGGGATTGGTCGGATCCATCGGTGGTGACGGACCCTCGCTGGCTCTCAGTGGCCACATCGACGTCGTACCGGCCGGCGATCTCGCTCAGTGGACGTCCGACCCGTTCGAGCCGACGATCCGCGACGACGCAGTGGTCGGGCGCGGGGCTTGCGACATGAAGGGCGGGCTGGTCGCGGCGGTGGCGGCAGTCGCTGCGATCGTCCGCTCCGGGGTGCCGCTGGCCGGCCGGTTGGCGGTGCACAGCGTGGTCAGTGAGGAGGACGGCGGCCTCGGCGCGCTGGCCACCATCCGCCGCGGTCACGTCGCCGACGCCTGCGTCATCCCGGAACCGACCGACGGAGCCGTCCTGACAGCCAGCGCCGGTGCACTCGGTTTCCGGCTCACCGTGCCAGGGCGCTCCGCGCACGGGGCGAGGAGAACCGAGGGGATCAGCGCGTTCGAAGCATTCCTGCCGGTTCACCGCGCACTTCTGGAGCTGGAACGCTCCCGGAACGCCGAGCCCGACCCGCGCTTCGCCGGGCTCGTCGTGCCGTACGCGCTGTCGATCGGGAAGCTGTCGGCCGGTGACTGGGCGAGCACGGTGCCCGATCTGCTCGTGGCCGAGGGCCGGTACGGCGTACAGCTGCGTGAGCCGGTGTCGGCTGCTCGTGCGGTCTTCGAAGCATGCGTTGCGGCCGCCTGCGCGCGCGATCCGTGGCTGGCCGATCATCCCGTGCGGATCGAGTGGGCCGGCGGCCAGTACGCCAGCGGCACGTTGCCGGCTGGGCACCGGCTCCTCGCCGATGTGCAAGCAGCGGTCGAGGACGTGACCGGCGCAGTGCCGCCCGAGCGAGCGGGACCCTACGGCAGCGACTTGCGGCACTACGCGGCCGCCGGCGTGCCCACCGTCCACTACGGACCTGGCGATCTCCGCTGGGCGCATGCTCCCGACGAACGCGTTCCTATTGCCGATGTCGTGTCGACAGCGCGCGTCCTGGCCTTGCTCGCTCTTCGCACCTGCGGCGCCCGCTGACGTCGCCCAGGTGACGAACTACGCTCGGGTGCATGTGTCGCAGCATCAAGACCTTGCGCCCTCCGTTCAGCGAAGGCGTGACGGACGACGACGTCCGCGCCGCCGCGCTGCAGTACGTGCGAAAAGTGAGCGGCTTCCGTGCACCGGCCCCCCACAACGCGGCGGCATTCGAGGCGGCTGTCGATCGGGTGACGGCTGCTACCGGCGAGCTTCTCGACTCCATTCAGGTGCGTGGCCGCGCCGCCAGTTGATCCCGGCGCACCCCTGTTCGGCGCTGGCTCGAAATGCGGGGCGGGTGCCCATCCCACATCGGCTGCTGCTCAGGCGGCGTCGGCGTCTGCGTCGCTGTCGATCACGCAGATCGCGTCTGCCGCGGCGTCGTACCCGGCCATCTGGGCGGCGATCTCAGCAGCGTTGGGCAGGGCGTCCAGCCAGTCCGGTTCTTCGGCTGTGAGGTCCACCGGTGGCTCTGCGTCGAAGAGGACTATCGGCTCGGGTGGGTCGGGATCGTTGTCCTGAGAGGGGTGGGCTGCCCACGGTTCGTTGACGATCCGCTGCCCGGTGGGGCTGGTCCAGACCAGGATCCCGCCGCCGATCTGCACGACGTTCCACGCGGTGTGCGTTTTCAGCCGGTGATGCGGCCGGCACAGCGCTTCCAGGTTGCACTCGGCCGTCGGCCCCCGCGGGTGCGCCACCGTATGGTCCAGATCGCAGCGCCTGGCAGCCCGGCGGCAGCCCGGCCACCGGCACGTGCCGTCCCGGGCGCGGACATGCGCGGCCAGCGCAGCCGGTGGGGTGTACGTCGTCGTCCCCACGTCCAGCACCGTCCCGGTGGCCGGGTCGGTAAGGATCCGCCGCCAAGTCGCATCAGCGGCCAACTCCCGCGCCGCCTGCGCGGTGATCGGGCCGTATCCGGCCAGCTGCCCCGGTAGGTCGTCAAGTCCCGCCAGCGTCGTCCAGGGCACCGTCACCTGCACCGCCACTGGGCGAGACCCCCACTCCGGCCGGGACCGGGCGTTCGCCGTCGGCGCGCCCCCGGGATGACTGCGGCCGCACCTCTGTTCGGCCCCGTCGGCGGAGGCAGCCGGGTCGATGCTGCTGCTGGCGGCCGCGCCGCTGGCCGGCCCGGCGTCGCCGGTGGTCCCGTCAGCGAATATCGGGCGTGGGCTGAGGTGGCCCACCCGGTGGGCGTCGAGGATGAGGTCGATCAGAGTGTCCGCCCGACGCGCGCCGGCGCTGCGGTCGTCGCCGGGTGTGCGGGCGGACTCCGCGAGGTCGACGATCCGATGGTAGGCGGCCATCGTCTGCGCGGCCGGTCCGCGTAGCCACAGCGTGGCCAGCCCGTCCGCGGCTGTGAAGAACTGCACGGTGCGCTCGCGGGCGGCCTGCTCGCGGCGTCGTTCGGCGGCGGTCGGGTCGGCGGCGATGACCGCGCGGGCCACCGAGGCGCCCAGTCCAGCCAGGGTCTGGCCCTCGGCACGTGGGAGTACGCGATCCTCCACGGCCCGGGCGTGCTCGGCTGAGAGGACTTCGGTGGCCTCGGCAACTATCCGCAGCTTGGCCATGCTGATCTCCCCGCGACCCAATGCGGCCAATGTGCCGGGCAGCCGAGAACACACCTGGAGGGCGAGTTCGGTTCGATTGCCGGCGGACAGGCGAGAGATCCGCAGCGCCACGGCCACCTCCGCCGCGGCCACCTCCACCGGATGCACCGCTCCGCCGGCCGTCGGGTCCGGGGTGGTGATCCACGCCGGGGCGCGAGTGGTCAGCTCTGCGATCACCGCCAACTGCTCGGCCTGCGAAGCCGCGATCGTCCGCTCTGCGCCCTGCAACCGAGCCACCAGCTCCGCGTCACTGTCCCCGTGGTACTCGAACATGTGTTCGATTATGGCAGACCCCACCGACAGAACCAAGAGAAGGGACGATCACGATCCCGCGTCGACCTTCGCCCATCGCGCGAGCGCGGCGTCGAGCAGGTCACGCCGGCCCGTCTCGATGGCATCGGCGACGTTCTCGACTCGGTTCGCCACCACCGCAGCCCGCAGGTCGACCCGCCGCCCAGTGATGCTGATGTAGTGGCGGGCGACCCGCCGATTCAGATCGCGGGAGGTCCCGTCGAGGTAGCGGAGGTCGAACGACACCGACCCGGTCTGCACACAGGCGAAGTCCCAGATCCCGGAGATCCGGCCGACGGGACGGTCGAGGACGAAGTTGCCTTCGTGGAAGTCGTTGTGCAGCACCACCTCGTCATGCCCCCGGATGGCGACGTCGACGGCTTCCAGTTCATTGGACAGCAGCGAGGCGGTCCGCCGTACCTCGGGCGGAAGCCAGCCCAGACCCGCGCGCACCAGCGAGATCATGGCGCCTGGTCAACCTGTTCAACGGAACACCGAGTTCGTCGACCTCGGCCGCGGACAACGCCACATGCATGGCGGCCAGAACCCCAGCCCACGAACCGCCATCCGGTCACGGTCACGCGCGCTCGCAGCCATGTAATCGGCTTCGCTGTACTCGGCGCCGGTAAGTGTGCGGTACGCCGCAAAGCGGGTGCGCTGGCCGACCCATTCCACGCGCGGGCTCGGCACCGGGAGCCGCCCGTCAAGCCGGCGCAGCAGGGCAACCTCTCGCTCGAAGGCCACTCCCTCGTTACGCGGGAACCGCAGAATCCAGCCATCCGCGGTCTCGAGAACGATGTTCTCCCAGCCCTGATCGTGCACTCGTACGCCACACAGGTCTACGTCGCGGAGTTCAGCCTCGACGGTTGCCACGAGCGATTGGAGGTCGTGGGCCGTTACCACCGGTGCCAGCACCGCGCCATCGTCACGGACCCGCTGTCGCAGGGCAGCGGGTTAGGGCCTGGTTCAGCTCACGGACTGTCCGTTCGCGTTGACGAAGCGTCCCTCCAGGAGAATCGGAATCGATGTGCTGCGGTCGATCTCGGCTGCTATGTCGACGTCCTCGGGATATCCGGTCGCGAGGAGTTCACGGCCGCTCGCACATTGTCGGAGAAGGGCGGCGAGATCATCTCGGGCATCGCGATAGGCCGCGGCAGCGGCACGCGCTTCCGGGGACACGTCGGTGATCCCGCCATCCATCATGGCCGCGAGCAGCCCGCCTGCACCCCACAGATCCTCCACCGCCGGCCGAAGGGAGCCGTCCGGCCAGCGCTCGCCGGCGGCGACAACACTCAGTTGGCCACGCGGGTTGAGCTCAAGTTCGACGGTGACCCAATCTGCGACCGCAACAGCGTTTCGCAGTGACACCCCGACAACGGTGGCACCGCCTTCCGCTAGCCGGCGCGCGATGGTCGAGCCGTTCGGGGAGGGCAGCACGAGACGCTGCAGCCCGTTGGCCCGGCGCAGCGTCCCCGGGGACAGGCTGACATCTCGCGCGGAGGCTGTGCTGCGGCCGACCGCCAGGACGGCGTCACGGTCACGGGCGTAGGCAACAGCGGACGAGTCGGCCCATTCATACGGCCACACCTGAATGCCGAGATCTGCGGCGACAGACAGCGTGGTAGTGAAACTCAGCACGTCGACAATTGCCACGAAGTCGTGCTGGGCGCCGGAGGTGATCGCGGTGCAACCGGACAGTCCCCATTCCAGCCTGAGCCGGAAGCCCGCCTGTGCGAACGGATCACTCATGGCACGGCCTCGCGCCGTTCGTAGCTGATCCACAGTTGACGGAACCCGAGCCGCGGCCAGACCCGGCTGGACAACGGGTTCCCGAGGGCGAACCAGAGCGTGTAGCCGTCTATGTCGTACCCGGCCAGATCGGCGAGCACGGCGGAGACGAGGGTCCGCCCGAAACCCTGCCCCCGCCATCGAGCGCCGACCGCCACCGAGTTCAGGTAGCCGTAGCGACCGGGCGAGAGTTGCCCACCCTCGTCTCGGACGGTCTGCACCATCGACTCGCACATGCCGGCCACCGCTGCGTCAACCTCCAGCACGTGGATGACGGGTGCACCTTCGGCGCCCGACCACAATCGCTCCAGCCGGGCCCGGAATGCGGGTTCGAGTGCTGGCACCACCCGGACGTACGGCGTATGCGGCTCGTGGAACGCGACCTCCTCGACGTGCAGCGCGGAAACCGCGTCCGCGTCCTCCGGCCGCGCCGGGCGGATCGTCGCCGAGCGTCCGGAGGTCAGCGGCCCCGGCGGGCGCAGCGCGAACGCGGACGCCGGCTCGAGTCCGAATCGGGCGAACCGCGGCGCCGCCTCGTCGTCCGCGGCCGGCCACATCACCATGTCGGCTGCCTCCGGCACCCGCGCGGCGGCAACGATCGCGTCCAGCGCCGCCGTGTCACTCGCCGCCAGCTCACGCCACGACACCGCCCGGTCCGGTGCGAACGAGCGCATCTCGTCGTCTTCGGCGAACTCCACCAGATCCGGCCGGAGATGCGCGCCGACAGAGCCGGTGCCGTCCACCGCGACCAGACCGGCAGTCTCCGCTGCCCGCGTCCGGGCGAGCCGCAACCGCGGGTCCAGTGTCTCCAGCCGATCGGCCTTGGCGCGGAGCAGTGCGTCGATCTGAACGCCATCGTCACCAATGACCGGTCGCACAGACCAGACATTCATGTGCGCAACTCCTGTGCTAGGCAGCCGGAAGCAGCGACAGGAAACTGCGAGCAAGCGGTACGGCGGTCGTCGTACTGGACTGCCCGCCTTCCACGAACACCGAGAACGCGACATCGCCGCGGTAGCCGGCGAACCAGGCGTGCGCCGGCGGTGGATCGCCGGTGCCGAACTCGGCGGTCCCGGTCTTGCCGGCGACCGTCCCGGGCAGGTCGGCGAGCGCCGTCGCCGTACCCGAGGTCACTACCTCGCGGGTCATCGATCGCAGCGCCTCGATCACCGCGGTGCTGGGCCCAGGCGGCGGCGTACCGGCCGGCTCGGCAGACGGGACCAGGATCGGAACGGGCGTCGCACCGCCGGCCACCGTCGCCGACACCAGCGCCATCGCCAACGGGCTGACCAGTACGTCGCCCTGCCCGATCGCGTCGGCGGCCTGCACGACCGGCGACCCGGGCAATGGCACCGAACCGGTGATCGTGTCGATCGGCAACGCCCAGTCCGAGCCGATCCCGAACTGGGCGGCGGCCTCCGGCAACGCCGCAGCAGGCAGCTGTACGCCGAACGCTGTGAACGTGCTGTTGCACGACTGCGCGAAGGCGGTCGTGAACGACACGTCGCCGAGATCGAAGCGGTCCTGGTTCTCGAACTCCCGCCCCTCGACGGTGGTCGAGGCGGGGCACGGCACGGTCGTCGACGGGTCTGCGAGCCCGGCCTCCAAGATGGCGGCGGCGGTGACGATCTTGAACGTCGAGCCCGCCGGGTACTGGCCGATCAGCGCGTTGGCCGCGTTCGCTGCATCGTTCGCGGATACCGCCAGGATCTCGCCGGTGGAGGCGCGGACGGCGACGATGTACGACGGGGCACTCAGCGTGTCCACCGCTTCGTCAGCCGCCGACTGCACCGGCACCGACAGGGTGGTCGTGACCGGCTCCCCCACGACGGGTGCCACCACCATCAGCTGGTCGACCGGCACCCCGTCGGTGGCCGTGGAGACGGTGAGCCCCGGCGTGCCGGTGAGCTGGCCCTGGTACACCCGCTGCAGCCCGGACAGGCCGGCCTCGTCGCCCGCGGCGAGTAATCCGCCGGATTCCTCGACGACTTCGGCGGTCACCGGACCGACCCGACCCAGCACCGCACGGGCGAACTGCGCCGTCGGCGCCAGCTGGCGGGTCGCGTCGCGGAAGACGGTGCCGGGCAGGTCGAAGATCTGGCTGCGTACGGCGTCGTACTCCGATTGGCGCAGCGTGATGACCGGCACGAACTGGCCGGCGGTGGAGGCCTCCACGTCAGCGACCACCTGCGCGGCGTCGACGTCGAGGACCCCGCTCAGGGTCGCGGCCAACGTCGGCAAGTCGGTGACCAGACCGGGATTCACCCCGACGTCGACAATCGGTGTCTCGGCAAACAGCGGCGAGCCGGCCCCGTCCAGGATGCCGGCCCGTTCCGGAAGCACCCGGGTCAGCAGCAATTCCTGCCCCTCGCGCAGGGCGGGATGCACGGTGTCAGGTCCGGCCTGGATGGTCCAACCCTCGCCCTCGGCGGGTGCGTCCAACATCAGCGTCAGGTCGTAGGTCCACGCCGGCAGGGAGCGGAACGCCCAGCTCACCGCTGCCGTCACCTCGGCGCCGGTCTCCGTCACTGTGACGGTTTCCACCGATGGCTCGGGACCGGGGAGGCCGAGCTGCTCCGCGGTTGCGGCGAGCAGATCCGCGGTGGCCGCCTTATCATCGGTGAGCTGTCCGGCGGCGTCGTACTCACCGGCCTCCCACGCCGAGAGGTACTGCTCGGCAAAGGAGCGGGCCCGGGCCTCGGTGTCGT
>Ga0136620_10000147_pt1 | contig 30207 bp, 32 predicted proteins | sample AntDrymUQ4162106_2_FD_104806 | JGI IMG/M metagenome (GOLD analysis project Ga0136620, IMG submission 104806) | Polar desert sand microbial communities from Dry Valleys, Antarctica - metaG UQ416 (21.06) | ecosystem: Environmental > Terrestrial > Soil > Desert | place: Antarctica: Dry Valley... | reverse complement strand
GGCTCGGGCAGCGATCGGATCTCCGGCGGCTCGGGCAGCGATCGGATCTCCGGCGGCTCGGGCAGCGATCGGATCTCCGGCGGCTCGGGCAGCGATCGGATCTCCGGCGGCTCAGGCAAGGATCGGATCTCCGGCGGCTCAGGCAAGGATCGGATCTCCGGTGGCTCAGGCAGCGACACCCTGAAGGGCGGCTCGGGCAACGACACGCTGCGCGGCAACGCAGGCAAGGACAGGCTGTTCGGGGGCCCAGGTCGCGACCTGCTCTTCCGCAGACCTAGCGACGTTCTGTCTGGCGGCCCGGGCAAAGACCGCATCGTCGGGTAGACCTGGAAAAACGCCGCTCTAACGGCTTCCTAGCCGAGCACCGCGGTGGCCTCGATCAGTGTGCCCTCTGCCTGCTCTCGGATGTGTGCGGCCATCGCCTCGCGGGCGGCGTTGGGGTCTCGGGCTGCGAGGGCGTCGATCACCGGGGCGTGTGCGTCGACCAAGGGTCTGTGGGCCAGGAAGTAGAAGAAGTAGATGCGCTGGCCTTCGTCCAGCAGCCCTCCCACGATTCGTGCCAACCGTTGGTTGCCCGACATCGCGGCCACTGAGACATGAAAGGCTCGGTTGCCGGCCATCAAGGACTCGAGGTAGGCCGCGTCGTCGACAGAGCCGCTGCCGACGTTCTCCTGGGCGCGCTCATGTTGGCCCCGCAGGATCTCCACGTCCCGGGTCGCCGCGCGCCTGGCTGCAAGGCCGGCGCCGTGCGCCTCAATCAGGAGTCGGAGATCAAAGATCTCCTCGATGTCTCTCACCGTGACCGGTGTGACGCGGTAGCCGACCCGTGGTTCCACGATCAAGAGCCCTTCCTGGCAGAGGGTCTTGAGCGCCTCGTGCACCGGTGTGCGGCTCATCTCGAGGCTCTCAGCGAGCTGAGGGGCGCCCAGCATCGTGCCCGGCAACAGGCGGCACGTCAGGATGTCGGCTTTGAGCTGGCGGTATGCGGACTCGGCCAGCGAGCTCGTTGTCGCCCGGGTCACGCGGGGAGCCGCGCTTTCGTCGCTCTCTTCACGCTGCGCCATCACTGCAAGATACGTGGCGCTCGCCGGACCGCCGAAGCCGGAGGCACCGGGGCTGTGGCGGACAGCGAAGGTCGAGAAGGTGACAGTGGCGTGCCGTGTTGTGTAGGGTCTCGCATGTCTGACAGCGGAGCTGTCATGTCTGGCATCGATTCTAGAGGAGGGCGCATGTCGGGAGAGGCGACGGCTGACCGGATGGAGACGGTGCCCGATCGGGACCGGGGCGGTCTCCGTTGGCTGCTGGCCGGCGGCGCTCTGCTCGTCCCGTCGGTCCTCGCCTGTCTGAGTCTGTGGAGCGCTCCCGCTCAGGCGGGCTTTCCCGGTGAGAACCGAAAGATCTTCTGCGAGGGGCTGGACAACCGCGCGAGCGGCACCAACGACCTCGAGATCTTCTCGATCAACGCGGACGGCAGCGGATACACGCTCGTCACCGACAATGGGCCGCGTGTCGATCCGTCGGTCGGCACCGCCTTCCTGAATGACCAGAACCCCGCCGTCTCACCCAATGGCAAGCGGGTGGCCTGGTCGACCAACAGGCACGGCGGCTCGCACATCTACATCAAGGACGCCGACGGCACGGGCCCCGAGACGCGGTTGACGACCGAGGGGGTCGCTCGGGTGCACAGCTGGTCGCCTGACAGCAGCCAGATCTACTTCAGCAACAACCTCGACGGCTTCCCGGGCAACAACGAGGTCTACCGCATGAACGCCGATGGCTCGAACCAGGTGAACCTGACGAACAGGGCAACTTCGGACGTCGCGCCCGCCGTCAAGCCCGACGGGACCAAGGTGCTCTTCCATAGCAACCGCAACCTCGCAAGCACCGACTTCGACATCCACTCGATGAATCCGGACGGCGCGAACGTCACGAACTTGACGAACAACCCGGCCGTCCATGACCTCGACGCGAACTGGAAGCCCGACGGCGCGCAGATCGTCTTCGAGCGCGCTGCTGCCAACTTCAGCGTCTCGAACATCTTCAAGATGAACGCCGACGGCTCCGGGGTGACGCAGCTGACCTTTGCCCAAGCCGGCTTGAACCGCAACCCCGTCTGGTCCCCCGATGGCACGAGGATCGCCTTTGACAGCGGAAGGGACACTCCCGCGGGGCAGCCCAACAACCAAGAGGTCTACACGATGAATCCGGACGGCAGCGACGTGCGGCGCGTGACCGATTCGCTCGGTCTCGACGGCTTCTGCGACTGGCAGGCACTGCCCCGACCGGCAGCCACCCCACCGACGCCGGCCTACCCACTGCCCTCCGCTCCTTCGGCCCCCTTTGCTGCCTGCCCGGTGCTGACCGCAAACGTCATCCGCGGCACGGCGGCGAGCAACTCGATCGTCGGCACGCCGAGGGGAGACCGCATCTTCGCCGGTGGCGGCAACGACGTGGTCGACGGCCTCGCGGGCGATGACTGCGTCGACCTCGGGCCGGGGACCGACCGCGGCCAGGGCGGCCTCGGCGCCGACCTGATGCTCGGCGGCCTCGGCAGGGACCGAATGGCGGGAAGCGCCGGCAACGACCGCATCCGCGGCGGTCCCGACGCCGATCGCCTGAACGGCGGCTTTGGCAACGATCGCCTGCACGGTCAGACGGGCGAGGACCGCATCTCAGGCAGCCGCGGGCGGGATCGCATCAACGGCGGGTCCGCAAACGACGTGATCTCGGCCGGCAGCTCGAACGACAGGGTTGCGGGCGATCGGGGCAACGACCGCCTCAACGGCAACTCGGGCAACGACTCGATCAAGGGCAACTCCGGCCGCGATCACCTCACGGGAGGCTCTGGCCGTGACCGCATCTCAGGTGGGTCGGGCAACGACCGCGTCTCGGCACGGGATGGGCGACGCGACCGCATCAGTTGCGGCTCTGGGCGTCGCGACCGGGTGACCATGGACCGGATCGATCGCGTAGCCCGCGACTGCGAGCGAGTGCGGCGGCGCTGAGCGGCGCCTCGCCCGGCAGTACCTTCGGTTGAGCCCTCACGCGAGTGCCTGGGCAAGCGTGGCGCCGCCCGCCACCACGAGCACCGCTCCGATCGCGCGCAGCAGCGCCTCCTCGGACAGGCGCCCGGTGAGGCGCGAGCCGATCAGGGCCCCTGGCACCGACGCGGCCGAGCCCAGCGCCAGGATGTCCCAGTCGACTCCCAGCGCGGATGTGGGCGATCGAGGCGGCGGCCGCGGCCACGCCGGAGATGCCGAGGTTGGCCCCCGCACCAGCCGATGGGCTGGACGCGGCCAGCAGCACCACGGGCAGCCGGATGTTTCCCAGCACCAGCCCGACCAGCCCTCCGGCCAGGGCCACGGCGAAGCACCACGCCAGCACGGCCACCAGAACCAGCGGATCCGAGGTCATGCGGCGCTCAGCGGCGCTTGCGCAGCACCCGTACGACTGCCGAGCGGCGCAGCGGCCGGCGGTCCGAGCGCACCGTGACCAGCACGCGGTAGCGGCCCGGCCGCGCGGCGCGCAGCTTGCCGCGACGGCGCAGCCGCCCGTCCCATCGCGTGGTGACCGTGCCCCGGCGGGTGACGCAGGAGGCGCGCAGCGAGCGAACCGTGCGTCCGCCGCGCCGGACGGCCACGGTCACGCGCGCCGGCTGGCGCAGCCCCACCCGGGCCACCGTGCGCCGCCGCGGGGCGCGCAGGGCGCGCACGCGGAGCGCGCGGACCCGTGAGGCGATCCGCTGTCCCGGCCGGCTGGGCACCGCTACCCGGCGAGCGCTCGTCTCGAAACCGGAGGTCACCCGCACACGGGCGCTGCCCGGGCAGCGGGCCCGGAACAGGCCGTCTTCGGTCTGGGTGCGCGGATTGCGCCTGGGGTCGTCGCTGCGTGAGGCCACCGGGGCGAGCACCTGTGGGTTGTCGGTGGCGAAGATCCGCGCCGGCTCGGGAAGGCTGCTCAGTGGGGTGGTGGTGGGGGCGCTCTGCTGGGCAAGCGACATACCCGCGCTGCCGATGACGGCCGTCCCCACCGTCGCGCAAGCCACAGCCACCAGCCGGCGCTTGGGTCGCGGCAGCCGGGCATTCATCGCTACTCCACCGAGCAGGAGCAGCAGCACGGGGGCCAGCGCAAGGCCGCCGCCGCGCATGAAGTCCCCTAGCGCCCCCATGCTCGAGGAGTCCGACACCGGTCGCATCGGGTCGGGGTCGCGCAACTCCAGCGCCTCCACCTTGGCCGGGTCGTTGAACACAGGCTGGCGCCCGAAGGCCTGGAAGCGGACGCCCTTGCCCGGGCGCACCGAGCCGGCCCCCTCTATCCGGATGCTGTCGCGTACGAAGATCGGCACGGTGTCGGTGGTGATCTGGCCCCCGGCGACGCGCAGCAGGCGGAAGCCGTGCCAGTAGCCGTGGTCGGTGCCCACCGGGCCCTCGGTGTAGAGCTCGCCCCCCGCTCCGCCGTCGACGTAGTAGGGCACGTTGCCCCGGCCGCGGTAGAGGAACTGGCCCTTGATGTGCCCCAGGAAGACCCCGTCGACCCCCGACCGCTCGGCCACCTCCTCGAAACGCTGGTTGTCCGGGGCGCCGGTGGGCGAGGTGTTCTTGCCCATCACGTGGGTGAAGGTCGTTGGGTCGATGTAGGACTGATCGCGCGGGTCGCGCGTGGGCATGTGCATGACCACGAACACCGACTTGCCCTGGCGGCGACCTTCGTCGGCCTTGCGCTCCAGGAACTCGAACTGCGTGCGGTTGCCCTCGGCGTCGGGGAAGGCGGGACTCTGGAAGTCGTCGCAGTCGCTCAGGCCCCAACAGGAGTTGTCGAGGAAGATCCAGCGCGCCTCACCGACGTCGGCCATGTAGTGCGAAGAGGCTCCGGCTGGGTCGTTGCCCGGTCGCTGGGCGGGCTCGAAACCGGGCTTGTCGTAGGGCTCGGCGTCCCCGAACGGGTAGGGGCGGTCCTTGAAGATCTCCTTGTAGTTGGCCAGGCTGCCCTGCACCTGGCGCGGCGTGAGGAGCCCCGCCGTGCCCGGCGGCACCCCGGGCGGGGTGGTGCGGTCGTGGTTGCCGATGCCCGCGAAATAGGGCACCCCGGCCTGGTCGTAGGGCTGCATGATCGACTTCCAGATGCCCAGCTGGTCGACCGTGCCGTCGTTGTCCTTGTCCCCGGACATCGTGACCAGGGCCGGGCGGTAGCGGCCCGACTCCTCCACGATCTTCGGCAGCAGCGTCAGGCCGTCGTCGTCGTTCCAGTGCTCCTCGCCGTAGTGCACGAACACCTGACCGGGCCCGGCGGCGGGCGGCCACGGCTTCTTGGAGATGGCGGCCTGAGCCGGGGAGCAGGCCAGGGCCAGCAGCAGGGCGGTGAGGACGGTGCGGCGCACGAGGCGCAAGCCTGCCCGAGCGGGAGGCTGTCCGCAACCGGCAACTGTCACGGGCGTGTGAAACTTCGGGATGTCATCCTTGGGGTGTGTGCGCGGTGTAGGCGCGTAGCCCCCTGGAGACAGCCTGATCCGGGCGCGATGCGGGGGCGAACAGGTTGGCATGGCCACCGAGCGCATCCCGGACCGCGTGCTGCTCGCGTTCGGCGCGCTGCTCGTGGTGCTGTCGCTCGTCGCGATCCCCTTCGGCGGCAACGACTCCTCCGGCTCGCAAACCGCCGCCGGTGGCTCGGCCATGTCCGGCGCCGTGGCCATCAAGGACTTCAAGTACGCGCCGGAGAACACGACGGTGAAGGCCGGCACCAAGATCACCTGGACCAACGAGGACTCCGCCAAGCACACCTCCACATCCACGGAAGAGGGCCTGTTCACTACCGACACGCTCGACAAGGGTCAGAGCAAGAGCGTGACCCTGGACAAGCCCGGAACCTACGAGTACTTCTGCCAGTTCCACGAGTTCATGACCGCCACGATCACGGTCGAGTAGTGGACGCGACGATTCGACAGAGCTCGCGGCTCAGCACCCTGGACGCACTGCGCTACACCGGCGCTGTGCTGACCCTCGTGGTGGGCGTTGTGCACATCCAGCAGTACCTGGACCTGATCGGCGACGTGCCCACCATCGCCGAGCTGTTCGTGCTCAACGGAATCGGGGCCGGGATCGTGGTAGTCCTGTTGATGACGCGGCTCCGGCTGCTCGGCGCCCTCGGCGGAATCGGCCTGTCGATCGGAGCGCTCGTTTCGCTCGCGATCGCCCGGTACGTGGAGGAGGGCCTGTTCGACTACATCGAGCCCACCTTCCGCGCTCCCGTCACAGTGGCGGTGCTCGCCGAGGTGGGCGCCGTCGTGGCGCTGTCGGCCTATCTCGTCCGCCACCGGGCGGCCGAGACGTCCTGATGCCGCCGGTCTCAGTGGGCGTGGCCGGTATGGTCCTCCAAGGGAAGCTCCGCCACCGGGATACGCCGGGCCAGCAGCGCGGCCAGCGCAGTGGTGATCGGCACGGCGCAGATGAGTCCCACAGACCCCACCAGCGTGGCCACCACCTCCTTGGCGATCAGCTCGAGGTTGACCGCCTCGACCAGTCCCAGCGAGCTCGAGCTGAAGATCAGAAGCAGCGGCAGTGACGCGCCCACGTAGGCGAGCACGAGGGTGTTGAGCGTGGCGCTCACGTGGTCGCGTCCCACGCTCATCGCGCGCTGGAACAGCTCGCGGAAGCTCTGCCCCGGATTTGCTCCGCGCAAAGCCAGCACCGTCGACGCCTGGCTGATCGTCACCGTCGTCGAGCACCCCCAGGGCGCCGATGACCATCCCGGCCAGCAGCAGCCCTTACAGGGACACGCCACTCTGGGGCTCCCGGCCGGCCGATGGGGCTATGCAAGCAACGGCGTCGGACCGCTCCGAGCGCTCAGACCACGCGCAGCGGGACCTTCGGCGAGCGCGATGGAAGATTCAGCCGGTCGCCATATGCCCCAGCGGTGATCCTGTAGCCACCCCGTGAGAGGCGCGGCAGGCGGGCGGCAAAGCGCCCGTTCTGCACGCGCGGGTAGCGCCCGGCCACGACCACCCAGCGGCCGGCCACGCGCCGCTCGAGCTTGACCAGTACCCGCTGGCGGCCGCCTGTCTTGACCGGATCCACCGTCCCGCTCACGTTGACCGCCTTTCGCGCGCGGACGCGCCTGGGGGCAGACACCGAGACCGCGGAGCGCACGCTCAGGCGCACCGAGCGCGAGATCAGCCGGGGGCGCGTGCCGTCGCCGGCGAAAACGGCGCGCAGGCGGCGGGTGTGGTCCAGCGCCACCGGCACCGCAAAGGCGCCGTCGGCGGCGGTCACCGTGTCGGCCTGCTTGCGCCAGCCGTCGGAGAACTGGGCCTGAATCTCGACGTCCAGGCCCCCCGGTGAGGGGCCGTCGGGGAAGGCCAGCCGCCCCGACGCCGTGACCGGCTTGCGGAATCCGGCCTGGGCCCTGCTTACCCGCAGGGCGAAGCCCGTGCCCGTTGCCAGCTCTGCCGCGCGCGTGCGCACCGCGGCGAGCTGCTCGAACAGGGCGTTGCCCGGACACGAGGTCGAGCAGCCGTCACGGTGGCCGGACACGCGGTCGAAGGCCACGCGGCGTCCTGCGGGATGGCGATTGGATCCGCCGCCCGCCGAAGTCAGGGTGACCTGACCCTCCACCGGCACCTGGTGCACCGACAGCTTGTAGGCCACCACCTGGGCGATCGCCTCGAAGGCCTGAGGGCTCACGCGCTCGGTGGAGTGGGTGCCGATCGAAGCGATCCCCGCGGACACGGAGTTCCAGCCCTGAGCCTGGGCGCCGATCACCGCCTGGTCGATGCCGCCCTGACGGCCCTCGTAGATCACGCCGAAGCGATCGACGAGGAAGTTGTAGCCCACGTCGTCCCAGCCCAGCGTGTTGCGGTGGTAGTGCTGGATGGCCCGCACCACCTGGGGCGACTCCTCGGATGTGTAGTCGTTGGTCGAGACGGTGTGGTGCACGAAGGCGAGGTCCACCCGGCCATAGGACGAGCGGGACCGGGGGGGCTGGGCGCGCCACTGCGCTCGGGTGATGATGGCCGGCGACCCTGGGGCGGGCGCTTGGGCCTGGCTGCGGGCTGTGAGTCCGGCGGTGGGCTTGCCCAGTGCCACGCCATGTGCACGCACGCCGGCCGAGTTCCGCCGGGCCCGTACCTGGAAAGTGCGCGCGCCGCCGACGAACGCGGCGTCGGTGGCCTTGAGCCGGCCCGTGTCGTCGGGGGCATGCCCGCCCAGAGCGGGCAGCTCCACCCACCGCGACCAGCGCCCGCGGCGGCGAACGCGGATCTCCAGCCTGCCGGGATCGGCGCCGCGCCAGCTGAGGCCGAGGAGAGCCAGAGCCCGCGTGGTGCGCAGCGGGGGCGACACCAGCCACTGGTTGCGGGCCAGGCGCGGCCCGCGCCCCTTCCGGAGCGGCACGTCGAAGCTGAGATCGGTCGGACGTCCGGCGTCGGACCCCGGCAGGGCGAGCGCCCGTGAACCGGGCATCAGGCCCGCCGCGGCGGCCGCCGCCGCAACCTTCAGCGTTTGTCTGCGAGTCCAATGCCCCTGCATATGCAGCCAAGACACGGTAGCCATTGGTTCGATGCGGTGGCGCCTGGTCCGCGTGGCAGGCGACCGTCTGTCACCCTTAGCCGTCGCATGGCTCGACAGAACAGCGACAACAAGGCACGCCGGGGCAAGCCCGGCATGCGTGGCGAGGCTCGCCGCTTCAGCAAGCTGCCGCGCGAGGAGATCGAAAAGATCGACTACAAGAACGTCACGCTGCTTCAACGCTTCATCACCGAGCGCGGCAAGATTCGCTCGCGCCGCGTGACCGGCCTGAGCCGTCGCGATCAGTCGAAGATGGCGCGCGCGGTCAAGCGTTCGCGAGAGCTGGGGCTGCTTCCCTACGTGGACGCCACCAAGGGCCTCGAGCGGTCCGGCGGCCGCGGCCGCTCCCGCGACTAGCGCAGCGGGCCCGGCGAAAGTTCCGCGGCGATGTGCGAGCATCGCGGCCGTGCAGGGGTCCCTCCACCGAATAAGGCGCACTTGCCTGGCGACGGCGCTGTGCGTGCTGGCGGCGGCCCCGGTCGTGGGAGCGCCGTCGGCAGCCGCCGGCGATCCCGATGCAGATGGCCAAGCCGCGCCGCGCGCCGCGCTCAAGCTCAGCGTGTCCGGCACCGGAAAGGTTCGCCCGGGGGGCCGGCTGCGCTACCGCCTGGGTGTGCGCAACGTGGGCGATGTCTCGGCCCATGACGTCCGCGTGAGCCTGACCCTGCCGCGCAAGCTGGCATACGTTCGCGGCGGCGAGTTTCACAGCGAAGACCGCAGGGTCGTGCTCGCCGTGGGCCGCCTCGTGGCCGGAGGCAGTAGGACGCGGGACCTGGTAGTCCGCGTCAAGCCCGGCGTTCGGGCCGGCGGGAAGATCAGGCTCGGCGCGCGCGTGAGCGGCCGCTCGCAGCCCGCCAGCTAAGCGAGAATCGTTCTCACTAAGATTCCGGCCGTGTGCCGGCGTGTCTCTCTGCCAGTTCTGGCCGTAGCCCTCCTGGCAGTCGGCTGCGGCGGTCTGACCGAAGGGCGACCCACGGGGGCCGCGTTGACCGTGGTGGCCACCACCACCCAGATGGGCGACTTCGTTCGCGCCGTGGGTGGGGAGCGGGTGATGGTCGAGCAGATCCTCGGGCCCAACGTGGACCCGCACGACTATGAGCCGCGGCCGAGCGACTCGATCGCACTGGGCGAAGCCAGAGTGGTCTTTCGCTCGGGCGGCGATCTGGACGAGTGGCTGGATGACTTGATCGACGCCGCCGGAGGAGACTCCCCGGTGGTTCAGGGGCTGGATGCGGTGCCAACCAGGGGCGAGCCCACGGCCGAAGACCCTCACTGGTGGCAGGATCCGCGTAACGCTTCGGCTGCCGTGAGCGCGGTGAGTAGGGCGCTGGTCGAGGCCGACCCCGAAGGGCGCGCGGTCTACGAGCGCAACGCTTCCGCCTATCGCCGACGGCTGGAGCGCCTCGACCGATCGGTCGCGAGCTGCATCCAGAAGGTACCCCCGAGGCAGCGCAAGCTGGTCACCACCCACGACGCGCTGGGCCATTACGCCGACCGCTACGGCCTCGAGGTGGTTGGCGCGCTGATCCCCTCGCTCTCTGGCCAGGCGCAGCCATCGGCAAAGGACACGAGCGAGCTGGTTGCGCAGATCGAAGAGCTGGGCGTACGGGCGATCTTCCCCGAGAGCTCGCTCGACCCCCGGCTCGAGGAGGCTGTGGCGCGTGAGTCGGGGGCCACCGTGGGGGAGGCCCTGTGGGCCGACACGCTGGGCCCGGCGGGGTCCGGCGGCGCCACCTACATAGAGTCCATCCAGGCAAACACCGAGGCCATCGTCGACGGCCTCAGCAGCGGCGAGGTGAAGTGCCGGCCCGAGGACTAACCGAGCGTCAGCCCGCGGCGCGGCAGGCGGGGCACTCGCCGTGCAGGGTCACGTCGTGCGTGGCCACGGCGAAGGCCACCCGCTCCGACAGGCGCCCGATGGCTTGCTCCAGTGCCTGATCCTCGAACGCCTCGACGGTGCCACAGCTGTCGCAGACGATGTGATGATGGTGCTCGCCCGAGGGGTGCGCCGGCTCGTAGCGGGCCACGCCCTCGCCCACGTCGAAGCGCTTGACCAGCGCCAGGCGCTCGAGCAGGTCCAGCGCCCGGTAGATGCTGGCCAGGCCTACGCCGCTGCCGCGCTCGCGCAGCACGTCAGCCACCTCCCGCGCGCTGACCGAGCAACCGAGCTCGGCGATGGCGCCTATCACCTCGGCACGCGGCCCGCTGGCGCGGTGCCCTGCTGCCGCCAGCGTGTCGAGCGTGTGCTCGGTCCAGGTGAAGTGAGGGGCGGTGGCGCTCACCTCGGGAAGGCTAGCCGTGGCCACTCTCGCCGGCCGCGCCCGCTCGTTAGGGTCGTGGCCGTGGCCGACGTGTTCCGCACGCCCGACGAGCGCTTCGCCGATCTGCCCGGATACGCCTTCGAGCCCCATTACGCCGACGTGGACGGGCTGCGGATGCACTACCTCGACGAGGGCGACGGCGACCCGATCGTCTGCTTCCACGGCGAGCCCAGCTGGGCCTACCTGTACCGGAAGATGCTCCCGCCGCTGGTGGAGGCCGGCAGCCGCGTGATCTGCCCCGACCTGGTGGGCTTCGGGCGCTCGGACAAGCCCACCGACAGGGGCTGGTACTCCTACGACCGCCACACCGAGCAGGTGGCGGGACTGCTCGCCACGCTGGACCTCTCGGGCGCGACCGTGGTGGTGCAGGACTGGGGCGGGCCGATCGGGCTGCGCTGGGCGGTGCACAACGCGAATCGTGTGAACCGGTTGGTGATCATGAACACCGGCCTGTTCACCGGGCACGCGAGCAAGGGCTTCTTGGCCTGGCGCGACTTCGCCGAGCGCAACCCCGACCTGCCGGTGGGCTTTGTCCTGCAGAGCGCCACCTCGAGCGAGCTGCCCGACGACGTGGTGGCCGCCTACGAGGCGCCCTTCCCCACGCCCGAGTCCAAGGCGGGCGCGGCTCAGTTCCCGCTGCTGGTGCCAACCGAAGAGGGAGCTGCCGGCGCCTCCGAGATGCTGGCGGTGATGGACGCCCTGCGGGATTGGGACAAGCCTGCGCTCGTGGCCTTCTCGGACTCCGACCCTGTCTTTCCCTACCCGCAGGCGGGTGAGACGTTCACAAGCGCGATCCCCGGCGCGGGAGAACAGGTGCGCATAGAGGGCGCCTCCCACTTCCTCCAGGAGGACCGCGGCGAGCAGATCGCCGCCGCAGTCCTCGACTGGATCGGCGCCCGATAGCCGTCGCCTGCCGTCGTGATCGGTCGCTTGCGTGCATTCGCACGCGTCGCTCCCTGCTTCCTGGGCCGGCTCGGCTCTCGGGCGCCGAGGCCGTTCGTTAGCTGCCCGCGGCCTCGAAGCGCTCCGCGACCTTCGGCCAGTTGACGGTGTTGAACCACGCGTCGATGTAGTCAGGGCGCTTGTTCTGGTACTTGAGGTAGTAGGCGTGCTCCCACACGTCCACTCCGAGCAGCGGCGTCTTGCCGTCGGTGATCGGGTTGTCCTGATTGGGCGTGCCCACGATCGCGAGGCCCGAGCCGTCGTGCACCAGCCAGGCCCAGCCCGAGCCGAACTGGCCTACGCCCGTCTCCTTCATCTTCTCCTTGAAGTCGTCGAGCGAGCCGAAGGCCGAGTCGATGGCGTCGGCCAACGCTCCCTCGGGCTCGCCGCCGCCGTCCGGTGACATCGACTCCCAGAACAGGGAGTGGTTGAGGTGCCCGCCGCCGTTGTTGCGCACGGGGCCGCGCTTGTCGTCGGGAAGGTCGGACAGCTTGGCGATCACGTCCTCGATCGGCTTGCCCTCCCACTCGGTGCCCTCGAGGGCACCGTTGGCCTTGTCCACGTAGGCCTGGTGGTGCTTGTCGTGGTGGACCTTCATCGTGGCCTCGTCGATGTGGGGCTCGAGCGCGTCGTAGCCGTAGGGGAGGTCCGGTACCTCGTATGCCATGTCGCTCCTTCCGCGAAGCAGCCGGCTCGGCCGGCTGCGCACGATTTGTTTTCCCGCGAAGCAGCCGGCTCGGCCGGCTGCGCACGATTCGATTTCCGCCTTGGTCGCGATCGAGTCTACCCCCGGCCGTCGGTGCTCGACCGCGCGGTCGAGTGGCCGCCGATAGCCTGTTGCGATGCCAGCCGCATCCAGTGAGCGCCGCCGTCGGCGCACCCCCGCCGAAGCCGAGCAGGAGATCCTCGAGGCCGCCGAGGCGTTCCTGCGCGAGCGCCCTTTTCGCGACCTGACCATCGACGAGGTGATGGACCGCACGGGGCTGTCACGCCCCTCCTTCTACGTCTACTTCCGCGACCGCCATCACTTGGCGCTGCGGCTGCTGGAAGACTTGGCCGCGGCCGTCTACCGGGACGGCAGCGCGTGGCTGGAGGGCTCCGGGGAGCCGCTGGATGACATGCGCGCGGCCATCGAGGGAACTGTCTCGGCGCTGGCCCAGCACGGCAGCATGATGCGTGCGATCTCCGATGCCGCCTCCGAGGACGCCGCAGTGGAGCACGCCTATCGACGCGTGGTCGGGGCTTTCGTCGACGCTGCCGCTTCCCGCATTCAGCGCGACGTGGAGGCCGGGCGGGCGAAGGTATCCGACCCCGCCACGCTGGCTGCCGCGCTGGTGTGGATGAACGAGCGCTACCTGCTCCAGAGCTCGGTGCCCGACACCGGAGACGACCGGCGCAAGGCGACCGACGTCCTCACGCACATCTGGATGTGCGCGATCTACGGCCGCTGAAAGCGCGCTAGAGTGAGCGCTCTCGCGGCTGTGGTGAAATTGGTATACACGCGGCGTTCAGGTCGCCGTGGGGGCAACCCCGTGGAGGTTCGAGTCCTCTCAGCCGCACTTGCAGGTCAGGCCGCGGCCGGGGTCGCCAGGCCGCCCACCAGCTGCAGACGCCCGTAGAGCGAGCCGATCAGCTGCTCGGTCACCTCGGGGTCGAACTGGCTGCCGGCGCTCTTGACCAGCTCGGTGACGGCCTCCGCGTGAGTCATTGCCGAGCGGTAGGGACGGTCGGAGGTCATGGCGTGGTAGGCGTCGCAGGCCAGGATCACGCGCGCGCCGATCGGGATGTTGGTGCCCGCCAGGCCGTCGGGGTATCCGCCTCCGTCCCAGCGCTCGTGCTCGTGTCTCACGATGCGCGCAACGGGACCGAGGCCGGGGATCGCCCGCAGTATCCGCTCGCCGATGACCGGGTGCTCGCGCATGATGCGCCACTCCTCCTCGTCAAGCTTCCCGGGCTTGTGCAGGATCTGATCGGGGATCGCGACCTTGCCGATGTCATGCAGCAGGGCCGCGGTGCGTACCGCCTCGATCTCGTCGGGTCCCAGACCCAGGTGGCTGCTCACGAGCGTGGCCAGCTCCACAACGCTCTCGGAGTGCTCGCCGGTATAGCGGTCGCGTTCCAGCAGAGCGACCGCCAGCGCGGCGATCGCGTCGCGGTGGGGCTCGGGCTCGGGCACACCGGTGTCGGGCTCGTGCAGGCAGGTGCGAGAACCCCCCAGGAAACGGGCACGATCCAATCCTCCTCCGGCGGCGGCGGTCAGCTCCTCGGGACGCATCCCATAGCGGTAGCCGGCCAGCCCCACCGAGACCGAAACGCTCTCCACCGGGCCGACCGAGGTCGCCTCCAGTTCGAGCAGGATGCGGTCGAAGCCCACCTGGCTGTCGCTCCCCGCGGTCTCGGGCAGCATCACCAGGAACTCGTCCGCGCTGGCGCGTGCCGCGACGTCGGTTGCGCGCAGTGAATCGCTGAGCACCCGGCTCATCGCCTTGAGGACCTCGTCCGCCGCGGCGCGCCCGTGGCGGGCGCAGACGGTGCGAAAGCCATCGACGTTGATGATCGCGAGCGTAAGGGCGCACCCGTGGCGTCGCGAGCGCTCCACCTCCTCGTCGAGGCGCCGTTCGAAGGCCGAGAGTGTGAGCAGGCCGGTGAGCGACTCTCTGACCGTGCGCAGCTCGATCTCACGCTCCAGCGCGACGATCCGCTGTCTCGCGGTGGCGAGCTCTCGGTCGCGCTCTGCGTTTCGCTGGCGATGGACTAGCACGGGTACGGGTTTTTTCGGCATCCGCGAAGGGCGCGTTTAGCGCTGGGCGCTCCTCCCGAACCTGCTGGTCAGCCTTGCGGGCGGCGGCGCGGCGGCGTGCCGAACACGTAGTCCCACCACGGCGCGCTGACGCCGAAGCCGCGCGTCTCGTCTTCGAAGTGATGGCGCATGTGCAGTTCGTACAGCAGTCGGCCCGCGCGCGTGCGCGGCTTGCGGTGGTGGAGGTGGTAGTGGGTCATGTCGTAGACGAGGTAGCCGGCGAGAAACCCCGCGCCGAATAGATAGGCGCCCGGCGTCCCGAGCGCCACCCAGAAAGTCCCCAGCAGGGCTGCCGACAGCGGCACGCTGACGGACGGCGGCATCACCAGGCGCATCGGGTCGTTGGGGTGGTCGTGGTGCACCCCGTGGATGATCCAGTGCAGCCGGGCACCGATCCCCTTCTCGGGCTCGAAGTGAAACACGATGCGGTGCATCCAGTACTCGAACAGAGTCCAGAAGGCAAAGCCTCCGGCGATCCAGCCCACGGCGGCTGCAAGCGGGGTGTTCTCCTGCCCGAAGGCGAAGAGAATCGCTATGGCCGGCCCGAAGATCAGCGGCGGGACGGTGTGGTGCACCCGCGAGAGACGGTCGAGCAGATCCGAGGCGAACATCCGCGGGGAGGCCCGAAGGGTGTCGGTCCGGCGCGTCTCCATCGACGCAATCTACTCAATGCCGGAGCGCGTTCAGCGAGAGAGCTGGCGACGCCCGCGACGCGGCGCTCGCCCGGTCCAGATCGAGCTCACATACTCGAGCCCGAAGGCCGCGGCGAAGCCGTAGACGGCGACGCCCGGCAGGCCGATCGGTCCGCGCGAGGCCTGACCGAACACGAACGCCAGCAGAATAGCCGTGACGAGGGCCACGAACACCAGTTCGGCATACCGTCGTGTGGTTTGGATGGTCTTCTCATGCATGTCCTTCCATGGTCGGCTCAGCGGCCCGTGGCGCTGTGACCGGCCCGTTTCCCTTCTGTGAAATGGAAGTGAACGACGGACCGAAAAGCCCCTGCAAAGCGGCCTCGAACGGCCGCGAGCCACTGGCCGGTTAGAGTCGCGATCCATGCCGGAAGGGGTAGCCGCACCCGCCAGCGCGACCGGCCGCCGGATCGGGGCGGCGATCGTCGACCTCTTCATCTACTCGGGGATCATTCTCACGCTGTTCTTCGCCCTGGCCGACCGAGTTGAGGCCAGCGTGCTGGCGGGGTCCAATGTCCACCTCAGCCTCGGCGACACCACCTGGCTGGTCGAGGGCGGGGATGCCGTGCGCTACTACCTGCTGTGCCTGCTGATCGGCGTCGCCTACTTCGGGCTGCTGCCCGGCCTGACCTCGTGGACGCTCGGCAAGCTGGCCACGGGCGTTCGCATCGTGCGACCTGATGGCCGTCGTGCCGGTTTGGGTCGCAATCTGCTGCGCCCGCTGCTGTGGGTGGTGGACGGCTTCCCGTTCTTCGTGCCCGGACTCGTGGGCTTTGTGCTCGTGCTGGCCCGGTCTGACCGCCGCCGCGTGGCCGACATGGCCGCCGACACCTACGTGGTCAGGCGGGCCGACGTGGGCCTGGCTGTGTCTTCCGCCGGGCCGGCGACTGGCGGCCCCGCGGCCGGCTGGTACCCCGATCCGCAGGGGCAGGCCGGTCTGCGCTGGTGGGACGGCGGGCGCTGGACGGAGCACACCAAGACCGGGTGATCCCGCTCAGGCACCAAGCTCGGCCACAGGGGCGCGTGATCGGAGGGCTTGGGGCCCTTGCGAAAGTCGCGGTCGATCCCACATGAGGTGAGCCGCTCGGCCAGGCGCGTGCCCAGCAGCAGATAGTCGATCCGAAGGCCCATCTTGCGGTGGAAGTGCCCTTGGCGGTAGTCCCACCACGTGAAGCCCACCTCGTCCGGGTGCAGCTGGCGATAGGCGTCGCGAGGACCGGCGGCCACGATGGCCTCGAGGCGGTCGCGCTCCTCGGGCGTCACGTGGGTGGAACCGGAGAAGGCCGCGGGGTCGTAGACGTCCGCGTCGGAGCGCGTGACGTTCAAGTCGCCGGCCAGCACGTCCAGGTCGGGGGCGCGCGCACCCAGCGCGTCGAGGAAGGCGAGCTTGTCGGCGAAGAAGGGGGAGTCCAGCGCGCGGCCGTTGGGCACGTAGACGCTGGCCATGCGGTGGCCGCCGACCGTGGCGTCGAGATAGCGCGCCTCACCGGCCGTCGGCTCGCCGGGTAGGCCGCACGGATGTCGGCGATGTCGGTGTCGACAGGGGCGAGGATGGCCACGCCAGCCCAGCGGCCGGCCGAGTGCTCGACGGCCTGATAGCCGGCCGCCTGCAGCTCGAGGTGAGGGAAGGCCGAGGCTTCCGTCTTGGTCTCCTGGATACAGAGCACGTCGGGCCGGTGCTGGTCCAGGAACTCCAGCACGCGAGGCAGGCGCACCTTGAGCGAGTTCACGTTCCAGGTTGCGAGCTTCACACGGCCGAGGTTAGGGTGCGGAGGTGGCACCGGGTCGGGGCGGCCGGGGGGTTCTCGAGGCGGCTGCACGGGCAGGGGACCAAGGCCCTGACCTGCCGTCCGTTTCACAAGACGCCCACCGGGTAGATGTGACACGAGGTCAGGGGCGGTCGGTCCGGGACGGGGGCGCGGCCGGGGGCAGACTCGAGAGGAGCTTCACAAATGTCGATGCGAACCTACGCCGCGCTAGGCGGTACCGCCCTCCTAATGGTCGCGGCGCCCAGCGCGCAGGCGGCCATGCCTGCCGCATTCCGGATAGCCGACACGAAGGTCTCGAAGAAGACAGTCAAGCCGGGCGGCAAGCTTGGCCTGACGGGGAAGGTGATCAACGGTGAGGGTCGCCGGGCCCGCCGGCCCCGAGTCACGATCTCACTCCGCGCGACTCGTTCATCGAAGACGGGACGGCGTCTGGCCAGCGGCCTGCTCAACCGCGCGAGCGGAGGCAGGAGCCGAAGGTTCACAGCCAGATTCACCCTTGCGCGCTCCACCGCCGCAGGCCGGTACTACCTCTTTGCGTGCGTGCGGCCGAGCGCTTCCAAGCAGCGCCCCAGCTGCGCCAGACACCGGATCAGGGTGCTGGGCTCGCCTGTGCCCTCGCCCCGCGGAGCCAGCCCGGGCTGAACCGGCCTCGGGGGAGCTGGCCCAGGCGGAGCGAGCCCGGGCGGGCCTACCGCGTCGGCCGCGCAGCGCTTGCGGGAAGCGGTCAGCGTCGCCGGCATGAGTGCGCCAGACACTGGGCCCGGCTCGCGCGCCAGGCGCGCAGGTCCAGCGGATCCCCGAGCGGTGTCGGAGCGCCTCGGGACGCGGCTACAGCGGTAGCCGAGACCACACACGCGCAGGGCAAGGGGCGGCAGGTAGGCCGCCCTTCGCCGGTCTGGATTCGCGCAGCGCAACTATTCGTGCCACAGTGCGTTCTGCAGCGTCGAGTCAAAGTGCCGAATCCCGGCGGCCAAGCCAACGGGATCGGGGGAACCAAGTATGTGGGGCGAATCGCCGTGTACACGGCGTAGCGCGACTTCCTAGCGCGAGCCCGTCAGCTAACCCCGTAGGCCCTACAGGAAGGGACCAACTGATGGACATCGCCCGACGGGATCTGGCCTCCTCGGAGTTGTGGCACCGCTCACTCGAGCGTTCGCAGCGTCGTCGCACGCTCGCCGCGGAGGCACGCAGGCAGGTAGCGCTTCGAAAGCACGCCGCGATCGCCATGGCCACGGCCATGCTCGGGGGACAGGCGGCGCCGACGGCACTGGCGGCCGCGGGCTCCTCTCCTGGCGAGGCGTCCACTCAGCCGGCCGGGACTCGCACCATCGAGATCAAGGAGGGCGGCCTGCCGCTCAAGGCCGGGAGCGAGGGCGAGCTCGTGACGGCCGTGCAGCGCGCACTCGACCTGCCCGCCGATGGCATCTACGGACCGCAGACCGAAGCCGCCGTGCACCGATTCCAGGTGGCTCGCGGCCTGTTGGTTGATGGCGTGGTAGGTCCCGCGACGTGGGGCGCGCTGTTCGCCGCCCACTCGACCGGCCCGGCCTCGGCCGCCCAGACGCCCGGTTCCGCCGTGGTGCCCGACGTGGTGCCCGAGGGCGCGAAGCGCGAGATCTCCCGGGAGCTGCGCACGGTCGGAGACCAGACGGTCACGGCCGCGCTCCCGGCTTCGAAGCCGGCCGTGGCAGAGCCCCCCGCTGAGGCGGCACCCCGTAAGACGACGCCGGTGACCAACGACGGGGGAGAGGCCACCGAGCCCGTCGCCGAGCCGGCGCCCCCGCGCGTGCGGTCCCTCCCGGTCGACGACACCACCGGCAACTGCGGATCCGGGCGGATCTCCTCACCGGTGCGTGGCATCGAGACCTCGCCCTATGGGCCCCGCGGGGGTCGCAACCACGACGGCATCGACATCGCGGCGCCGATCGGCACGATCGTGCGGGCCGCCGCCTGCGGCACGGTGACCCTCCGCGAGCAGCAGAGCGGCTACGGAAACATCGTGTGCATCACCCACTCGAGCCAGTTCTCCACGTGCTACGCCCACCTGTCGGCATTCAACGTGAGCAGCGGCCAGTCCGTGCGAGCCGGCCAGGTGATCGGCCGCGTGGGCTGCACCGGCAGCTGCACGGGCCCGCACGTGCACTTCGAGACGAGGGTGCACGGGACCGCGAGGGACCCCAGGCCGTACCTGCGTGGTCAGTCGGCCCCAGGCGTGGGCGTGGCCCAGCGGACCTCCGCCGCCGCGGCTAAGGCCGGTCCGGCCAGGACCCGGAGGGCGGCGGCGACGCGTCAGCCGGCCGGCGGCACCACGATCGAGCGCAGCCAGGTGGCCACGACGGCCAGCGGCGGCGAGTGGCAGGGCGAGGAGCAGACGAGTGTGGTTGCCGCGCAGCCCGTGGCCGCTCCCCCTCCGGCTCCGACGGCGGCTCCCGTACCCCTGCCGGCTCCGGCTCCCGTGCCCCCTGTTGCGCAGCCCGTGGTTGCGCCGGAGGCCCCCGCGGAGGAGCCCGTGGCGGTGGAAACCGCGCCCGCGCCAGTCGAGCAGGCCGCCCCGGTCACGCCCGCACCCGCTGCGGCTCCGGTTGAGGCCGCGGCGCCCACGGTAGAGGTCACCCCGCCGCCGGCAGAGCCCACACCGGCCCCGACCCCGGTCGAGCCGGCTCCTCCGGCTGCGCCCGCTGCGGAGCCCGCGCCCGTCGAGCCCGCGCCCGTCGAGCCCGCGCCCGTCGAGCCCGCGCCGGCGGAACCCGTGGGCGAGGCGACCCCCGCCGCGGCCGCACCAGTCGAAGCGGCGCCGGGGGTGCCCGCGGAACCGGGCCAGTAGCGACAGCCAGGTGCGGTGGAGCGGAACCATAAGGTGCGGCCAGACCGCACCTCATGGTACGGTGACACCGCACCATGAATCCATTCGTCTATAGCCACCCGGTCGATCCGGCCAATCTGATCGATCGCGACACCGAGGTTGGCCAACTCGTCGACCTGGGCGAGGGCGGCCATGCGGTTCGCCTTTCCGGACCCCGCAGATACGGCAAGACCAGCCTGCTCTACAGGGTCCGCGACGAGGCTCGCGCGGCGGGCATGAATTGCGTCTACGTGGACCTATGGGGGACGGTGTCGCTGGCCGATCTCGCGGACACGATCGACAGGGCGTACCGCGATGAGCTGAAGGGCCCGATTCGCAACGCCGCCGTCTCGGCCATGCGCGCACTGCGCCCGACGCTGCGAGCCTCACCGGGCGGAGTAGGGGCGGACTTCTCCACGGCCGGCGAATCCGAGCCGGCCCGCCGCCTGCGTGGGCTGCTCGACCTGCCGGTCAAGCTCTATGAGCGGCGGGCCGTCCGGACGCTGGTGATCTTCGACGAGTTCCAAGAGATTCTGAAGGCGGGCGAGAACCTCGACGCCCTTCTCCGAAGCCGGATCCAGCATCACGGGGACGCGGCAAGCTACGTCTACTCCGGTTCGCATCCCGGCCTCATGGAGGAACTCTTCGGGCGAACGGAGCGGCCGCTTTACGGCCAGGCGCGGCCGATCTACCTCGGTGCCCTGTCCGACCCTGACCTCGCCGACTACATCGGCGGCCGGTTCGAGCAGACAGGAAGGCATGTGGGCGAAGCGCTGGAACGCCTACTCGACTTCGTAGCCGGCCACCCGCAGCGGGCAATGATGCTCGCCCACCAACTGTGGGAGCGCACCGAGCCCCAGGCAACGGCACGACTCGAGGACTTCGACGAGGCCCTCGCCGCCGTTCGCGCCGAAGCCCGCGAGGCGGTCGAGGGCATCTGGGGCTCCCTCGGACCCGTGGAGCGTCGCGTAGTTTCCGCGCTTGCACGCAGCGAGGACTCACTGCTCAGCGACCGAACGCTCGACCGGTTCCAGCTCGCCAAGACCAGCGCGCGCGAAGCCCGGGACCGCCTGGTTGCGGCGGGCGATCTCCACCGGATCGGCGAGACGATCACCATGGTCGACCCCCTGCTCGCGGACTTCGCGGGACGGATGGGGGGCGACTGAGGCGGGGGGCGCCGCTCGCGAGTCCCGGCGGCTGGCTCAAGCCGCCAGCACGAATGACAGGAAGAAGCCCGCCGCGGTCGCAAAGGCGATGTAGGGACCCCCGGTCCTGAATGCCTCGGGCATCACCGTGTCTGCCAGGGAGGCGAGCACCGCGCCTCCGGCGAACCCGAGGGCAAGGGACAGGACGTTGTCACCAAGCCCGCCCGCGACTGCCCTGCCCGCGATGACCGCGACAGCAAGCAACACGGCGCAGGCGATCCAGGTGCCCATGACCGCCTTGGCGCCGAGCCCTCCGCCCCTCATTGCAACCGCGCCCACCAGAGACTCCGGGAGGTTGGAAAAGAAAATCGCTACGAGGAGGGTCAGGGAGGCGCCCTCCGCCAGTGAGACCCCAAGTGCCAGGTTCTCCGGCACTCCGTCCAGCGTCACTGCGGCCAGCAGGGTCCACCCGACCCCGCTCGCAGCGCCCCGGACCTTGACCTCCCGTTCGTCGAGGCCGGCGGTGCCGGCCATGCGGCGGTCGAGGCGAGAGTCGATGACGACGAAGACGGCCGCTCCGGCCAACAGTCCGAGGCCCGATCGACTGGCCCCGCCGAGCTCGAAGGCCACCTCGAACAGCTCGAAGGCGAGTGCGGAGATCAGGGCTCCGCTCGCGAAGGCCAACAGCGTGCCCGTTACCTGACGCGGAGGCTCGAAGCGCGTTCCGATCGCAGCGCCGATCACGAGTGCGCTGGACGCGGCGAGTCCGTAGAGCACGGCGGTCAGCACGCGGGCAGACCTACCCGCGCGGCCGTGTTCGACGCTTGCCGGTAGGCCGCTTCCCACTCACTCGCTCGATCACTCGGGCAATAGCGATGCGGACAGGCCGGGGTCGCCGAGCAGCGTGGCGCGTGTCACAGCGGCGGGCCCGTAGCGATCACGCACGTCGTCGAGCACGGCATCGAGGGCAGCGCGGCCAGGTCCCTCGAACGGAAGCTCCAGCTGAGCGGCGGCGCCGTCGCCCTCGAGGTTGGTCACGGTCACTCCGACGAGGGTGAGCCCCTTTTCCCGGATCATCGGCATGGCCGTCGCCACCAGCTCCCTCATCGTGACGAGGATCGCCTCGGTGGCCGCTGTCGGCTCGGGCAGGGTGCGCGAGCGGCTCGCGCGCGAGAAGTCGTCGAAGCGCAACTGGAGCACCACGGTGCGCCCGATACGGCCGGCCGTCCGCATCCGCCGGGTCACCCGGTCCACCAGCGCGACCACCCTCGAGTCGAGCGCGGCGGGCGATCTGGATGACCACCTGAACGCGGACTGGGACCCGAAGGAGCGCCGGCCGCGGCGAGCCCGCACGGGCCGCGGGTCGCGGTTGTGGGCCAGGGCGTGCAGGTGCCGGCCCGACGCGCGCCCGAGAATCGCGACGGAGGCGGCCTCGCCCAGCTCGGCGATCTGGCCGACGGTCTTGATTCCCCGATCGTGAAGCTTGCGGGCAGTCGCCGGCCCCACTCCCCAGAGCCGCTCGACCTCGAGCGGGTGCAGGAAGGCCAGCTCCTCGCCGAGCGCCACCATTAGCAGGCCATCGGGCTTGGCCACGCCGCTGGCCACCTTCGCCAGCGACCTCGTGTTGGCCACGCCGACGGTGATCGGCAGGCCGACCTGCTCTCGGATCTCCCGGCGCAGACGCGCGCCGATCTCCTCCGGCGAGCCCGCGATGCGCCGCAGACCGGCCACATCGAGGAACGCCTCGTCGATCGACAGCTTCTCGACCACGGGCGCGGTCTCCGCGAAGACAGCGAACACAGCCTTGCTCGCCTCGAGGTACGCCGTCCACCGAGGCTCTACGACGATGGCCCGGGGACACCGCCGCCGGGCCTGCGCTGCGCCCATCGCCGAGCGCACCCCGAAGGCGCGGGCCTCGTAGCTGGCGGCGAGCACCACCCCCGGTCCCACGATCACGGGCCGCCCGCGCAGTCGCGGGTCGTCTCGTTGCTCGACCGAGGCAAAGAAGGCGTCGAGGTCGGCGTGCAGGATCGTGGCCTCGACTGACACGAACATACGTTCGCATAGTGGGCGGCGGGTGGCAAGGGCTCGCAAGCGATCGCTCACGGCCTCTTGGAGCCGCCCGCGGAGCGGGCCTTTCTCCCCAGACATTCCACCCACGGCGGGTAGCCTCGATGCGATGAGCACGGTCGAAACCCCCCACGTCCGCACCGGCTCGCCCGAGTACATGCGACTCGCGGGCCGGGCCAAGCTGCTCTCGTGGGCGAGCCTCGCCTACATGGCGGTCGAAGGGCTGGTGGCCATCGTCGCGGGCATCGTCGCCGGTTCCATCGCCCTGATCGGCTTCGGGCTCGACTCCGCCATCGAGGGCTTTGCCAGTGTCGTAATCGTGTGGCGGTTCAGCGGCTGGCGCACACTGTCCCGCGCCGCCGAGGAGCGGGCGCAGAAGCTCGTGGCCGTCCAGTTCTTCATCCTCGCCCCCTACGTCGGCGTCGAGTCGGTCCGCGCCCTGGTCAACGGCTCCCAGGCCGAGGAGAGCGTTGTGGGAATCGCCCTCGCCGCGAGCAGCCTCGTGGTCATGCCACTGCTGGGGCGGGCCAAGCAGCGCATCGGGAGCCGGATCGGATCGTCGGCCACCGCGAGCGAGGGCAAGCAGAACCTCCTCTGCGCCTACATGGCCGCTGCGGTGCTGATCGGCCTGCTCGGCAATGCCCTGTTCGGCGCGTGGTGGCTGGACCCGGTGGCAGGGCTGCTGATCGCCGGGCTTGCTGTCCAAGAGGGCCGCGAGTCCTGGCGAGGCGACGCCTGCTGTCATTAGCTCGACCGGCGCGCCCGTGCGCGGGCGACCGCTCGGCTCCTGGGAGGATGCACTGGCCGATGGCGTCCATCACCCCAACCGACCGTTTCGGCGCCGTCACGCTTTCGCCGGACGAGCGCTGGTTCGAGGTTGGGCCGCCCGGTGAGCGGCGACGCGTGGGGTTTCATGACTACGCAACGATCTACAACGAGCCAGGGCTCTATGAGCGGGTCTTCATCGAGGAACTCGGGATGCGCTCCACGTTCGAGGTCGTGCGGCTCTTCGGGGAAGCCCTGCGGCGCCTCGGTCTGGATCCGGCTGGCCAGCGCGTGCTCGACCTGGGTGCCGGCAACGGGCTCGGCGGCGAGGCGCTCCGCGCGATCGGTGTCGGCTCGGTCGTAGCGGTAGACATCGAGCCGGCGGCGTGCGCCGCGGCGGCACGTGACCGGCCGGACGCCTACGAGGACTTCGTCGTCGCCGACATGGCCACCGACGCAGACCGATTTGCGGGACGGGGCCTCACCGCGGTCCTCGGCCTGTCGGCCATCGGTCCCGGCCACGTACCGCCCGAGGCGCTGCGGCAGGCGCTCGGCCTCCTGAGGCCGGGCGGGCTGTATGCCTTCGCGGTGATGCCGGCGCTGCTGCCCGGCAGCGACGACGAGGTCGGCCAGGCGACGGGCTATCCCGACTACCTGACGGAGTTGCTCGCGCAGTCCGAACCGCTCACGCGCGAAGCCTATGTGCATCGCCGCCAAGCCGACGGATCGCCGCATGAGGCGGTCGCACTCGTTGGACGCATCTGACCGTCAGCGGCCTCCGCGCGAGCTTGAGGCCGTGCCACGATGGTCGTATGGCAGCGACGTACGAGCTAGTGGACGGCAACCTTCATCGGCACAGCGGCCAGGCACACGCCCACCCGCATGATGGTCCACACCGCCACGACGGCCACCGCCACGATCACGGTCACTCGCACGGACTAGTACACGACTCGATCAAGCGCTCTCGTGAAGGCGTTCGTGCGACTGCCCTTGCCCTCTTAGTCCTCGGAACAACGGCTGCCGCGCAGGGCGTCGTGTTTGTCTTGTCGGGTTCCGTTGCACTGCTGGCTGACCTGATTCACAACGTGGGCGATGCCCTGACCGCTGTTCCGCTTGGCATCGCGTTTGCGCTCCGGTCAGCCCGTGCCGAACGCGGTGCCGGCCTCTTCGTCGTCGCGGCCATCTTCATCTCTGCCCTGGTCGCGGGGTTCGAGGCTGTGCGCCGGCTAATCGACCCCTCGCCACCTGATCATCTGACAGCACTCGCGTTGGCCGGGGTGGTCGGCTACGTGGGAAACACACTCGCGGCACGCATACGCACACGCGCAGGGCACCGTCTGGACTCGGCAGCCTTGATCGCGGACGGCGACCATGCGCGGGCGGACGCCTACGTCAGCCTCGGGGTAGTCGCGTCGGCGGGAGTGGTGGCGCTTGGCCTCGACATCGCAGACCCGCTGATCGGCCTCGCTATAACCGTCGTGATCCTTCGCATCACGTGGGCGTCATGGGCCACGGTGCGGGGCCACGGCGACCATTGAGACGACCAGGGGGGCGGACCGGAAGCCCGGCCGCGCCCGTGATTCGTTCCGATGAACCCTTCCGGGGTGCGTGGTCGAACTACTCCCACAGCGCCATATCGGGCGCTGTCGCTCGAACCGTTCGGTTCGGGATGTAATCGACTGAGGGAGATCCACACATGCGAGGTTCCAAGGCAGTCGCAGCACTAGCTGCGGTAGCACTGACTGCGGGTGCGTCATCGGCTATTACGCCGTGCTGAGTGACACCGGCGACGGTCGTAACGACCGCTGCTTCCAGAGCGGCTACCAGGAGAAGGGCATCGCCGGCGACCAGGAGTTTCACGCCCGGATGAACAACTCCACGATGGAGGGCACCCAGTCGGTCGTCTGGTGTTACGACTCAGATCGCAACGGCTGCTCAAACGAGCAGATCAAGGATCGCATCACCATCAACTGGGCCCGCTAGACCCAGCCCACCGTTTGATCGAGAGAGGGGGCGGCCATGCGGTCGCCCCCTCGTCATTCCGATCCTCGCTCGCGCGCCCTGAGAGGTGTTACGGCACGCACTTTTCGCTTCTTGGTCGGTCAAATTGCACGCGGCCGTTCGCGTAGTGGGAGTGGTAGCTGTAGGTGCATTTGAATGCTTCGTCATAGCAGTCAAAGTTGAGCCCGCCCCGCCCAAGCTCGCTTTGCTCGTGAAGCGTTCCATCCTTCGTCAGAGAGTGCTGGTGAACGCTGTCGACAGTTGAGAGATGGCAATCGGTCAAAGGCCCGGTGCCGATCATCTCGAACCGAGTGCGCCCGTTGGCCACGCTGGAGACGTTCCCCGACGGTGTCTGCGTTTGATTGGACACCAACTTCACGTCGTAGCAGGCGGACCCGTTTTGGAAGGGGTAACAGACCGAATACTTGACGACGTCGGCCCCATTCCCGGGTTCAGCCGAAGCGGGGCTGGCCGCGGCGAAGACGGCGAACAGGGTAAGGGCCGCTGCGAGCATCAGGCGGTGGGTTCTCATGGCATCCTCTCGGGTCGCTCTCGTTTCGCGGAGCCCTGTTCGTCGATTATCGCGGGTGGCGGGACCGGGAGCCGCCACTCGCCCGACTGCCCCCCGAACCCCGAGTCGAGCGTGAACTGGAACGTCTTGACGTTGACCTTGCCGGGAACCTCGAACGGCAGGCAGCCCTGCTGCTGGGAACCCGGGCTTATCTTCACGTCGGTCGCGAAGCCCAGCGAGCACGCTCCATCGGAGAGCAGGGCGCTTTGGGCTTGGGAGTCGTCTTCGAGAATCAGCGTGCCGCCGTTGGACGGAGCGTCGATGTAGGTCTTCTCTCCCACGTTGCGGAGTGCCACCTGGATGCCGACGTAGCGTTGGCCACCCGTGGGAGTGTCGAACTCGCCGGCGGGCGCGGGGTCAAGCACTTTGAGCGTGGTGACTTGGAGCTTGCTGTCTTGCCCCTCGAGCGTGAGCGAGTCCCCAAGCTGTGCCTTCGGGCGTCTCTCCTCCCCGCCGCCCTCGCCAGCTTTGTCGGGCTCACTCACCGTATCGGTGGGGGTGGAGCAGCCCGAGTCATCCTGGGCCATGAGCGGTGCCGCGCCAACCAAACACATCAGTGCCAGCCCTACACGCCGTCGCCACACCACACCGCAGCCCCTTTCCGCTAAGCCCTCCCCGAACGCGCATGGTACCCGCGAGTCGCGCCATCTGCTGAATCACGGCACGGTTTGGGGGAGTCCGAGAACCACCGCGGTGGTTGGTGGACAGGCCCCTGGCCTCGACGGCCTTGATTACGCTCACATGAGCAGGATAGGAACCCAAACGAACCGGTCTCCGTGGAACGCGGTCCGGCTCACTGCGCTTCTTCGCTGAGCCGGATAACTCCCTCGGGGTCCTAGGGTGCGAGCCGGACAGCTCGCCAGCGCTTTGCGCTGCAAGTCAGGGCCGCTCCCACCGAGCTAGCAGTTGGAAATGAATGCGTCCGTCCGATAGTCGCGGCTGTGGACCTAGCCGCCCTGATACTTGCCGTACCCAGCGCCCTCGTTGCGGTGCTGGCGCTGGTTGACCGATGGCGGCAACGAAGATGCGGCGGGAAGCTCACGCGCGCGTTCGGAGCCGGATAGCTCAGAGCCTAGAAACAACACGACCCACCGTGAAGGCGGGCCGTGGGCTATATCCTAGCGTTGCGCGAGGCTTACGACTAGAGCTAAAGGGCCGGACGACTTAACCGACGAAAACCCGCTGCTAGAGCGGGTTCTCGGAGTACCGCCACGGGGATTCGAAGCGCCCGCGGCCGAGCGGCCGATTCAGCTCTAGGGGGCGGAATCCGGCTCTATGACCGACGTTGCGGCCTCTCCGGCGTTCCGGTTGAATCCGGTTGAATCCGGTCCTGAGGGGGACTGAGTCCCCCTCCAGTCCCCCTCGGACCTGAGCAGGTAGGCGTCGAGCTGCCCGGCGGCCTCGTGCTCGGAGCCGGGGAACAGGTGCCCGTAGCGGTCGAAGGTGATCGTCACCGACGCATGGCCCAGGTACTCGCTCAACGCCTTCGCATTGAGGCCGGCGGCGATGCCGAGGCTGGCAAAGGTGTGGCGGCACTCGTGCAGCGTGATCGGGTCGAGCTTCGCCGTCCTCCACGCGGTGAGTGCGCGGCGGCGCAGGTTGGAGGGCTCGAACGGGTCGGCGACGGTGACGCCAAAGACGAGCGCGCCGTCCTCGCGGCCGGTGCTCAGCTTGCGCTGGAGGAGGTGGTCGCGAAGCCGCCCGGCAATCGGCACCGTGCGCCGCGCCGCCTTGGTCTTGCCCTCGATCGGCCCTTCCTTCGCATCCCAGCCGCGTTGCACGCGGATCACGCCTCCCGCGAGGTCGACGTCTTCCCAACGCAGCGCGCGCAGCTCGCCACGGCGCAGCCCGGCGTACATCGCGGTTGCCCAGACGGCGCGGTCGCCCTCTGGCAGGGCCGCGAGCAACGTGGCGGCCTCGTCGGGCGAAGCGATCCGGTCGCGCGTGCCGGTGCCCGAGGGGATGTCGAGCGCGACCATCGGGTTCACCGTGACGAACTCGCGGGTGATCGCGCGGCGGAAGACGACGCGCAGCGGGTCGATGGCGTTGCGGATCGTGGACCCGTCGAGCCCGTCGGCCGCCATGCGGTCGATCAGCGCCTGCACGTCGCGGCGGCGGAGGTCGCCGAGTCGGCGCGTCCCGAACGCCGGGAGTATGCGCAGCCGGAACGCGCGACGGTAGGAGCGCACGGTCGCCGGCTTGTACGGGCGCCCGGACCTCGCACGCACGGCACCGGTCGCCATTCCCTCGACCAGCTCGTCAGCCGCCTGGCGCAGCGTTACGCCCGTGTTGGGCGCAAGCGTCCCGGCGCGGATCGCGGCGAGCACATCCGTGCGCCACCCCTTCGCGGCGGCGAGCGTCGGGAACGTCTTGTAGCGGCGGTCACGGTTCGTGCCCGAGCCGGTGACGACCTCGGCCCTGTAAGTCGGGTCGCAGGAGCAGCGTCTGCCCGCACGCGAGCGGCAGCCCTTGCGGTGCCGTACCTCGATGCCGGGGTGCTTACGATTGGCGCGCGTCGGACCTCCATCCGGTGCCATGCCCCGGCCGTTGCTAGCGGCGCGGGGGCGCTTTGTGTGGGGCGATCATAGGGACGGACTCGGCGTGCTCGCTTAGCCACCGTTCCAGTTCCGTGATCGGCACGAGCTTTCGCCGGCCGACGCGGACGATCCGCAGCGCCGGAGCGACGTGCTCCTCGAAGTAGTCGGGGCCGACGCCGATCGCCGCCGCCGCCTCGGGCTTGCTCAGCGCCAACCGGGGAACCGGGGTCTCGAGCTTCTTCACGGCGTGCCCCCGTCGCCGGTGATCGGCCGGCGGCAGGCGCCACCCACCGTGGCGCCCCCCACCGTGGCGCCCCCCTTAGATGACTCGCGGAGCAGTCGAAGACGACGAGGCTCGCGCGGTCGCGGTTGGTCGTCGCGCGCATCCGGTAGACGCAGCGCGCTCATACCAGCTTCTCCGCCCGGCCGGGATACGGCGGGTCTGGCCTTCCAGCGCCGATCCGATCGAGCGATGCTGCCCAACGTGGCCGCGCGGAGGATCGCTGGCTGCTCCTGGGCCTCCCAGCCCAGCTCGTTGTCGACGTGAGTAGGGGTGGCCACCTACTTGTAGAGGGACGCTTTGCGGCTATCGGCCCCCCCTAATTTGCGCGGATCGGTCGAAAGCTGGCGCGTGCACCCGTCGTCCTCGCCCGGCTGGCCGCCGAGGTCGGCGTCGCGCGCCAGGCCGGGTAGGCGCCGCCGTTGGCTAGCCCGGGGCGGCAGGGCGCGAAGCCAGCTGCTGTGATCACCTGGGCACGGCCCGAACCGTGCGAGCGCGATCGATGCGTGCGGCCACTCGCTCGTGCAGAAGGCGTTCGCGATGTCGGGGCGCCCGCGACGGGTGGCGATGGCTGGGTCTAACGGTTGGAGGAGGGGAACTCGCCGCGGTCGTCAGCCCAGCGCTTGAGCGCCTCGACCCCGTCCGACATGCTTCAACGGAGCTTCGCACGCGCGCAACGAACTGTTCCGGCAGGGCTCCGGCGAGCGCCGACCGCGGGTCGCTCAGTCATCGCTTTCGGCGGGAGCGATAACGAGTGGACATCGACACCGGGGCGATTGCTCGGCGCCGGGAGCGATGTCGCGAGGCGTCGGCGATGGCGCCATTGGTTCTCGCCAAGTCGGAGCCTGCCACGGGCCGGCGTGGACGTCTCCTTTCGTCGGAACGTTGAAGCGATGATGGATCGTTCTGGGGAT
>Ga0136620_10000146_pt1 | contig 30350 bp, 28 predicted proteins | sample AntDrymUQ4162106_2_FD_104806 | JGI IMG/M metagenome (GOLD analysis project Ga0136620, IMG submission 104806) | Polar desert sand microbial communities from Dry Valleys, Antarctica - metaG UQ416 (21.06) | ecosystem: Environmental > Terrestrial > Soil > Desert | place: Antarctica: Dry Valley... | reverse complement strand
TCGGGAGAAGCACTTGCGGCGGAGCTGACCCGCTTCCTCCGCGAACGGGATCGCAAAGACGGCGAGCCCGACGCGGCAACCGAGCAGTAGCGGCTCGGCTGCGCCGCCTTTCGCGGAAAGTCTTGCGACTTTCCGCGACGGTCCGGAAGCCGAGCGCCGGCTACGCCCGCGCGCGGCGCGGAAGTGAACTAAGAACGGCCGGCATCCGGGTATGCTGGTGAGCGAAACGGGCTGAGCCCGTTTCGCGATGATTGTTAGCTTGCTTCGGCTGCCGGCTCGGGTTTTGGAGCCGCTTTGGGTTCGGCGCCGTTTTGGGTCTGCGCCTGTTGCTGGGCTTTTGCGCCGCCTTTCTTCTTGCGGCGCCGGCGTCGCCTCGTACGCGTCTGGAGCTTTGGTTGCGGCAGGTTCTCCGCGAGTGCCATTGCGACCTCCTCGACGGTGCCCAGGCTCTCGCGTCCGGAGTCGATCGCCTTCGTCGCGCGTGGCGTGTAGCCCTCCGCCGAGGCGAGGAGTGCGGCGCCGACGTCGGTCGGCAGTTCGAGCGCGGTCTTCACGAGCTTCCCGGCATTCTCCTCGTGTCGGTGCCCGCGAGAGTTCGCAAGGGCCCCGAGCAGGCGCTTTGCCTCCTGATACTCGGCGCTTGCACGGCGATCCTGGATCTTTCGCGTCGCGCGGGCGAGGCGCCAGGTCCAGCGCCAGAGGATCTGCTCCGGCGCATCGGCCTTGCCCTCCGCCAGGCCTCGTAGGAGGACGCGTACGCCCTGCGCGCGATCCTTCTCCCACGTCGGCGCCTGTGTCACCAGCGTGACGAGGTCGTCGAAGCTCGCGCGGTCGACGACCATCGAGACCCGGTCGGCAAGCGCGGTCATCCGCAACCTCCGGTTGGGATTCTCGGCGGCGCAGGTGAAGAGGAACTGCTCGAGGCATCCACGGCTCGCGTGGCCGTCGGTCAGCTTCTTCACGAACTCGATGCGCTCCTCGAATCTCACCTGTCGTGCGGCGATCGTCGCCCAGAATCGTTGCTCCTCCTCGTCGAGGTACCGCGGGTCGACCCGCTGCCACTCCCGGGCGATCACGCTGAGGCGGCGTTGAACGTCAGGGGTCACCGGCACCAGCCACGCGGCCGGCGAGAGCTTGCGGCGGGCGCGGCGTTGGGGGCGCCGACGTGGCGCGGGCGTCACGCGCGCGCCTTCCCGATAGAAGTCGGCGTCCAGGAGGCTATGAAGCGAAACGACGCGCTCGTTGTGCGTCGCGCCCTTCGGGGTGAAGTCGATCACGACGCCGGCTTCCTTTCGCGGATGCATCCGCATGATCCGCCCGATCCGCTGCTGATAGACGCGGCGGCTCGCCGTCGGCGCGAGGTGCATGCACACCGTGGCGCGCGGCGAGTTCCAGCCCTCCGCCAGCAGCATGGCGTTGATGAGGACGTCGATCTCCCCGCGCTCGTACGCCGCAAGGACCTCGGCGAGCTTCACGGGCGGCGTCCGTCCGCTGACCGCTTCGGCCTTGAGCCCGGTGGCACGGAACTCCTTCGCCAGGTTGTAGGCGTGATCGACTCCCGCGGCATACACGATCCCCGGCGTCGAGTCGAAGCGGTCTCGGTACAGGCTCGCCGCGGCCTGATTCAACGCCTGATGGTCGAGCACCTCCGCAAGCGCGCGCTCCTCGAAGTCGCCGCCGACGATCGGAACCGAGTTAATGGCAGCAGCCGGCGGCACCCGCAAGCACCGCAGCGGCGCGATCAAGCCTCGCCGAGCCGCGTCCTGTAGAGGAAGGTCGTCGACGGAGGCGGGAAAGACGTCGGAGACCTGCTTCGCAATGAGTTGCTCGGTCGCCGTCATCCCGATGTAGACGGGCTCCGTCAGGCTTCGGATCGCCGCGCTCGTCTTCTCGCCGAGCGCCGTGTGCGCCTCGTCGCAGATCACGAGGTGGTAGACACCGCGCTCCAGATCGCCCACGTGTCGCGCGAACCATGCATAGGTCTGGACGGTGATCAGGTCGGGGCGCGGCGCGCGCTGCCCCGTCACGACTGCGGGGGTGAGGCGATCGCCGTACCCCTCGTCGGTCAGCTCACGGTTGAACTGTGAGACGAGCAGGCGGCGGTGGGTGAGGATGAGCACACCAAGAGTCCGGGCCGCCTCGACGAATCCGGCGGCGGCGATCGTCTTGCCGGAAGCGGTCGGATGCCGGAAGCGGTAGCGCCGCTCGGCACCGGGATCTTCGTCCGGAGGAGCCGGAAGCGGATCGACCTCACCATCGACCTCGATCTCGCTCTCCGCGTCGATTTCGAAGTCCTCGTCCTCCTCTTCGAGCTCCTCGAGCTCTTCGATCGCGAGCTTGCCGTTCCCGTTCGCCGGCTTCTGGTTGGAGGCGATCAGCTCGGTGAGCATCCCCGCAAGGGCGTCCACCTGGTGGCGGCGAAGCTCGGTTCCCGAGCGAAGGAGGGGCGGTCGCTCACTCAGAACTCGTTCGAGCCCGAGCATGAGCGCGTACCGAATCTTCCAGAGAGGAGTCGGTTCCCGGTTGCCGGCATCCACCTCCCCGAGGGCGTCGTCGAGAGCCCGGCGTCTGGCCGTGCCGGCGGCCAGCACGGTCTCGGGATCCTCCTCCGCTCGGAGGAAGGGCTCACCGGCCCAGGACTCCGCACGGCGGGCGTCCTCGACGAGGGCGGCCGACGCCGCGGTGACGGAAGTAATTTGGTCGATGGCCTCTTGCACCATGGGCGGCACATGTTGTGCCGGCAAGACCTCCAAGGAAAAGTCGCGCCCGATCGAGTCCCCTGCGAGCGCCCCTCGGAGTGTACCTACCGGGGGGCTACAACGTGCAGGCGCCGGGGTCTCGGAGCAGAAATGCGACGACTGCGTAGAGGCACAGCGCCAGGGCTCCGACAGCGCCGACGGTGAGCGGGAGGCGGCGATGCCGAGGGAGGGCGCTGACGACGAGGAGCGCCGAGATCGCCAGACCGAGGCCGGCGATTCCACCGACCGAGACGAGATCTGCGACCTGTCCGCCGATACACCCGTTTCTGGAGGCGTGGACGGTAGTGAAGGAGAGGGTTGCGGCAAGGCCTGCGGTCCCGACGAGGACCCAGGCGGGAAGCGCGGCCTCGGACCGCACGCGGTTCTCCATGTGGGCCTTATCGGCCGGAGGGGCGTCAGGCTGGAGCTGCTGCTCGGGTCTCCGCGAGCGGCTGCCCGAAGAGCCGCACGGACATCCCTGTCTGGTCGAGGTACTTCGTCACGCCACCCATGAAGAACGGCCACCCGGCTCCGAGGAGCAGCGCGGTGTCGATGTCCTCGGCGCTTGCGACGACGCCCTCCTCGAGCATGTGGTGCACCTCGTCTGCGATCGCTTCGAGCGCCGCTGCCTGGATCTCCTCGACCGTTCGGCGCCCGTCGCCCCGTAGCGCGATCTCGTCGCCGCCCTCGGCGTAGTTGGCGAGGGTCTGGGAGAGGGGGAACCTGTCCGGGTACGACTCGTTGAGGGTGTGGAGGACGTGGTTGGCGACCCGGGGCCCCACCATCTGGAGCAGCACGGAAGGCGCCATCGGGAGACCGAGTCGGAGGATCGCCTCGTCGGTCTCGTCGACCGTGTTCCCGTTCTCGAGTGCGTCCATCAGGACGGTCGTCATCCGCGTCAGAACACGGTTGACGACGAAAGCCGGGGCGTCCTTGACGAGGACGGGCCGTTTCCGAAGCGTCTTCGCAACCTCCCAGGCGGTTGCCAGCGCGACCTCGTCGGTGTCCGGCGTCTGGATGAGCTCGACGAGCGGGAGAACTGCCACGGGGTTGAAGAAGTGGAGGCCGACGACGCGCTCGGGATGGGCGAGTTCGGACGCCATCTCCGTGATCGAGAGAGACGAGGTGTTCGTCGCGAGCACGCACTGAGGCGAGACCACGGCCTCGACGTCCGCGAAGACCTGCTGCTTGACGGACATCTCCTCGAAGACCGCCTCGAGGACGAGGTCGCAGTCCGCGAAGTGGTCGTAGGTCGTCCCTCCGGTTACGAGTGACCCCAGGAAGCGCGCCTTGCCCTCGTCGTACCTTCCCTTCTGAACCTGGCTTTCGAGGTCGGCGTGGATCGAGCCGATCGCGCGATCGACGATCTCCTGATCGAGGTCGCGGATCGCGATCGGCACCTCGAGTCTTCGGAGGAAGAGCGTCGCGAGCTGACTCGCCATCAGCCCGGCGCCGACGATGCCCACCTTGCGCACCGGCCTGGCCTCCACGTCCGGTTTTCCCACGTCCCTCTTCGCGCGGCGTTCGACGAGGTCGAACGCATAGAGCGAGGCCTGCGCCTGACGCCCGGGTAGCAGCCCCGCGATCGCATCCTCCTCGGCGGCGTATCCCTCCTCGATGCTCCACCGAGACGCGCCCTCGATCAAATCGAGAGCGACGTACGGCGCAGGTGTCGCCCCGTGCAGCGAGTCGTCGAGCTGGCGGCGGGCTCTCTCGATCGCATCGTTCGCCCCGGACCCCTCCGAGAGGCTGTCCCGCGGGCCTGTGGCCCCGGCCCTCGTCCTCTGGAACAAAAAGGCGATGGAATCGTCGAGAAACTCCGCCGGCTCGAGCACGACGTCGACGAGACCCAGATCGCATGCCTCCGAACCGGTGAGCATCCGGTTCTGCCGGAGCGGATTCGTGACGATGAAGCGGATCGCTGCTTCCGGTCCCGCGATCCTCGGCGCGAGTTGCGTGCCGCCCCAGGCCGGAAAGAGGCCGAGGAACACCTCCGGGCAGGCGAAATGCCGTACGCCGCTCGAGATCGTTCGGAAGTCGCAGTGGAGCGCGATCTCGACCCCGCCACCGAGACAGGCGCCGTTGACAGCGGCCAGCGTCGGGTACGGCAGCTCCCGGATCCGGCCGAAGAGCTGATGCCCGGCGCGGCTCCCCGCTCGCGCCGCGTCGGGGTCGACCCCGACGAAGCGCTTGATGTCCGCTCCCGCGCAGAAGACGAACGGCTTGCCCGTCAGCACCATGCCGACCCAGTCGCCCGCCTCGAGCTGGTCGAGCCGGGCCCCCAGTGAGTCGAAGGCTTCGGGTCCGAAAACATTCGGCTTCGTCCAGTCCTCGCCGTTGTCGATCGTGAGGAGCGCGATCGGCCCCTCCTCTCGCTCGATCCGGGCGAGCTTGAACGCGGTGACGCTCAGACGCGCTCCCAGAGCAGTGCCGCGCCCATACCCAGGCCGACGCAGAGGGCGGTGAGCCCGTATCGAACGTCGGGCCGCTCCCTGAAACCGTAGGCGAGCTGCGCCATCAAGCGCACCCCGGTCGCCGCCAACGGGTGCCCACATGCGATGGCGCCGCCATAGGGGTTCAGCCGGGGGTCGTCCGGTGCCACGCCCATGCCATCGCACCAGGTCAGCACCTGAACCGCGAATGGCTCATTCAGCTCGAAGAGCCCGACGTCGTCGATGGACACACCGGCCTGGTCGAGCACCCGCTTCGTCGCGGGGATCGGGCCGAGGCCCATGAGCTCCGGCTCGACCCCGGCGAAGGCGAATCCCACGAGTCTCATCCGCGCCTCCAGGCCCAGGTCCGCGGCGGCTTGCTCGGCGGCCAGGAGAGAAGCTGTGGCGCCGTCTGTCAGCCCGGCAGAGTTCCCGGCGGTCACCCGTCCACCCACCCGAAAAGGCGTCGGCAGGTCGGCGAGGCCGTCCATCGAGGTATCGGGGCGCAAGAACTGGTCGCGCTCGGCCATTTGCCAGCCGTCGTCCGTGAATACCGACATCGGCACAACCGTCTCGCGCATCACCCCGTTCGCCCAGGCCGCAGCCGCCCGCTGCTGCGACTGCACTGCGAACCGGTCGGCATCCTCCTTCGTCAGCTGCGGAAACCGGTCGTGGAGATTCTCGGCCGTCGCACCCATCGAGACAGCGGAGTCGTCGACGAGCCGTTCGGCGACGAACCGCGGGTTGAAGTCGACCTCGGCGCCCATCGGGTGGTGCCCCATGTGCTCGACTCCACCGGCAACGACCACGTCGGCGGCACCCATGGCGATCTCACCGGCCCCGGCAGTCACGGCCGTCAGCGCTCCGGCGCACATCCGGTCGAGCGCGAAGCCGGGAACGGTGTCCGGGATCCCGGCGAGCAACGCGACGTCTCGGCCCATCGTCAGACCCTGGTCACCGACCTGCGCCGTCGCGGCGAAGATCACATCGCCGATCCGCTCGGGCGGAAGCGACGGGTTTCGGTGCAGGAGCTCCCTGACCACCTTGACGCCCATGTCGTCGCCTCTCGTCTTCCAGAAGAGGCCCTTCGGGCCGGCTCGCCCGAATGCCGTTCTGACCCCGTCGACGTAGACCACCTCGCGTAGCTCGCGCCCCACGCAGCCAGCCTATCCTCCCGGCCGTGGATCCATGGACTGGCCACCTGAGGCGTGCAGAGGCGCGGTACCGCGACGGCTCGGCGCGTCTTCCGGACGAGCCGGACGCACGCCAGCGACAGCTCACACGGACGGGGAACGCCGCCTATCGGGACGAGTACCTGGAGGACATCCCCGTGGGCGACACCGTGCTCGTGCTCCAGGCGCTGACGGGCCGGCGCGCCATGGCAGCCGAGCTCAGCTCGCCGCTACTCCCGTCCTAGCGCGCCTCGTCGTCGGGATGTGGGTGCATGATCGCGGTGATGACGAGCTGCTCTTCGTTCTCGTCTTCCAGCTCCTCCAGCTGTGGGACGAGCTCCGACAGCATTTCGAATGCCTTTTCGGAAGAGACACGAACCGAGACCCGGACGAAGCGGAACCTGCCCTCCGCTCCATGCTCGGACTGCGCCCGCTGAAGGTCGTCGATGACTGCGAGGTGAAGATTGGACGCGCCCGCCGAGACCAGCTCGGGCGCCACTTTGAGCGTCCTGGCCGCCGCGCGGTAGGGCTTCTCGCGGCCACGCGCGGTCGGCACCTGCTGGATGAGCTCAGCTCGGAGCAGCATTCGGACGTGGAAGTGGAGGTGGCCGGGGTCGACGCCGAGCCGCTGGGCCAACTCTCGATTCGAGAGCGCCTCCTCTCTCTCCCCGAGCATCTCGAGCACGCGGAGCCTGAGTGGATGGCCGAGAGCTTTGAGCTGCTCGGGTCGGTCGATCGACAGCACCTGGGGGATCGGGAGGAGCTCGGGGGTCGTTGCCATGGGGCGACTATATATACGAGGTCGACAAATGTTGTCTAGCCAGGCAGACCAGCCGCAGCGGCGCGATCGAGAAGCACGATGGTGGAGCCGGATGTGGACCGTGCGAGGCTCGCGGGAGTGGCGGGGCTCGGCTCGCCGGCGAATGCCCGCGCGACGGCCGCGGCTTTTTCGTCTCCCACGACGAGGAAGACGATCGTCCGGGCTGCGTTCAGGACGGGGAGTGTCATCGACACCCGGGAGCCGTCTGCTCTCCGGACTGCAACTGCTCTGCGCGTCTCTTCCGCGAGCGCGGAGTCGTTCGGGAAGAGTGACGCCGTGTGGCCGTCGGGTCCGATTCCGAGCAGGACGAGATCGAAGCCGACGCCGCGGAGCTCGCGGTCGTACTCGTCCGCAGCCCTCTGCGGCCGGAGCTCGCCTCTCACGCGGTGCTCGACAGCGGGACTGCGATCCAGGCGGTCGAGGAGCGTCTCCCGGACGAGCCGATAGTTCGAGCGTTGGTCTTTCGGTGGGACACAGCGCTCGTCCGCCCACCACAGCTCGGTGCGGCTCCAGTCGGGGGCCAGCCGCGCTGCTGTTTCGTACGCTGGTCTCGGCGTCTCGCCACCGGAGACGGCAATGTGCCCACCTCGAGCTGCAGCTCCGGCCAAGAGTTCGGCGGTCGCACGCTGCGCCGAGTGGGCACTCTCCGAGACGCGCAGCTCGACGTCCAAAAGACCTAGATGGTTGATGCCACGATCTCGGGCGTCCGGATGCGCGATCTGACGCGTCTGGGCCGCTCCCGGCCCCGGGCGGGCGCCTTGGCGGCGCCCGCCCGCGACCGTCCGCTTCGACGTCGCCAGTCCGGCACCGATGCTGCCAGCATCGCCACCGGCCTGACGCCGCGCCCCAGAGCGGCCAGCTCGCGCCCCGGAACCGACGATCTCATGGCATCACCCATCTAGGGCTCGCCGGCCGCCAGCTCCCGGCCCCGCTCCATCGCCGCCTGAATCGCGTTCAAGAACGCTGCCCGCACGCCGGCCCGCTCGAGCTCGCGGATCGCGCGAATCGTCGTCCCTCCGGGTGAGGTGACCAGCTCACGTAGCTCGACGGGGTGCATCTTCTCGTCGCGCAAGAGCTTGGCCGTTCCGAACATGGTCTGAACGACGAGCTGCGTGGTGTCCTCCCGCGACAAGCCGAGGAGGATCCCGGCTTCGATCATCGCCTCGGCGAGAAGAGCGAAGTAGGCAGGTCCGGAGCCCGAGACTGCGGTGACCGCATCCATGTACCGCTCCGGCACACGGACGACACGCCCGACGTGGAGCAGGATGTCCTCGGCGAGCGCGAGATGCTCGTCGGCCGCGTGCGCCCCCGCGCACAACCCGGCGACGCCCTCGTGGACGGTCGTCGGTGCGTTCGGCATTGCGCGGAGCACGGGTACGCCGGCCGCGAGCCGTTCCTCGATGGCTGTCGTCGGCACCGCCGCGGCGATCGAGAGCACCGTCTGGTCGGTCGAGACGATCCCGCCGATCTCTCCGAGCAACGTGTCGAAGTCCTGGGGCTTGACCGCGATCACGATCACGCCTGCGCCGGCGACCGCCTCGGTGTTCGAGGTGGTGCAATGGATGCCGTAGCGCTCCGCGAGCCAGCGAGCCCGTTCCTCGCTGCGAACGGTGGCGACGATCTCGTTGGGTTTTCGCCAGCCCGTGCTGAGGAGTCCTCCCAGCAGCGCCTCGCCGATCTTCCCGGCGCCGAGAATCGCGATCCGTCGAGTGTCAGCGGCCATGAGACGAGTCTAGGAGGCCGCGAGCCCGCGCACGACAGCCCCAATCTTTTGGAGCCTCTCTGCGTCGAGCTCGCCGCCGACCGCGATCGCCGAAGACTCGATCGTGATTGCGCCGGCGTAGCCCCGGCTCGAGGAGGCCGGTCAGGAAGCTCTGGAGGTTCAGGGAGCCCTCCCCCGGAAGGGAGGTACTGGCGAGCGCCGTCTTTGTGGAGCCGCCCATCGAAGTCCTTCAGATGAACATGCTGAACGAAGGGCTCAGCCCAGAGCCAGTCGACGGCGACACTCTCCCCGAGTTGGCCGTGCAGACCGAGGAACTCGGAGTCGAGAGCGACACGACAGCGCGGGTCACGTTCGAGTGCCATCCGGATGTTCGCCAGCGGCGTTCCCACGTCGCCCGGAAGCGTCTCGACCGCCAGGATCACGTTGTACGCCGCCGCAGTGTCCAGACAGGCTGGCAGATGCGCGAGGTTTGTTCGATCGAGGTGTCGCCCGTAGGCCGTTCCCAGAGGTGCAGGACCAGCGTCCTCGCGCCGAGGGCAGTGGCCATCCTGCAGTTGATCTCGAGCCTCGCGAGAGCGTCCTCGGCCTCGTCGTCGGTCTCACTTCCGAGGCCCGCTCCGATCGCCTTCTCCGCGTGGACAACGGGAAACGAAAGGCCACACTCGCGCAGGTCGGTGACGACGTCGTCCAGGTGGCCGTACCAGGAGGAGAACACGCCGAGCTCGAAGCCGGGAACGTCCAGGTCAGGCCCGTGCCGGACGATCTCGGCGTGATCGGTGCGGTCGGGGTCCCGTGTCATCGCCCCCGTTGCACAGAGGACTACGCGGGTCACGCGGCGAGGAGACCGCGCTCGTACCGCACGGGCAGCAGCCCGCGGTGGAGGCCGGCCAGGAGGTACATGCTCGCGAGCCCCTGCCATTCGCCGTAGGGCGCGAGGAGCTCGGCGGTGTCGGGCGGCTCGGCGCGACGCCCGAGCAGCGCCGTGCAGAGCTTGATCAGGCCGAGATCTCCCACGAGGCCGAAGTCGTAGCAGCCGAGCCCTTCGAGGCCGATCACACCCACCGACCAGGGCCCGAGGCCACGCTCACGCTCGAGGCGCTCGGCGGCGCCGGCAGGTGTGACCTGGCGCAATCGTTCCACGTCCAGTGTCCTGGCGACCCGTACGAGCGTCGCGGCCTTTCGAGCTGAGAGCCCGAAACGTTGGAGCTCGGCAGGCGCGAAGCCCGCGAAGCACTCCGCCGTCGGCGCTGCGTACAGGACGCCGTCCGTGTCGCAGGTCGCGTGGATGAGGCGAAGCTCGATGTGCCTCGCTCGTTTCGCCTCGATCAGCTGGCCGCAGATCGCGCGGACGAGGGCATGGGTGACGGTTCCCACCCGCAGCGGCCGAACTCCTCGGAGCTCCTTGAGCGTGCGGCCGAGCATCTGGTCGGCGGCGAATCGCCGGACGAACTCCGAGTGATCGGCTTCGAGCGGGAGAACGAACCGCAGGCGCTCGAGTGTCTCCTCGCTCTCGGCGTGGAGCTCGACGGATCCGTCCGCGTGCTGCCACGCCGCGCCTCGTTCGAGGCCGTCCTCGGCCTCGAACGCCATGACGAGAACGCGGCCGTCGAATCGCCGCGTGCAGTCGCCGGCGCGCCGAGCCGACGCCCGCAGCGAGAAGGGACCGCGCGGGCGGACGAGGTCCTGGACCACGCCGCAACCTTACGGTTGCGGGCGGCCGGCGGACCGCCTACCTGTAGCGGTAGACGATCCGCCCGCGCGTGAGGTCGTACGGCGAGAGCTCGACCTTGATCCGGTCGCCCGGCAGGATCCTGATGCGAAAGCGCCGCATCTTGCCTGCCAGGTATCCGAGCGTCTCGTGGCCGTTGTCGAGGGCGATTCGAAACTGCCCATTTCTGAGCGCCTCGATGATCTCGCCCTCGAACTCGACCTTCTCTTCCTTCTCAGGCATTACGCGCCGGCCGGGGTGACGTTGACGGCCTCGGGGCCCTTAGCCCCCTCGCGCACCTCGAACTCCACTTTCGCACCCTCGGCGAGCGACTTGAAGCCGCTTCCCGCGATGTTGGAGTGATGGACGAAGACGTCCTTGTCGCCAGCCGACGGCGTGATGAAGCCGTAGCCTTTGGCGTCGTTAAACCACTTGACGGTTCCGCTTTCCATAGAAAAAACACCTCCCTTGCCTCTCACGAACGGGTAAGGAAAGCGCACTAAAACGCGGACCGCACTCGTTCTGACTCGTCGTCAGCGTAGCAGGGTAGCCCGCCGAAAGAGGCTCTCGGAGGCCGGGCGGCGTAGGACGGTGCTATACCTCCGCGACCGGGACATGGCTGCTCCTCCAAAGCCAGTAGAGAAGGTCGACGGCGTCGTCATCCGTTTTGCGGGCGATTCCGGTGACGGGATGCAACTCGCCGGGGCTCGGTTTACGAGCGAGACCGCGATGATGGGCAACGACCTCTCGACGTTGCCCGACTTCCCTGCGGAGATTCGCGCGCCGGCAGGGTCGTTGCCGGGCGTGTCGGGCTTTCAGATCCACTTCTCCGACCACGACATCCTGACGCCGGGCGACGAGCCCAACGTTCTCGTCGCGATGAACCCGGCGGCGCTCCGCACCAACCTTCGAGACCTTCCGAGGAGCGGGACGCTGATCGTGAACCGCGATGCCTTCACCGACCGCAACCTCGAGAAGGCCGGGTACACCGCAAATCCACTCGAGGACGGCTCCCTCGACGACTACCACGTCCACGAGGTTCCTCTGACCTCGCTCACGCTCGAGGCGCTCAAGGACGTGGAGGTGACCAAGCGGGAAGCGGAGCGCTCGAAGAACATGTTCGCGCTCGGCCTGATGTCGTGGCTCTACCACCGTCCGACCGAGGGAACGATCTCGTACCTCGAGAAGAAGTTTCAATCGCGGCCACCGATCGCCGAGGCGAACGTCCTGGCGTTCAAGGCCGGGTGGGCGTACGGGGAGACGAGCGAGGACTTCCGCGTCACCTACGAGATCGCGCCGGCGAAGCTTCCTCCCGGCACCTACCGGAACATTCGGGGCAACCAGGCGCTCTCGCTCGGCCTACTCGCGGCATCGGTGAAGAGCGGGCTGCCGCTCTTCCTCGGCGCCTACCCGATCACTCCTGCCTCCGAGATCCTCGAGGATCTGTCGCGCCGCAAGGACTTCGGCGTCCGCACCTTCCAGGCCGAGGACGAGATCGCCGCAGTGGGAGCAGCGCTCGGGGCGAGCTTCGGCGGCGCGCTCGGCGTCTGTACGTCGAGTGGGCCGGGGGTGGTGCTGAAGATGGAGACGATCGGCCTCGCCGTCACGCTCGAGCTGCCACTCCTGATCATCGATGTCCAGCGCGCGGGCCCCTCCACCGGGATGCCCACGAAGCCGGAGCAGGCCGACCTCCTGCTTGCGATGTGGGGCAGGAATGCGGAATCCCCGGTTCCCGTGATCGCCGCTTCGACGCCGGGAGGCTGCTTCGACGCTGCGATCGAGGCCGCCCGCATCGCCCTCAAGTACCGCACGCCGGTCTTCCTGCTATCCGACGCCTACCTTGCGAACGGCTCCGAGCCGTGGCTGATTCCCGACGCCGACTTCCTGCCGGACATCTCGACCCGGTTCGCCGACGCCGAGAGCCACGAGGGCGACTTCCTGCCTTACAGGCGCGATGCGGAGACGCTCGCGCGGCCGTGGGCCATCCCGGGCACTCCCGGCCTCGAGCACCGGATCGGCGGCCTCGAGAAAGCGGACGGAACCGGCAATGTCTCGTACGACCCGGACAATCACGACCACATGGTTCGGCTCCGCGCGCAGAAGGTTGCGGGGATAGCCGCCGACATTCCGGAGCTCGCGGTCGACGAGCAAGGCGATGAGGAGCTCCTCGTTCTCAGCTGGGGCGGGACGTACGGGCCTGTTCAGGCGGGGGTGCGGCGCGTCCGGAACGACGGCGGCAAGGTCGCGCATGCGCACCTCGGCTACCTGAACCCGTTTCCGCGGAACACGGGCGACGTGTTGCGTCGGTTCGAGAAGATCCTCGTTCCGGAGATGAACCTGGGTCAGTTGTCGAAGCTCGTTCGTGCGGAGTTCCTCGTGGATGCCGTCGGGTACAACCGCGTCCGGGGCCTTCCGTTCCGGTCGTCGGAGCTGGCCGAGGCGATGAAGGGGATGCTGTGAAGGACGGCAACGGGGGCCGGCCGCTCGTCCAGCTGACCGCGAAGGATTTCAAGTCCGACCAGGAGGTGCGCTGGTGCCCGGGCTGTGGCGACTACGCGATCCTCGCCGCGGTCCAGGGCTTCATGCCGGAGCTGGGGATCGCGCGCGAGCGGATCGTCTTCATCAGCGGGATCGGGTGCGCGGCGCGGTTCCCGTACTACATGCAGACCTACGGCATGCACTCGATCCACGGGCGGGCCCCGGCGATCGCGACCGGCCTGTCGTCGTCCCGGCCGGATTTGAGCGTGTGGGTGGTGACGGGGGACGGCGACGCGCTGTCGATCGGCGGGAACCACCTGATCCATGTGCTGCGGCGCAACGTCAACCTGAAGATCCTGCTCTTCAACAACCAGATCTACGGGCTCACGAAAGGGCAGTACTCGCCGACCTCGCCGTTGGGGACGCACAACAAGACGACGCCGTTCGGGTCTTTGGACTACCCGTTCAACCCGGTGTCGCTGGCGCTGGGCGCCGAGGCGACGTTCGTGGCGCGGTCGGTCGACACGGACCGGAAGCACCTGACGGAGATCCTGCGGCGGGTGGCCGAGCACAAGGGGTCGGCCTTCGTCGAGATCTACCAGAACTGCAACGTCTACAACGACGGCGCGTTCGACGCGGTGCGGGAGCAGGAGAACCGGATCCTCCTGCAGCACGGCGAGCCGATCCGCTTCGGCGGGGAGGACGGGACGGTCGAGCGGGGAGTGGTGACGAGACCGGGCGGCGGTGTGGAGATCGTCGACGTGGCTGCGGTCGGCGAGGACGCGCTGCTACGGCACGACGAGAGCGCGGAGGATCCGTCTCTGGCCTTCTCGTTGTCGCGCCTGTCGCACACGCCGGTGGGCCCGACCCCGATCGGAATCTTCCGAGCAGTCGACCGCCCGGTCTACGACACGCTGATGGCGGAGCAGATCGAGGTCACGAAGCGAGAGCTTGGCGAGGGCGACCTGACGAAGCTCCTCCACGCCGGCGATACCTGGGCTATCAAATGAGCGAGTTCATGGCCAAGTCGTTGAGCTCTGGGAGCGATCAGTTTTAGGCTCGGCGGCGCGGTAGGCCTCACGCGTCTTGCGCTAGCTCCCTTTCTCGACTGGGCGCCTCTGTTAAGCGTGGTCGAGATGAAACGGGAAAACTCCTGTAAATGCGGCATGGACCGAGATGTAAACCTCGGCTAAACTGAGAGTCTCGTCACCCGGTGTGACGTAACGGTGGGCCGGGGCACACTCCGGCCCGCTCCCTTTCTGGCTCCAACCAGTGATCCTTTCAGGGTTGGCAGCTGGAGCCGTTCCTACCTCCTAATTGGACTCGCCTCCCCCGTTCCCGAACGCCGGGCGGGCCGACGGCACGCTGCCCGTCGAGCGCACAGTTCCGCGACCCAATCCCTTAGCGAAGTTCTCACCCTTGATCGTCGGACGCCAGATGCCCGGCTTGACCGGAAGCAGGAGCCCCGAGTTCTTGGCGTTCGCAAGCGTCTTACTGGGGAACTGCGCCGGTTTCGCCAGTGACAGTTCTTCGTAGAGACGTTTAAGGGTGTCGAAGTCAACACCCTCTTTCCCGCTTTCACGAGCGAGCTGGGCCATCACGGTCATACGCTCCTGGTCGTTCGTGGCACCGACCTTCTGGAGCCGAGCAAGGACCGTCCGTGGATCAAGGGGCGGGCCGTCATCGGCGCCGTCCTGAACGCCGGCCGACTCCTCATTCGGCCCCTCTACGACCGACTCCCCGTGTCCAGCGGTCAGGGAATCCGGAGGATCAGCAAGGAACTCTGAGATGCGCTCGAACTCCGCGGCATCGCCGTCGAACTCGAGCATCGCGCCGTTCGCCAATTTCAGGGAGATCTTCATCCCAGGAATCGTAGCAGCAACGTAGTGCCACCTAGGGACTAAGGCTAGACCGAGACTAATCCGTGGGCACGTGCTGCACTCGCGGCACCTTCAATCGTCCGGGCGAACGGGGTGGGCCTGCGGCTCCGACCGACGGGGCGACCCGGCCGTCTTCCCTCACGGCCGTCAGATCGTTTTCGTCTGGATGCCCGACAACGCGAACCAGGCGCTGTCGTGATGAACGGGAACGGCACCGGAGGGCGGCAGCTGACGCCGACGTACGGCGTCACCGACTGGGGCGTCGAATGGCAGGGAATCCCGCGTTAGGAACCAGCCAGTGTGATCCCGCCGGTGCCGGCGACCTGAGGATCGACGAGCAGCGTGTACGTGCCGGCGATAGGCAGCGTTGCGGTCAAGGTTCCGCCATTCGTGCCTGCTCGGCCTGACGCGAGCGGAACGCCGTCTGGCTTTCGGATCAGGAGCGTCGTCGAGCAGCAGGTGGACGGGCCGATGGTCACTCCCGTCGCTCGGATCGTCACTGGCTGGCCGGCGGGACCTGTGAAGGTCAGGAGTGCGTTCTGGCCCGGCGTGCTCAAGGTCAGGCTCGCCGACGGCCCGCCGACTGTCAGCGAGCCCGTGAGATCCGGCGGGACTTCGTACATTTGCAGCGTCGTTGAGCCGACGTCTGTGCCCGACGGGTCGACCAGGATCGTGTAGGTGCCGCTCACCGGCAGGGTCTTCGTGTCGACGAAGCCGCCATTAGTCCCGAAGAGCGTCGGGAACACGAAGTTCGAGCCGTCCGGCTTCGCGATCGAGACCTTTGCCGAGCAGCAGGTCGAGGTTCCGATCGTGACTCCGCTCAGCTTCAGGCTCACCCGCTGGCCCGCCAGGCCCGCGAACGACACCGCTGCGCTCTGGCCGACCGAGCCGACGCTCACTGTCAGCGGGGCCCCGCCTGCCGCGAGCGAGCCCGTCACATCCGGCGGGACGTCGTAGATCGTCAGGGTCGCCGAGCCCGAATCCATGCCTTGCGGGTCGACGAGGAGCGAGTACACGCCAGACGTCGGCAGCTTCACGGTGTCCAGCAGGCCGCCGTTGCGTCCCATCAGCACCGGCTGGCCCAGCCCCTGGATCGAGAGCTTGAACGAGCAGCACGATGACGAGCCGATCGTCACGCCGCTCGCTTTCACGGCGACCCGCTGGCCCGCCAAGCCCGAGAAGGACACGACCGTGTTCTGGCCCGGGACAGACCCCGAAGAGACGGTGACCGGCGGTCCGCCCGGCGTGGCCGAATCAACAGCATCGGGTGGCACGTCGTACAGGGTCACCGTTGCCGAGCCGAGGTCGGTTTTCGACGGATCGACGAGAATCGTGTACGTCCCTGTCGTCGGCAGCACCTTCGTGTCCACGAAGACGCCCTTCGTCCCGAAAGGCGTCTGCCCGACGAGCCCCGGGATCGAGACCTTCGCCGAGCAGCACGCCGAGCTCCCGATCGTGACGCCGCTGACGCTCAGGCTGACCCGCTGCCCGGCCAGCCCGCTGAAGGAGAGAAGGGCGTTCTGGCCGGGCACCGGGCCCGCAGTCACGGTTACCGGTGGGCCGCCGGGGGAAATCGAGCCCGACACGTCGGGCGGGACGTCGTAGAGCGTCAGCGTCAGTGAGCCGACGTCCGAGCCCTGCGGGTCGACAAGGATCCGGTACTCGCCGTCCCAGGGCAGCGTCCTCGTGTCGATGAAGCCGCCGTTTCGGCCGAACGGGACGGGCGGCAGCCACTCCGATCCGGACGGCGAGATGAACGAGACGCGCATCGAGCAGCAAGTCGAGGTGCCGACCGTGACGCCGGAGACCTGGAGCGCGATGCGTCGGCTCGCCGTGCCCGTGAAGCTCAGCAGCGCGTTCTCTCCGGGGCTCGTGGTGGTGACGGTGATCGGGTCGCCGCCCGGAACGATCGGCTGGTGCTGAACGGCCATGCCGGAAACGGACTGCGTGTCCGCGCCGCCTGCGGCCTCTGCGCCGGCCACGACCGTCAGTGCCGCTCCGGCGGGCGGGGTGTAGGAGCCCGTGTAGAGCCCGTCACCCCGCGCCGTCAGCTCGATTGGCAGGTCGTTGACCTCGACGTGGGCCGAGACCCCAGTGGCTTCGGCGCACCGGGTTGCAATCAGCCGGATCGGGAGGGGATCACCGGATCGAACCTCGAAGCCCGGCGCCGGCGAGTCGAGCCAGACTCGCGCCTGGTCCGCGCAGCGAACGGCGGTGTTGACGTTCAGCCGGCCGCCGGTTCGCACCGCGTCCGAAAGCGCGCCGACCGGATCGGCCGAGCGCAGGAGCAGCGCCTTCAACCCGACGTCGCTCGCACCAGGGAAGGCCGACCGAGCAAGCGCGGCCGCACCGGCGACCTGCGGCGCTGCCATCGACGTGCCGTCCTCGAAACGGTAGGAGCCGCCGGGCCAGGTCGAGTACACGTTCATGCCGGGCGCTGCGACGTCGACGCTCGTCCGTCCGTAGTTCGAGAACCACGCCCTGTGGTCGAACGCGTCCGATGCGGCCACGGAGATCACATTGGGTGCGTCGTACGAGGACGGGTAGTTCGGCTCTTCGTCGGTGTCGGTGAAGCTGTTGCCCGCGGCGGCCACGAACAGGGAGCCGGCCGAATCCGCCGAGCGGATCGCGTCGAGCATGGCCTCGGAGAACCCGTCGCCGCCATATGAGTTGTTCGTGACCTGCGCGCCCTTCGAGCTCGCGTAGAGGATCGCGCTGATCGCGTCGGCTGCCGTGCCGGTCCCGTCGGCGCCGATGAACTTCAGCGGCATCAGCCGGACGTTCCACGCGACACCGGTGATGCCGACGCCGTTGTTGCCGGCAGCGCCGATCGTCCCGGCGACGTGGGTTCCGTGACCGTTGTCGTCCGAGGGGTCGTTGTCGCCGTCCGCGAAGTCCCAGCCGCGCCAATCGTCCACGTAGCCGTTCCCGTCGTCGTCGACGCCGTTCGAGCGGCAGCCGGCGCAGTTCTCGCCCGGGTTGATCCAGATCTGCGACGCCAGGTCGGGATGGCCGACATCCACGCCGCTGTCGATCACGCCGACGACGACGCTCGGGCTCCCCTGTGAGACCTGCCAGGCCTCGAGCGCGTCGATGTCGGCGTCCGGCATCCCGGCCACGCCGGCGACCTGCTGGCCGAAGTTGTGCAGCCCCCAGAGATTGTGGAACGCAGGATCACCAGGATCGCCGTGGCTGTCTGTGCGGAGGAGGAAGTTCGGCTCGACGTACTCGACGCGCGGGTCGCGCTCCAGTGCTCGCCGCGCCTGCTGCACGCGGGCCGGCGGAAGCGAAGCCAGCACGCCGTCGATCCGGCCGAACCGGCGCCTCACCTTCCCGGAGTACCGACCGAGCGCGCGGCGCTGCTGGGCCAGCGAGACGCCATCCTTGAAGCCGACGATGAGCTGACCGGAGACGAGGGCGCGCTCGCGACTCGGCTCGCGGCGGTCGTCCAGCGGCCGCCCGGCCGCAGGAGCGACCAGCATCAGGCCGACAAGAAGGATCAAAGCTGGTCTCGACACGCCGAACCTCCTGAACCGGGGCGTGCCGCTCCGCCTATTCCTGGGCATTCATCGGTCGCCCGCGCCGTCTCGTCCATCCCTCGAACAGCCACAGGTTTTCGAGGCGGCTAGAGCAACACGCCCGGACTGTTCATCCAAGCTCCCCCCAGTGCGCCGGCTCGACCAGCTCCGTCTCTCGAGGTTTCCGGCTCGTCCGGTAGACGCAGAACGCTTGGAGCCCGCCGAACCCGCGGCGGGCTCCAAAGGAAGCTGAGCGATGAAACTGGTTAGGTGATGAAGCCGGCGACGCGGCTAATTGCATCCTCGATGTTTCCGGACAGCAGCGTCAGGGCTCCAAAGACCGCGATGGTGATCACGGCCAGCACGACTCCGTACTCGGCCATCGTCTGTCCCTCTTCCCGCTTCTTCAGCGCAACGAGGGTCTGGTAGTTCTTCGACACTTCGCTCACCTCCCTTCGGCGGCGTGAAGGTGCACGATGAAGGGGGCGCTTTCCGCCGGCGAGGGAGGTACCTGGGTGATCGTTGGCGATGGACGCATTGCTCACGCCGGAACCTCCTGAACTGCCTCGGGCGTAGCCGCGTCCGCCTTGATTGCCGTACAAAGGGAATCGTCGCGTCGCCGCGCCGGGCGCATCCCCCGCCCAGGGGTTTCGCGGGCCCCGGTCCGAGCGTCAGGCAGGCGCGCCGCGCCGCGAAGCGGCGCCCGGCTTCCGAAACGCTCCCCGAAACCACAGAAGCCCGCCGAGGCGGGCTTCTGTGGGGAGAGAGGAGCTTGTTTACTCGCCGTCGTCCGGGTGGGACGTCACGACGGTTCTGACGGTCTCGCAGTTGACGTGCGTGTCGGCTTCCTTCGAGTTGAGCCAGACGATGTCGTTGCCTTCGCCGCAGTCGATGCGGTCGACCATGTTGTCGCGGGCGAGTGCGTGCATCCGGTCGTTGCCGGCTCCGCCGTTCTCGACGTCCGCACCACGTCCGACCCAGATGCGGTCGTCGCCGGCGTCGCCGTTCACGACGTCGTTGCCCCAACGGCCGCGGAGGACGTCGTTGCCCTCGCCGCCGTTCAGCGTGTCGTCGCCGGAACCACCGCGCATGCGATCGTTCCCGCCCTCGCCGTTCAGCGTGTCGTTGTCCCGCATCCCGTGGACGCGGTCGTTGCCCTCACCGGCGTTGACGGTGTCGTCGCCGGCCCTGGCGAGGATCAGGTCGTGGCCGGCCGTGCCCGTCAGCGTCTCGCTCTGGTTCGTTCCCTTGATGACGACGACGCGATGGGCGATTGCGGCACTCACGAGGGCCATCGCGGTGAGCGTGGCGAGCGTGAGAACTCCGAATCGAATCTTCCTTGTCACAGCTGAGTACCTCCTTGGCGAACGTTGCCTTGACTATTCCTCGCCGCCGTGATGAAGGCATGCAGCTTCTGCAAGGATTTCGGGCAGGTCTGTTAGCGCGGCGTAAGGTGGAGGTCGTTCGCCGGGGCTAGGTCGTCTTAGCGCGCAAGAGCCAGTCGACCTGCTCCTGCTTTCGGAGCAGCAAGTGCTCGATCAGGTGCTCGACCGCTTCGCCGCGACCTTCGGTGCCCGTCGGCGGAATCGCCTTGGTCACAGCAGCGATCGCTTCCTCCTCGCTGTCGGTGATCGCGCGCAGCATCGCTCGCGGGTCGGTCTCGTTCCGAACTCCTTCGACACGGGTAGTCGGCTCGCCGGCCAGCGAGACGATCTTTGCCACGATCCGCTCGGTATCAGCGATCTCGGCGGCGGCGAACTGCGAGAGCTTGTCTGCAGCGGACTGGTACTGCACTCCTGTGAGGCCGCCGGCGGCCATCAGCTGAGTATGTCGTCCCTCGCTCAGGCCGGGCCGCACGGTGCTGCCGCGCTAGTGCCCGGCCGAGCGGCAGTTTCCGGCGTCAGTCGGCGGGGGTGGGGGTCGGGGTGGTGAACAGGCGGTGAGAAGCCGGTCAAGGTCAGGCGGTTGCGCCGAAGCTCCCGGACCGCGGCGATCGTCATCAGCAAGCCTGTGGAGCCGGCGACGAGGAACGCGAGCTGCGTTCCGCCGACGTCCGAGAGCCAGCCGGCGAGGAGGCCGCCGAGCGGCGCGAGTCCGGCGAAAGCGAAGAGGTAGAGGCTGAGGACGCGGCCGCGAAGGTGATCCGGGGCCGCCAACTGCAGGAGCGACTGGCTGTTGGCCGTCCACAGGGTGAAGCAGACCCCTACGACGAAGAGAAGCACGGCGCAGGCTGCCACCGTCTGGAGGGGCGCGAGCGCGAGAAGGGCGACGCTGAATCCGCCGACACCGGCGAGCAGCGCCTTCCAGCTCGCGCGGCCGAGCCCGGCCGAGAGGAGCGCACCGGCGAGCGCGCCGGCGCCGAAGCTCGCCGAGAGGAGGCCGAACACGCGCGGCCCGGCCTCGAGCGTTTCCGACGCGAGGACCGGGACGAGCACGTGGAAGTTGAAACCGACCGTGCTCAACACGGTGGTCATCGCGAGGACGAGCCGGATCCGAGGCGAGCTCCGCGCGTAGGCGAGCCCCTCGCGCACGCCGCGCACCATCGTCGGTGCCGCCCCGGGGCGGTCGAGCTTGACGAGCTCGTCGTCCCGCATCAGCCAGAGGCCGGCGAGCACGGCCAGGAAGCTGACCGAGTTCAGCGCGAAGCAGGCGCCGACCCCGAAGACGGCGATGATCACGCCGGCGACGGCCGGGCCCATCACGCGTGACGCGTTGAACAGGCTGGCGTTCAGCGCAACGGCGTTCGGCAGCTCTTCGCGGCCGACCATCTGGAACGTCAGTGCGTGGCGTCCTGGCGCGTCGAAGACGAGCGCGGTGCCTGACGCGGCGGCGAGCGCGTACGCGAGCCAGAGGATCTCCTTGCCCGAGAAGGCGAGAATCGTCAGGGCGACGGCGACAATCATCGAGGCCGCCTGCGTTCCCATCACGAGGCGCCGGTTGTCGAATCGGTCGGCGACGACGCCGGAGAAGAGCCCGAAGACCGTGAACGGCGCGAAGCGGCAGAACGCGAGAAAGCCGACGGCGACGGGCGAGTGGGTGAGCTCGATGACGTACCAGGCGAGCGCGATGTTCTGCATCCACGTCCCGACGAGCGAGACGATCTGGCCGCCGAAGAAGAGCCGGTAGTTGCGGTGCATCCGCAGGCTGGCGAAGGTACGGCGGAACGCCTTCGTCATACGTCCTCCAGCAGCCGCAGCAGAGGCTCGACCGCTGCGTCGATCGCCCGGAGCTCGGCGGGCGTGAGGTGCTCCAGCCGCGCGGCGAGCCAGGCGGTGCGCCGCGAGCGAACCGAGCGGAGCACCCGCTCGCCCTCGTCGGTGAGCGACAGGCCGTGACGTCGCCGGTCCTGCGAGTCCGGCGTGCGGACGATGAGGCCCGCTTTCTCGAGCCTGTCGACATAGCCGGACATGGAGGCCGGCGACATGCGCTCGAGCACGGCCAGATCACGGACGCCGATGCCGTGTTGCTTCCGGATCTGGATCAGGAGCGTCACCTGGCCGCCCGTCACACCCAGGACGTGACTTTCGCGGCGGAGTTCCCGCGCGAGCTTCAGCAGCGCGGGGCGAAGCCGGTTCGCGACTCTTAAGGCCTGTCTCTCACTTGCGACCGTCTGCATCGGTTAACCATGCTAACAACAATCGTTAGCTTGGCTAACGACCGTGGCTATCGATAGGGATGATCGACGAACAGGGCGACGTTGCGATCGAGCCGAGTCCCGCGCCGGTCGTCCGAACCGTCCTCGCCGTTCTCGGCCTGGGGCTCGTTCAGCGCGAGCTCGCGCGCTATCGAGGCGAGGCGCTGGGGACGTTTTCCCTTTCCGGACGGACGGGGCGGGCCGGTGTGGTCGATCGCCGTCGAGTAGATGACCAGCGCACCCCCTTGCTCTTCGGCGAGCTCGAGGATGCGCGACTGCTGCGGCCACTCGAGATGCGAGGAGCTGACGATCTCCCAGAACCGTTTGTGCGGCTCGATCCGATTCAAATGCTCGTGGCCGGCGACGTAAGCGATCACGCCGGCGTGCCGCAGCAGGAGCGCCTCGAGGGCCGGCCCGTCGTGGACGTTCGTGCCGGGGGCGCTCAGCGTCCGAAGCGAGTGGTGGCCGAAGACGAAGACGAGCTCCTTGCGGGCCTCCGCGGCAGCGAGCTCGAGGTCGAGCCAGCGGAACTGTGCGTCGTCGACGTTCCCGGACGACGCCGAGTCGGCCATGGTGTCGAGCACGACGAACCGAACGCCGGACACGGGTGCGAACGAGTAGTACGCCTCGCCCAGGGTGAGGTTCGCCTGCGTGAAACCGTGGCCCCGCGGCCGGCCGCGGGTCGTGAAGTGCTCCTTCATCCATGCTTGCTTGCGCAGAAAACGGCGGGTCGGGTCGCTGGGAACCGTCCTGTAGCGGTCTTTCGCCTCCTTCGGGAAGCCCCAGGTGTCCAGGTAGTCCCCGAACGTGATCCGGATGATCTCGGCGCGCTCCTCCGGTGTGATGCCGCCCTCGAGCATCGGCCGGATCCGCGCCAGCGCTCGCTCGGAGTAGCGGGTCACCTTGCGGCAGCTGACGACGACCTTGTCGAAGAGGTCGTTCTGGGCGAAGTTGCCCTGGACGAGGCCGTCGTGGTTCCCGAAGACGGAGTACCAGGGCGTCTTCCCGAGGCCGAGCGGCCGGAACGGCCGGTTCATCTGCTCGAAGAGGCCCGGGTAGTCGCGGCTTGCGACCGAGCGCGCGACGGTTCGCCTGTTCGCGGCCATCGACGGTGCGTACCCGGGCCCGTCACCCCTGCCGTTCGGCTCGTAGAACCGTCCGCCACCGCGCATGCCGCCATAGAGCGGGGGGCGCTTCAGCCCGCAGGTCCGAGGCCGGCCGGAGTTCGGGTTCACGACCCTGCCCCCGTCCATCACGTCGATGAACCAGCGCGTCTCGTTGAGTTGCGCGTTGTCGACGTTGTCGCCGCCGGTGATCACGAGGCGGATCGGTGCTCCGGTCGCCGGGCCGCGTCCGAGCCGGCGAACCGCGCGCACCTCGGCGTCGAGCACCTGTGGCATCAGGCCCTCCTGGGGCCGGTAGGAGGAGCTGAACGGATCGCCCCCCAGGAGATCCACCATCTCCACCCGGCCCGGAGACTCCTCGTCGACCATCTGGGTGTCGGCGAGGTGGGCGAAGGCGATCAATGCACGAGGCGCGCGCCCCGAGGAGGACGCGAGCTCGCTTCGTGAGATCCGGGTTTCTCCCGCCGCGTACTCGAGGCGGTTGTCGCCGTCTCTGTCGACGATCGTCTTGCCGAGTGTGGAGACGGGAGGTCCTGCGGCGCCGGCGACGGCGGCGAGCAGCAGGGCCCCGACAACGGCGGCGGCTTTCACGGGCGTATCATCGCGAACTCCCGGGATCGGGCCGGGGGCGGGCGCCGAGGAGTAACACTGCAGCCGCGACGCCGAGCACGCCGCACAGGATCCAGAGACCCTCTGCGCTGCTGGCGAGCACCGCTGCGCCGATGCCCGGGCCCAGCATGAAAGCGAGGCCCCACGTGACTCCCCATGCTCCCTGGTACCGGCCTTGCAGGCGCTGGGGCGCCAGGTCGGCGACATAGGCGGCGGCAACCGGCGCATAGACCATCTCGCCGGCCGTCCAGATCATCACGGTGATCGCAAACGCGAACAGCGTCGTCGCAACGGCGTTCAACGCGAAACCGAGCCCCACGAGCAGGGATCCGACCATGAGCACCGGAATCGCCGGAAAACGTTGGGTGATCGACGTGAACGGCAGCTCGAGGAAGACGATCGCGAGCCCGTTGAGAGAGATCAGCAGGCCGTAGTCGGAGTTCGAGAATCCACTCTCTCGAAGGTGGATCGGGAAGGTGGTCTGGGCCTGGAAGTAGACGAACGCGCTCAGGACGGAGGAGACGAGAAAGAAGAGAAAGGCGCGATCGCGGGCGATCGTCCGGATCGCTTCCCCTCGCCGCTCCTCGCCGCGCCGGGTGCGGACTCCCTCCGGGAGCGCGACGAGTGCGATCAGCCCGAAGACCGCGGAGGTCAGTGCATCGCCGACGAAGAGGTACGTGAACGAGCGGTCGGCGAGAAAACCCGCCGTCGCAGGCCCTGCGGCGAAACCGGCGTTGATCGCCAGGCGATTGAGCGCGAAGGCGGGCACGCGCTGACCTGGGGGCACGAGGTCGGCGAGCAACGCGGAAGAGGCGGGTCGGTACATCTCGCTGGTGAGGCCGGCAAGCGTCGTGAGGACGACGATGAGCGCCAGCGCTTGGGCCTGCGACAGCAGGATCAGCGTGGCCGCCGCCGAGAACATCGACAGCACGATCGTGTTTCTGCGGCCGAGCCTGTCGGCGAGCCAGCCGCCCGCTCCGGCGGCGAGGACGTTCCCGGCGCCATAGCAGCTGACGACGAGCCCGGCCTCCGCGATCGAGTACCCCTCCTCGCGCAGGTAGAGGACCAGAAAGACCGCAACGAAGCTGCCGAACCGGTTGACGAAGGACCCGGCGCAGAGGATCCAGACCGGCCGTGGAAGCGAGCGGATCCCCTGGCGCAGCGTCTGCTGCTCGGGAGGCATTTTCTCAATCAACCACGTCGCGGGGGTTACGCAGAGGCGGTTGGTGGTAAATAGGCGCGATGGCTATGCCTCGACGCAGGACCGTCCGCGAGGAGCGTGTCGACGTTGCGCCCCCGGCCGCTCCCCCACCACGGCCCTTCTGGCCATGGCTCCTCCTGCTGCTCGCGCTGATCCTTGGGGCGCTCGCGGCCTCGTGGTACTTCATGAACCGCGAGGAGACGGTGGAGGCGAACAAGATTCCGCAGGTCGTCGGACTGCAGCGCGACGCAGCCGAGCAGCGGATCCGGGCGCGCAACTTCCAGGTCGAGATCGAGCGCGTCGTCAGCAAGCAAAGAGTCGGGACGGTCGTCGAGCAGCGGCCCCGGCCAGGCACGCTCTACGGCGAGCGCGGCATCGTCGTCCTGTCGATCGCCCGCGACCCTCTCAGGGTCGACGTCCCCGACGTGAAGGGCCTCCCGGTGGCTCGCGCATTCACGCGCTTGCGAGGTGCGGAGCTCCGTCCGCGCTCGCAGGAGGTGCCCTCGAAGGAACCCAAGGGCATCGTGCTTCGGCAGCTTCCCGGTGCGGGCACCGAAGTGCCCACGAATTCCCCGGCCGTGGTCGTCATCTCCGCAGGCCCCGATCTCTCCGTGGTCCCGGCGGTCGTGGGCCTGACGACCGGTGAGGCGACCACGAGGCTGACGCAGGCCGGCTTCCGGACCCGCGTCGCCCGGGTTCCCGGCACGCAGCCCGAGGGCACCGTCGTCGCGCAGAGTCCGACGGGCCGCGCGCGCGCCCTGAAAGGCTCCGTCGTCCGCATCAACGTCTCGATGGGGACCGGCGCCGGGACGACAACGGTCGTGACGACGGCGACGACTCCGGGAGAGAAAACCACCGTCCCTGACACAGTCGGTCAGGACGAGGGGACGGCGACTGCGACGCTCGAAGGGGCCGGCTTCGTCGTTCGCGTCCTCGATCGGGCCACGACCGACTCCGCAAAGGACGGGATCGTGCTCCGCCAGGCCCCCCCGGCCGGGGCGTCGGCACCTTCAGGCTCCACGGTCACGATCACCGTAGGCAGACTCAGGTAAGTGCGGATAGCCCTGGTTCTGCTGGCGCTCGCAGCGGCGCTCGCCGTCGTGCTCGGATTCGTGGCGACACGAGGTGGCAAGGCTGTCGACTTTCGCGGCAGCGAGCCTCCCGAAGGCCTGATGCTCCCCGACTTCGAGGTGAGGACGGCGAGCGGAGAAACCTTGCGATCCGCCGACCTGCGCGGCCGTGCGGTCGCCGTCACCTTCCTCGACACCCAGTGCACGGAGGCCTGTCCGATCCTCGCCGCGCAGATGGGGCAGGCCATGAGGGCGCTCGGCAAGGATCGGAGCCGGGTCGTCGCACTCGCGTTCAGCGTCGACCCGGTGAACGACACGCCGGCGAGGATTCGCTCCTTCCTCGAGCGGTATCGGGCGCTCGGGCTCGTCCGTTACGTGGACGGCTCGGTCGCCGAGCTCAGACCGGTCTGGAAGGAGTTCAAGATCCTCGCGTCGCACGACACCGGGCAGAGCAACATGCACTCGGCGCCCGTCCGGGTCTACGACGGAGAGGGCAGATGGCGCTCGACGCTCCACCCGAGCGTCGACCTCAGCGGTCCGAACCTCGCGCACGATCTTCGCACGGCGCTCGCGTCCTAGCCCGAGCTCGCAGTCTCGTGGTGCGGAGCTCCGACGGGCTCCGATTCCGGCGAGCCCCGCTGCCGGAGATAGATCGTGAAGACGACCATCGTCCCGACCGCGAGGAACTCCGACTGCCAATTCTGGAGGGTCCGCTCCCAGAAATCCGAGGACGCGAAGTACTGGCTCCACGACACCGACGGCTGCTCGTGTGTCCGCTGCTCGTCGTTGTAGACGGTCCAGGCGGCAAAGGACTGCGCGATCCAGGTCGCGAGAAAGACGACGCCCATCACGATCACGAAGGAGTTCGAGTACAGGTGGAGCCGCCAGTCCTTGACGCGGGCCCAGCGCGGCGAGTCCTCGACCGCGAACTGTCCAACCTGTTGCTTTTTATCGTCCTCGAGGCCCGCGTCCTCCGGCGTCTTCGACTCGTTCGAGCCTTTTTGGATCAGCCAGACCGTCGCGAGCGCGAAGACCCAGAACTGCAACCACTCCGACTGCCAGTTCTCGAGGAGGTCGGCTCCGAACTCGGAGCTCCCGATGAATCTGGCGAAGGAGACCGTCGGCTCGCCGTGGACCGTCTGTTCGTCGTTGAACTTGAGCCATCCCGCGAAGGACTGGCCCACGACCGTCAGGGCGAACAGCACGAAGAAGAACACCGACAGGCTGTTCTCCGAGAGGAATCGGCGGCCGCGCGCCATCAGCGGTGCGCGAGACCGAAGATCGCGTAGACGACGATCCCGATCGCGATCACGACCAGATACAGAACGAACATCGCTCGGATCGGCCGAAGCTAACAGCGCCGGCGGATGTCCCTAAGGGTCGCTAGCTCGTGCTCTTCGAGCGCGCCGCAGCCCGGAGGGCGTCGAGCCCTTCCTGGAACGCGACCGTGGACTCCTCTGCCTCTGGCTGCTGGGCAGGGCCCGCGCTTTCCCTGCGCTCGAGGAGGCTCTGACCCAGACGGGCGAGGGCCTGTTCGCGCTCAGCGAGATCGTCCGAGCGGCGGTCGAGTCGCTCTGTTGTCACCTTCTGGCGCTGCTCCTCACGGCGGACGCGCTTCTCGCGGCCCTCGACGTCTTCCAGGCGGGAGACGAGTTCGGCTTCACGCGTCGCGATCGCCTGCTCGCGTTCGGCGGTCGAGCGCTCGGAGGTTACCGCTGCGTGTTCGCGCAACGCGAGCTCGTCCTCGCGTATTGCGAGCTCGGTGGAGCGCGCATCGAGCTCCTCCCGGAGGGCGACTGCCTCGGCGTGCAGCCGCTCCGTCTCGGCATCCCGGGCATCGACCTGCAGCTCGCGGGCCAGAACCTCCTGGCCGCGGCGGTCGAGCTGCGCCGCCCGACCGTTCAGCTCGGATTCGCGGCGCTCGAGCTCCGCCTCCCGGCGGGAGACCCGAGCCTCCCCGCGGGCGAGCTGCGACTCCTTCCGCTTCTGGCGGCCTTTCATCAGGTCGTTGTCGGAAACCTTCTCCCGCAGGGACGCGAAGCGCTCCTGGCGTTCCTGTCGAGCTTCAACCTTGCGCGCGGCGCGGCGGCTGCGATCCTCGAGCCGCTGCTCGCGCTCGGCGAGCTTCTGCTCGCGCTCTGCAAGACGGCGCGCGGCTTCCGCAAGCTCGCCCTTCGCCCGGTTGAGATCCTCGAGCGCTTCGGCTCGGTCGCGCTGGCGTTCCCTGATCGTCTCTGGATCGAGCACGTTCCCCCTGAATGGGAACGTACCACCCGTCGTTGGAACGATTGCGAGATGCGATTCAGGATTTGGGCAGCGCTGGGCACGATCTACGTCGTCTGGGGATCGACGTTCCTGGCGATCGCGATCGTCGTGCGCGACCTTCCGCCGTTCCTCTCGATGGGTATCCGGCATCTGGCCGCCGGCGCCCTCGTGCTCGCCTGGGTTCTGGCGAGGCGAGATCACGAGCCGCTTGGGTTCCGCCAGTGGCGCGCCGCTTTCATCTTCGGGGGCTGCCTCTTCCTGGCGAGCCACGGCGGGCTCGCCTGGGCTCAACAGACCGTCCCGTCGGGGATCGCGGCACTGCTCGTAGGGACGATCCCGCTGTGGTTCGCGGTTCTCGCCCGGCTCTTTCTCGGTGAGCGGCTCGGTGGCCGCGCGCTTGCGGGCCTCGTGCTCGGCTTTGTAGGGCTTTTCTTCCTCATCGACCCCTCGGGGGAAGAAGGAGCCGAGCCGATCGGCGCCCTCGTCATCGTCCTCGGCGCGCTCGCCTGGGTTGCCGGATCGCTGTATTCGCAGCGCTCGCCGCTGCCGAAGGACACGCTGCTCGGCGCCGCGATGGGGATGCTGGCCGGCGGTGCACTGCTCGGCCTGGTCAGCGGCATCGGTGGGGAATGGAACGATGCGCGGTTTACCCGCGAGGCGCTTCTCGCCACCCTGTACCTCGTCGTCGCCGGCTCCCTCGTCGGGTTCACCGCGTACGTCTGGCTGCTCAAGACCGTGCCGGCGTCCACGGTCTCGACCTACGCCTACGTCAATCCGGTGATCGCCGTAGCTCTCGGCTGGGCCTTCAACGACGAGGTGATCTCCGGCCGGACGCTCCTCGCGGGCGCGGCGATCGTCGCCGGGGTCGCGCTGATGGTCAGCCGAAGCGTGGAGAAGGAGCCGAAGGAAGCAGTGCGAGAAACCGAGGGGGCCTTGAGCTCGGCGGGTAGCCGACCCACCTGAGGTCACGCCGTGCGCTGCGCCGGCAGCAATAGGGAGACCACGGCGCCGCGCGCGAGGTTGACCGCCTTCGCCTCTCCGCCGTGAGCGCGCGCTACGACGTCGACGATCGCGAGCCCGAGCCCAGCGGCGCCGCCGCCGCGGGCTTCGTCGGCGCGGCTGAACCGCTCGAAGGCCCGGGGGAGGTACTCCGGGGGGAAACCGGGCCCCTCGTCCTCCACCCGCAACTCGACTCGACCATTCTCCGGAGCTGCTGCGAGACGAACGGCTCCTCGTCCGTGCCGCAACGCGTTGTCCACGAGGTTGCCGAGCGCCTGCTCGAGGCGGAGCCGGTCGCCGAGGAGCGGCCCTTCGAGCTGGGAGTCGACCGAGAGGACGCGACCTTCCTGTCGAGCGCGCGCTTCGAATCGCCGTGTGACACTGCCGAGCAGCTCGTCCGGCGACAACATGGTGACATTGACCGGGAGGGCTCCTTCGTCGGCCCGGGCGAGGACGAGGAGGTCCTCGGCCAGCCGGGTCAGGCGGCTGACCTCGTCGCCTGCGGACCGGATCGCCTGCTCGAGCTCCTCCCGGGATCTGGGCCGGCGAAGTGCGAGCTCCAGCTCGGCCTGGAGGAGGGCCAGCGGGGTCCGGAGCTCGTGGCTCGCATCGGACACGAACTGTCGTTCCCTGGCGAAGCTCGCTTCGAGCCGGCTGAGCATGGCGTTGAGCGTCTCACCCAGGCGCCGAACCTCGTCACGGCTCTCGGGCAACGGGAGCCGCTGGCCGGGCCGATCGGTCGAGATCTCCGCCGCACGCCGCCGCATCCGGTCGACCGGACGAAGCGCTGCTCCGGCCAGCAGGTACCCAGCCAGCGAGGAGAGGAGCAGTGCGAGCGGTCCGACGACGAGGAGTTGGCGAACGAGACCGGCGAGCGCCTCGTTCCGGTCCTCCAGAGATGCGCCGACCGCGAGATACGCGTTTCGGCCCGGCAGTCTGGTCACCAGGATGCGTGCGGGCTCGCCGTCGAGGGCGCGCG
>Ga0136620_10000145_pt1 | contig 30561 bp, 26 predicted proteins | sample AntDrymUQ4162106_2_FD_104806 | JGI IMG/M metagenome (GOLD analysis project Ga0136620, IMG submission 104806) | Polar desert sand microbial communities from Dry Valleys, Antarctica - metaG UQ416 (21.06) | ecosystem: Environmental > Terrestrial > Soil > Desert | place: Antarctica: Dry Valley... | reverse complement strand
CCCGTTCGCCGGTCTCCACACCCCGAAGGGTGCTTCTCCCTCGACTTGCATGTGTTAGGCGCGCCGCCAGCGTTCGTCCTGAGCCAGGATCAAACTCTCCATTGGAGATCTATCAAACGCGAGCCCGAAGGCCCACAGCCTCATCAGATCCGTGGATGAAGAGCCAACCGTGCGTAGCGCCGCAAAGGTACGGCAGTGCTACCTGGCCACGGTTGTTTGGTGATCCGGTCCAAGGACAGCTGGTGTAAAACTGTCCGGAACCAGAGTCATACGTCCACCTTATTTCACGGTACTGATCCACCGGGCACGCCGGAGCGTTATCGGTGGGACCGATCCCAAAGGCGGGGTTGCATATGCACTGGCTTTTGGCACACTGTGCAGTTTTCAAGGAGCGGGATGCGCTCGTTCCGAGTTCCTACCGCCTGCGCAGCTTCAGTACGCTGCGCTGGGTAGCGGTGGGCTTTCGGTGTCGTACGCGAGGTCTCACGACCCTCAGTTTATCGCTCAGCCGGTTACGGCCACGAGCCGCCGGACTGATTCGGTGTCCGATGCGACGGACCGAAATCTACGTCCAGTTGGTCGCCGGTGTCAACCTCGCTGGGTAAGCCGTAAGCTTGCCGCAGCGGGGCATGGTCCCCGCCGACCCGAAGGCCAACGGTACCTGTCGAACCGGACAGCTGCAACTCGTCCCGGCGGAAGCCCGGACCCTTGCCGGCCATCGCTGGGGTCCGACGCTAGCGTACGGAAACCCCTGTGTTGTCACGCACAACTGCGGCGAACCGCAGCGAACCGCCCATGGTAGAGGCGGCAACCGGCAGCGTCAACGCCCGGCGCGCTTCCCAGCGGTTGGCTCGCCTTCTGACCTGGAAGATGCGCTGCTTGAGCACCCAGGAAGGATGCGCGCCAGGGGCGCCGCGGGGACCGCCTCAGCCCGCTAGCCGGGCAAAGCGTCGCTTACCGACCTGCAAGACCTTGCCGGCAAGCTCGCTGCCCGGCAACCGTGTCCGCCAGTCACCCACGGCCAGTCCGTCGAGGCGGACCGCGCCTTGTGCGCTGAGCCGCTTGGCTTCGGAGGTGCTGGCGCACAGGCCGGCGGCCACCAGCAGATCGGCCAACCCCCACTCGGCGCGATCGCCGAGCTCGAAGACGGGGATGTCTGCAGGGATCCCGCGGTCGCGGAACTGCGTGTCGAAGCGCGCCTCGGCCGCTGCTGCGGCCTGCGCCGAGTGGTACAGGGTGACGATCTCGCGCGCCAGTCGCCGCTTGGTCTGCCCAGGGTGCAGTCGGCCAGACGACAGGCCGGCGCTGATCTCGGCGACCTCGTCAGCACCGACGTCGGTGGCCAATCGGAAGTACTTGTCCATCAGCGTGTCCGGAATCCGCATCACCTTGCCGAACATCTCGGCGGCCGGCTCCTCCACGCCGATGGCGTTGCCCAGGCTCTTGGACATCTTCGCCGAGCCGTCGATACCCTCGATGAGCGGCATGGTGAGCACGCACTGGGGGTCTTGGCCCTCGCCGGCCTGCAGGTCGCGCCCCACCAGCAGGTTGAAGGTCTGGTCGGTGCCCCCGAGCTCGATGTCGGCGCGCACCGCCACCGAGTCATAGCCCTGCAGCAGCGGATAGAGGAACTCGCTGACGGCGATGGGTTTGCGCTGTGCGTACCGCGCCGCGAAGTCGGCACGCTCCAGCATCTGCGCCACGGTCATCCGAGCGGTCAGCCGCAACACCTCGGGCATGCCAAGACCCGACAGCCAGTCGTGGTTGTTCACGATCTGTAGCGGGTCGGCGTCGATCACCTTGCGGACCTGCGCGAGGTAGGTGGCAGCGTTGGTCTGTACCTGCTCGGGCGTCAGCCGGGGGCGGGTGGTCGAGCGATCCGACGGATCGCCGACCTGTGCGGTGAAGCCACCGATGATCAGCACCGCCGTGTGACCCAGCCGCTGGAAGTCGCGCAACTTGCGCAGGACCACCGCGTGGCCGATGTGAATGTCGGGGCTGGTCGGGTCGACGCCGAACTTGACCCGCAGGGGCGGGCGGTCGCCGCGGGCCGTCGCGGTGACCTTGCGCTCGAACTCGTCGGCGGGCAGCACCTGCTCGACCCCGTCGAGCAGGACACGCAGGTGTTCAGCCGGGCTGGTCATGTGCCGAGGCTATACAAGCGGGTCGCTTTCCCCGCGCCCCGCTTCCCCCGGCGACAGGGCCTTTGAGAAGATGGCACGCACCACCCCGCGCCGCATGGTTGCCGCAGCGCTCGTCGTGGCGGCCACTGTGGGCTGCGCGCCGGTGCTACGCCTACAGCCCACCACGGGGGTGGACCTGGCGCCGCCGCCACAGACCAGCCAGGTGCTGGCCGCTGACGGCTCGGTGCTGGCCGAGCTGCATGGCGAGCAGGATCGCGAGGTCGTCACACTGCAGGATGTTGCCCAGGTGCTGCGCGACGCCGTCATCGCCGTGGAGGACGCGCGCTTCTATGACCACGGCGGTGTGGACGCGCGTGCGATCGCGCGCGCGATGGTGCTCAACGCGCGCGCCGGCGAGATCCACCAGGGCGGCTCCACCATCACCCAGCAGCTGGCCAAGAACGTCGTGGTGGGGTCGGCCAAGACTCTGCGCCGCAAGCTGTCGGAGGCCGGCGTCGCCTTGCAGCTCGAGCAGCGCTACAGCAAGGACGAGATCCTCGAGCGCTACTTGAACACCGTGTACTTCGGCAACGGTGCCTACGGGGTGCAGACCGCGTCGCGTCGTTACTTCGGCATCGACGCCGGCGACCTGGGGCTGGGGCAGGCGGCGCTGCTGGCGGCGCTGCTACGGTCACCGGCGATCTACGACCCGTACCGTCACCCGCAGCGTGCCCGGGCTCGACGGGACCTCGTGCTGGATCTGATGCAGCAGCAGGAGCTGGCCGGCGGCGCCTCGGTCGCCGCGGCCCGCTCGGGTGAGCTGGGCCTGGTAGCCGCGTCGAGGCGCGACGATTGGCGTGCTCCGTGGTTCGTTGACCACGTCCTGGACGAACTCCAGCACAGCCGCCGCTTCGCGGTGCTCGGCGCCGACCCCGCCGAGCGGGCGTCGGCGTTGTTTCGCGGTGGGCTGCGGATCTCCACGACCTTGGACCCTGCATGGCAGGCCGCCGCCGAGCAGGCGGTCACTGACACACTGACCTCAGTCCGCGACCCGCACGCCGCGGTTGTCGCCATCGACCCGGCGACGGGTGGGATCCGGGCGCTGGTCGGCGGCCGACGCTACGACGGCGACACCCCCTACGCCCGCTTCAATCTCGCGACCGACGCGGCACGCCAGCCCGGCTCCACCTTCAAGCAGCTGGTGCTGGCGACCGCCATCGCCCAGGGCCACGAGCTGGACGACAACTTCCCCGGCGGACGCCGTGTGGTCCTGCCGCCACGGCCGGGCGAACCCGAGCCGTATCTGGTCGACAACTATGACTCGCACGACTACGGACGGCTGAGCCTGCGCGACGCCACCGCCTACAGCGTGAACGTCGTCTTTGCCCGTCTCATCGCCGCTGTCGGGCCAGAAGCGGTCGTGGAAACGGCTCGGCGGGCAGGCGTGCGGCGCAATCTGCTTCCCCTGCGCTCGCTGGCGCTGGGGACCCAGGAAGTGTCACCGCTGGAGATGGCTTCGGTGCAGGCCACGCTGGCTGCCGGAGGCATCTACCGTCCCCCGACGGTGGTCACCCGCATCACCGCTGCCGACGGAACCGTCCTGTACGAACGGCGTAAGCCGCGGGGAAGGCGGGCCATCGGCCGTCCCGTCGCGTGGCTGACGACCCAGGCGCTGCAGGAAGTCGTCGAGCACGGGACCGGGGTACGGGCCAACCTGCAGCGGCCTACCGCCGGCAAGACGGGCACGACGCAGCGGGGCGCCGACGCGTGGTTCGTCGGCTACACCCCCGACCTCGCCGCGGCCGTATGGGTGGGGTTCCCGCGAGGCGCCGTCGCGATGGAGCCGCCGCGTACCAGGATCCGCGTCGAGGGTGGCACCTGGCCCGCCGAGATCTTCGGGCGATTCGGCAGCCGTGCCCTGGCCGACGTGCCGGCGCACGACTTCCGCCCTCCTGCGATGGCATTGCCGACCGTGACGGTTCACGTCAGCCGCAACTGCCTGCCCAACTCCTACACGCCGCCCGAGCTGGTGTCCCAGCGGTCCTACCTCAAGGGCACCGAGCCGACGCGGATCTGTCACCAACCCGCCAGTCCACCGACCACTGATGTGCCGGACGTGACCGGTCTGCCGCTGCCCACTGCCCGGCGTGTGCTGCGGGGAGCCGGCTTCGATGTCGAACACCGCCCCGAACGCAGCGCCACCCTGCCACCCGGCTACGTGACCAGGCAGGACCCCGCGGCCGGCCGGAGTCAACGCCTGGACGACGGCTACCTCGTGCGCATCCACGTGTCGACGGTCGATCCAGCGACCGTCATCGTCCCCGACGTGCTCAACACCGGCCTGTTGCGGGCCAGCGCCGTTCTGCAGCAGGCGTGGTTCGTCGTCGAGGTGCACGACGAGTGCCCTGGCGCCAATGCCGCCTGTACTGGCTCCGCGACGCGCCCCGGCAGCGTCTGGGAGCAGCAACCCGACGCCGGGGCGATCGTGCCGGTGCACTCGGCCGTGCGGCTGTTCGCCTACCCGACCGGCTGAGCCATCCACAGGAGAGCGGCGCGCCGTTACTTGAGCGTGGCGGTCACCGGGGCGCCGGCGCGCGGGGGCTGCGCTTGTAGGACGAAACCCAGGGTGAGCCGGGAATCCAGAACCGCCACGGGGTGTCGGCCGCGACCGAGACGCCCACCCGGGGGCCGCTCATTATCTCCGACCTGAAGCCGTCGTCGACAAAGCGCAGCGGCCCACCGCCGCACACATCTTGGCCGCTGTGCTTGCGCTGCAGGCCGTAGGCCTGCCCCAGCCGACCGGGCCCGCGCAGCAGGTCGCGGTCGCGCGCCGCGCCGCGGCGCTCGGACATGCAGGCCCGGCCCTCCAGCGGCTCGGCGGCCCGCAGCAGGCAGCCCTCGGCGATGCCGTCGACACCCGTCGCGATGTTCAGACACCAGTGCATCCCGTAGCTGAAGTAGACGTAGGCGTGCCCGGGCGGTCCGTACAGTGGCTCGTTGCGCGGCGTGCGCCGCTGATAGGCGTGGCAGGCAGGGTCGTCGTACCGGTAGGCCTCCGTCTCCACGATCCGTGCGACCAGTCCGTCGCCCGGCTTGGTCAGCAGCTTGCCGAGCAGGTCAACTCCGACCTGCGGAGCGGGGCGCGCGAAGAACTCGCGGTCCAGTGGCTTCACGGGCGGTGACCCCACGCGCCACCGGCTCCGGCCACTCGAGCGCGAGGGGTCACGTGCGCTTGGCTTGCGTGAACGACAGGATGCGGTCGAGGTCGCCGCAGTTGAGCACGCGGTCCGCGGTCGCCCAACCGCGCTGCGCCGTGGCCACGCCGTAACGCATGCTCGCCAGGTCGCCAACGCTATGCGCGTCACAGGAGATCGTCAGGGTCACGCCCGCGTCCACCGCGCGGCGCACCATCTCCCCGGACAGGTCCAGGCGTCGCGGTGAAGCGTTGATCTCCAGGGCCGTCTGGGTCCGCAGGGCTGCCTCCAGGATCGTGTCGAGATCGATGTCGTAGGGCGGGCGCCGCCCGATGATGCGCCCCGTCAGATGACCGATGGCATGAACCTGTGGGTGCTGCATCGCGGCGACGATCCTGGCGGTCTGCTCGCGGCCGGACCGGTTCATCAGCGTGTGCACGCTGGCGACGCACCAGTCGAAGGAGGCCAGAAAGTCGGGGTCGTAGTCGACGCCGCCATCCGCGTCGATGTTCAGCTCGGCACCTTCGAGGATGCGCATCTCGTAACGCTCCTGCAGCGCCGCGATCGCGCCCCGCCGTTCCAGCATCCGCTCGCGGCTGAGGCCGTTCATCGGCAGGTCCTCGGCGTGGTCGGTGACCGCCCAGTAGGCATAGCCGCGCTCGGCGGCGGCGGCCACCATCTGCTCCAGCGTCGCCTTGCCGTCGCCTGACCAGTCGCTGTGCCCGTGCAGGTCCCCGCGCACGTGGGCCAACTCCACCGTGCGCGGCAGCGTGCCGTCCGCAGCGGCCTCGACCTCGCCAGCGTCCTCGCGCATCGGCGGCGGCACCAAGGCCATGCCCATCGCCGCATACACCTCGGCCTCGTCACGGCTGGCCCGGCGTTCCCCCGACTCCGGATCGAACAGGCCGTACTCGTTGAGCGTCAGACCGCGGCGGACCGCGCGCTCGCGCACGCGCACGTTGTGTGCCTTGGACCCGGTGAAGTAGACGAGCGCGGCGCCCCAGGCGTCGGGCTCGACGACCCGCAGGTCGGCCTGCAAACCCACACGGGTGATCACCGTGGTCTTCTTGTCGCCCGCGGCCAGCACCTCGGTGACCAGGTCGCTATCGCGGAAGGCCGCGTGTACCGGACCCGGGTCGTCGCTGGCGGCCAGCACGTCGACGTCGCCCACCGTCTCACGCAGGCGCCGCAGGCTGCCGGCGAAGGTGACCTGCCGCACCTGCGGCAGGCGAGCCAGCCGCAGGCACAGCTCCTCGGCGATGGCGATGGCGTCGGCCATAGGCCGGCGCCCGGTGTCCTTGTCCCCCAGGCGGGACAGCGCCTCGCGCAGGTTGACCTCCGTTTTGGGCCCGAGGCCGGGAAGGCCCCGCAACCGCTCCTCGTCGATCGCTGTCCGCAGGGCCTGCACCGAGTCCACGCCGAGCTCGTCGTACAGCAGCCGGGCGGTTTTGGGGCCGAGTCCCGGGATCCTGGTCAGGGCGATGAGCCCGGCCGGCACGCCCGCGCGCAGTTCGTCGAGCATCGCGATGGAACCGGTCTGCAGGTACTCGGAGATCTTCTTGGCGGTCGAGGTGCCGATTCCCTTCAGCTGCGACATGCCCGCCTCGTCCAGCGCGGACAGGTCGGCGGTCGCGGCGCCGATGGCCCCGGCGGCTCGCTCGTATGCGCGCACGCGGAAGGCGTCGGCGCCCGACAGCTTCAGCAGGGTCGCGATCTCGGCGAACTGCCTCGCCACATCCTCGTTGGTCCATGCCATCTGCTACTCCGCCCTTCGGCGAGGACGCCCGACCGGCCCGACAGCGGGATCGTCCTGGGTGCACGAGCCACCAAGCCTAGGATGCGCGCATGGCTGATCAGCAACCGACGCTGCGCATCGGCTCGTGGGCTCGTTCGGGCCAGTTGCTCGGCCTGGTCGCGGCCATGGACGACGACACCGTCACGCTGTTCGACCCCGGCCAACGTCAGCAAGCACAGGTACTCCGCAGCCTGGCCGAGCCGGTGCCCGCGGGCGCGGTCACCGTCACCGTCCGCGTCCAACTGCCGGTCCCGCACGGGGTCGACGAGACCGTGCTGCGCCGCTGGGTCGCGACCTTGACCGATGAGGTCGTTCGGGAGCGAGCGTACGCCGCGCTGGCCGAGGCGGGCCTGGACGAGGGCGCCGCCCTACCCGTCGTGACCGTGGACGTGGAGCCGGTGGCCTCGGGATCGGTCTGCCTGTGCGGCGCGCGGACGCCGGTGCCGCCCGGCACGCAGCTGCAGTGCGCGGCCTGCGGGCGCACTGCAGTGGGAGCGCCCCTTGCGCTCAAGTAGCGAAGCGGTAGCGCGTGGGATTGCGCTCAAGTAGCTACAACGCAGCGGATTGCGCTCAAGTAGCCGCAGGTGTTCCCTCAACGCAGGGGCAGGGCTCGCGGCTGCGGCGAAGCCTCGGTATCGGCGTCCTGGGGATCGCGGGCCCCCGGAACGAACATCAGCCCAGCGATGATCAGAACCCCCAACAGCGAGCCAGCGATCAGCACCGACCGCGAACCGAACGTCGCGGCCAGCGGCCCAGCCACCGCGAAACTCAGCGGCAACAGGCCCAAGGAGGTCAGCCAGTCCACGCTAGACACCCGGCCCAGCAGCCGCCGAGGCACATGCCGTTGCAACAGCGTGATCCAGGCGATGTCGGCGTAGGCAAACATGCTGTTGAGAATCAGGCTGGCCAGGACGGCCTGCCAGACCGCCGTCATGAACCCGTAGATCGCCAGCATCCCCACGCCGACGATCTCGGCGAGGTACATCGTCGTGACGAAGCGCCGTGGCAGGTCCAGCTGGCCGACCAGCAATGACATCGTGATGGAACCCACCCCGCCGAAGGCCAGCACGGCGCCCAGGTAGTAGGCGGCCTGCGACGGCGTCAGGCCCATCTCGTTGCGAAGGATGAACGGCAGCAGCATGTCCACCGGACCCGTGTAGGCCAGCAGCCCGAACAGCGCGCCGACCAGCCAGACCCAGCACCAGCGGTGCGAGCGCACGAAGCCAAGGCCCTCGCGGACACCGGCCAGCGTGCTGGCCAGCGAGCGGTCGGCCGCCAGCTCGACGGCGGCGGGCTGGTTGCGCATGCGTGCGAGCAGCACCGCCGACAGCGCAAAGGTCACGGCGTCGAGCAGGAAAGCGCCGCCGGGACCGGCCGCTCCCACGATCGCGCCACCCGCTGCCGGACCGAGCAGCCGCGCCATCGCCGGCCTGGCGGTCCCGAAGAAGGCGTTGGCCTGCGGTAGGTCGGAGTCAGGGATCAGGTCCGGCACGATGGAACTGGCGGCCGGGTTGAAGAACGCGTTGCTGGCTCCCACAAGCGCGCCGAGGATCAGCAAGTGCCACAGCGCCAGCGCTCCGATGACCGACAGCACGCCGATGACGCCCATAGCCACGGCGCGCACCACGTCGGCGGCCATCATCAGGCGCCGGCGCTCGAAGTGGTCGCTGGCCCAACCTCCCACCAGCAGCATCGAGACCTGGGCGCCGGTCCAGACCAGCCCGACCATCGCCATCGCGGTGGGGATGTTGCTCAGGGCATAAACCTGCAGCGGCAGCGCGACGATGAAGACGCCGTCACCGAACAACGACACCAGCGCTCCCCCGACCAGGAACCGGTAGTCACGGTGTCGCAAGGGCCGCAGGATCCGGAAGCGCGCGGTGCTCAACGCCCAGTCACCGGTGCGGGGCCTCGCACGTGTTGTCTCCTTCGAGCGACGTCTGTCGTGTAGCGAAAGCGCCAAGGCCCTGTGGTGTCGCGACTTTGTCGCGTCAGCGTTGACAAAGTCGCGGGATCCCCGGGTCCGTCACCCTTGATCTCGCCTTCCCGGCGAGGGAAACGCATCGCGGGATGGCACCGACGCCGCCGGCCAAGCATCCCCCGTTCCCGAGCAGTCTAGTGAAAATGGGCCACGCCCGGTATCCGGCTCAGCGGTAGCGCAGCGGCTAGCGCGCAGCCTGGAAGGCCGCCCGTAGCTGCCGCAGCTGGCGGTGCACCGCAGCCGGCCCGGAAACGGTGTCCCGGCGGGTGACGGCGGCCCGGGCGTCGAGTAGTGCTTCGACCCCGTCCAGCTCGGGCAGCAGTGCGGCCAGCTCTGCCGATGTCAGGTCCCGCAGGTCGATGCCGCGCTCGTCACAGGTCGCCACCAGGGCGCCGACCCGCTCGTGGGCGACCCGGAAGGCGACCCCACGCCGGACCAGCTCCTCGGCGACGTCGGTGGCCAGCGCTCCCCCGCCGGCTGCGGCAAGCGCCAGCCGCTCGCCGTCGAAGCGCAGCGTCGCCACCATGCCGGCCATGGCCGGCAACGCCAGTCGCAGCGTGTCCACGGCGTCGAAGACGGGTTCCTTGTCCTCCTGCAGGTCCCGGTTGTAGGTCAAGGGCAGGCCTTTGAGCGTCACCAGCAGCGACACCAGATCACCCAGCAGGCGGCCGGTCTTGCCGCGGACCAGCTCCGCCACGTCGGGGTTGCGCTTCTGCGGCATGATCGACGAGCCGGTCGAGAACGCGTCGCCGACCGTGACCCAGCCGAACTCGGTGGAGGACCACAGCATCACCTCCTCGCCGAGACGGGACAGGTGCACGCCGACCAGCGCCGCCGCCGCCAGGAACTCCACGGCGAAGTCGCGGTCGGCCACCGCGTCCATGGAGTTGGCGGCCACGTCGGTGAAGCCGAGGCGCTCGGCATAGCGGGCAAGGTCGAGCCCCAGCGTGACTCCGGCCAGCGCACCCGCACCCAGCGGTGAGGCGTCCAGGATTCGCCGGCGGGCGTCACGCAACCGCCCGCAGTCGCGCTGCAGCGCCCAGGCTTGGGCCAGCAGGTGATGCCCGAGCGTGACGGGCTGGGCGCGCTGCAGGTGGGTATAGCCGGGCACGAGCCAGTCCGCGGCCACCTCGGCCTGGGTGGCCAGCGCCTCCTGCAGGGCCCGGATGTCGCCGGTCAGGTCGTCGATGGCGTCGGCCAGGTACAGCCGCAGGTCCGAGGCGATCTGGTCATTGCGGCTGCGGCCTGCCCGCAGCCGCCCGCCGGCCTCTCCCGCCACCTCGATCAGCCGCCTTTCCACGGCACCGTGCAGGTCCTCGTCACCGTCGGCGAAGGCAAACCGCGCCGCCGCCAGCTCTTCGCCGATCGTGTCCAGCCCAGCCGTGATCGCGCGGTGGTCGTCGGCGATGAGCAGTCCCAGGCGGAGCAGCTCGTCGGCGTGCACCCGTGACCCCGCCAGGTCGTAGGGCCACAGCCGCACGTCGAAGTGCACCGAACGACCCAGCTGAAAGGCTGCGGCATCGGGCTGCTCAGTGAACCGCCCACCCCACAGCCGTCCTTCGGTCACGGCTGCCCTTTCAGTGGCGCTCCAAGACCAGTTGCGGGTCCCGGGGGTCGGCGACGAGGCGCGCGGCGCCGCCCACGGGAAAGGTGAACAGCGGGTTGGTGTGGCCAACGTCGGCGTTGGCGACCACCGGCACGCCGCGCAGCTGGGGAGTGCGCGTCACAAGCTCGGTCAACGACTGCCGAGTAACACCGCTGGCCCGCTGGAAGCGGCCGATCAGCAACCCGGCCAGTTCACCGGCCTCGGGCTGGTGCAGCAACGACTGCAGCCGGCGGGCGAAGTCGTCGGTGTGGCTCTCCTCGTCATCCTCGATGATCAGGACGGCAGCGGCCAGCGGCGGCCACCAGCGCGTGCCCTGCAGCAATGCCAGCGTGGACAGGTTGCCGCCCAACAGCCCGCCCTGCGCCACGCCGGGCTGCAGGACCCACCAGCCGTCGGTGTCGAGGACTTCGCGATCATCCTGCTCGGCGAACCAGGCGTCGTCGGTCCAGCCGCGTGCCGGCCGGATCACCACCGGCGCCTCGTCGAACAGGCAGGCGCGGAACCATTCGAGGGTCTGCTCGGCGTGGTCGCGCATCCCGAAGGTCGACCAGTGCGGCCCCGAATAAGTCACCAGATCGGCGCCGGCGAGGATGGCGTGCTGCAGCACCGTGATGTCGCTGTAGCCGCAGAAGGGCTTGGGGTGCGCCCGGATCAGCTCCAGGTTCAGGCCGTCCAGCAGCTGGTTGGCGTTGTAACCGCCGATGAACGTCAGGATCCCGTCGACGGCAGGGTCGGCGAAGGCGGCGTGCAGGTCGGCCAGGCGGGACGCCGCCGACGAGGAGGCGAAGCCGTCGAGCTCGTCGACGTGGTCACCAAAAGACACCTGCAGTCCGAGGTCGGCGGTCCGCTGGTCGGCGACCGCCCGCCAGGGCTGCGGGATGGCCGCCACCGAACGCGATGGGGCCACCACGCGGACGTGCGCACCCGGTCGCAGCTTGGACGGGATGGTGGCGGTCACCGCGAACCCTGGCGGCGGGCCCATACCTTCGTCGGCAGCCCCCACAGCTTGACGAAGCCCTCGGCTTGCGTGTGGTCGAACCGGTCCGACGCGGCGTAGGTGGCCAGGTCGTGGTCGTACAGCCCGCTGTCGCTGCGGCGCCCCGCGACCCAAGCCGACCCCTTGAACAGTGCCATCCGCACGTCGCCGTTCACCACGGGCTGAGACGTGGCGATGAAGGCGTCGATGGCCTTCTTCAGCGGGGTGAACCACAGGCCGTTGTAGATCAGCTGGGCGTAGCGGCCCTCCAGCGCCCGCTTCTCCGCGGCCAGCTCCTGCTCCAGACACAGGTCTTCTAGGTCCCGGTGTGCGGTCAGCAGGGTGATCGCGCCGGGACACTCGTAGATCTCACGGCTCTTGATGCCGACCAAGCGGTCCTCGAGCATGTCGATGCGCCCGACGCCGTGCGCACCGGCGCGCCGGTCGACCTCGGCGATGAGGTCGACGAGCTCCAGCTGCTTGCCGTCGACGGCGACCGGCTGACCGGCTGCGAAGGTCAGGGTGAGCTCCTCGACCTCGTCGGGGGTGTCGACCAACGCGGCGGAGCGCTCGTAGACCTCCTCGGGCGGCGAGGCCCACGGGTCCTCGAGGATCCCGCACTCGGCGGTGCGCCCCCACAGGTTCTCGTCGATGGAGTAGGGACTGCCCCGGCGCACCGGGACGGGAATGCCCCGCTCCTCGGCCCAGGCGATGGCGCCGTCACGGTTCATCCCCCACTCGCGGATCGGCGCCTCGACGGTCAGGTCGGGGGCGATCGCCATCGCCGTGACCTCGAAGCGGACCTGGTCGTTGCCTTTGCCGGTGCAGCCGTGTGCGACCGCCAGCGCCCCGGTCTCGCGCGCGACGCGCACGAGGTGACGGGTGATGAGCGGCCGCGAGAGGGCCGACACCAGCGGGTACTTGCCCATGTACAGGGCGTTGGCGGCGATCGCCGAGGCCACGAAGTCGTCGGCGAACTCGCTGCGCGCGTCGACCACCACCGCCTCCACCGCACCGCAGTCCAGCGCTCGCCGGCGGATGCGCTCCATCTCGCCGCCGCCCTCCCCCTCGCCCTCACCCTGCTGGCCGAGGTCGATGGCGCAGGCGACGACCTCGTAGTCCTTGTGCTCGGCCAGCCAGCGGATGGCCACGGAGGTGTCCAAACCCCCGGAATAGGCCAACACGAGCCGCTTCATGCCAGCAGGAATGCCAGCAGCGCCTTCTGGCTGTGCAGTCGGTTGCCGGCCTGCTCGAACACGACGCTGTTAGGACCGTCCATCACCTCCGCGGTGATCTCCTCGCCACGGTGGGCCGGCAGGCAGTGCAGAACCAGGGCGTCGGGCTTAGCGGCCTGCATCACCTGGGCACCCACTTGGAACGGGCGAAGGACTCGCGTGCGCGAGTCGTTCTCTGACTCCTGGCCCATCGACGTCCACACGTCGGTGTAGACGGCGTCGGCGTCGCGCGCGGCTTCCAGCGGGTCGTTGGTCACCGTGATGCGACCGCCGCTGCGCACAGCAACCTCGGTCGCCTGCCTGACGACCTGCCCGTCCGGCTCGTAGCCCGCCGGCGAGCCCACCGCGACGTGCATGCCGGCCATCGCCCCCGCCTCCAGCAGGCTGTGCGCGACGTTGTTGCCGTCACCCAGGTAGCTCAACTTCAGCCCGTGCAGGTCGCCGCTGTGCTCGCGGATGGTCTGCAGGTCGGCCAGGGCCTGGCAGGGATGGGAAAAGTCCGACAGGGCATTGATCACCGGAATCGACCCGGCCGAGGCCAGCGTTTCCAGCCGCGACTGGGCGAAGGTGCGCACCACCAGCGCATGCAGGTAGCCCGAGAGTACCCGCGCGGTGTCCTCGATGGTCTCACCGCGACCGAGCTGCAGCTCGCCGGCGGACAGCACCACCGCCTTGGCACCAAGCTCGCTGATGCCGACCTCGAACGACACCCTCGTCCGCGTCGACGGCTTCTCGAAGATCATGCCGATGGACAACCCCCGAAGGTCTGCGGTGTGCCCTTGCGCAGATGCACCCTGCCGTCCGGTGCCGGCGGCGGAGCGCTGCCGGTTGGCCTTGAACTCGTCGGCCAGATCCAAGACCTTGGTCAACTCCTCGGCGGACAGCGAGTCGACGGTGAGGTAATCTCGTTTGGTCACAGTTGCTCTCCTGGCGGTGGCTCCAGATCAGTCGTGCCCGGTCCGTTTGCGACTTCCCGCAGACGGGTCACAAAGGCGCCGAGGTCGAACGGCTTGTCGAACACGTTGCTCGGACCGAGCCGCCGGCGCGCCTCTTCGGCTGCCTCGGGCTTGCCCGTCACCACAATGACCGGGACGTCGGCGTGCTCAGAGGCCAGCTCGTCGAGGACCCGCAGACCGCCGATGTCGGGCATCATGATGTCCAGCACGAGCGCCGCCGGTTGCAGCACCCTCAGCTTGAGCAGGCCCTCAAGGCCATCGCCTGCTGTGCGCACCTGGAAGCCCTCGACCGACAGGATGTCGACCATGAGGTCGCGGACGCCGCGGTCGTCCTCCACCACCAGCACGATCGGGCCGCCCGTGCCGGCTGCGTCATGGCTCACCCTGCACCTCACACCTTGTCGGGGATCCTGTCGAAGCAGCCTGCCCACCGGCTGTCACCTTAGAATCAGCGTCGTTGATCTCGGGCGGCAGCGCCAGCCGAATCGTCGCGGCGCAGGCGACCGCCGACGCGCGAGCGCACGGCCTGTTCGATCGAGTTGATCGCGGCCTGCTCGTCGTTCTCAGTCAGCCCCCCGCCGCCGGCCTCCAACCGCAGGGCGTAGGCAAGGCTCTTACGGCCCTCGCCGAGTTGTGGACCGGTGAATACATCGAACAGGCGGCACTCGGCCAGGTTCGGTCCCGCCCCTTGGCGTACCGCCGACTCCACGGCGGCGGCGGGGACGTCGCTGTCGACGAGCACGGCGACGTCGAAGCGCAACGGTGGGCGGGGGTCGGGCACAGCGGCGGCTGGGAGGCGCGCGCCTCGGGCGGTCAGAAGGTCCAGGCGCAACTCGCCGGCGAGCGTGCGAGGCGGCAGCTGTAAGGCGGCGATCGTGCGGGGGTGCAGCTCGCCAATGACACCGATCGCGGTCCCGTCCAGGCTGAGACGCGCCGTGCGGCCGGGGTGGTAGCCCGGCTCGGTTCCGGCCGCGACCTGCAGCGGCGGCAGTGCCACGGCCCGACGGGCGGTGTCGGCGGCACCCAGGACGTCGGCCAGGTCGGCCGGGCGCGCCAGGCGGTCGTGGCGCAGCGGTTCAAAGGCGCCACAAGCCGCGAGCCCGAGCAGTAGCGGCTCTGCCGGCAGCGTGATCGCGTCCGCGCCGCCGTCGGCACCCAGCTCCTGCGGTGTCGGCGGCAGGAACACCGCCCCGACCTCGAACATCGCAACGTCGGCGGCCTGGCGGTTGACGTTGCGCCGCAGCGCGCGCAGCAGGCCGGGCAGCAGCGACGTCCGTAGCAGCGACTCTTCCTGCGACAGCGGGTTGACCAGTGCGACGGTCTGCCGGCGCGGGTCGTCGGGCGACAGCCCCAGCGCATCCAGGTCGGCGGGGCCGATGAAGGGGAACGTGATCGCCTCGGTCCAGCCGGCGCCGGCCAGCGCCTCGCGCACGCGCCGGCGCGCGGCGTGCTCGGGGCGACGACCGCCGGCGCGGCCGCTGCAGGGCACGCGCTCGGGGATCTGCTCGTAGCCGTGCAGGCGCGCGATCTCCTCGTCGAGGTCGACCTCGATGCGCAGGTCCGGACGGTAGTCCGGCGGGGTGACGGCAAGCACACCCTCATTAGGTTCCGGTCCGCTGGCGCCTGCCGCTGCGTGGGCGCTGGGGGCCACCACGCAGGCGATGGATTCCAGCAGCTCGGCCTGCCGCTGGTCTGGCAGGTCCATGCCCAGGTGGCGGCGAACGCGGTCGGTGCGCAGGCGGATGACCTCTGGTACCGCAGGGTGCGGCCACACATCGTCGGTGCCAGCGACCCGCCCGCCGGCGACATGGGTCAGCAGCGCCGCGCAACGTGCCGCACCGCGCAGCACCGTCTGCTGCGGCACGGTCTTCTCGAAGCGGCTGGAGGCCTCGGTGAACAGCTGCAGGCGCCGGGCCGTTCGCAGCACCGCCGCGGGCGAGAAGGCGGCGACCTCCAGCAGCACGTCGGTGGTCGTCCCGCCGACCTCGGTCCCGGCCCCGCCCATGACTCCGGCCAGCCCGACGGCCCCTGACGCGTCGGCGATGACGAGGTCGCCGGGATCAAGCTCTCGCTGCACACCGTCCAGTGTGACGACGGACTCGCCGGCGATGGCCTGCCGGACGTCGATGCGCGGCCCGGCCAACCGAGCCAGGTCATAGGCGTGGACCGGATGGCCTGTCTCCAGCATCGCGTGGTTGGTCGCGTCGACGACATTGGAGATCGACCGCATGCCGGCGGCGGCCAGGCGGGATTGCAGCCAGGCAGGCGACGGGCCGATGGTCACACCCTCGATGCGTGTGACGCTGAAGCGCGGGCACCGGTCAGGGTCGGCGATCAGCACGGGCACCCCCGTCGCGGTTCCGAGCGGCAGCGACGGCGTCTCGGGCAACCGCAGGTCGGCTCCCGTCAGGGCGGCCACGTCGTGGGCGACGCCCGAGATCGACAACGCGTAGCCCCGGTCGGGGTTGATCTCCAGGTCCAGGACCGCGTCGTCGAGCTCCAGCCAGTCGCTGAGGTCGGCACCCAACGGCGCGTCCGCGTCCAGCACCCAGATGCCGTGGTGATCGTCACCCACGCCCAGCTCACGGGGGCTGGCCAACATGCCGTTGGACACGACATCGCGGATCGTGCGGCGCTCGATGCCAACCCCTCCCGGCAGGGTGGCACCTGGCAGCGCGGCCGGCACCAGGTCCCCCACGCCAAAGTTCGAGGCTCCGCAGACGATCTCGTGATGCTCACGCCCGTCGAAGACCTCGACCAACGACAGCTTGCTGCTGCCGGGCACCGGCTCGATGGCCTCGACCCGGGCGACGATCACGCCGCGGATGCCCGCGGTCGGTCGGTGGATGGCGTCGACGACCAGGCCGCCGAGCGTCAGCGTGGAGGCCAGCTGCTCGGCCGAAAGACCGGGGTCGACCGAGTGATGCAACCAGGACAGCGGTACGCGCACAGCAGTGCTCCGAAAATGGGGCGGCGCTGAGCCGCCGGTGGGTTAGAAGGAGGCGAGGAACCGCAGGTCGTTGTCGGTGAACAAGCGCAGATCGTCGATGCCGTGGCGCAACATCGCCACCCGCTCGACGCCCATGCCGAACGCGAACCCGCTGACCTGCTCCGGGTCGTAGCCAGCCATATGCAAGACGTTGGGATGCACCATCCCCGATCCGAGCAGCTCCAACCAGTCACCGACGGCGGGTACCCAGGCGTCCACGTCGGCCGAGGGCTCGGTGAACGGGTAGTGATCGGGGCGCATGCGGATCCGCGCGCCAGGGCCGAACAGACCGCGGCACAGCTCCGCCAGCGTCCCGCGCAGGTCCGCGAACGACAGCCCCTCGTCGACGGCCAGACACTCCATCTGATGGAACACCGGCAGGTGCGTCGCGTCGGCCGCCTCTTGGCGGTAAGTGCGCCCCGGCACCGCGATGTAGACGGGCGGCCCCTGCGCCAGCATGGTCCGCATCTGCATCGGCGAGGTGTGGGTGCGCAGCAGCACCGATCCAGGCGGGTCGGCCGGGTTAGGTGGCTGGACGTAGATGGTGTCGTGCATCCCCCTGGCGGGATGGTCGACCGGGATGTTCATGGCCTGGAAGTTGAACCAGTCCGTCTCGACCTCGGGCCCTTCCACGGCGGAGAAGCCGAGGTTTGCCATGACGTCGACCATCGTTTCCATGGTCTCGTGGATGGGGTGCAGGCTGCCGCGCCGAGCCGTACGCGCCGGCAAGGTGACGTCGACGGCCTCGGCGGCGAGCACGACGCGGTCACGTTCGTCGGTCAGCGCGATGCGCCGCTGCGCCTCGAGCTCAGCCAACGCGGCGCGTACCGCGTTGATGCGCGCACCCAGGTCGCGCCGTTGCTGCTCATCCAGCCCGCCGAGGGTCCGTTGGACGGCGGTCAGCGCGCCACGCCGGCCCACCAGCTCAGCCTTGGCGGCGTCAAGCTCGGAGAGGCTGGTGGCGGCGGCGAACCGCTCACGGCCCTGCATGAGCAGCGTCTCAGGGTCGGCTGCTGGTGCCTGGTTCATGGTCTGGAGTCCTCATGTAGCGAAGCGGTAGGACCTACGCGCTTTGTGATCTCGATGCCGGCCAGCTCCAAGCCGCCCTGCGGCAGCGCGAAGTGGAAGCTGGCGCCGTCTCCCGGCGGGCTGGTGGCCCAGATGCTGCCGCCGTGCGCCTCCACGATGCCCTTGGTGATGTACAGGCCAAGCCCGGTGCCGCTGCGCCGCTCCCCGGTGCGCCGGAAGAACTTGGTGAAGACATGGGTCAGAAACCGCTCGGGCACCCCCCCACCCTGGTCGCTGACGGTGAACACCACCCGCTCGGTTTCGACGACGGCGCTCAGACGGATCGGTCCCGCACCGTACTTGAAGGCGTTCTCGATGAGGTTGGTGTAGATCTGCTCCACCTTGTCGGAGTCGGCGTACAGCTTGGGTACCTCGACGGCAAAGTCCGGCTTCACCTCGCAGTCCGGCTCTTTGAGCTGCAGCCGTTTGGCCACGCGGGTGGCGACGGCCGGCACGTCGACCATCTGGCGGCGCAGCTGCAACCGTCCCGCGTCGATGCGGCTGACGTCGAGCAGTTCGCCGAGCAGGCGGGTCACGCGATCAGCGTCCTCGTTGATCGTGGCCAGCATGTGGCGCTTCTGGTCGTCGGTGAAGCGGTCCCACTTGACCAGCAGGGTCTTGGTGAAGCCCTTCACCGACGTCAGCGGCGAGCGGATCTCGTGGCTGACCGTCGCCACCAGGTCGCTGCGAGCAGCGTCGAGCCGTTCCTTGGCGTCAGCGCGGCGTAGCACCACGACCAGGGACAGCAACTTGCCGTGGTCATCGGTGTTGCGCGCGGCGGTCAACGTGACGGGGCGCGGTCCTCGGCCGGACGTGAGCAGGGTCAAGTCGACCATCGGCAGGCGTTGGCGCAGGTGAGCGGGGCCTTCCAGCGGCCGCAGGCGGGTCCACCAATCCGTGCCGGCGTCGTCGGTCAGGATCAGGACCTCCCGGGCGGGGGCGCCGACCACCTCGCCGGGGGGTCTGCTCAGCAGCCGGCCGGCTAGCCGCGAGCAGAACACGATGCGGCCGTCGGCGTCCACGACGACGACCGGATCGGGCAGCAGCTCCAGAGCCGCGAGGTCGGCAACGTCGGTCATGGCCGTGTTCTACCGCTGTGGGGCACCGTCGCGGCACCGTCCATTCCGACACCGCGCCACCTCGTAGGCCACGACGGCTACGGTCGCGGCGAGATTGAGCGACTCGGCGTGACCGCGATAGCCCTCGCGGGGGGCCCGCGACAGCGGTACCGCCACCACCTGGTCGCAGCGGCGGCGCACGTCGGCGCCGAGCCCGTGGGTCTCGTTGCCGAAGACCAGGGTGATCCGGCCGCCGAGCTCGGCGGCGGTGTGCGCGACGGTCCCGTCAGCGGCCGCAGCGACCAGGCGCAGCCCTGTGGCCGCGCACGCGTCGGCCACCTGCCCGAAGGCGACGTCGCGGATCACGGGAAGGTGAAACAGCGATCCGGCGGACGCCCGCACGGCCTTGGGGTTGCGGGGATCCACGCTGCCGCTGGTCAGCACCACCGCGTCAGCGCCGGCGGCGTCCGCGGTCCGCAGGGCCGTGCCGAGGTTGCCGGGGTCGCGGACCTGGTGCAGGACCACCACCATCGACGCGGTGGCCAGCACCGACTGCAGATCGGGTGGGTCCAGCGTGGCCACGCCGACCAGTCCTTGTGGTGCGATGGTCGTCGCCAGACTGGCCAGCACCGCGTCGTCGACGCGCAGGACCTGGGTGCCTATCTGGGACGCCCGCTGCGCTAGATCCGCGATGAAGCCGCTGGCGGCCTGACTGACAAACAATCGCTGCAAGTGGCCGAGTGCCTCGGCGACGACCTGCGGCCCTTCGACGAGGAACGCATCCTCGCGGCGCACCCGGCCGCGCCTGCGAGCCAGCCGCCGGGCAGCACGGACCGCCGGGTTGTCCGTGCTGGTGATGACCGCCATGGTCGCGCCCGGTCCGCCTGCCGGGCGTGCGGTTAGCTCAGCGCCGTCTTGGCCACGCCGACCAGGGACTTGAAGGTCGCCGGGTCGTGCACGGCGAGATCGGCCAGCACCTTACGGTCGATGTCGACCTCGGCGAGCTTGAGGCCGTTGATGAAGTGGCTGTAGCTGAGCCCTTCCTGACGAGCCGCGGCGTTGATGCGGGTGATCCACAGCTTGCGGAAGTCGCTCTTGCGCCGGCGGCGGTCCCGGTACTCGTAGCGCATCGCATGCAGCACCGACTCGTTGGCGATGCGGTAACGGCGGCTACGCGCGCCGCGGAATCCCCCGGCGCGGTCCAGGACGGTGCGGCGCCGCTTGCGCCCGTGAACGCCTCGCTTGACGCGGGCCATGAGTGCTCTCCTTGGAAAACGGGTTGGTCAGTTGCCGCGAAGCAGCTTGCGGACCTGGGCGGCGTCGCCACCGGTGAGCTGGCCCATCCCCGACAGGCGGCGCTTTCGAGCGGCGGTCTTCTTCTCGAGGATGTGGTTCTTGTTGCTCTTGCGGTGCACGACCTTGCCGGTGCGCGTGACGCGGAACCGGTCCTTGGCGCCCGAGTGGGTCTTCTGCTTCGGCACGTCGTCTCCTGTCCTGGTCGCCTGGCAACGATAAAGGCCGCTGCCATGCGGCAGCGGCCTGCGCAAACCCACTCGCACAAGGGCGCGAACGGTCCCGGCTGCGCGTCAGTGTTGGGACGTCGCGGAACCGAGCTTTGCTGTGGACCCAGCTGGGTGCCGGTGACCTGCCTGGCCACGGGCCCCGCCGGGTGGGGAACACGGCCGCTCCCACTTGGCGATGCTTCGTGCGGCGGCCTCGCGCCGCGGCTGAAACACCGATCCTAGCAGGACGGGGACGACCCGCCGGTGGCCACAGACGGCGGGGCGGCGGCCACCGCCGCCGGGCAGGTGGTCACGGGCGGCCTCGGCCGGCGACCAGGCCTTCTATCCGGGCGGGTGCCCTGGGTCGCGGCCGGGGATCCATAGGCGGTCGGTCATGCGCTGGTTGTCCCCCTCCGCCTGCGCACCCGACGCCGGCGCCCCGGGACCCGAGAGCGTCGACTCGCCCGCCGGCGTCGCGACAGCCTCCTCGGCCTGCGGCTCACCGCCGGCACCCGCCTCCTCGCGCTCGGCCTGCACCTGGGCCATCTGCAGCTGGGCGACGCCTTGGCGCATCTGCGTGGCCAGCTCGGCGGGCAGCCTCGACCCCGCCGCCTCGGCCATGCCCCCCATCGCGTCGATCAGGATCCGTGCGTCGGGCCGGCCAAGCTTCACCTGCGCACCGGCGGCAAGCATGTTGTAGGCCTCGGCGGCCAGCGCGACAGCGTCGGCGTCGCGCAACTGCTCGAGATAGGCCCGCATCTCCTCGGGTGAGGGCTGGCCGGGCGTGGTGGGATCAGTCATGGCGCAATCCTAGAGCGAGGTAGCCAAATCCACCCGCACTCAGGTACCCACAGCGCTACCGCCGGCCGCCAGAAACCCGGGGTGGTGGGGATCCAGTACCGAATCGCCTAGCGGATGCCCCACCACCCCCGGGGGGCGATTAGCCGAGACCGACGAGCCGCTGGTAGCCGGCGATGAGCGTCTCGCCGACCAGCAGCGACAGCAGAGCCGAGATCGCCAGGTACGGCCCGAACGGCAACATGTCCTTGCGGCCCCGCCGGCCGCTGCCCAGCAGCAGGATCGCCACCACACCGCCGACCAAGAAGCCGCCGAAGATCCCGAGCAGCACGTGACCCCAGCTCAGGTAGCCCAGGCCGATGCCGATGAAGGCGGCAAGCTTGACGTCACCCATCCCCATGCCCCTCGGGCTGATGAGCGCTATGCCGAGCAGCACGGCGAAGGCGGCGATCCCCCCGAGCAGGGCACGAAGCGCCCAGCCCGGCTCGCCGGTCAGCAGGCCAGCGGCCACCAGCAATCCCAGCAGTGCGGGGGTCAAGGGGTAGATCAGCCGGTTGGGGATCTTGCGCGTCTCGCCGTCGATTACGGCCACCACGACCAGGGTCCAGGCAAACACCAGATAGCCGGGCAGTGCCCAGGTGGCGCCGACGCGCCAGCCGACGAGGGCGAACAACACGGCCACGCCCAGCTCCACCATCAAATAGCGGGCGGCGATGGGATGGCGGCAGGCCCGGCAGCGTCCACGCAACAGCAGCCAGGACACCACCGGGATGTTGTCGCGCGCCGCGATGGGACTGTCGCAGGCCGGGCAGGCGCTGGGGGGGCTCACTATGGAACGCTTAGCGGGCACCCGGTGGATGACGACATTGGCGAACGAGCCGAACGCCAAGCCGAACACGGCGCAGACCACACCAACGAACCAGTCCATAACCGTCGACTCTCCTGCCTCCGAACGCTGCATGCATGCGGCTGTCCACAGTTTCGGCGGGCGGCGGGCACGGCTGTAGGAGGACGGGCCGAGGACTGCGGGAGACCGGCTACTTCAGGGTCGGCTAGCAAGCCGGCCTCGCTGTGGACGCCGGCGGTGGACCCGTTACTTCAGGTCGGCTAGCAACCGGGCGGTCTCGATCGCCGCCAGCGCCGCGTCCCAGCCCTTGTTGCCCATCTTCCCGCCGGCCCGGTCGGCGGCTTGCTCGGCTGTCTCGGTGGTTAGCACGCCGAACGTGACCGGCACGCCGGTGGCCAAGGCCACGCGCCCCACCTCGGCGGCCTGACCGGCCACGTAGTCGAAGTGGGGCGTCTGCCCGCGGATCACCGCCCCCAGGGCGACGATCACGTCCAGGCGTCCGCTGACGGCCAGCCGCTGCACAACGAGCGGCAACTCGAAGGCACCCGGCACCCAGGCCAGCTCGATGTCGTCATCGGCGACGCCATGACGGCGCAGGCAGTCACTGGCGCCGTCCACTAGCGCGCGGACGATGACCTCGTTGAACCGTGACGCCACCAACCCGACGCGCAGCCCGCTGCCGTCCAGCACACCCTCGTGGATCCTCACAACCTAGTGTCCTATCGCTTCGCTACTTGAGGACGGTCGTCCTCACTGCTCGGTGGTGGTCGTCCTGGCGCCCGGCTCGACGAGCGAGGAGAACTCGTGGCCGAGCTTGTCACGCTTGGCCTGCAGGTAGCGCAGGTTCTCATCGGTCGGGGTGGTCTCGATCGGCACCCGCTCAACGATCTCGAGCCCGTAGCCTTCCAGGCCGGCGCGCTTGGCGGGATTGTTGGTCAGCAGCCGCAGCGTCGACAGGCCGAGGTCGACGAGGATCTGCGCGCCCGTGCCATAGTCGCGCAGGTCGGCGGGGAAGCCCAGCTCCAGGTTGGCCTCCACCGTGTCGGCCCCGCCGTCCTGCAGCTTGTAGGCCTGCAGCTTGTGCATGATGCCGATGCCGCGACCCTCGTGGCCGCGGATGTAGACGATGACGCCCTCGCCCTCCTGGGCGATCTTGCGCATCGCGTCGTGCAGTTGGGTGCCGCAGTCGCAGCGCAACGACCCGAACACGTCGCCGGTCAGGCACTCCGAGTGCATGCGGACCAGCACGTCGGGCTTGCCGGTTGGGTCGCCGCGCAGCAACGCGATGTGGTGGTGGCCGTCGTAGTCCGATTCGTAACCGACGGCCGTGAACGGACCGAACGGCGTGGGGATGACCGCCTCGGCGACCCGGTGGACCAGCCGCTCGTGGCGGCGGCGATAGGCGATGAGGTCGGCGATCGAGATCAGCAGCAGGCCGTGGTCGTCGGCGAAGCGGCGCAGATCGGGCAGCCGAGCCATCGACCCGTCGTCGTTGACCACCTCGCACAGGACCCCGGCGGGGGCGAGTCCAGCCATGCGGGCCAGGTCAACACCGGCCTCGGTGTGGCCGGCCCGCTTGAGCACACCGCCCTCGGCGTAGCGCAGCGGGAAGATGTGACCCGGACGGGCGAGGTCGGCCGGCTTGGTGGCCGAATCGACCAGGGCACGGATGGTGGTGGCGCGGTCGACGGCCGAGATGCCGGTGGTCACGCCGGCGCGCGCGTCGACGGACACGGTGAAGGCGGTGCGGTGGCGCTCGGTGTTCAACGGGACCATCAGCGGGAGCTCGAGCTCGTCGAGCCGTTCGCCCGTCATCGACATGACGATGACACCTGACGTGTGCCGCACGAAGAAGGCGATCGCCTCGGGGGTGGCCGCTTCGGCGGCCATGATCAGATCGCCTTCGTTCTCACGATCGGCGTCATCCACCACGACCACGATTTCGCCGCGCTTGATCGCGGCGATCGCGTCCTCGATGGCAGCGAACCCTTCGGCCACGCCGTTCACTCCTTGGGTCGATACACAGTGGCGCCACCACCGCGCAGCAGGCGCTCGACGTACTTGGCGATAATGTCGACCTCCAGGTTGACCGCGTCGCCGACGCGGCGCTGCCCCAGCGCGGTGACAGCGAGGGTATGCGGGATGAGGCCGACACTGAAGGCGCCCTCGTCAACGGCGGTGACGGTCAGCGACGTGCCGTCCACGGTGACCGAACCCTTCTCGACCACATAGGGCGCCAGGGCGGCAGGCAGCGAGACGGCCATCACCGTCCACTGCTCGTGCGGCTGCACGGCCACGATATGCCCAACCCCGTCGACGTGTCCCTGCACCAGGTGACCGCCGAGACGGCTGTCGGCTCTCAGCGCCCGCTCCAGATTGACCGGCGCTCCCGGCGTCAGCGCGCCGAGCGCGGTCCGTGCCAATGTCTCGCCCATGAGGTCGCAGGCAAAGCCCGACGGCGACCCGAGCCGGGTGATGGTCACACAGCAGCCGTTGACGTTGATCGAGTCCCCGACGCGGGCGTCGGCGACGACGGTCGAGCAGGCCACCACCAGCATCGCGCCAGTGGCGGACCGCTCGACGGCGGTCACCGTTCCCAGCTCCTCGACGATGCCCGTGAACATGTATGCCGCCTCAGTCCACGCCTGGTGCGCAACGGTCCGCGGCGGGTGCGGCTGGGTCTCGGGCGGGTGCAGCTCCGCCCGTGGCGGGCGCGGCTGGATCCGCGGCGCGCGCGGCACGAGGCATCGGCGAGGGAGCCAACGTCAGCACGGCATCGTCGCCGACCTGCTCCACGTCGTGCAACCGCAGCCGTGGAGCCTCGCCCAGGGTGGCCGGCCAATCCCCGGTGACCAGCGGACGGCCCCGCGCACCAAGCAGCACGGGTGCGATATGCAGCACCACGCGGTCGGCCAGACCGGCCCGCAGGAACGCGGCGACGACCGAGGCGCCACCCTCGACCAGGGCACTGCGGACCTTCCGGTCCCACAACGCCGTCAGCAACTCGGTCAGATCGCCGCGGTGCAGCAACGTCGGTGCGGCGTCGTCGAGGACCTGCAACGCCCCGCCCACCCGTCGTCTTCGGTCCAGCACCACCCGCAGCGGCGGCGTGCCGTCGTAGCCAGGCAGGCGCACGGTCAAGGCCGGGTCGTCGTCCAGCACGGTCTGCGAACCGACGATGACGGCGTCGGCTGCCGCACGCAGGTGGTGCGCCCGCTGTCGCGTCTGCTCGCCGGTCAGCCACCGCGAGGTGCCGTCCGCCGCAGCGATCCGCCCGTCGAGGCTGACTGCGGCCTTGACCACGACGAACGGCCGGCCCGTGGCCAACCCGTGGAAGAAGATTTCGTTCTGCTGCCGGGCCTCTTCCTCGCAACAGCCCAGGTCCACCCGCACCCCGGCGGACCGTAAGGCGTCGGCGCCGCCCGCGGCGACAGGGTCTGGGTCCATGGTCGCCGCAACGACTCTGGTGACGCCCGCGGCCACCAGCGCCTGGGCGCACGGCGGCGTGCGGCCGTGATGCGCGCACGGTTCCAGGGTGACGTAGGCCGTGGCGCCGGCGGCTCGGTCGCTCGCCGCCCGCAGGGCCACCACCTCGGCGTGGGGGCCGCCTGCTCGGGCATGGAATCCCTCGCCAACGATCTGGCCGTTGCGAGCGACGACGCAACCCACCAGCGGGTTCGGGGAAACCGTGGTACGTCCCCGCTCGGCTAGCGCCAGCGCTCGACGCATCAGCGCCTCGTCACCCGGCACGTCGCACCTCCCGTGCGCCCTTGCATGGGATCACCGCCGCCTACTCCGCCTCCGCCGCGCGCCCGTCGACGGCGTAGGCCGACTTGCCGCGCTGGTGGTGTTTGACGAATGCCTTCATCTCGGTGGCGACCTGCACGATCTCCCGATGGTCGGCGAATGCCCGCTTCTCGGTGGAGGCGACACCCAGCGACAGCGTCACCGGTGGGAAGGGCCGCAGCTGACCCTGACGGTCAGGCACCTCGACGTAACCGCGCTCGAGGTCAGCCGGGTCGTACAAGTGGCTCACCCGCTCGTCGAAGCGGTCGATGGCGTAGCCGCAGACCCCGTCGAGCTCCTCGGGGCGGCACACCACCATGAAGTCGTCGCCGCCGACATGGCCGACAAACCATGGCGACGACGCGCGTTCGCGCAGCGCCTCCACCAGCAGCTCGCCGGTGAGGATGATGACGTCGTCACCGCGCAGGAACCCGTAGCGGTCGTTGTAGGACTTGAAGTCGTTGAGATCGGCGTACACAACGGCCAGGGGCTCGCGGTCGGCCAGCCGCCGCCGCAGCTCGGCGTCGATGCGGTGGTTGCCCGGCAGGCCCGTCAGCGGCGACGTGGACCGCAGGTCCGACGCGCGTCGCAGGGTGGTGCGCACGCGGGCGACCAGCTCGATGGGGTCGAAGGGCTTGAGCACGTAGTCGTCGGCGCCCGCCGTCAGACCGACGACCTTGTCCACCGTCAGGGATTTCGCGCTCAGGATGATGATCGGGATCTGGTAGGTCCGTGCGTCCGCTCGCAGCCGCCGGCACACCTCGAAGCCGTCCATCCCCGGCATCAACACGTCGAGCAACACCAGCGACGGCCGCTCGTCGATCACCTTGCGCAGCGCCTCCTCGCCGTCGGCGGCCAGCGTCACTTCGAAGCCCTCCAAGCGGAGGTTGGCCTCCACGAACCGCAGGATGTCGGGTTCGTTGTCGGCGACGAGGATGGTCTCCGGCATACCGCGAGCGTAGCGGTCGGGTCAGGATCGGCGGCGCAGACGGCACAGGTACATCCCGTCCGTGTCGTGGTGATGTGGATCAAGCTGCACGCCGGCCGGCGCCCCGTCGCCGCCCGTGATACCAGCCGCCGCCGCGGTGTCCTCCTCGGCGAAACGGTCGCCGTTCAGCGCAGCGAACAGCGAGATGACCCCGGTGGTCTCGGCGACCGTCCAGGTGCACACGCTGTAGACCAGCACCCCGCCGGGTCGAACCAGCCCGGCTGCGGCCTCCAGCAGCTCCAGCTGCAGTACGGCCAGCCGCCCGACGTCGGCGGCTTCGCGCCGCCAGCGGAGTTCGGGTCGCCGGCGGACAACGCCAAGACCCGTGCAGGGAGCGTCGAGCAGGACCCCGTCGAAGTCGCCCGCCCTCCACGGTGGTCGCGACGCGTCAGCGGCGACCACACCGAGCACCCGCCCGGCGTTCGGCGTGAACGCGGCGACGTTCGGCGCGTCTGCCCTGCTGCCGTGGTCGGCGGCGATCGCCTTTGCCGTGCGGTCGGCGGCCTGCGCCACCAGCCGCGCCCTTGCGGGGCGCAACTCGCCCGCTGCCACGGCCGCTCCGAGCTGGGCCAGGTGCGTCGTCTTGCCGCCCGGGGCGGCGCACAGGTCAAGCGCCCTCCAACCGTGCGGCTGACCGGCGGCCAGGGCGCGGGCGACGACCATGGAGGCCTCGTCCTGTACCACGGCGCGGCCCTGCGTCACGGCGGGAAGCGTCGCGGGGTCGCCGCCGCGGACGCCGAGCGCCTCGGGCGACAGCTGGCCTGGTCGCGGTCCCAAGCCAGCCGCGCGCAACTCGTCGGCCAGCGTGTCGCGATCCCCGACCGCGCGCAGCGTCAACCCCGGGGGTTCATTGCCCGCCAACAGGACGGCGTGCGCCTCGTCGCCGAATCGAGCCACGGACTCAGCCACTACCCACGCCGGGTAGCCGGTCCGCAGCGCCAGGCCGGGCTCGTCATGCTCGGACGGCCATGGCAGCGTGTCCTTGCGCCGGCTCAGGCTGCGCAGCACCCCGTTGACGAAGCCGGTGGCCTGCACCCCGACCTCGGCACGGGCGACGTCCACGGCGGTGCCGACGGCGGCGCGATCGGGCACCGCCCCGTACAGCAGCTGCCAGGCGCCGAGGCGTAGCACATCGAGCACCTCGGGCTGCACCTGCTCCAGCGGCCGGTCGACCACGGTCTGCAGCGCCCAGTCCAAGGTGCCTTCCCACCGCAGGGTGGCGTAGGCCAGGTTCGCCGCGAACGCCCGGTCGCGGGTCTGCAGGTCCGACCGCCGCAGCGCCGTGTCCAGCGCCGGACCCGACCAGGCCCCGTCGGCGTGGACGCGCCGTAGCACCTGCCAGGCCACGGCTCGCGAGGCGACGCCGACCGGTGGTGGCGCGTGGTCCGCGGGAAGTTCTGCGCTCGCGAGAGGCTGCGAGGTCTCGGAGTGGGCGGGGTCGGTCACCCGAGGTACTCCCCGTGGGGCCGGTAGCCGTTGGCAAAGTCGCCGCCGGCCATGCGCGGCTTGCCCGCCGGCTGCACCTCCACCAGCACCAGTCCCCCGCCGCCGCAGGCGATCACGGGAGGTTGTCCGGGCAGCGCGGACACTTGGCCGGGCACCGCGGCCCCGGCAGTGACCCCCGCTTCGGCCAGCCGGGCGCGGTGGATCTTCAGTCGCTCGCCGCGCAAGGTGGTCCATGCGCCTGGCACCGGGTTGTAGGCGCGCACGGCCCGCTGGAGCACCGGCGCCGGCGCCGCCCAGTCCAGCCGCGCGTCGGCGGGGGCCACTTTGGGCGCGTAGCTGGCGTGCTGGTGGTCCTGGGCCTGCAGCGCCAGCGATCCATTCACCAAACCTCCGACCGCAGCGACCAGCAAGGGAGCCCCGAGCACCGCCAGCCGCTGCGTCAGCTCGCCGGCGGTCTCGTCGTCGTCGACCGTCACCGCGCGCCGCGCCAGCACCGGACCGGTGTCCATGCCCCGTTCGAGCAGGAAGCAGGTGACCCCCGTCTCGGTGTCGCCTGCCAGCAGGGTGTGGGTCACCGGCGCCGCCCCACGCCAGGCCGGCAGCAACGAGAAGTGCAGGTTGACAAAGCCCCGCCCACCGAGGCCCAGGACGTCGACGGGAAGCAGCGCCCCGTAGGCGACCATCGCGCAGGCGTCCACAGCAAGATGCGTCAGGTCCTCGTGGATCTCGCGGACGCGCTGCGGCTGCCACACCGTGATACCGGCGGCGGTCGCGGTGATCTTGGTCGGTGGGGCTGCCAGCCGATGGCCCCTGCCGCTGGGCCGGTCAGGATTGGTCACGACGGCCGCGACCTCGACGCCCGGTGCTGCCAGGAACGCCTCGAGGGCGGGCACGGCGGCGGCGGGAGTGCCGAAGAAAGCGATGCGCATCGCGCTCAATCTAGGCGGCGATTCAGGCGGCGACCGAGCCGGCCAGGGACTGCCCTCCTATGCTGCCGTGATGCTGCTTGCCCATCCCCTTACCGAGCCGGCCGGGCTGCCGGTGTCGCCGCTGGTGATGGCGACCGTGTCCTTGTGCCTGGTGGCGGCCGCCGACCGGCTCACCCGCCCGCGATCCGGCGTCGACTCCGACGGGGGTGCCCCGCCCGAGGAGCCCGGGCCCGACCGTCCTGATCACCGCACAGCCGACGACAGCGGCCGGTACGGCGACGACCGGCTGAGCGCGGTGCAGTGGGTCACGCGCGGCATCGGCTTGGCGCTGCTGGTGCTGGCCATCGTCGCCGGGCGTCTCGGCAATCCCGCCGAGCTGCAGAACATCGCTCCGGCGCTCGTCGTCGGCGCCGGCTGGCCGCTGCTGCTGATCGCCAGCGCTGTCGCGGGGCCGGTGTGGCGGTGGCTGAATCCGTGGGACACCTTGGCCCGGCTGGTCAGTCCTGTGGCCGGGGGTGAGGCGCCGGGGGGCGCCGGGACTCCCGATGTGGGGTGGGCGCTGCCGGGAGCCGCGGTGGTGGCCTGGTACCTGTACCTGTTCGACGGCGCACTGTCACCGCGTGCCGTCAGCACCGCACTCGCCTTCTACACCCTCGCCACCCTGTCCGGCTGCTTGCTGGTCGGCCGGCGCGAGTGGCTGGAACGCGGCGAGGTCTTCACGCTGCTGTTCGGCATGACGGGGCGGCTTCGCCGCCGGCGGTTGCTGCGCTGGGCGCCGCCGCGCAACGCCGACCTTGTCCTTGGCCTCCTGGCTGGGGGTGGGCTGTTATGGCTCCTGCGCAACTCGCAGCTGCGTGATGACCTTGCCATGGGGACCGGCGCAGCGCTCGGCGGGATCCTTGGACTGGCGACCTGCTGCGGCGTGGCTGCCCTGCTCCTGCGCGCGGCTGGTCGCCGGCCGGTTACCCGCGGCACGGTCACCGCGGCGATGGTGCCCACAGTGGCGGCCATCCTCATCACGGCTGGGCTGTCTCGCAGCCGGCTGCCGACCAGCCTGCAGCTGTTTCCCGAGCTCATCGTCGACCCGTTGGGGCGCGGCTGGACGTTGTTCGGCAGCGAGGTGGTGGCCAACCCGACACCGCTGGTCAACCCTGCACTGGCCCTGCTGCAGGTCGCGGTGCTGACCGCCGGCGGGGTGGTCAGCGCCGTGGTTGCCCGCCGGCGCTGGGCGAGGGCAGACGCACCGGAGCGCGGGACCCGTGGCCCCGCGCTCCTGGTGTCGTG
>Ga0136620_10000144_pt1 | contig 30667 bp, 31 predicted proteins | sample AntDrymUQ4162106_2_FD_104806 | JGI IMG/M metagenome (GOLD analysis project Ga0136620, IMG submission 104806) | Polar desert sand microbial communities from Dry Valleys, Antarctica - metaG UQ416 (21.06) | ecosystem: Environmental > Terrestrial > Soil > Desert | place: Antarctica: Dry Valley... | reverse complement strand
GTTGAACAGCGCGAACGTCAGGCGCGACCGCGCACCCGGCCGGCGCCAGACGGGCGACTCGAGGGCGAGCAGCATGCGCGCGATCCACCAGATGGCGAGCGCGAACGGCAGCTGCAGCGCGAGACCCAGCAGGAAGAGCGGGGTCGTCAGGAGCCACGGCAGGCCGTCGTGACCGAGCCGCTCGAGGTGCTCCATCGCCGAGAAGCCTGCTGCGCCCAGCAGCCCGAAGGCCGACGGATGCGGCGCGCGCGTCCGGCCGCCCGAGAGCGCGACGAGCGCGGCGGGAAGAGACAGAGCGACGAGAACCTGCGGCGCCTGCGCGAGGTAGCCGTGCAGGCCGTCGCTCCCCACGCCGGCCAGGCGGTAGGCGAGATCGTGGCCCACGAGCACGCCGGCCGCGGAGAGCGTCAGGACGAGCGGCCAGAGGAGCCTGCGCGACCTCACGGGGAGTCTGCCAGCCGTTCGCGCACGAGCTCGTTCACGACGCGCGGGTTCGCCGTCCCGCCGGTCTCTTTCATCACCTGACCGACGAAGAAGCCGAGCACGCCCTCCTTACCGCCCCGATACGCGGCCGCCTGGCCGGGATTCGCCTCGATGATCCGCGCGACGATCGGCTCGAGCTCGGACGTGTCGGTGACGGCCTCCTGCTCGAGGTAGGGATCGGCGGAGAAGCCGGGCTCGTCCAGCCGGCCCAGAGCCTCGTCCAGCGCGGCGCGCGGGATCCGCTCGCGCGCATCCACGAGCTTCGCGAGCTCGCCAGCGTCGATCCCCTCGCCGGTCGTACCGGCCAGCCGGTTCGCGATCAGGTTGGACGCTGCGCGGCGATCCGCGCCGGCGGCAACCGTCGCCTCGTAGAGGCGGTCGAGCCCACCGGTGACGAGCACCGTCGCGCGGTCGAGATCGAGCTCGGACTCGAGCCGCCTGATCCGTGCGGCCGGCAGCTCGGGCAGCTCGGACCGGAGCCGCTCGACGAGCTCTGCGGGCGGCTCCACCGGCACGAGGTCGGGCTCGGGGAAGTAGCGGTAGTCGTCGGCCTCCTCTTTGGAGCGTCGTGCGGTGAGCGACCCGCTCGCAGCGTCGAAGTCGTACGTCTCCTGGACGACGGTGCCGCCCGACTCGTATAGGGCAACCTGGCGCGCCACCTCCGCGTCGATTCCCTGGGCGACGAAGCGGAAGGAGTTCATGTTCTTCAGCTCGCAGCGCGTCCGCAGCTCCTCGGAGCCGTCCGGACGGACCGAGACGTTGGCGTCGACCCGCAGCGTGCCCTTCTCCATCTCCGCGTCCGAGATGCCGAGCTCGACGATCGTCTGGCGCAGGAGCTGGAGGAAGCGCCGTGCGTCCTCTGAGGAATGGAGGTCCGGCCCCGTCACGATCTCGACGAGCGGTGTCCCGCCGCGGTTGAAGTCGACGAGCGAGTGCTCGGCGCCGCCGATCCGGCCCGAGCGCCCACCGACGTGCGTCGTCTTCGCGGCGTCCTCCTCCAGGTGCGCACGGACGATCGCTACTTCACGATCGCCGTCTGCAAACGGTAGTATCATCTTACCTTCTTTGCAAGAAGGGAGATCGTACTGTGAGATCTGATAGCCCTTCGGCAGGTCCGGGTAGAAGTAGTTCTTGCGCGCGAAGACGGCACGGTCGGCGATCGTGCAGCCGAGGGCGAGCCCGAGCTTGAGCGTCCACTCGAGCGCGACTCGGTTCGGCACCGGCAGCGCGCCGGGGAAACCGAGGCAGACGGGGCAGGTCTGGGTGTTGTCGCCGCCGCCGAAGCCGTTCGCGCAGCGGCAGAACATCTTCGTCCGCGTCTTCAGCTGAACGTGGATCTCGAGCCCGACCACGGGCTCCCAGGTCGTCGCCGAGATGCTCACCGGAGCCGCTCCGGGACGGGGTCGAAGCCGAGCGCGCGCTCGAGCGCGTGGCCGGTCCGGAAGAGCGTGTTCTCCGCGAACTGCGGCCCGATCAGCTGCAGGCCGACGGGCAGGCCCTCGGAGAGGCCGCAGGGGATGTTCAGGCCCGGCAGACCGGCCATGCAGGAGGGAATCGTGAGCAGATCGGAGAGGTACATCGCGAGCGGGTTCGCGGCGCGCTCGCCGAGCCGGAACGCAACCGTCGGCGAAGTCGGCGAGACGAGCACGTCGAAACGCTCGAAGGCGGCGGCGTGCTCGCGCGCGATCACCGTCCGCACCTTCTGGGCCTGTCCGTAGAAGGCCTCGAAATAACCGGCCGAGAGCGCGTAGGTCCCGAGCATGATCCGCCGCTTGGGCTCGTCGCCGAAGCCCGCGTCGCGCGAGCGCTCGACCATCTCCGCGTAGCGCTCACCGTCCGCTCGCTCGCCGTAGCGGACGCCGTCGTAGCGGGCGAGGTTCGACGAGGCTTCGGCCGGGGCGATCAGGTAGTAGCAGGCGAGCCCGTACTCGACGGAGCGCGGCAGCTCGCACTCATCCACCTCGGCGCCGAGCTCGCGGGCGAGCTCGATCGCACGCGCGACGGCGGCGGTCACGCCCGGCTCGATCCCGGCCGCCTCGTTCATCTCCTTCGGCACGCCGATCCGGAGCCCCTTCAGGTCTTCCGCGTCGGGCAGCCGGACGGGTTCGGGAAGCTCGACGGTGGTCGAGTCGCGCTCGTCGCGCCCTGCGATCAGCGAGAGGAGAAGCGCGCAGTCGCGGACGTTGCGCGCGACGGGGCCGACCTGGTCGAGGCTGGACGCGAAAGCCACGATCCCGTAGCGGCTGACGGTGCCGTAGGTCGGGCGGAGCCCGACGTTCCCGCAGAGCGCGGAGGGCTGCTTGATCGAGCCGCCGGTGTCGGAGCCGAGGCCCCAGGGTGCGAGCCCCGCGGAGACCGCCGCGGCGGTACCCCCGCCGGAGCCGCCCGGCACGCGCTCGGGATCCCACGGGTTCCGAGACGGGCCGTAGGCGGAGTTCTCGGTGGACGACCCCATCGCGAACTCGTCCGTGTTGGTCTTGCCGAGGACGGACAGGCCGGCGGCCTTGACGCGCGCCGCGACCGTCGAGTCGAAGACGGGGACGTAGCCCTCGAGCAGCCGCGAGCCCGCCGTCGTCTCGATCCCCTTCGTCGAGATCACGTCCTTCAGCGCGACGGGGATCCCGGTGCAGTCCTGCTCGAAATCGACCGTCCGGAGATAGCAGTGCAGCTCCGGGTCGCGCTGGGCGATCGCGGTGCGATACGCGGCGTGCAGCTCCGCCGGGGAGACCTCGCCTCGCTCGAGCAGGTGCATCGCCTCCTCGGCGCCGAGACGCAGGGTGTCGATTCCCGACGTGCCGCCTCCGGAGGTGCCGCTTCCGCCGTCGATCAGGTCCAGCACCCCCCATGGGGGCTTGCGAACCCCCTGCGAACAGCGTCGCAGAGAAATGCGCACGTGTCCGTGCCGATTCCGTGCCGATTCCGTGTCATGTCGTCGGAGGCACGCGGAAGAGGTCGCCTTCGCGCTGCGGCGCGTTCGCGAAGACCTCGTCGAGGCCGAGCGAGTCGTGCAGCTCGTCGTCGTGCCAGGCGTTCACGAGCGAGAGCGGATGCGAGGTCGGCGGCACGTCGGAGAGGTCGAGCTCGGCCACCTTGCCGACGGCCTCGAGGATCGCCCCGAGCTCGTCCGTCAGCCTCCCGACCTCCTCCTCGGTCAGCTCCAGCCTCGCGAGCTTCGCGACGTGGAGCACTTCTTCACGTGTGATCGCCATGTCCGATTCATCCTCCCAAAAGGAAACGGGCCCCGTTCCGGAGCCCGTTCCGTACTCGAGATTCGGAAGGTGCTAGCCGGCGGCCGAGACGTTGGCGGCCTGGGCGCCCTTGGGGCCCTGGACGACTTCGAACTCCACCCGCTGACCCTCGGTCAGCGACTTGTAGCCCTCCATCGTGATCGCGGAGAAGTGGACGAAGACATCCTCGCCACCCTCACGCTCGATGAAGCCATAACCCTTCTCGTTCGAGAACCACTTCACGGTGCCCTGCGCCAACTGTGTTCCTCCTTGCATGAAGCGACAGTGGTGTCAAGCACCGTGCCGCCGACCTTGATAAAGCGCGCGAAACATAGCCTCATGCGCCGGGAAACGCAAGCTCTCTCCGGCGGTAGCGGGCTGCTCGCACCGTGTTGCGCAGTAGCATCGCGACGGTCATCGGGCCGACACCCCCCGGGACGGGGGTCATCAGCGCTGCTCGCTCGGCTGCGGCCGGCTCGATATCGCCCACCAGACCTGCCTGGCCGCCGCGGGTGATGCCGACGTCGATCAGGCACGCGCCCTCCTTGACCCACTCCCGCCGAACGAGTGCGGGGACGCCCACCGCGGCGACGACGACGTCCGCCCCGGCGATCTCGCCGCCGAGGTCGCGCGTGCGCGAGTGGCAGATCGTCACGGTCGCGTGACGCTGGAGCAGGAGCAGCGCCACCGGCTTCCCGACGATGTCGCTCCGCCCCACCACAACCGCACGCGCCCCCTCGAGCTCGACGTCGTACTCGGCCAGCAGCTCGAGTACGCCGAGTGCCGTCCCGGGCACGTACGTCGGCCGGCCGAGGTAGAGCTGGCCGGCGTTCTCCGGGTGGAAGCCGTCCACGTCCTTCGACGGGTCGACGGCTCGGACCACGCGAACCCCGTCGATCGCGTTCGGAAGCGGCAGCTGCACGAGGATCCCGTCGACGGAGTCGTCGGAGTTCAGATCCGCGACGACGCGCAACAGCTCCTCCTCGCTCGTCGAGGCCGGCAGGCGGAGGTCGCGCGCCTCGATACCCACCTCCGCGGAGGCCGTGTGCTTCGCCCGGATGTAGACGTCGGAGGCTGGATCGTCCCCCACGAGCACGGTCGCGAGCCCGATGTGGCCGATCTGGGCCACATCGCCGGCCACCTCCGCGCGCACCCGGGCGGCCAGTGCCTTTCCGTCCATCGTCGTCGCGGTCATCTCGGGCGTGAGGTTAACTCCCGCCATGGACCTGCGCCGCTGGCCTCGGAAGAACGATCCGGACTCGGTGCGGGCGCGGCAGGACGCGATCAGGGACGCGGTCGGGCCGGAGACGCTGGCGCACGACCTGCAGCCGTGGCGCTCCGCCCAGGAGGTGCTGACGGGCGCCACCCTGATTCCCGTCTCCGTCGTGGGTCCGGTCGCCGTCGAGCTCGGCGAGTACGAGCTCGAGGAGCCGGCCGGAACGTTGCGCGAGACCGCGCGCGCCCGGGAGGAGCTGCTCGTGCCGCTCGCCCACACCGAAGGGGGCCTCTCCGCCTCCGTGACCCGCGGCGCCAAGGCGGCCGCGGTTGCAGGCGGGTTCAGGACATACGTGGTCAACGACAGGATAACCAGAGCATCGTGCTTTATCTGCAAAGACACCAACGAAGCCGTGCGACTTGCAAGGTGGCTGGACGCCTCGCTCGGGGACATGCGGGCCTTCCTCGCAGGGCTCGACGACCCGTCGCTCTCGAAGCGGGCGAAGCTACGCGAGGTGAAGACGCACGTCGTCGGCCCGATGTGCCACGTGCTCTGGGCCTGGACGACAGGCGACGCGGTCGGGCCGAACATGATGACCCGGAACAGCTACGCGCTGAACATGGGCTACGTGCTGACGCAGGCGCCGGTCCAGCCAAAGCGGGCGATCCTCGAGGCCAATATGGGCGGCGACAAGAAGCCCTCGTACGAGTTCTTCCAGGCCGGGCACGGCAAGACCGTGCTCGCGGAGGCAACGCTCGACGCCGAGACGGTGCGGCGCGTGCTGCGAACGACGGTCGACGACCTGCTCGAGCTGTCGTGGGCCGGGACGCACGGCGCGGTCGCCTCTGGGATGCAGTCGGTCGCGTTTACGCCCGCCTCGGCGATCGCTGCGCTCTTCGCCTGCACGGGCCAGGACCTCGGGATGGTCGGCACGAGCTCGATGGCGCACGGGACGGCGCACCGCACGGCGGACGGCGGGCTCCACGCCGCCATCCGCTTCCCGGGGCTCGAGGTCGGGACGGTCGGGGGCGGGACGACCCTCCCCTACGCCCGCTCCTGGCTCGGCCTGCTCGGCTGCGCCGGCTCCGGCAAGGTCTACCGCTTCGCGCAGATCGTCGCCGCGACCGCGCTCGCGCTGGAGATCTCAGCGTCGGCCGCGATGGCCACGGCCGGCTCGGAGAACTTCTTCCGCGCCCACCACGAGCTGGGCGGCCTGCGCTGAGACGGCGATAAGCTGCGGAGGTGAGCAACGAGCCCGCCGAGGAGCCGCTTAACGCCGATCCGACCTTCCAGCCGCTGATCGACGCCGAGCGGGCCGCCGAGGCTGACGCGGCGGAGGACCGGAAGGGCCACGGCGTCCTTCGCTTCTACGAGCTGGCGAAGAAGCAGGAGTGGCAGGTGCGCGACATGCGCTGGGGTGAGCTCCCGCCGATCCCCGAGACGCGCGTCGGCGCCTCGCCCGAGCGCAAGGAGCGTCGCCGCGCCGTCTGGCGGTCCGTGATCACGCAGCAGCTCCAGGCGGACGAGCTGGCCGTCTCCATGGCCGGCCAGCTCCTGAACATGGCGCCCCACCGGGAGGCCAAGCTCTACTACTCGACGATGGTGCAGGACGAGGCGCGGCACGTCGAGGCGTGGCTGAAGCTCGCCGAGCAGGCCGGCGGCGTGGCCGAGCGCGACCCGCACCTCGACGAGCTGGCCAAGATGACGCTCGAGGCGGAGACGCTCGAGGAGAAGGTCTTCCAGATGCAGGTCTTCTTCGAGCGGCTGATCATCCCGCGCTTCCGGCTGATCGCCCGCTCCTCGCGCGGCACCCTGCTCGAGGATCTCTGCAACCGGCTGACGATCGACGACGGCATCCACCACAGCGCGGGCGTCGCTTACGAGCGGGTGCTCCTCGAGGGCGCCTCGAAGCAGACAAAGGACCGGCTGATCAAGGCGGCGAATGCGCTGCTGCCGATCTTCGTCGAGCACGCTCTCTGGCGGCCCAAGGAACGCGCATGGATCGGGAACGTCATGCGCGAGACGGACATCAGGCGGCTGCAGGAGGACGTGCAGGACGGGATCCGGATGGCGGCGAGCATGGGGCTCGACGTCAGCGACATCGAGCTGCCGTTCGCGGCCTAGATGATTGATCGACAATTCAGGCACAGCCGGATGGCGGCTCCGACACGGCGCATCGCGCCGCGCTCGACCGGCACACGTACTACCGGTACGCGCGCCGGTCGATCACAACACGCTGCTTGGTCTGAGCCGTCCCCGCCAGCACCCAATTACCGACTAATCATCTAGGGCCGTCGAGAGCATCCCCCCACATCACGACGCGTCGTGCTTCGGCTGCGGAGACGCTCCCCACGGCCTGCGCCTGGCCCTCCCGGGCACCGAGGGGATCGACAGCTACCAGTCTCCTGTGCTCTTTCGGGAAGAGCACCAGGGCGGCCCCGGGCTCGTCCACGGCGGCGTTGTCGGGGCGGCGCTCGACGAAGCCTGCGGCCTGCTCGCGACCTGGCATCGCTTCCCCGCCGTGACCGCCCGCTTCGCCGTCCGCTTCCGCAAGCCGGTACCGATCAACCGCGAGTTGCGCGTCTCCTCCCGGATCAGCGCCGAACGCGGCCGCCGGATCGAGATCGCCGCGACGCTCGACGACGGCGGCACGCTGCTCGCCGACGCCGAGGGCGCCTTCCTGCACGTTCCGCTGAGCACTTCCTCGCGACGCCGGAGGGCCGCGCGGCGGGCGAGGCCTGGCGGCGCCGCCTGTCCGGAGCGTAAGAGCTGGTTCTGGAAATGACGCTTCGTCGGCGGGGTGTGCGGCGCGAGTGCGAGGCAAGGGACGCAGGGAGCGCCCAGATGAGACATATGGGCGCGACTGAGGACGCCGCCTCATGCCGCGCAGCAAGAGGCACTCGACAGCACCGGAGGACTACGCAAGCGCCTGCTCCAGCCGCCTACGGACGAGGGCGACGCTCGCGGTGTAGAGCGGCTCGCCCAGCACGGACGCTGCGAGCTCGTTTGCCTCGCGAACGATCCGCTCCCGCTCCGACTCGAGCCCGCCGCGCGCGACGAGCACGGCCGCCTGGGCACGGGCGCCCCAGGCGACGATGCCGGCGAGCCCCGGCTCCGGCGCAGCCGTCGCCGACACGCGTGCCGACTCCGCGAGCCGGGCCGCAACCTCCCGCGCCTGCCGCTCGAGACCGGCCGCCTCCGCGCCGAGCTGCCCGGTTTCCTGCTCGAGCGCCGCCCGACGCCTGGCGAGGCGCTCCTGGCGCTCTTCCTCCGCGCGCACCGCCGCGGCAGCTCGCGAGGCCGCGAGCCTTGCAGCCTCCCGGGCGTCGCCGCGCGCACGCGCGAGCACTGCGTCCGCTTCGATCAGGGCGGCGTTCGCCGACTCGAGCGCGCGCGCCGACTCGGCGGCCGCGTCGTCGAGGTGTGCCCGCTCGGCGGGGACGCGCCCGAGGAGCGACTGGAGCTCCGCCGCGCGCCGGCGCATCCGCTCGACGTCCGAACCGGACGCGGCGAGCGCGTCGATCCTTTCTGCCACCGTCGCGTCGCGCTGCTCGAGCTCGACCGCGAACGCCAGGCGCGCATCCATCTCTCGCACGTTAACGTCACGGTCGATGCAGCGAGCCGGCATTCGAGCGGGTGGGTTCGAGGGCCTCGCAGCCTTCGTCCGCGGTGCCGTCCGCGCCCTTTGCTGGCTCGCACTCGTCGCGCTGCTGGGGGTCGCCGCGATCGCGGCCACACTCGCCAGGGGCGGTTTCGAGTCCGTCGACGCCGTCGTGACGATCGTCCTGCTCGCGCCGTCGGCGATCCTCCTCCTCTTCGCCGCCGGCCTTCGTGAGGTACTGCGCCTGCCGGAGCGGCTGCGCCGGATGCCGAGTCAGGGGACCGAGCAGCTCAGCGAGCTGCGTCGGATCGCGGGCGCGGCTCGCGCCGGTGGGTTCCGGCGCGCGCCGTCCGTGCTGTGGCGACTGCGTGGGGTCGTCGGCTCGAGCCGGGATCTCGTCGGCTTCGCGCTGCCGCTGCGCGTCTTCACGCCGGGCTTCCTCGGACTCGCGGCGCTCGCCGCCTTCTTCAGCCTGATCCTGATCGGCGGCGGCTGCATCGCGCTGACCGTGCTCGTGCTCGGCTAGCAGCTAGCGTGCCGCACGTGGAGCCCGCGCAAGCCCTCCAGGAGCTCGACCTCGTCGTCGCCCGCGTCGCCGCCGTGGAGCACCTCGCCGGCGCCCGTGGCCACTCTTCGCTGCTCACGCTCGAGCTGGGGCCGCGCGGCGAGGCGCAGGCACCACTGCAGCTGGGGATCGAGGAAGCGAAGGCGCTCGTCGGCACGCAGGTCGTCTGCGCCGTCGGCCGGGAGGACGTCGTCGTGCTCGCAGTGCACTCGCACGGCTCGGGCGTCGTCGTCGTGTGCCCCGCGCATCCGGTCGAGGACGGCTCGCCCGTCGCGTAGCTACCCTCCGTCGGTGCCGCGCCGCGACTACCCCGCTCGCCGGAACGACCTGCGCAACGTGGCGATCGTCGCCCATGTCGACCACGGCAAGACCACGCTCGTCGACGCGATGCTGTGGCAGTCGGGATCTTTCCGCGCGAATCAGGACGTCGCCGACCGGGTGATGGACTCGATGGATCTCGAGCGCGAGAAGGGAATCACCATTCTCGCCAAGAACACCGCGGTGCAGCGCGGGGACACGAAGGTCAACATCATCGACACCCCGGGCCACGCGGATTTCGGCGGCGAGGTGGAGCGCGGGCTGACCATGGTCGACGGGGTGCTGCTGCTCGTCGACGCGAGCGAGGGCCCCCTGCCGCAGACGCGCTTCGTGCTGCGCAAGGCGCTGGAAGCCCGGCTGCCCGTCGTGCTGGTCGTGAACAAGGTCGACCGACCGGACGCGCGCGCCGAGGAGGTCGTGAACGAGGTGTACGAGCTCTTCCTCGACCTCGACGCCGACGAGAGCCAGATCGAGTTCCCGATCGTCTACTGCAACGCGCGCGCCGGCCGGGCCGGGCTCGCCGCCGACGATCTTGCTGCCGACCTCACGCCCCTGTTCGACGTCCTGCTCGAGACCGTGCCGGCGCCTTCCTACGACCCGGAGCACCCGCTCCAGGCGCTCGTGACGAACCTCGACGCATCGCCCTACGTGGGCCGGCTCGCGCTCTGCCGCGTCCACCACGGGACCCTGCGCAAGGGCCAGGCGATCGCGTGGTGCCGCGCCGACGGGACGATCGCGAGCGCGCGCGCGACCGAGCTCTTCGTGACCGAGGCTCTCGACCGGGTGCCGGCCGAGGAAGCCGGTCCCGGCGAGATCGTCGCCCTCGCCGGCCTGCCCGACGTGACGATCGGGGAGACGATCGCCGACCCGGACGACCCGCGTCCACTCCCTGTCTCGACGGTCGACGAGCCGTCGCTCTCGATGACCATCGGGATCAACACCTCCCCCCTCGCCGGGCTCGAGGGCGACCGGCTCACGGCGAGCATGGTGAAGGACCGACTCGAGCAGGAGCTGGTCGGCAACGTCTCGCTCCGCGTCCGACCGACCTCGCGGCCGGAGGTCTGGGAAGTGCAGGGTCGAGGCGAGCTCCAGCTCGCGGTGCTCGTCGAGCTGATGCGCCGCGAGGGATTCGAGCTCACCGTGGGCAAGCCCGAGGTGTTGACGAAGGAGATCGGCGGCAAGCGCCACGAACCGGTCGAGCGAGTCGCGATCGACGTGCCCGAGGACTACATCGGCGTGGTCACGCAGCTGCTCGCACTGCGCAAGGGCCGGATGCAGCAGATGGTCAATCACGGCACGGGCTGGGCACGGATGGAGTACCTCGTGCCCGCGCGCGGGCTGATCGGCTTCCGCACTGAGTTCCTCACCGAGACGCGCGGCGCCGGCATCCTCCATCACGTCTTCGACCGCTGGGAGCCGTGGCACGGCGAGCTGCGCACCCGGCCGAGCGGCAGCCTCGTGGCCGACCGCCGCGGCCCGACGACCGGGTTCGCGCTCGCGAACCTCCAGGAGCGCGGCACTCTCTTCACCGGTCCCGGCACGGAGGTCTACGAGGGCATGATCGTCGGCGAGAACGCGCGCGCCGAGGACATGGACGTGAACGCGACCAAGGAGAAGAAGCTGACGAACATGCGCGCGTCGAGCTCCGACGAGCTCGTCCGGCTGATCCCGCCCAGGCCGCTCTCGCTCGAGCAGGCGCTCGAGTTCATCCGCGACGACGAGTGCGTCGAGGTGACGCCCAGGTCGATCCGCCTGCGCAAGGTCGAGATCTCGGCGTCCAAGCGCCAGTCGCAGACCTCGAGGCGCAAGCGCGAAGCCACGGCCGCCGGGTAGCTGCAATGGCTTGCCTGGTCCGATAGAAGGCGACGAGCGGATTCGAACCGCTGTACGAGGCTTTGCAGGCCTCTGCCTAACCACTCGGCCACGTCGCCGCGAATGGCATCCTAGCGACGCCGTATCCAGTTCTCCGGCTCGGCCGTTGTCTCCCGGTAAGCAAACAAAATAGGAGGGACGCATGTACATCGGTGGCGGACTTCTGACGCTCATCGTCATCATCCTTCTGCTGATCTGGCTGCTCTAAGACGATGATTCCCCGGGCGCCTCACGCGAGGCGCCCGTTGCGTGTGCGCGCCCATCCGCCCCGCATCTACCCTTCCGAGGTGACGTCGACGCCGCGCCTGCCGAGCTCGTCCACCGAGCACCGCGAGCGGTGCCTGCGCTGCTCGGCACCGATGGAATGGCGTCACCAGACCTGGCGCCCTAAGTGCCGCTTCAAGGTGGGTTGCTGCGAGGGCGATTCGCCCGAGGCCTGCGCAGGCCCCTACTAGGGCCGGTCGCTCGCCGTGTCGGAGCCGCGCTCGGGCAGGAGGTAGGTCAGGAGCCCCGGGATCATCAGGACGAGCAGCAGCGTGAGCAGCAGTTCCATGTCTCTTCAACGCCGCCGGCCGCCCAGGCGATACGGAAAGCGTCTCCGGTCTCGGCTCAGCCGGTCATCCCGCCGTCGAGAACGAACGTGGCGCCCGTCGCGTACGCGCAGGCGTCGGAGGCGACGAAGGCGATCAGACCGGCGACCTCGTCGGGCGTTCCCGCCCGGCCGAGCGGTACGGTCGCGAGGACGCTCGCGAGCCAGTCGGGCTCTCGGAGCACGGGCTCCACCAGGGCTGTCTCGACGAACCCCGGGACGACGGCGTTCACGCGGACCTCCGGTGCGTAGTCGCGCGCCATCGCCTTGACGAGCCCGAGCACTCCGGCCTTGCTGGCGCTGTAGGCGTCGTACCCGGGAGCAACGCCTGCGATCGCGGTCGGAGAGGAGAGACACACCACATTCCCCCCGCCGCCTGCGAGCAGGGCACGGAGTCCGTGCTTGCAGGTGAGGAAGACGCCCGTGAGGTTGATTTCGAGCGTCCGCTCCCACACCTCCAGCTCGAGGCGGTCCGCGCGATCGTCCTGGCCGTGGAGCTGGACGCCGGCGTTCGCCACGACGATGTCGAGGCCGCCCAAGGCGGTCACCGCCGCGGTCACGGCTCCCGCAACCTCGGGCTCCACCCGGACGTCTGCGGGAACGGCGAGGGCATCGAGCTCCTTGGCGACCTGGCCGATCCGCGGGTCACGGTCGAGGCAGGCGACCCGCGCGCCTTCGGCGGCGAAGCGGGCAGCGGTCGCCCGGCCGATCCCGGAGGCGGCGCCGGTGACGAGCGCGCGCTTGCCGTCGAGCATCACGCGGAGAAGACGGCGCGCAGCTCGCTACCGACCTCGTCCGGCAGCCCCTGGGGCCGGCAGACGACGATCTCGTGCCCGGGCCGCTGGACGATCTCCAGCCCGGCCGAGCGGGCCATCGCCTCGAGGCACGCGCGGTTCGGGGCCCACCAGTTCGTCGGATCGTCCGCCAGCCGGTGCTCGATGAATGCGAGCACCGGCCAGCCCGGCTCGAGCATGCGCTTCCGCTCCTCGATCGGCAGGTCGGCCGGCGGTGCGAGCTCGTCCTCGCCCGGCATCGTCAGCGTCTGCAGAACGAGCAGTCGATCTGTTCGCGCGGCGAGCAGGTCGAGCGCGAGGAGCGGATGCCGAAGGTGGTAGAGAACCCCGAGGAAGAGGACGAGATCGAAGCGTTCCCCATCGCGGGCGAGGTCGTAAACGGTGCGCCGCCGGAACGTCACACGCTCCTCGAGGTCGTAGCGCCGGGCTGCCCAGCGCGCCTGCCGGAGGTAGCGCTCCTCGACGTCGATCCCGAGCACCGAGGCGCCGCGGCGGGCGAGCTCGAAGCTGTAGAAACCCGCGTTGCAGCCGACGTCGAGTGCCCGCCAGCCGCTCAGGTCGTCGGGCAACCCCGGCGCGATCTGGCGCCACTTGAAGGCCGGGAAGTCGCCGAACGGATGATCCGGCGCCGTCTGCTCCCCGTCGGGAAGGTGGAGGTTGTGGAACCACGGCCCCAGCTCGGCGATCTCGGGACACCGCGCGCTGCCCGTTTCGAGCGTCATCCCGCCGGAGCTCCCGCGAGCGCGGCCACGTGCGCCTCGAGCTCGTCCGCCCGGTGATCCGCCGTGTGCTCGCCCAGGACTCGCCGCCGCGCCCGGTCGCCGATCGCACGGGCCTCGTCGGGTGACAGTGCCTCGAGCCTGGAGAGCGTGTCCTCGACGAGGATCTCGCGGCCCGGAACAAAGAAACGGTGGAGCCCCTCCCACGAATCGCTGATCACCGGCACCCCGCACGCGGCAGCCTCGAAGAGGCGTACAGACGGAGAGAAGCCCCAGCGGCGCATGTCTGCGCGCGTCACGTTCAGGGTGAATCGTTGGGAGCCGTAGAACTCCGGGTGCGCGGGTGGCGGGAGATGCTCGATCCGCTCGACGTTCGCTGGCCACTCGATCTCCGCCGGGTACTGCGGTCCCGCGACCGCGAACGCCAACTCCGGACTCGTGCGGGCGGGAGCGAGAAGCAGCCGTTCGAGGGCCGGCTGCCGATCGGCGCCGTAGGTGCCGAGGTACCCGACGGCGTACCGCTCCTCGACCTCGACCGGCGCATAGGCCCCGGGGTCGACGAAGCAGTGGAACGCCCTCGCTCGGCGCACGCCGAAACGCTGCTCGAGCCGGCGCAGGATGGGGCCGCCGGTGAAGGAGAGGTAGAGGTCGAAGCGGCCCGCGAGCTCCGGCGTCAGGTACTCGCACTCGGCCCGCTCGAGCGCGGCGAGCGTGACGGGCGTGTCGAGGTCGTAGAACGCGACCACACCGCGTGCGCGCTCGAGCACGAGCTCGGCGACTGCGACCCCCTCGGGCACGTACGAGCCGACGACGAGGAGCTCGGCCTCTCGCAGCTCCTCGTGCCAGCGTTCGGCCAGCTCCTCGACCGACCCGTACAGCTCCGTCCGGCCCCACGGCGGCCGTGGCAGGTCGCGGTGCTCCGCGTACCACGGCACGTCGCGCTCGAGGAAGAGCACGTCGTGACCCCGGCCGGCGAGCGACCGAACGAGCCCGCGAAAGTTGGTCGCGTGGCCGTTTCCCCACGAGGAGGTGATCGAGAGGCCGAGGAGGACGATCCGCAGCTCAGGCACGGGCCGGCGCCCTCTCCAGCACGCGCTCCACCTCGACGGCGCGCCGCGCGTACGTGTGCTCGGCCAGCACGCGGCGGCGGGCGGCGGCACCGATCCTCCGCGCGCGCTCGGGATCGAGCTCGTCCAGGAGCGCAGCCACCTCGCCGCCGTCCCTCGCGACGAGCACCTCCTCGCCCGGCTCGAGGAAGAGCTCGATCCCCTCCCAGGCGTCGGTGACGAGGCACGCGCCCGCTCCGGCGGCCTCGAAGACCCGCGTCGCGGGCGAGAAGCCGTTCGCGGCCATGCTCTCCCGCGTCACGTTCAGCACCGCGAGCGGGGTCGCGTTCAGCGCGTTGTGGTCGGTGGTGGAGACGTGTCCGAGTGCGCGCACATTCGGCGGCAGCTCCTTGCCTTCCCATCCCGAGCCCCCGAGGAGGAACGAGCGCCTCGGTGCGAGGGACGCCGCACGCAGGAAGAACTCGTCCACGCGCGCCTCGCGATCCGGCAGCCGGTTCGCCAGCAAGGCGAGATCGCAGCGGAAGCGCGCGTCCGGAGGGACGGGATGATGCGTACCCGGGTCCAGCGCGTTGTAGATCAGTACGCACTCGCGGGCGCCGAGCGCGCGGTAGCGCGAGACGACGGGATCGCCGCCGCCGAAGGCGAGTATGAAGTCGTAGCGGGGAACGAGCGCCCGGAGCGGGTCGTCCGCGTCCGCCTCGAGCCGGGCCAGCGTGGCCGGCGCGTCAACGTCCCAGAAGACCGTGATCGGAGGGGCGAGGTCGAGCACGCCGGCCTCCAGCTCGGCATCGACGACGCCGAGGCCGCTCGACTTGACGACGACGTCGGCGCCCCGCGCGTGTTCCAGGGCCTCCTCCCAGCGATCCGGCTCGAAGACCACGACCTCCGACCACGCCGGGTCGGCCAGGTCCCGGTGCTGCTGCCGCTCGTACGCGTCCGGCTCGAGGAAGGTGACGCGATGCCCACGATCCGCGAGCCCACGAACGAGCCCGCGGTAGTAGGTCGCCGCCCCGTTCCAGTAGGCGGAGACGAGGCTCGAGCCGAACCAGGCGATCTTCACGCCGGTGCCTCCGCAGGGACGGGTCGAAGCTGCGCAGCGACCGCGAGCAGCTCGTCCACGCGGTGCGCGCAGGTATGGCGCGAGCGGATCGTCTCGAGCCCGGCGGCGGCGAGGCCGCCGGCCAGCTCGTCGTCGGCGAGCACCTCACGCAGGAGCGCGGTCATCTCCGCTCCGTCGCGGGCGACGAGATGGTCGACGCCGGGCCGGAACAACCCCTCCGCGTCCTCCCAGGGAGCCGAGACGAGCGGGATCCCGCACGCCAGAGCCTCGAAGGGACGGATCGTCGGAATCCCGGGCAGCGCCCGAACATAGGGACGGCGGGGAACGTGCACCGTCACCCGGTGCCGCGCGAAGGCAGCGGGCGCCTCGTAGTTCGGGAGCCAGCCGCGGTACGCCAGCCCGCACGCCGCGAGCTCGGCGCGTGCAGCAGGCGGGTAGCGCACGCCGTGCACCGTTCCTCGCAGCTCGAGCCGGTCGGCCGGGACTGTCAGGAACTCCCGCAGCTCCCCCGTGCGCTCCCCGTCGCCCCAGTTCCCGATCCAGACGAGCTCCCGGCACTCACCCACGTGCGGGAGCGGACGGAAGACGGTCGTGTCGGCGGCCTCGTGCCAGGTCCACGCCCGCTCGGCCCAGCCGCGTTCCAGGTAGAGCTCCCGCAGGACCTCGCCGAACGCGAGCACGCCGTCGTAGGACTGGAGCTCGTAGCGCTCCATCTCCTCGGGCGCCGTGGCGGCCCGATGGTGCGTGTCGTGGAAGAGGAGCCCGAAGCGACCTCCGGCTGCTCTCGCCTCGCCGACGCGCCGGACGAGCTCCGGCTCGTTCCATTCGTGGACGAGCACGAGGTCGGCACGATCGAGGACGCCATCGAGATCGAGCGTGGGCAGGTCGTAGCGCGTGCTCGCGAGGTCAGGGTAGGCCTCGGCAAATCGCTCGAGCGCATCGGGCCGGTCGACGAGCAGGTTCGACAGGCTCCACGAGTCCCGCGGCTCGTACACGCTGACATCGTGCCCGCGGCCGCCGAGCTCGCGGACGATTCCGCGGAGGAAGTGGGCATTGCCGTGGTTCCAGTCCGAGAGGAGCGAGTGGGCGAAGAAGACGACCCGCATCAGCCGAGCGCCTCCTCGATCTCCTCGAGCCGCTCCGCGGCGGTCAGCAGCCGGCTGTAGGCCGCCGTGTACTCCGCACCCATCCGGGCGGCGCTGAAGGTGCCGGCGCGCGCCTCCGCCCGCAGCGCGAGCTCGGGGCGGAGCTCGGGCTTCTTCACGAGGAGCGTCAGAGCGGCGACGAGGGCATCGTCGTCGCCCGGCTCGACGAAGAGCGCCGCGTCGCCCCAGACCTCGCGCAGGCTCGGGATGTCGCCGAGGACGAGAGCACAGCCGGCCAGCCCGGCCTCGAGCGCAGCGAGGCCGAATGGCTCGTAGCGAGCGGGCGCGGCGAAGATCGCGGCTCGGGCCAGCAACGTGTCGGTCTCGTTGCGCGAAAGCCGCCCGAGCGCGCGTACGTGGGCGGGCGCGCGCAGCGGATCGAGCGCGCCCGCTGCGACGACCGGCCAGGGGAGCCGGGGTGCCACGCGGTCGAGCGACTCGAGGTTCTTCGCCTCGTCCCAGAGCCTGCCCGCGGCGAGGACGAACGGCTCCTTGGGGAGCTCGACCCCGCTGGCGCGGCGGCCGTTCGGGATCACGACGCGCGGTCCGGGCGGGGCGTAGTGCCGTTCGAGCTCCCGCAGCATCGCCCGTGTCGGCGCGACGAGGAGATCGGCCTGTGCCAGCCCGTCCCGCACCAGGCGCGCGTAGCGCTCCCAGCCGCGTGGGGGGCCTTCTCCCCGGACGGCTCGGAACCAGGAGAGCACGCACGAGTGGCCCACGACGAGCACCGGCGCTCCCCACGGGAGCGCCGCGTGCACGTAGCCGTTCAGGTGGACGACGTCGGGTTGCACCTCGTCGCGGAGGCGCAGCAGCCAGGAGCCCGCACGATCCACGTCCGCCCACGGCTCCTCCATCCACTCGAGCCTCACATCCTCGCAGTGGAGCTCGACCGCCGCGGAGCGCGCGAGCTCCGCGCGCTGCTCGGGCACCGGCGGCGGCCCCATCGCTGCGAGCACGACCTCGACGCCGTGGGGCTCGAGTGCGTCGGCGAGCTCGAGAGCGTACGTCCAGACTCCACCGACGGTGTCCACCGTCATCAGGACGCGCATCGCCCCGCCTCGTAGATCGCGTCGAGGACGCGGGCGACCGCAATCGCCCGCTCGACCTCCGGGTCGAAGCCCGCACCCCCGGCGAGCGCGAGCGCCCAGGCCACTGCGGTCCTGCCGCCCCAGTCATCGGGCGGCTCGACGAGAGAACGCGCCTCGGTCCCGACGCGCAGCTCGGTGCGAAGATCGAAGAACGAGCCGTCGACGTTGTGGAGGGACGCGCCCGCGTCCTCTCCGTAGAGCGTCGCCTCGATCACGGCGTCACGTCCGGCCGGCAGGCGCCATGAGCACGTGAGGCGGACGGCGACGCCCTCGACGTCGAGCTCGACCAGCGCAAGCTCCTCGACCTCGAGCCCGTGGGGCGAGAGCAGCCGCGCCGAGCGGACCTCCGCGGTCTCGGCGCCGAGGAGCCAGAGCGCGAGGTCGACGAGGTGGGTGCCGAGGTCGATCAGACACCCGCCTCCCGCGAGCGACCGGTCGTGGCACCACGGCTTGTCGGGCCCGTAGGCGTTGTGGAAGACGAGCTCCCCGGCGTAGATACGGCCGAGGACGCCTTTGCGCGCGGTCTCGTGGAGCGCCTGTGCCGCCGCGCTCTGCCTGTAGGAGAGGTCGACGCCGAGCAACCTGTCGGCGCGGCGCGCGGCCCGGACGACGGCGGCGGTCTCGGCGGCGTCCCGGCCGAGCGGCTTCTGGCAGAACACGGCGAGCCCATGCTGGAGCGCCAGGATCGACTGCTCGGCATGGAGGGCGCTCGGCGTCGCGATCACGATCCCGTCCAGGTCGAGCTCGAGCAGCTCGTCGAAGGCCCCGTGGCACTCGACGTCGAGCTCCGAGCCCGCGGGATCCGCGAGCGCGGCCACGTCAGCCGCGCCGCTCGCCTCGATCGCCTCGAGCCGGTGCCGCCCGATCCAGCCGACGCCGGCGAAGCCGAGCCGCGGCCGCGGCCGCGCGCGTACGGCGCTCACGGGATCACCACCGCCTTCAGGAAGCCGTCCGGTCGGGCCCGAGCCGTCTCGAGCGCGTCGCTGAGCCGGCCGAGCGGGAACCGGTGCGTGACGAGCCCCTCCACGTCGAGCACGCCGCTCGCGGCGAGGTCGACCGCGGCCCGAATCCCCTCGAGGTAGACCTCCGGGTCACGCTCGTGCGCGTTGACCACGTCGAGGCCGCGCCAGTTCCAGAGCTGGAGATCGACGACGCGCGGGCCGTCCTGGTGGAAGCCGGCCACCACGAGCGTGCCGCGCTCCCGCGTCAGCCGGGCCGCCAGGTCGAGCGTCTCCTGCACGCCGGCGGCTTCGATCACCACGTCGAAGGTCTCCTCCGGATCGTCGTCGAGCCCGAGCGTGGCCCCGGCGCCGGCCGTGTGCGCGAGCTCCCGCGCGAAGTGACGTCGGGAGAATGCCGTTACATCGGCGCCCTCGGCGGCGGCGAGCTGGACGAGCAGGAGCCCGAGGAAACCACAGCCGACGATCGCGACCCTACTCCCGCTCCGGATCCTGCTGCGCCGAAACACGTTGACCGCGCAGCCCACTCCCTCACCGGGAAACGGTACCCCCGCGAGCTCCGGCGACAGCTCCACGACGTGGGCCGCCGGCGCGACGTCGAGCTCGGCGAAGGCGGCGAAGGAGAGAGCCGCGACGCGCGTGCCGACGCCGGGTCCCTCCACGCCCTCACCGAGCTCGTCGACGCTGCCCCAGCCCTCGTGACCCGGTGCGCCCGGAGAGAACGGGTACGAGAACCAGCTTCGCCCCTCCCACGGGGGGACGTTGGAGCCGCAGACGCCGCAGCCCTCGAGACGGATCAGCACCTCACCGGCAGCCGGTCTGGGCCGGGGAAGACGCTCGACCTGGACCCGCCCCGGGCCGACGAGCGTGGAGGCGACGTACCGAGCGGGAGCGGCGAGGGCCATCGCCTAGCGTGCGGCGAGCCCGACACCCGTGCGGGTGGGAAGGTGTCGCGCCCGCAGCCAGCGAACGCACTCGTCCACACCCTCCGCCACGCCGACCTGAGGCGCCCAGCCTGTCGCCCGGCGCAGCCGCTCGGTCGCCGCGACGTAGTAGCGCTGATCGCCGGGTCGCTCCGGCGCGAACTCGACCCGCGGACGCCGGCCGAGGATGCCGCCGATCAGGTCGATCACCTCGAGGAGGCTGGTGGAGTTCTCGGGTCCGCCGCCAATGTTGAAGGGCTGCCCGGCCAGGGCGCCGGCATCGTCCCTAGCCCGAACGAACGCCTCGGCGAGGTCGCCGACCCACAGGACGTCTCGCACCTGCGCGCCGTCTCCGTAGATCGTGATCGGCTCCCCCGCGAGCGCTCGGAGGAGGAAGTGTGCGACCCACCCCTGATCCTCCGTCCCGTGCTGGTGCGGGCCGTAGATGCAGCTCATCCGGAAGACGACGGCCGGAAGGCCGAAGCTGGCCGCGTAGTCGAGCACGTACTGGTCGGCGGTGCCCTTCGAGCACCCGTAGGGCGTGCAGAAGTCCAGCGGACGGGTCTCGTCGAGCCCCCTCGAGCGGATCGCCGCGGAGGTGGGCTCCCAGCGGTCGCCGTCGAGCTCGAGCGGCAGGTCCGCCAGCGTCCCGTACACCTTGTTCGTCGACGTGAAGACGAGCGGCGGCGGCTCGGCGAGCCGGCGCAGCTCCTCGAGCAGGTTCAAGGTTCCGAGCGCGTTCACCTCGAAGTCGTCGACGGGATCGTCAAGGCTCGTGGTGACCGCGACCTGGGCTGCGAGATGGAAGACCTGGTCGGCGTCCGTGAGCGCACGACGGATCGCGAACCGGTCCCGAACGTCGGCGACGTCGACCTCGACCTCGGCGCCGTGGCATGCTCGAAGCCAGCGCAGGTTCTGCTCCACCCCCGGCCGGGAGAGATTGTCGAGGATCCGCACGCGCTGCCCCTCCTCGACGAGCCGGTGGACGAGGTTCGTCCCAACGAACCCGGCCCCGCCCGTGACGAGGGCGATCGGCCGCTGCCGTCGACGCACCCCGCGGGCGAGCCGGGCCACCTCCCGCACCGTCCCGAGCCCGCCCTGGGCCCACATGCGGCAGAGGAGCTTGGGAGCCCCGTTTGCCCGGCGGAGGCCGAAGTGGTACTCCCGCTCGTCCTCGTGGAAGCGGTCGATCGCGAACCGCTCCGGCGCGAGATCCTCGGCGGCGTACCAGTAGGCCCGATCGACCGGCGCGTCCATGACGTCGACGAAGGCCCGGAGCTGGGCGTGCTCGTCGTGGCGCCAGGTGGAGTAGCCGGCCTCCGTGATCCAGATCTCGGCGTTCGACCCCGCCGCTGCGAGCGCCTCCCGCACCTGCTCGACGTGCCAGGCCCAGCCGTTCCAACTCGCTTCCCACGTCCCGGGGAAGCCGTGGACGCCGACGACGTCCACGAGCTCGAGCACGCCGCGCTCGCCGAGGAGCGCCAGCCAGTTCGGGTCGATCGGGCTCATCCCGCCGAGCACGACGCGGTAGCCGCGGTGGCGCGCCCAGTGCGCGGCGTCCCCGATCATCTCCGAGAAGAGGAGCCAGTCCGGATCGAGCGTCCAGTCCCACTCGGCGCGGCTGTTCGGCTCGTTCCAGAGCTCGATCGAGTCGAAGTGGGCACCGTGGCGGGTGAGGACTACGTCAAGAAGGTCCGCGTAGTCGCGGAGCCGGCGCGGGGGCGAGGATGTGCGCGGAATGAGGCCGAGCGAGGGCGGCGTATAGACGAGGCATGGGAGCACCTCCACCTCCGCTGCGAGCCGCGGTAGGAGCCAGTCGTACCAATCTGCCCCTCCGGGCGTGTGCCAGCCGGCCCAGGAGACGCCCGTGCGCAGGTGGCGAACGCCCAGCTCGCGCACGCCCTCGAGCACCCGCTCCACGCGCTCGTGCTCGCCCGGCTCGAACCATTCCAGGAGCCCGATCGCGGGTGTGCTCACAGCGTCAGCCCCCGCGCAGCGAGCTCCCGAGCCGCGGTGTCGACCCGATCGTGCGCAACCTGGCCCTCGAGCCATACCGCCAGGTCGCGGATGCCATCCTCGAGCGTCACCTGCGGCTCGTAGCCGAGCACGTCGCGGGCACGGCCGATGTCGGCGAAGCAGTGGCGGATGTCGCCGGCGCGTGACCTCTCCGTCACCTCGGCCTCCACGCCGGAGCCGAGCACGAGCCTCAGCGCCTCGAAGATCCCGAGGACGTCCACGCTCCGGCCGCTGCCGATGTTGAGCACCTCACCGGCGACGTCCTCGCCCTCGAGGGCCAGCCGGCACGCCCGCGCCACGTCCAGCACGCTGACGAAGTCGCGGCGCTGCCGCCCGTCCTCGTAGACGAGGGGCGGCCGCCCGTTCAGGAGGCGGGAGGCGAAGATCGCGAGCACGCCCGTGTAGGGATTCGAGAGAGCCTGGCGCGGCCCGTAGACGTTGAAGAAGCGAAGCGCGGTCGCGGGAATCCCATAGGCACCGCCGAAGATGAGGCACATCCGCTCCTGGTCGTACTTCCCGAGCGCGTAGATCGAGGCGAGCGACGGTTGCTTCGTCTCGGGTGTCGGCACCGGAACGAGCTCCTCGCCCGCAGGTCCGAGCGGCTCCCAGCCGTCCCGCTTCGGGCCGGCCGGGCACGGGGCACCGTCTCTCGTGGTGTAGGCGCCCTCGCCGTAGACGCTCATGCTCGAGGCGACCACGAGCCGCTCCACCGGCCGGTCGAGCAGCGCCTCGAGCAGGACGCCGGTCCCGAACGTGTTCACGCTCTGGTACTCGGCCAGCTCGTACATGCTCTGGCCGACACCGACGCGCGCCGCGAAGTGGTAGACCGCGTCGATTCCCTCCAGCGCGCGTTCGACCGCTGCAGCGTCGCGGACGTCGCCTCGTACGAGCTCGACCTCGGGATCGAGGTACGCCGGCCGCTTCCCCTCGGCGTGCACCTGCTGATCCAGCCGGTCGAGCGCACGCACCCGGTAGCCCGCCCGCAGCAGCTCGTCCGCGAGATGGGAGCCGATGAAGCCCGCCCCGCCGGTGATGAGCACCGAGTTCCCCACACGACCCCCTTCCGGCACGAACCAGCCCAGCACAGGCTCGAATCGACACGTTTCTTGCGGCTCCTGCCGCGGCTTCTCTTCTAGCCGAGCATGCCTTTCACGAAACGCTTGTTGCCTGGGATGGATCTATGTCGTCTTTCACGACTTGGTCTTCCTGGGTGGCGATTCCCCGGATCAGCTCTTCGATGCGCTTCCGGGGGAGGATCGTCTGCTCCGTCTCGCCCGCCCCGATCAGCACTCCGGCCGCAGTCGTGGCGCGGCAGCGGACCGTGACCCGGTTCCCCGCGGTGCCCACGTGCACGGCGACGACCTCGATGCGCTGGCCGCCCACGGCGGGCGCGAGATGGCGGACGGAGACCGCACTCCCGATCCCCTCCTCGCCGTCCTCCAGGAAGGGCAGGATGATCTTTCGCCCGGCCTCCTCCATGTGCTTGCAGAGCCAGTAGGTCGCATAGACCGGATGAACGCGGCCGAGCTCCTCGAAGTCGACGGTCATCGCCTCGGTGACGAGGAAGGCGAGGCGGGCCTCGTAGCCATCGGGGATCGGCCTCACGCGCGGCGCAGGTCGTGGACGCGCTGCAGCTTGCCGCCCTCGGAGCGCGGCACGCTTCCAGGTCGCACGACCTCCACGAGGACGGAGCAGCCGGTCGTCTCCTTCACGAGCCGGGCCAGCTCGCCCGCGTCGCCGCTGCCCTCGACCTCCACCGTCAGCTCGTCGAGCGTCCCCTCTCGCGCCACGACCAGGCGGTAGTTGGTCGTCAGCCCCGGGACACGCGGGAGCAACGCCTCGATCTGGCTCGGGTAGAGGTTGACGCCGCGGATGATGAGCATGTCGTCGGTGCGGCCCCTGATCAGGCTCATCCGCCGCAGCGTGCGGCCGCACGAGCACGGCTCCGAGGAGAGCGAGCAGATGTCGCCGGTCCAGTAGCGGATCAGCGGCAGCGCCTCCTTCGTCAGGGTCGTGAAGACGAGGACGCCCTCTTCTCCTTCCGGCAGCGGCTCACCGCTGTCCGGATCGACGATCTCCGGGTAGAAGTGATCCTCGTTGACGTGCGAGCCGCTCCGCTCCTCGAGACACTCGTTCGAGACGCCGGGGCCGATCACCTCCGAGAGGCCGTAGATGTTCGTCGAGCGAATCCCGAGGCCCGCGTCCACCTCGTCCCGCACCGCCTCGGTCCAGGGCTCGGCGCCGAGGCAGGCATAGCGCAGGCTGATCTCGTCGGGCGGGACGTCTCGCGCGGCGAGCTCCTGAGCGAGCGTGAGCGCGTAGCTCGGCGTGCAGCAGATCAGGTCGGGCCGGAAGTCCTGGAGCAGCAGCACCTGCCGCTCGGTCATTCCCCCCGAGACCGGCACGACCGTCATGCCGAGGCGCTCGCCGCCGTAGTGGAGCCCGAGACCGCCGGTGAAGAGGCCGTACCCGTAGGCGTTGTGCAGGATCATCCCCGGCTCGCCGCCGGCCATGGCGAGCGACCGCGCGTTCACGCGCGCAAAGACGTCGACGTCGCCGGCGGTGTAGCCGACGACCGTCGGCTTGCCAGTGGTGCCGGTCGAGGCGTGGACGCGCACGACCTCGCGCATCGGGACCGCGAAGAGCCCGAACGGGTAGTGGTCGCGCAGGTCGCTCTTGCGCGTGAAGGGCAGCTTGGGGAGGTCCCCGAGCGAGTCGGCCGTTACGCCCGCGAGCCGCTCGCGATAAAACGGAACGCGCTCTCTCACGCGCTCGACCACGTCCGTCAACCGGCCCGCCTGCAGCGCCTCCAGCTGCTCTCGCGGCATCGTCTCGAGCTCGGGCTCGAAGATCATGCGGCCACCGCCAGCTCGAGGAGCTCCCGCAGGCGGGACGTGTCGTCGCTCCGGGCGGCGACGTGACCGTCGGGGCGGACGAGCACGAGGCCCTCACCTGACGGCCCGTCGCCGCGGCGTCGCAACTCCAGCGGCACCCGCGTCTTCGGACGCTCCACCGCGTCGCGCACGAGCGCAACGAAGCCGCGGCCCTGGACGTCCACGCGCTCGCCGCCGCCGAGCACGATGGGCGACTCGCGATACACGAACGGCTCCGAGAGGCGGCCGCTGTTGACGAGCCGCCGCAGCGGGCGCACGTACTGGCTGGCGCGGAGGAGCGCGTTCCGGAGCAGCCGGCGCGGGCGCGTCGGGGGGATCATGAAGCGCATCGTCTCGTCCACGATGCGCAGGTTGTGCGCCGCTGCGGCCCGCCTCTCTGTGTCGTAGGTGTCGAGCAACGCCTCCGGCGCCCAGCCTTCCAGCACGCCCCAGAGCTTCCACGCCAGGTTCTCGGCATCCTGGACGCCGCTGTTCATCCCCCGCGCTCCGAACGGCGCCATCACGTGTGCGGCGTCGCCGGCGAAGAAGATGCAGCCCGCCCGGAAGCTGCGCAGCATCCGCTGGTGGAAGGTGTAGCCGGTCACCCACAGGATCTCGTAGGGTGTGTCGCCGACGATCGCGCGGATCCGCTCGTCCAGGCGGCCGCTGCGCCGCTCGTCGTCGGCGTCGACCTCGGGCGGCACCTGCCAGTCGATCCGCCAGACGTCGTCCGGCTGGGGGTGCAGGAGGACCTGCCGTCCAGGATTGTGCGGCGGATCGAAGTAGAACCGCCGCTCGGGCGGGAACGGGAGCCTGGCCTTGATGTCGGCGATCAGGAAGCGGTCGTCGTGACCGTGCCCCGGAAAGCGAAGGCCGCAGAGCTTGCGCAGCGTCGAGTGCGGGCCGTCGCAGGCGACCGCGTAGGGAGCCCGCACCTCGCCGCCGTGCTCCAGCTCGAGCGTCACGCCGTCGGCGTCCTGGCCGGCACCGGCCACGCGGCTCCGCCAGCGCATCTCGACGAGCGGCTCCGCCTCCACCCGTTCGAGCAGGATCTGCTCCACGCGCTCTTGCGAGAGGTTGACGAACGGCGGGAAGCGCTCCCGGCCCCGATCCGGGAAGCGGACCTCGAACAGCTCGGTGCCGCGGTAGTACGTCCGACCGCACGTCCAGGTGACGCCCTCCCCAGCCATCGGCTCGCCGACGCCGAGCCGGTCGAAGGCCTCGAGCGTCGCGCGCTGGACGCAGATCGAGCGGGACCCTTCGCACGTCGTCTGCTCGTCCTCGTCGAGGAGCACGCTCGGGACTCCGTACCGGGCGAGCGAGAGCGCCATCGTCATTCCGATCGGCCCGGCGCCCACGACGGCGACCGCGGTCATCCGTGCAACTCCGCCCAGACCTCCGCGTCACGCTCGGCGGTCCACACCACCGGAGCAGCCGCGCCGCCGAGCTCGTCGGCCATGCGCCGGACGTTGAAGGGCAGGCAGTGCTCGAAGATGGTCGCGCCCCCGTAGCCGGGCTCGAGGGCCGCATGCGCGACCGCGAACGCCTCCCGCACGCTTCCCCCGCGCTCGAGCACGGCCGCCACCTCGTCGCGCAACGCCACGAGGAACGCGCGCGTGGACGCGATCGCCCCGAAGGCGGCCTCGCCGCGGACGGCGGGCCCACGGCCCGGGACGATCGTCTCCGCACCGAGCTCGTGCAGCGCGTCGAGGGTCGGGCCGGCCCACGCCTGCACGAACGCATCGCCCATGTAGGGCGCCGCGCCCGCCTCGACGAGGTCACCGGAGAAGAGCACTCGCTCCTGCGGCAGCCAGACCACGGCGTCGCCCTCGGTATGGCCCTCTCCGAGCCAGCGGAGCTGCACCTCCCTGTCGCCGAGGAAAATGGACAGCGCGTGGGAGAACGTGAGGTCGGGCACGGTCAGACCCGGAACGCTCTCGACGTCCTGGAACAGGCGGGGGAAGCGGCGAAGCTCCGAGGCGAAGTCGTCCGAGCCGCGCTGCGCAATCCACCGCCGCGTGCTCTCGTGCGAGACGACGACCTCCGCCTCGAACGCCGCGGCGCCCAGGGTTCGAACGGCGTGGTAGTGCGTAAGCACGAGGTACCGGACCGGCAGCTCCGTGACCTGCCGCAACTCGTCGAGCCAGACGCGCGCGTGCGCGGGCGTGGCGCGGGCGTCGACGGCGACGACGAACTCGGGGCCGACGATCGCCCCGACGTTCGGGTCGCCCTCGGCCGTGTAGGCGTAGACGCCATCGGCGAGCTCCTCCAGCGTGGCCTGCTTCTCCGACGTGTCGGCGCTCGAGGCGAAGGGCTTCGGCTCGTTCACTGCCTCTATATATTCGCTGCGTGGCGGACGCTGCGCTTCGGGTCGAGGGCGTCACCAAGTCGTTCGGCGCCGTGAGCGCGGTCGCGGACGTGGACTTCGCCGTCGAGCCAGGCTCGTTGACATGTCTGATCGGTCCGAACGGGGCCGGCAAGTCGAGCCTGCTGCACTGCATCTCCGGCTATCTGCGGCAGGACCGGGGGCGCATCCTGCTGGGCGATCAGGACATCTCGGGCTGGACCGCGCACAGGCGGGCCGGTCGCGGCCTGGCGACGGTCTTCCAGGTGATGCGGGCGCCACATGGGATGGACGTCCTCTCGAGCGTCATGGTCGGGTGCCACGCCTGGACCCGGGCCGGGTTCGTCGAGGGCATCCTCCGGCCGCCCTGGCAGTGGAAGGAGGAGCGCGAGATCCGGGCCGAGGCCCTGAAGGCGCTGGAGCTCGTGGGCCTCGGGTCGCGAGCGAGCCATTCCGCCGGCGCGCTCCCGCTCGGGCAGCTGCGGCTGCTCGCGGTCGCGCGTGTGCTCGCGCAACGCCCGCAGGTGCTGCTGCTGGACGAGCCCGCCGCCGGCCTCCGCGCGGCCGAGAAGACCCAGCTGCGCCACGTCCTCGGCGGCCTGCGCGAGCGCGGTCTCACTCAGCTCCTCGTCGAGCACGACATGCAATTCGTCGGGGCCGTGGCCGAGCGCATCATCGTGCTCGACCGCGGACGCCTGATCGCCGACGGGGCGCCGGCGGAGATCCGCTCCGACGAGCGGGTGATCACCGCGTACCTGGGGACGGCGACGGTGTGAGCGCGCTGCTCGAGGTCGAGGAGCTCGTCGTCCGCTACGGCCCGGCGATCGCCATCGACGGCGTCTCCCTGAAGCTGGACGCCGGCGAGCGGGTCGCCCTGGTCGGGCCGAACGGGGCCGGCAAGAGCTCGCTCCTGAACGCGATCTGCGGCATCTTCAAGCCCGCAGGCGGCCGCGTGCGGGTGGCGGGGCGGGACGTCACGGGCCATTCCCCGGGCGCGATCGTCCGGCTCGGCGTGACCCAGGTCCCCGAGGGTCGCCAGGTCTTCGCGACCCTCCCTGTCGAGGCGAACCTCCTGCTCGGAGCGTTCGGCCGCGACTTCCGCGGCGAGCTCCTGACGGCCACGCTGCGCTACGTGGGGCGGCGGGGCCAGGTGCAGGAACGGCTCGAGCGTGTCTATGAGTTGCTCCCCAAGCTGCGCGAGCTGCGCGAACGACCCGCGGGCGAGACGTCCGGCGGCGAGCAGCAGATGGTCGCGATCGGCCGTGCCCTGATGGCCGAGCCGCGCCTGCTGGCGGTCGACGAGCTGTCGCTCGGCCTGGCGCCCCTCGTCGTGCAGGGGCTGTCCGAGTTCCTGCGCCGGCTGAACGAGGAGGAGGGCGTCGCGCTCCTGCTGGTCGAGCAGAACGCCGCGCTCGCCTTCGAGCTCTGCGAGCGGGCCTACGTGCTCGAGGCCGGGCGCTGCGTGCTCGAGGGCACGAGCGCCGAGCTGGAGCGGAACGAGCTCGTGCGGACGGCCTACCTGGGCGGAGGACTGGAGGTCGCATGACCGAGCTCGTCCAGCTGATCGTGATCGGTCTCTCCACCGGCTCCGCGTTCGCGCTCGTGGGCATCTCGTTCGCGCTCATCTACCGCACGACGAACATCGTCAACTTCGCGCAGGGGGCCTTCGCCGTCCTCGGAGGGCAGTTCACCGTCTGGCTCGTCGACAAGGAGTGGCCGACGGCCGCCGCGGCGATCGTCGCGGTGCTGCTCGTGACGGCCGTCGGGGCGCTGGTCGGGCTCCTCGCGGTCGGGATCCGCGGGCTGACGACCCCGCTCGCGAGCCTCGTGATCACCCTCGGCGTCGCGTTCGTGATCCAGGCGCTGCAGCTGCTGTCCTTCGGCGACCGCCCGCACACCTATCCGGCGATCTCCGACCGCGTGTGGACGGTCGGAGGCGTCGTCGTCCAGCCGCAGTACGTCCTGATCGCCGTGGTGACCGTCGTCGCGACGCTCCTGCTCACGCTCGCCCTGCGACGAACGATCGTCGGCTACGCCCTCGTGGCCACGTCCGACTCGGTTCGCGCAGCCGAGCTGGTCGGCCTCAGCCTCCGCTCGGTCGCGGTCGTCACCTTCGCGGTCTCGGCGCTCCTGTCGGCGATCGCGGGGCTGCTGCTGGCTCCGATCCAGCCGGTCAACTACGACTCGGACGTCGCGATCGCGATCAACGGCTTCGCGGCGGCGGCCTTCGGCGGGCTCGTCTCGATCCGGCTCGCGTTCGTGGGCGGCCTGGTGCTCGGCGTCGCCCAGCAGCTGGTCGTCGGCTACGGCGACGTGATCACGCCGCAGGCGCGGCAGTACGAGCTCGCGGCCGCCCTCGTGATCATGCTCGTCCTGATCGGCTGGCGCTCGCGCAAGGAGACCGTCACATGAGGTTCGCCGCCGCCGCCGCTCGCCCCGCCGCGACGCTCGTTGCCGGCGCCGTTGCCGTGTGGCTCGCCTACCGGCTCGATCAGAACGACATCGCCATCTACATGAACATGGGCCTGGCCGCTCTCGTGGCGATCGGGCTCTCGCTGCTGATGGGCTTCGCCGGCCAGATCTCCCTCGGCCAGGGCGCCTTCTACGCGCTCGGGGCGTACACGGCCGCCATCCTCACGGTGGGGCTCGATTCGGAACAACGGCTGGTCGACCCGGAAGCCGGCATCGCGCCGTGGGTCGCCGTTCTGATCGCACCCTTGCTGACGGCGCTCGTCGCCGCCGTGGTCGGCGTCCCCCTGCTGAGGCTGCGCGGCCATTACCTCGCCTTCGCCACGCTCGCGCTGCACCTGATCCTGCTCGCGGCCCTGTTCGCCGAAGACACCTTCACCGGCGGCCAGGATCCGGGGCTGATCATCGCCAAGCCGCTCGAGGTGGCAGGGTTCACGATGGGCGGTGTCGGCGACGCAGCGAGGAACCTCGCGGCGGTGATCTGGGGGCTCGTCGCGCTGGCGCTCCTCGTCGGCGTGAACCTCGTGCGCTCGCGGGCGGGGCGCGCGCTACGGGCGATCGCGACGAGCGAGGTGGCGGCGGCCGCGGCCGGGATCAACGTCGCCGCCTACAAGCTGCGGCTGTTCGTGCTCGCGGCGGGGCTGGCAGGGCTCGCCGGCGGGCTCTTCGCCTTCCGGCTCGGATTTCTCTCACCCGACGCATTCCCCGTCATCATCTCGATCGAGTTCGTCGTCATCGTCGTGGTCGGCGGACTGGGGAGCGTGTACGGCGCCGTGCTGGGCGCGATCGCGATCGTGTGGCTCCAGGACCGCCTCCAGCAGCTCGGCACACGCGAGCAGCTGCTCGGCTTCGACCTGCCCGTGCAGGCGCCGGGGGTCTTCCGGATCGGCATCTTCGCGCTGATCCTCATCGTCGTGATGCTCTTCCTGCCGCGCGGCGTCCTCCCCGCGCTCGGCGACGGCCTGCGCCGGTTGCGGCGTTAGGGCCCCGGCGTCACGCGCGGGGCCCTAGCGCCTCGGGCCGTTACCGCTTCGGGAGCGCCTTCCCCGCCACGGGAACCATCTTGCAGTTGCGGATCTGGGACACGACCATGCTCGGCAAGGCGAGTCCCGAGTGGTTGACCGCCGAGTAGTAGTAGTGCCCGCCAGGCCCGACGAAGCCCTTCATCTTCGTCTGCAACGCCCCGTTGATGCCCGAGCGGCTGAAGCCGCCGCGCTCCATCGCCGTCTTGAACATCCACACGGCGGTGTAGCCGTCGTAGTTGAAGGTCGAGCCCTGCTTGCGGAGCAGCCTGTTCACCCGCAGGGCGACCGCACGGGACGGATGGGTCTTGCGGATG
>Ga0136620_10000143_pt1 | contig 30686 bp, 25 predicted proteins | sample AntDrymUQ4162106_2_FD_104806 | JGI IMG/M metagenome (GOLD analysis project Ga0136620, IMG submission 104806) | Polar desert sand microbial communities from Dry Valleys, Antarctica - metaG UQ416 (21.06) | ecosystem: Environmental > Terrestrial > Soil > Desert | place: Antarctica: Dry Valley... | reverse complement strand
TCGGCGTCGGCGCGGAGCTCTTCGAGGACGGCGCCGAAGCTGAACGGCTGCGCCTGGCCCTGCTTTGCACCCAGGCGGCCGCCGAGCACGTCGTTCGCCGCGTCGGCGGTGGCCCGCCCCTCGGTGGAAAGCCAGACGGCAAGCGCGGCCTCTGAGGAGCACGCATCGCGGGCGGCTGCCAATTCTGCGATCGCGAGTTGGTAGCGCATCCGGGCCTTCACCAACTCGCGAAGACTGGCGGCGTACCAGCCCTTGTTGGCGGCGATCACCTTGGGGACCTCGGAGACGGCCCGAGCGACGGCGTCTTCGAGGTCGGCCTGCTGCTGCTCGGCGGCCTCGAGCTCGGCTCGGATGCGAGAAGCCTTGCTCGCAGGTGGAGATTTGCGATCGACGATCGCGTCGCCGCGAAGACGACGATCGTCGGCCTCGGCCTGGGGGAGCTCGGCCCGCAGCCGCTCGACACGGGCGACGGCTTCGGCGTGGGCTTTCTGGGCTCGGGCGAGGCGTTCCTGAGCCTGCCGGATCGGCTTGAAGCGGACGACGGCTAGATCGAGCGGGTTCACTTCTCCTCCTTGTCTGTCTGCGCGAGGCGCGCTTCGAGCTCGCCGCGGCGGATGCGGAGTGCGCTCGTCCCGTCGCCGAGCCGAACGGCGGGGATCTCGCCCCTCTCGATCTTGCGGTAGATCGTGCGCCGGTCCTGCCGCCACTCCCGCGCGAGTTCGGCGACAGTCATAAGTGCAGGTAGCTCCGTGGCCTCTCTAGTCATAAGGTAATCGTATACGACGTATGCGACGGAGGCACTCCGGGTGCGACGTCGCGCGCCCGTGCCTGGCGCTACATTCGCGGCAGAGGTTGGACGCGGATGCTCCCCCGCAAGCTTGTGCTCCACGACGTGCGCGACGTCGAGCTCTACTGCGCCCGGATCCTCCACCGCGCAAACCTCACCCTCGCCCACCACGATAGTGAGGACCTCCTCGCATACCTCGTCGAGACCTGCTGGGAGCTCAGCCTCGTCTACCGGCCCAACGGTCAGCCGGCCAGGTTCTCGAGCTACGCCGCCCCCATCCTCAGCCGCAGGGTCACCGACTGGCAACGGAAAACGAAAGGCCGCACCCGCTGGACCTTCCGCGACCACATCTACGAAAGGCCGCGGCCCATCCTCGTCAGCCTCGACAGCGTCACTCCCGAGCTCGATCGCCTGGGCGCGTCTCTCGACCCGCGGGCAGGCGATCTTGAGGACGGTGGCGATCCCGCTTTCGGAGGGCTACAAGCCGGGGGAGATCGCCAACGGGCTCGGGACCTCGACGCACTGGGTCTCGAGCCGCCTGAACGAGCTGCGTGACGAGCTCGAACGGCTCACGTTGCCGCGCTAGGCGACGTCCGGTAGTGCCACCGGTAGTGCCACCGCATGCGCGCTTCCGGCATCCCTGACACGCCTGTCCCGCATAGATAAGCCAGATCCGCCTACCCATGCAGCGCTAAAAGGCGCATACGGGATTCGAACCCGTGCCGCCGCCGTGAGAGGGCGGTGTCATAGGCCACTAGACGAATGCGCCGGGCGAGGCGTGATTGTAGCGTCCGCCGGGTAACGGTCTCGCATGGGGTGGCTGAAGAAGCTCTTCGGTGGAGACGTCGCCGGCAATGGCGAGAGGCCGACCGCCGCGCGACAGCAGGGCGACCCGACGGTGCTCGACCGAGCCGACGATCCCAGGGGCGGCACCCAGAGCGACGAGTACCGCCACGCCGACCCGCGAGACGTCGTCGAAGAGGGCGGCACGGTCATGAGCGGGCCGGGCGGGGCGCCGCAGGAAGACCTGTCAGTGGAGGAGCGTCGTGGGCTCGATCGGAAAACCGATTGACAAGTCAACCAAGAATCCACACCGATTGATGTGTCAGTCAAGACAGATTTACGCGATCTAAATCTGCGCAAATCTTCGTCAGGATTTCGTTCTTCACAAGACTGTTGACTTCGGGTTTCGAGCGGAGCATAAATTGGCTCGGCCGGGGCACACCGCTCGCCGGCAGACGATAAAAAACCACACAGCCCGGGGGTAACGGATGCGACGCAGGTTCTCGCGCCTCGCTCAACTGATGACCATCGCGGTCGTTGCAGGCGCAACTCTCACCTACGCAGGTGCGGCTCCCGCCGAACCTGCAGCGGAGTACAGCGCGACGGGATTTACGGTCGTCAAGACGATCGACCAGGCCGTCTGCCAGAAGATCTACAGCGGGGGCTTTCTCGCTGCGCACTTCACGCGCGGCGAGTGCATTCGCGTCGACTTCGGCGTTACGAACACGGACGGCACCTCGCTCGTGAAGGTGAACCTGATCGGCGCAGACGGAGTGGCGTTCAAGATCGTCCCCGCCTCGCGCCTCTCGAGCGGTCTCTGGCGCATGGTCATAAGAAGCGAGACGACGTGGCCCGCCGGGAAGATCCGGGTGGAAGTCGTCGCAAACGACACCATCGCCGGTGAGGGAGCATTCTTCCTCAACGCGCTTGGCGCGGAGGTTGGGCCAGTGGCGAAGAGCGGCGGAGGAAAGTACGCACCGGGCGATGCAATTGCCCTGAAGGGTTCCATTGCGAAGCTCAACGACGTCGTGGGGAGCACTCAGAGGACCGGCGCCGCAGCGCGGTTCTCCCTTCAGGTCAGGACGCCGACGGGCGAAATCCGGGGTCCCTACGGCCCCTACACGGCGAACGACGCCGGTTCCTTCCCCGCGATCGAGCTGCCGCCCTCTGCGACGAGCGGTCTCGTCGCAGGGCCCGAGACGAACTTCCAGCTCGACGTGGCAGTCGACGTGATCGATGCCGGCTATAGCGACGCCCTGACGGGCTCATGGGCCAACGCGAGGGCTGGAAGCGGTTCGGTCACGCTCGTGAGCCGGCCGACCGTCCTGTTGCTCGAGAACAAGTTCGTGTCCTCGGTCGGGTGGGTGAAGCCGGGCCAGGCATACCCCTTCCGCCTGTTCGTGCGGAATCTGACGGACGGGGCGAAGCAGAATGTCTCCGTCACGGTTCCTGCCCCGAGCGGGGTCGTGTTCACGCGAGCACGCGCCGTGGGCGGCGCCGGCAGCATCGTGGTGGACCCGGGAACGATCACGTGGACACTCCCGTCGGTCGCCAGCGACACCACCGAGACGCTCGTCGCAGAGGCGCAGGCTAAGACGACCGTGCAGGACGCGAGGATCGTCTGGAAGGACCTGTCGTCGACGGCGACGATGACGTACGACGGCGGCCCCACGACCCGGTCGCAGAGTCGTGGGCCCAAGGTCATCCCGCCGGCCGGTGGCTTCGACACGGCCCGCTACGGCGACAAGCCGTTCCCGATGATCCCGGTCGACTTCCTCGACCGCAAGCACAAGCCGCGCCACAGCGGCGACCAGCTCGCCAAAGTCGTGAACTCCAAGGACTATCCGGGCTCGACGTACAACCTGTACCAGGAGATGTCCTTCGGCCAACTCCACCCGTTCGGGTCGGTGCCGTCGGTGGGCGTCGCCTCGGCGGGCTTCAGCTACGGGCCCGGCTTCAAGTTCACCGAGCGTGACCTGAAGAAGCCGACCTGTCGCGGTGCCACCGTGGGGCAGGCCCAGCCGCTCTTCGGCACCCCTGCATATCCGGAGCGGATCAGCGACGGGTGGTACCAGCTTCCGGGGGACACCGAGTACTACGGCGGTGACTTCCCGGTCTTTTCGGCCACCACGATCGGCATCGACTCCGCTTGCGGCGACACCTCTCGCATGATCTATGACGCGGTCCAGATCGCCGACCCGGAGACCGACTACAACCAGTTCGACTCCGACAAGGACGGCGTTGTCGACTTCACCATGGTCGTGTTCGCCGGCTGCGGCGGCAACGGCGCCTCGCAGCTCAAGATCGGCTGTGAGGACACGACGCCGTACGACAACCCGTGGCCCCACTCCTCGTCGCTCGAGCAGAGCTGGGAGGACCCGGTCACGAAGCTGACCGGCTACATCTCGGACGACCAGCTGACCGACCTGCTCGGTACCCCCCAGTGCTGGAAGAACACCACGTACTCGGAGTTCACCGATTGCCGGGCCAACGGCGGCACGGGGCTCGACGAGTTGCCGACGTATGTGCGGGTCGGCCCGTACAACATCAATCCCGAGGACGCGATCGACGCGGCCAGCGTGATCTCGCACGAGTACGGCCATCACCTCGGGTTGCCCGACTACTACTCGAATAGCTACAGCGCCTACAACGATCTGAACCTCATGGCCGGCGACTACTCGCAGCACATGACGATCTTCTCGAAGCAGGAGCTGGGCTGGGTCGTCCCGCGGTTCATGCAGCCGGGCGAGACGCGAAACGTCTTGAACTGGGAAGAGATCAAGAACGACACGGGTGAGATCCAGTGGCAGATGCCGGGCGGACAGCCGTACACGCTGTCGGCTACCAACGGCGACCAGAACATCCACAACGGCGAGGCCTACGCGCTGAAGCTTCCGCGGCGGCTCGTCATCGACCCGGCCAAGGTCGCCGCAGGCGCCTCGGCACCTGACGTCTACTGGTCCGGTCGCGGCAACGACTTCGGCTGCTCGCCGAAGGCGGGCCACAATCTCGATGTCGCTCTCCCCGAGCTCGAGTTCGTTCCGGCGGGGACACCGATCAGCGTCAAGTTCAAGTCCAGCTGGGACATCGAGTGGGACTTCGACTACGGCTTCGTGCTCGCCACGACCGACGGGACGAACTACACCTCGGTGCCGTCGCAGAAGGGCTACTCGACGTCCAAAGCACAGAACCCGAACAACTCGTCCTGCCTAGCCGGGCTCGACAACGGCCTGACGGGGACGAGCGGAGCCTACGCCGCCGGGCCGGCGCAGGTCGCCGCTGATCGCGCGACGGGCAGCGTCGACAGCGGGTCGCCGTTCGTCGCGGATGAGTACGACCTGTCGCAGTACGCCGGTAAGCAGGGCACAGTGCTCCGGTTCTCCTACGCGACCGACCCGGGCCTCGACAGGCCGGGCTGGTTCATCGACGACCTGGAGATCCGCGCCGGTGGGGAGCTGATCTACGAGAGCGACTTCTCGGGCGACGACGACCTCCGCATCTTCCCGGGTGGATGCGGTGACGAAGGCCGCAGGGTCGCCTCGAAGTGCACCGAGGGCTGGAGCAAGATCAGGGCTGACGAGCCGTCCGCGCTCGACCATGCCTATTACCTCGAGCTCCGCGACCGTTCCGGCTTCGACTTCGCGAGCCGCGGGCAGTCCGACCGCGGTGCCCTCGCATGGGAGCCCGGTGTCCTCGTCGAGTACACGGACGAGATCCGCGGCTACGGCAACAACGGCGCCGGAACGCCTCCGCGTCAGCACTACCTCGACTCGCAACCGCAGCCGGACTACGACTGCGGCGACAACCTGACGGAGGAGCATCCCTTCCCGGACGTCCTGACACCGGCGCGGTGCGAAGACGCGGCATTCACCGCAGGGACGGGCGACAACGCGTTCCGCGACCAGGGTTGGATCGACAACTTCTGGGATGACACGTCCAGTGACGGCCTCTGGCACTTCGACTACGGCTGCCTCACGCTGACCGTGAACGCGATGTCCGGAAACACGGGCAACAGCGAAGCGCTCCCGTCCGACATCGCCGCGGATGCGACCATCACGGCGGGCCTCGGTTGCGACAAATTCGACTACTCGGGAGGTGCCGTGAATGCGGCGCCCACCGCGAACGCGACGGTGACGCCGAAGAGCCCGGCGGCGGGGGAGACCGCGACCTTCGACGCAAGCGGGTCTTTCGACGACCGCCAGTCGGCGGAGCAACTGACCTACGAGTGGACGTTCGGTGACGGTGCTTCGGCATCGGGTTCGAAGGTCACGCACTCGTACGCAGCGAAGGGCACCTACGTCGCGACGCTGAAGGTGACGGACGCCGAAGGTCTGAGCGGAACAGCCACCGTGCAGGTGACGGTGCTCGGTCCGGACCTTCAGGTCACCAACGTCTCGGCCGGCCAGAACAAGGCCCGAGAAGGTCAGAAGGTGGCATTGACCGCAACCGTGCACAACGTCGGGCCCGGGGCGGCGCCGGCTTCGAAAACCGAGTTCCTGCTCGACGGAGCGAGGGTTCTCGGGTTCGTCGACGCGCCTGCGCTGGCGGCGGGCCAGTCGGCTCAGGTGTCGCTCTTCTGGGACACGCGTGGCGTCAAAGGCGAGCACACGATCCGCGCGACCGCGGACGCGCCCGGCGCTGTCGCCGAAGAGAACGAGGCGAACAACGCAGCAACACGAACAGTGACCGTTTCGGGAAACAAGGTCACGAACGGCGGCTTCGAGCAGCAGACGGCGGCCGGTCAGCCCGATGCCTGGTCGGCCCAGAGCACCGGCGCCGGTACTGCGTCGCCTTCACCGGGCGGCGGCACCGACGGCTCGAGCGCCGCGCAGATACAGGGCAACGGTGGCAGCGCCGCCGCATCGGGCTCCCCAACCTGGACCAGCGCACCGTTTGCCGTCCAGGCTGGTGAGGTGTACGACGTGACAGCTGCGTTCAAGGCGAGCGGGCTCTCGTCCGCGCCGTCGCTCGGTCTGGTGTATCTCGGAGCCGCGGGTCAGGTGCTCGACACCGTCAAGGTGCTCAGCGCGCCGCTTCAGACCGACGGCTTCCGCGCGCTGGAGCAGGCGGTGACGATTCCGCCGTTGGTGACCGAGGTTCGTGTCGCCCTCACCGGCTTCTCGGCCGCGGATCTGGCGACAGGCGGAACGGCCACCTTCGACGACGTCGGCGTCTACGCGAGGTAGCGCAGCTGCAGGTTTCCGTGCCCCCGGGCGGGTGACACGGAAGCGGAGCCGGATGGGGCCAAGCGTCCTGTCCGGCTCCGCACGACTTTTCGGCGCCGTAGACTTCGGCAGTGACCGTGCGAACTGACCGGCAGGCGGATCGCCGCCGGCAGATTCTCGAGGCGGCGGTCCATGTCTTCGCGAAGAACGGCTTCCACACGTCCCGCGTGGGCGACATCGCCGAGGAGGCCGGGATCGCCTACGGCCTCGTCTATCACTACTTCAAGTCCAAGGAGGAACTGCTGGAGACGATCTTCCGGGACACCTGGACGCAGATGCTCGAGCGAGTGCGTGAAGTGGAGAGCTCGAGTGTTCCCGCCAGGGAGGGCGTGCGTCAGGTCACCGCGCTCCTCCTGAGAACCTGGCGGCGCGATCCCGACCTCGTCCGCGTCCTCGTGCGCGAGGTCACGCGGAGCCCGCATGTCCAACGGGAGATCGAGGAGATCGGCCATGCGATGAAGGCACTGGAGGCGATCATCCGCCGTGGACAAGAGGGCGGGGAGTTCGCCCCGGACGTCGACGCTCGCTTTGCCGCGGTCGTCTGGTACGGGGCCCTCGACGAGGTGCTGACGGGCTGGGTGCTGGGGCAGCTGCCCGACAAGGACGGGGACATCGCAGAGGCAGAGCGGAACATCGTCGCGCTCCTCGTGGACGGCTTGGCCGTCCGTCCGTGAGCTAGCGCTTCCGAGCTTTCGGCTTCTTCGCCTGACAGCCCTTGCCTGACACCGTCAACGCACGCGGCTCGACATAGGCAGCCGAAGCCACGACCGCAGTCGCTGTTGCGCAAACCAGCAAGATGCGAATTGCTCTCATCCCCTCAGACCCTCGGTCCTTCATGGCACAGCGAAGCCTGGAATACAATGGGCCGAACGGCCTATCTATGGCCCTCGCGAATCTCCCGATTGATTTGTCAGTCAATTCGCGGTCGATATTTCGGAGACGGCCCCGTAACCACAGGCCTAATTGCGACGTTGATATTTCGGTTGGGAGCCGGATGATCTTGCTCCCAGGACGCGTAAAGGAGTAGGACGTGAAGAAGCTCGGATGTGCCCTCGCCGCAGCGGCAGCGCTCGTTGCGGCGGCAGTTCTCCCCGGTTCGGCCGCGCACGCGACCGACGTGGGGCTCAAGGCGTATCTCATCGTGCTGGACGACGGGACGCCGAGCGACCATTCGTTCACGATGAGCGAGGCCGACCGGGAGGCGGCGTTGTCGCTCATCGCATCGCAGGGCGGCGTCGTCCTGAACGACATGTCGAAGAACATCGGCGTCGTGTCCGCCTACGGCCCGGCGTCGGGATTTGCGGAGGCGCTCGACGCCTCGTCGCTGATCCTCTCCGTCGGCGAGGACTTCGGCTTCAAGTCGATGCCGAGCAAGGCGGAGTTCATCGCGGACGGCCTCAGTGGTGCTAGCGATCCGGGCGTGTCGTCGCCAGATCCGTCGGCCGATCCCATGGAGGGCCTTCAGTGGGATATGCGGCAGATCCGCACGGAACAGGCACACGCGATTCAGGCCGGCAGGCGCGAGGTTGAGGTCGGTGTTCTCGACTCAGGTGTCGACGCCGCCCACCTCGACTTCCAGGATCCGCTCGGCGCTGGCACCAACGTAAACTGCGCCAAGGCGCGCGACTCCGTGGCAACGCTCGAGAACCTGCAGAACATCGAGATCAGGCCGCAGCCGCCCTACGTCGAGATCCCGGGTGGGGTCGGCCATCCGGCAGCGTGCCAGGACAATCAGTTCCACGGGACGCACGTCGCGGGAACGATCGCCGCACAGGCGAACAACTACGGGATCGTCGGGGTGGCGCCGAACGTGACGCTCATTCCGGTCAAGGTGTGCGACACGGCGGGCTACTGCTACGCGTCCGCTGTCATCGACGGTATCTACTACGCCGGGATCCAGCGGTTCGAGGTCATCAACATGTCGTTCTTCGTGGACGACTTCAACTTCCTGTCGTCGACGGAGTTCAAGTGCTCCAACGATCCGACGCAGGCGACGATCCGGCATGCGGTCGAGCGTGCCATCGCCTTCGCGCGGATGCGCGGAGTCGTCCCGGTTGCGGCGCTCGGGAACTCGAGTCAGGACCTGGCGCATCCGGAGCCGTACGAGAACAACTGCGAGGTCGTGCCGGCCGAGACCCAGGGCGTCATCGGCGTCTCTGCTCTCGGACCTGATTCGCAGCTCACGAGCTACTCGAACTATGGCGTGGGGATGAACGACGTCTCCGCGCCGGGCGGCCGCGGAACCGGTAATCCTGCTACCGCTGTCTACTCGACGTTCCCGGGTAACACCTATGCGTCGATCTCGGGCACGTCGATGGCGAGCCCACACGCCGCCGGAGTTGCTGCGCTGATCGTCAGCCAGTACGGGAAGCTGATCTACACCGACCAGGACGGCGACAAGGCGACGCCCAACGTCCCTGACTGGGAGATGAGGCCACAGGAGGTCGAGAACTACCTCCAGTCGACGACGATCGACATCGGCCTCAAGGGCTACGACGAGTGCTACGGCAACGGCCGCGTCGACGCGTTGAAGGCTGTCACGCACGACACGTCGCAGGTGTACGAGCCGCGCCCGTGCCGGTACTACGCGACGCAGCCTAGCCAGTAGATTCAGAACCACCGGACGATCGTGGGCCCGCGAAAGCGGGCCCACGATCGTCCTAGGAAAGCGCCGTGTCGCCCGGGCGCGGCTCGATTACGCCGGTCTCGGGTGGCCCCACGACGGCCGGTCGGAGCGGGCGGAGGTAGAGCCACTCGTACGCGAGTGCGCCGAGAACCCCGCCGGCGAGCGGGCCGACGTACCAGACCCAGAAGTTGTCCCAGTTGCCGTCGAAGAGCTGCGGCCCCAACGCCCGGGCCGGGTTCATCGCGGCGCCCGTGATCGGGCCGGCCATCAGGGTGTCGAAGGTGATCGTCAGGCCGATCGCCAGGCCGGCGATCGACTTGAACGTCCCGCGTGGATCGGCTGCGGTGGCGAACACGACCCAGACGAGGAAGAACGTCAGGATCGCTTCGAGGATCAACGCCGCCTCAGGCGCAATCCCGGGGCCCAGCGCGGGAGCTCCGAGAGTGCCCTCGAGGTCGCTCGGAAAGATCCACTTGACGAGGGGGACGGCGGCGACGGCCGCAGCGAACTGCGCGACCCAGTAGGAGAGCGCGATGATCGGAGACAGACGGCCGGTGACGAGAAAGCCCAGCGTCACGGCCGGGTTGAAGTGCCCGCCGGAGATGTGCCCGACCGCGGACGCCATCACGGCGATGACTAGGCCGCTCGCAAGGGCGACCTCGATCAGCCCGCTGCTGGCGCTCGGAGCCGCGACGAGGACGGTCCCCACGACGACGAAGACGAGCGCGAAGGTTCCGACGAACTCTGCGGCGGATCGGCGAAACACGTCGATCATCACGGTCTCGAGGGTATTGCGGGGGTCGGACGGTAGGACCGTCGTCCTCTGAAGATGGGCCGGACGGCCTATTGATCCGAGAGGAGCTGCCTGTCACGCTTCAGCCCGTGGAGAGGGAACAGGTCGCCAACGCCAGGCTGCTCTTCGCAGCGAGCTTCATCGCGCTCTGCGTGTTCGCCGTAGCGCTTCTCGGCGCAGCGGCCTAGAAAAACGCCCGCGGTTGCGGGCATTTCAGCGGCCGGCCGGCCAAGCCGACCGACCTCTTCTGGTCGGCGCCGACGAGGCGGCGCCTGAAGGCTGCGGGGCTAGGATTCGAACCTAGACTACTCGGTCCAGAGCCGAGCGTCCTACCTTTAGACGACCCCGCATCGGGGCCGGGATTGTAGCCGCTAGGACGTCAGGCGCCTGTACAGGACGAACGGCGCAAAGGCGTAGAAGGAGACCATCATGACGTCGATTGCGAGCGTCGCGAGCCAGGCGCCCAAGACGTTCTCGAGCACGACGTAGCCGATCAGGACGGGGATGAGCGCCACCCCGAAGGCGAGCCCTGTGAGCAGCACGAAGATCGCCATCACCGGCCGTGTCTGCCCGCGCACGAGGGCGTTGGATCGGGCGAGCGCGCGGCGCCAGTCTGCTCCCTCGAGGACGATCAGCGGAACCACGAGCCCCCAGCGCGCAAGCAACACGAGGCCGGGGACGACGAGCGCGACCAGCCCGAGGAGGATCCCGACCGTCGTCACGACGGTGGAGGCGATCAGATCGGGGAGCCTGCCGCCCGTCCTCCGGTAGCCCTCAAGGAGTGGGCGGTCTCCGGCGGCGACGTCGTGCACGATGGCACCGAAGGCCCAGGGGAAGGCGACGACCGTCATGGCTGCAGTCGCGCCGACCCAGACCCACCAGCCCTGCTCGACGGACGAGAAGTCGGGATCCAGGAGGGTCACGCCCAGCTCGAGCGGTGCCAGGAGAACGGCGATGATCAGAAGCGTGCGCCAGAAGCGGGCGAGAAAGAGGCGCCACGTTTCGCCGACGACCTCGCGGATCACGGACTAGGCGACGTCGGCGGCCCAGTCCCCGTACAGGGCGGTGTAGAGCCCTCGACGGGCCATCAGCTCGTCGTGCGTGCCCTGCTCGACGACCCGGCCGTGCTCGAGGACGACGATCAGGTCGGCCCCGCGGATCGTGGACAGGCGATGCGCGATCACGAAGGCGGTGCGGCCGGCCAGGAGCGTCCGAAGCGCCTCTTCGATCTTGCGCTCGGTCCCGATGTCCACGGACGATGTCGCCTCGTCCAAGATGAGGAGCCGGGGATCGGCGAGGAGCGCCCTGGCGAACGCGACGAGCTGGCGCTGCCCTAGCGAGAGCCGCGTTCCGCGCTCCTGGACCTCCGTTTCGTAGCCGTCCTCGAGCCGCATGATGAACTCGTGGGCGCCGACCGCCGCGGCGGAGGAGCGGATGTCTTCGATGGATGCGTCCGGTCGGCCGAAGGAGATGTTGTCGCGGACGGTTCCGGCGAAGAGGAAGCCCTCCTGCGGGACGATGCCGAGCTGGCGGCGAAGCGAGTCCTGCGTGATGTCGCGAAGGTCGATCCCATCGACGGTGATTCGTCCCTCGCGCGGATCGTAGAAGCGCGCGAGCAGCTTCGCGATCGTCGACTTTCCGGCCCCCGTGTGACCGACGAGCGCGACGGTCGTGCCTGCGGGAACGTCGAGGTCGAGGCCGTGCAGCACCTCTGGGCCGGTCGCATACGAGAACCGTAGGCCTTCGAGGCGCACATGACCATCGATGCTCGGCAGCTCCCGAGCGCCGGGGAGGTCTTGCACCTCGGCCTGCTCGTCCATCACGTCCATGATCTTGTCGAGCGCCGCGACGGCGGCCAGGAACGTGTTGTAGAGCTGCGAGAGCTGCTGGATCGGATCGAAGAAGTTCGAGACGTAGAGGATGAACGCGAACAGGGTTCCCACGCTGATCTCCCCGCCTGCGAGGAGATAGCCGCCGTAGCCGAGGACGACGGCGGTGGCCACCGCCGACAGGAAGTCGACGAACGGGAAGTAGAGACCGTTCGTGACGACCGTCTGGTGGTTGGCTTCACGGTAGTGGTCGTTGACCTCCTGGAAGTGGCGCCGCCGCGCCTCTTCGCGCGTGAAGGACTGGACGACGCGCATGCCGGCGATGTCCTCGGCGAGCGTCGCCGTGACAAGACCGAGCCGCTCGCGGACGTCGCGGTACGCGCGTGACGAGCGGATTCTGAAGATTGCTGTTCCGATCGCCATCGCCGGCATCACACTCAGGGTGGCGAGGGCGAGACGCCAGTCGAGGTAGAAGAGCACGGCGGCAGAGCCGACGAGGATGAGCGTGTTCTGCACGAGCGTCGTGACGCCGTCGGTCACCAGCTGATCGAGTGCGTCGACGTCGTTCGTGAGGCGGCTGATGATCACACCGGCCCGGTTCCGCTCGAAGTACCCGAGCGAGAGCCCCTGGAGATGCCTGAAGAGCTGGTTGCGGAGGTCCGCGAGGATCCGCTCGCCGGTCCAGCCCGTGAAGTAGGTCTGTGCCGCGCTCGTCACGAGGTTCGCGACCCCGGCGACGACGAAGAGCAGGACGATCACCGTCAGCGCGTTCAGGTCCTGCTTGCGGAGCCCGTCGTCCAGGGCGAGCTTGGCGAGGAACGGCGGGGCGAGCGCGGTCAGGGTGGCGGCGAGCAGCGAGATGACGGCGAGGCTCGTCCGGAGCTTGTACGGCGAGGTCAGGCGCGCAAGCGTCGAGATCCGCCGAGCCGTTCGCTGCCACGACCAGTCCTCGATGCTGGCGTCCCGGTGCGCCGAGAGGTGCGAACCTGGCTGCCAGACCCTCATCGGCGCCGGCCGCCTGGTCGCTCAGACCCGTGTGCCAGGGAAGACCCCACCGCCCCGACCCATGGCTCGAGCCTAGTTCCAAAAACCGCGCGGGTGTGTGGCGACTTCGTGCCGAAAGCGTCGCTGCGGGCCGCAGCCCGAGCCCACAGCGCGGTCACGCCGTCGCCTCCGCCCGGGCCTCGACGCGCTCGGCGAACTCCCGCTCGAGCAGCCCGTGATCGTGGATCTCGCGGTAGACGGCGCTCTTCTCCAGCAGCTCGTCGTGGGTCCCGCGGGCCGCGATCCGGCCGCGGTCGAGGACGACGAGCTCGTCGGCGAGCGCCAGGGTCGAGAGCCGGTGGGCGATGATGATCGTCGTCCGGCCTTCCATCGCCTCCTGCAGCCCGAGCCGGATCTTCGCCTCGGTCGTCGCGTCGACCGAGGCCGTCGCGTCGTCGAGGATCAGGATCCGCGGGTCGAGGATGAGCGCGCGTGCGATCGCGATCCGCTGGCGCTGGCCGCCGGACAGCGTGATGCCCCGCTCTCCGATCACGGTGTCGTAGCCCTCCGGAAGCTCGGTGATGAACTCGTGCGCCTGCGCGAGGCGCGCGGCGTGCTCGACCTCCTCCTGCGTGGCATCCGGGCGGCCGAACGCGACGTTCTCGCGAACCGTTGCCGAAAAGAGGAAGGGATCCTGCGCAACGATCCCGATCGAGCGACGGAGCGAGACGAGCTTCGCATCCCGTACGTCCAGCCCGTCGACCGTAATCCGCCCCTCGGTCACGTCGTAAAAGCGCGGGACGAGGGCGGCGAGCGTCGTCTTTCCCGATCCGGTGTGGCCGATCAGGGCCACCGTGCGTCCGGGCTCGAGGTCGAGGTCGATCGCGCTGAGGACCGGCCGCTCCGGGTCGTATCCGAAGGTCACCTGCTCGAAGCGGACGCGCCCCTCTCCGGGCGGAAGCTCGGCCGCGGCCGAACGGTCCGTGACGTCCTCGGGCTCGTCCATGACCTCGAAGATCCGCTCGCCGGAGGCTGTTGCGCGCTGCGCCTGCCCGATCCACATGCCGAGCATGCGGAGCGGCATGACGAGCATCACGACGAGGACGTTGAAGAAGATGAACGAGCGGAGCGACAGATCGCCGCCCACCACCATCCTCCCGCCGACGAGGAGGACGATCGCCTGGGCGAGGAGCGGCAGGAAGGCGAGGACGGGCACGTAGATCGCGCGCTGCCGGTTCGCGTCGACGCTTCGCCCGAAGACGGACTCCGAACGTCTCGCGAACTTCGTTCCCTCGGTGCGCTCCTGCGCGAAAGCCTTGACGACGTGGACTCCGACGATGCTCTCCTCGGCGACGGTTGCGACGTCGGCCATCTTCTGCTGGACATCGCGGAGGACGGGGTGGGAGACGCTCGAGTAGCGGTAGGCGACGACCACGATCAGCGGTGTGATCGCCGTTGCCGCCAACGCCAGCCGCCAGTTCGCCACGTACATCACGGCTGTGACTCCCACGATCGTCGTGACGTGCTGGAAGAAGAAGATCAGGCCGTAGCCGAGGAAGAAGCGAACCGACTGCAGGTCGACCGTCGCGCGCGACATCAGCTGGCCGGTCTGGTGCTTGTCGTAGAACCCGAACGAAAGCCGCTGGAGCTTCGCGTAGAGCGCATGGCGCATGTCGAACTCCACGCCGAGCGCCTGGCGGCCGGAGATCAGGCGGCGTCCCATCATCAGCAGAGCCCGGACGAGGCCCGCGGCGAGAATCCCGACCGCGATCCACCCGATCGTGCTGCGCTCGCCGCCGGTCGCCGCGCGCTGAAGGCCGTCCCCGGTGAGGAACGCCATCACCACGGCGGCGGCCTGCGAGCCGATCGCCAGCAGGATCGACACGATCAACGACCACCGGTAGGGCCTCAGGAAGCCGAGCAGGCGCGCGAAAGTACGGCGGTAGGTGGGCTCGCTCACCGAGCCAATCTAGCGACGGGCTGCAGCCTGCTGGAGCGCCGGTCGGAGATCCGACAGGCAGTTGAGGAACGCGTCCAGCGCGACCGTGGGCGGGCCGGCATTGCGCTTGCGTAAGACGACGATGCTGCGTGCGAGCGACGGAGCGTCGGCGAGGGTGACCGCGTTCAGCGTTCCGCCTTCGAGCTCGTCTGCGACTGCGGTGTGGGGGAGGAGCGCGACCCCGAGCCCGTGCTCGACCATCTTCTTCGCGGCGTCGATGTTGTCCAACTCCATGACCCCCCGCGGGACGGCGCCGAGCCGCTGGAAGAACTCGCTTGTCAGTCGGTGGTAGCTCGAGGTGCGGTCGAAGAGGATCAGCTGAACGTCGTTGATCTGCTCGGCGCCGACTCCGACCTGGCCGGCGAACGAATGCTCTGGATGGACGACGAGGACGAGCTCGTCCTCGTAGAGCGGGATGGCTTCGATCTCCGGGTGCCGGAGCGAGCGTCCCAGACCGACCTGAACCTGTTCGCGCAAGACGAGCTCGAGCACCTCCTCGGAGTGCCCGGTGCGCACGGCGAGCGCAACCTTCGGGTTCGTGCGCCGAAAGTGCGTGAGGATCGTGGGCAGGACGTACGTGCTGACCGCCGGCGCGGCGCCGAGGTCGAGATGTCCCGTTTCGCCACGTGCGAGGCCAACGAGCACTCGACGCCCCATCGCCGCGGCATCGAGCGACCGCTCGGCATACGGGAGAAAGGTTCGGCCGGCCTCCGACAGCCGCATTCCACGGCCTGAACGAATGAACAGAATCGCGTCGAGCTCGCGCTCGAGTCCCTTGATCCGCGCGGTCAGCGTCGGCTGGGTCACGAACAAGGCGTCTGCCGCCTGGCTGACGCTTCCGCGCCGGGAAACCTCGACGAAGGCGTCGAGTTGCTCGAGCCGCATTCCGGAGCAACTATAAAGAAGTTCTATGTCCTAGATCGAAACTTACAGTTGGCGTTATATCTGCGCCCCCCTAGGGTAAGAGCCTCAATGAGCACCACGACCCACACGACCAAGGGCATCGACGTTCAGGCCCCGGTCGTCGGGCGCGGCGCGGAGATTCTCACGCCCCAGGCGCTGGCATTCGTCGCCGAGCTGCAGCGGCGGTTCGGGCCTGAACGTCAAAGGCTCCTGGCCGCGCGCGTCGAACGCCAGGCTCGCCTCGACGCTGGAGAGCTGCCCGATTTTCTCGCGGAGACGCGCGAAGTCCGGGAGGGCGACTGGCGCGTCGCCCAGGCGCCGCCCGACCTGCAGGACCGCCGGGTCGAGATCACAGGACCGGTCGACCGCAAGATGGTCATCAACGCGCTGAACTCTGGAGCACGCGTCTTCATGGCCGACTTCGAGGACGCGAACTCCCCGACCTGGGCGAACAACGTCGACGGCCAGGTGAACCTGCGCGACGCCGTCGACGGGACGATCTCGCTCGATACCGGCGAGAAGACCTACGAGCTCGGCGAGAGCCCGGCCGTGCTGGTCGTCCGCCCGCGGGGTTGGCATCTCCCCGAGCGCCACGTGCTCGTGGACGGAGAGTCGGTCGCCGGCTCCCTCTTCGACTTCGGCCTCTACGTCTTCCACAACGGCGCCAGGGCGCTGGAGCGCGGTACCGGGCCGTACTTCTACCTCCCGAAGCTCGAGAGCCATCTCGAGGCGCGCCTCTGGAACGACGTCTTCGACTGCGCCGAGGAAGAGCTCGGGCTTCCGAAGGGCTCGATCAAGGTCACGGTGCTGATCGAGACCGTCCTCGCAGCCTTCGAGATGGACGAGATCCTCTACGAGCTTCGCGACCACATCGTCGGGCTGAACGCCGGCCGCTGGGATTACCTCTTCAGCCTGATCAAGAAGTTCCGATCCGGGTCGGAGACGATCTTGCCCGACCGGGCGCAGCTGACGATGACGACGCCGTTCATGCGTGCCTACACGGAGCTGCTCGTCAAGACGTGCCACCGGCGCGGCGTGCACGCGATGGGCGGGATGGCCGCGTTCATCCCGAGCCGCCGCGACCCCGAGGTCAACGAGCGCGCCCTGGCCAAAGTCCGCGAGGACAAGGTGCGAGAAGCCGGTGACGGGTTCGACGGAACCTGGGTCGCGCATCCCGACCTCGTGCCCGTTGCGATGGAGGTCTTCGACGAGGTGCTCGGTGGGCGTCCGAACCAGGTCGACCGGCAGCGCAACGACGTCTCTGTGGCGGCGCCAGAGTTGCTCGACCTACGCGTCGAGGGCGGCTCGGTCACCGAGGAGGGGCTGCGCGCCAACGTCAGCGTCGGGATCCGGTACATCGAGTCCTGGCTCCAGGGCGTCGGTGCTGCGGCGATCGACAACTTGATGGAAGACGCGGCGACCGCAGAAATCTCGCGCTCGCAGGTCTGGCAATGGGTCAGGCACGGCGAGTTCACGGCCGATCGCGTGAGAGAGGTGATTGCCGACGAGCTGCCCTCGGACGGCAGTGGGCGGTTCGAAGAGGCGCGAGAACTCTTCGAGCGGGTGGCGATGACCGACGATTTCGTCGAGTTCCTGACGCTGCCGGCGTACGAGTACATCGACTGAGGGGAGAGCGGCATGAGCAGCAACGGCAACGGAACGAGCACACGCTGGGATGGGATCCAACGGGACTGGACCACCGCGGACGTCGAGCGGCTTCGGGGCTCCGTCCAGATCGAGCACACGCTCGCGCGGCGCGGAGCCGAGCGACTGTGGGAGTTGCTCCACACCGAGGACTACCTTCCGACACTCGGCGCGCTTTCGGGCTCGCAGGCCGTGCAGATGGTGAAGGCGGGCACGAAGGGGATCTACGTCAGCGGCTGGCAGGTTGCGGGTGACGCGAATCTCGCCGGGGACACGTACCCCGACCAGTCGCTCTATCCAGCGAACAGCGTGCCGGCGCTCGTGCGCCGCTTGAACCGGGCACTCGCTCGCGCCGACCAGATCGAGCACGCCGAAGGGAGTGTCTCGCGCGACTGGTTCGTCCCGATCGTCGCCGACGCCGAGGCCGGTTTCGGCGGCAACCTCAACTCGTTCGAGCTGATGAAGGGGATGATCGAGGCGGGCGCCGCCGGCGTGCACTACGAGGATCAGCTCGCGTCGGAGAAGAAGTGCGGCCACCTCGGTGGCAAGGTTCTCGTGCCGACCTCGCAGTTCATCGGGACGCTCAAGGCGGCGCGGCTCGCCGCGGACGTGATGGGCGTGCCGACGGTCGTGATCTCACGAACCGACGCCGACGCTGCCACGCTCCTGACGAGCGACGTCGACCCGGCCGACGAGGAATTCCTGACCGGCGAGCGGAGCCCCGAGGGGTTCTTCCGCGTCCGCGCAGGCCTCGAGCCGTCGATCAAGCGGTCGCTTGCGTTCGCGCCGTACGCGGACATCGTCTGGTTCGAGACGTCCACGCCGGACATGGGCGAGGCGCGGGAATTCGCGTCGGCGATCCACGAAAGGTTCCCGGGCAAGCTGATGGCCTACAACTGCTCGCCCTCGTTCAACTGGCGCAAGCACCTGAACGACGACGAGATCGAGGGCTTCCAGTCCACGCTCGGCGAGCTGGGCTACAAGTTCCAGTTCATCACCCTCGCCGGCTTCCATGCGGTCAACGCGTCCATGTTCGAGCTGGCGCGGGGCTACGTCGAAGAGGGCATGCCGGCCTATGTCCGGCTCCAGGAGCGCGAGTTCGAGCTGGAGGTCGAGGGCTACACAGCAACGCGCCACCAGCGTGAGGTCGGGGCGGGCTACTTCGACGCCGTGGCGCAGACGATCTCCGGCGGCGAGTCCTCGACGCTGGCCCTCAAGGGCTCAACTGAAGAGGCCCAGTTCGACCTAACGAAGACGAGCTAGCTCATCGCGGACGACCGCGAGCGCCCCGCCGAGGCGCTCGCGGTTCGCGGGGTCGTTCAGCCAGCGAGACGTGCCGGACGGATGCGGCAGCAGAATCGCCGTTGCACCCTCGAGCTCGTAGCGGCGGCCGATCGCATCGGTCAGGTTCGTCTCGCCGAGTAGCCTGCGCGCGGAGAGCCCGCCGACGACGAGAACGAGGGCTGGACGTATGAGCTCCAGCTCCCACTCGCGCCAGAACGAGCAGAGCTCCTGCTCGGAAGGCGTGGGTGTGCGGTCGCCGCTCCCCGACCGCGCCCTCCCCGGGTAGCAGCGCGTGACCGAGGCGCAGTAGAAGGTCCCGTAGAACTCGTCCTCGTCCATCTCGAGCCACCGGCGGAGGGTCTGGCCGGCCCGTCCCCGCCAGGGCAGGCGTTGCTCGCCCTCGAGGATCCCGGGTGCCTGCCCGTGGAGGTACGCGCGCTGGCCTCTGTATGGCTGCACGACCGGGAGCGACTCGATCGGGTAGCCGGCCTCGGCGCACGCGCGACAGACCCGGTTGTCGCGCTGCAGCGAGGCGATGGAGCGGTAGGAGGAGCGGCGGCGCGTCAAGCGCGGACGACGACGAACCAGCGGCCTTCGTGGAGCACCTCGCCGTCGCCGAGCTCTTCGGCGAGGCCGCGGCCCGTAAACCAGCGCTTGTAGACCTCCCAACGGGAGCCGTCTTTGAGGATCCGCTCCTGGTACTCCTCGGCCACCGGTGAGTGCGCGAGCGAGGCGTCGACCACGACCAACTCGGAGGCGACGCGGCGCGCCTCGCCGAGGAACGCTTCCCGGTCTCGAGTCTCGAGGTGCCCGTAGAAATGCGAGGTGAACAGGCGATCGAACGTTCCGTCCTCGAACGGCAGCCGGGTGCCTTCGCCGCGGACGAGCTCGGCGTGCGGCGCCTGCTCTGCGGCGACCTCGAGCATCGAGGCACTCTGGTCGAGGCCGACAACGTCCCCGGGCAGGTGTCTCGTGAGGAATCCCGTCCCGCATGCGACGTCGAGCGTCTGGGCCGACGGCAAGGCCTCGAGCGTCTCCCGGAGCGCATCGAGCTCGCTCTCCCAGCCGGGCCGGTCGCGCTCGGCGAACCGCCCGGTGCCCAGCCACCAATCGTCGTACTCATAGGCCCGCGCCTCGTAGTAGGCCTTCACGGCTCAATCCTAGGAGGGGCCAAGCCCTCTTAGAGTACGGTCGTGCTTCCGCTCGAGTCGGTGCCCAATTTCTCGGAGGGGCGCGACGAGTCGACGATCGAGGCGCTCGGCCAGGCGCTGTCGCAGGACATCCGGCTGCTGGACGTTCATTCGGACGTCGATCACCACCGCTCCGTCTTCACCGTCGTGGGGCAGGACGACGCGCTCGTCGAGGCCCTGTTGGCTGCCGTGCTGTGCGCTCGCGACCGGATCGACCTGCGCAGGCACGACGGTGCTCACCCGAGGATCGGCGCTGCCGACGTGGTTCCCGTCGTGCCGCTCGGCCTCGAGGACGACGAGCGTGCGAAGGCGGCCGCGCTCCGGCTGGCCGCGCGGATCGGGAAGGAACTGGGGTTGCCCGTCTTTCTCTACGGCGAGCTGGCGCCCGGCCGTGGCCCGGCGACGTTTCGGCAGGGAGGCACCGATGGGCTGGCGCAGCGCGTTGCGGACGGGGAGGTGGTTCCCGATTTCGGGCCTCCGGAGCTGCATCCGTCGGCTGGCGGCGTGATGGTCGGAGCTCGGCGCCCGCTGATCGCGATCAACGTCGACCTCCTCGGCGCGACGCTGGAGGATGCGCGCGAGATCGCCTCGGCGGTGCGGGAGCGCGACGGCGGGTTCCCGGGCGTACGGGCTATGGGGCTCGACCTGCCGCGTGCCGGACGCGTCCAGGTGAGCATGAACGTGGAGGACTGGGAGGCCGCCGCCCTGCATGAGATCGTCGCGCGGATCGAGGTGGAGGCCGCCTCGCGCGGCGCGGAGATCGGGCGCGCGGAGCTCGTCGGGTTGATGCCGGCCGGGGCAGCTGCGGCGGCAGCGGGATCGCTGCTCCGAATCGACGGCTTCGACGCCTCGCGGTTGATCGAGACCCGACTGCTCTCCATCTAGAGTCCCGCCGTGGTCGAGACCCAGGCCGTGACCGGCGACGACCTCCAGATCAGCGATGTCTGGGCGGTCGCGGTGGACGGAGATGCGGCCGAGCTCTCGGACGGCGCGCGCGCGCGGATGCGCGCAGCGCGCGAGGTGGTCGAGCAGGCTGCGGCCTCGCCGGAACGGACATACGGCGTCAACACCGGCTTCGGCCGGCTCGTCTCCGAGACGATCCCATCGGAGCTCGCGGACGAGCTGCAGATCCGATTGCTGCGGAGCCATGCGTGCGGCGTCGGCGAGCCGTATCCGGACGAGATTGTCCGTGCCGCTCTCCTTCTTCGAGCCAACGCGCTCGCAGTGGGCTGTTCGGGGACGCGCGTCGAAGTCGCCGAGCTCCTCCTCGAGTGCCTCAACCGAGGCCTTCTTCCTCGTGTGCCGAGCCGTGGCTCGGTGGGGGCGAGCGGCGATCTGGCGCCGCTGGCGCACCTGGCTCTGCCGCTGATCGGGGAGGGTGAGGCCTGGGTGCAGGGGGAGTTGCTACCCGGAGCCGCCGCTCTCGCCCGGCTGGGGCTCGAGCCGTTGCTTTTGCGGGCGAAGGAAGGGTTGTCTCTGATCAACGGAACCCAGTTCATGGCCGCTTTCGGCGCGCTCGGCGTCGTGCGCGCCCGCCGCCTCGCGGCCGCTGCGGACATCGCCTGCGCCCTCTCGATCGAGGCGCTGCAGGGCTCGCGGAGGGGTCTTCGTCCGGAGGTGCACGCCGTGCGGCCGCTCCGCGGTCAGGCGCAGTCCGCCGGGAACCTGCTCCAGCTGCTCGAGGGGTCGAGCGTCATGGACTCCCACCGCTGGTGCGACCGCGTCCAAGACGCGTACTCGCTTCGCTGCGCGCCGCAGGTGCACGGCGCCTCGCGTGACCTGCTCCGCTACATCGAGGAGACCGTCGCCGTCGAGCTCAATTCGGCGACGGACAATCCTCTCGTGCTCGTCGCGAGCGGCGAGATCGTCTCGGCCGGGAACTTCCACGGACAGCCGCTGGCGTTCGCACTCGACACGATGACCATGGCGCTGTGCGAGCTCGCGAGCATCTCCGAGCGGCGCACCGAGAGGCTCGTGAACCCGAGCCTCTCGGAGGGCCTGCCCCCGTTCCTTGCCCCGAGCGGTGGCCTCAACTCCGGCTTCATGATCCCGCAGTACGTGGCGGCGGCGCTGGTCAGCGAGAACAAGTCCCTCGCGTATCCCGCAAGTGTCGATTCGATCCCGACGAGCGCCGGCCAGGAGGATCACGTCTCGATGGGGAACGCCTCGGGCCTGAAGGTGTGGCAGGTGCTGGCGAACTCCGAGCGGGCGCTGGCGATCGAGCTGCTCGCCGGGGCGCAGGCCGTCGAGTTCCTCGCCCCTCTGAGCCCCGGTCGTGGATCGGAGGCGGCACGCCGGTTCGTCCGCTCGCTGTCGCCGCGGGTGGAGGAAGACCGCTCCCTCTCCGCTGACATCGAGACCCTTGCCGAGTCGATCCGCAGCGGTGCGCTGCAAGCTGCCGTCGAGGCGGACGCGGGCGAGCTTCGATGAGGGCGACCGAGACCCTCGACGCCACGGTCGAGGCGCTCTGCGGCGACCTCGGTCGGATCCGCGCGCCGCGCGGCACCAGGCTGAACGCGCGCTCGTGGTCGACGGAGGCGCCGCTGCGGATGCTCCTCAACAACCTCGACCGGGAGGTCGCCGAGCGACCGGAGGATCTCGTGGTCTACGGCGGCTCCGGGAAGGCCGCCCGGAATCACGAGGCGCTGCGTGCGCTCGTCCGGTGCCTCCTGCAGCTCGGCGAGGACGAGACCCTGCTCGTGCAGAGCGGGAAGCCCGTCGGCGTGTTCCGCACCCACCCCGGTGCCCCACGGGTGCTGATAGCCAACTCGCTGCTCGTTCCCAAGTGGGCGACGTGGGACGAGTTCCGGCGTCTCGACGCCCTCGGACTGACGATGTTCGGCCAGATGACCGCGGGGAGCTGGATCTACATCGGAACCCAGGGGATCCTCCAGGGCACCTACCAGACGTTCGCTGCGGCAGGCGAGAAGCACTTCGGCTCGTCCGACCTGAGTGGACGCACGATCCTCACCGCCGGGCTCGGTGGGATGGGCGGGGCGCAGCCTCTCGCCGGGACGATGACGGGCGCTGTGGTGCTGTGCGTCGAAGTCGATCCCGAGCGCATTCGCCGCCGAATGGAGACGCGGTACCTCGACGAGGCGGCCGACTCTCTCGACGACGCGCTGGCGCGGGTCCGGACTGCGGCCGCGGAGCGGCGTCCGCTTTCCGTGGGCCTGCTCGGAAATGCGGCCGACGCGATTCCGGAGCTGGCTCGCCGCGGCGAGCACTTCGACTTCGTGACGGATCAGACCGCGGCCCACGACCCGTTGACGGGTTACGTCCCTCAGGGCCTGGACATCGCCTCTGCGGCGGAGCTCCGTGCGGCCGATCCCGAGACCTACCTGCGCCGAGCCAGTGACTCGATTGCGACACACCTCCGCGGTCTGCTCGAGTACGTCCGGGCGGGGAGCTACGTTTTCGATTATGGCAACAATCTTCGAGGTGAAGCCTTTGAGGCGGGCGTAGAGGACGCGTTCACATATCCGGGTTTCGTCCCGGCGTATATCCGGCCGCTCTTCTGCCGTGGGATCGGGCCCTTCCGGTGGGCGGCGCTCTCCGGGGAGTCAGGCGACATCGCGGCGATCGACGCGAGGCTGCGAGGTCTCTTCCCGGAGGACGCCCTCCTCCAGCGGTGGCTCGAGCTTGCTCCCGAGCGGGTCCCGGTCCAGGGACTCCCCGCGCGGATCTGCTGGCTCGGGCTCGGCGACCGGGCCAAAGCGGGCCTCGCGATCAACGACCTCGTTCGGGCGGGCGAGGTCGCCGCGCCGGTCGTCATCGGTCGCGACCACCTGGACTCGGGCTCGGTGGCCTCGCCCTACCGGGAGACCGAGGCGATGCTCGACGGTTCCGACGCGATCGCGGACTGGCCGATCCTCAACGCCCTGCTGAACACGGCTGCAGGAGCAACGTGGGTGAGCGTTCACCACGGCGGCGGGGTCGGGATGGGCAACTCGATCCACGCGGGGATGGTCGTCGTCGCCGACGGCACCGACGAGGCCGCCGAACGTCTCGAGCGGGTGCTGACGGCCGACCCGGGAACGGGCGTCCTCCGGCACGCCGATGCGGGGTACGCGGAGGCGCTCGATGCCGCCGAACGGCATGGCCTCGCCGTGCCCGTCCCGCGCTCGCGCTCGCGCTCGAGCGAGTGATGGACACGGAGACGCGCCCGGGTCGGCTGCTGGTTCGCGACCTCGCGCAGCTCGCGACACCCTCGGGGGGCTCCGGCGCTCCGCTCCGAGGCCCGGCTCTCGATGAAGTGGACGTCGTGGAGGACGCCTACCTGCTCGCCGAGGACGGGCTGATCGTGGAAGTCGGGCGGATGGCCGATCTGGGCTCGGTCGACGGCGAGGTCGAGGAGATCGACGGTTACGGGATGTCGGCCATCCCAGGCCTGGTCGACTGCCATACGCACGCCTGTTTTGCGGGCGATCGCGTAGCGGAGTTCGCACTCCGTGCCGGCGGCGCGAGCTACGAAGACCTCCATTCGGCAGGCGGCGGGATCCTCGCCACCGTGGGGGCGACGCGCGCTGCGGGCGAGGCCGGCCTCACAGAGGCGGTACGCCGCCACCGGGGTTGGATGCTCCGCTCCGGAACGACGACCTTCGAGGCCAAGTCCGGCTACGGGCTCGACCGGGAGACCGAGCTCGCGTCGCTGCGGGCAATCGAGCAGGAGGGCGGGATCCCCACGTGGCTCGGTGCGCACGCGGTTCCGCCCGAGTTCGACGATGCGGACGCCTACCTCGACTTCGCGATCGCGGAAGTCCTCCCGGAAGCGGCGCGTCTCGCCGAGGCCGCCGATGTCTTCCTCGAGCGGGGGGCGTTCGACGCCGGGCAGGCCCGCCGGTACCTCGAGGCATGCCGGGATGCTGGACTGAAGCTTCGCCTGCACGGAGACCAGTTCACGGAATCCGGCGCCGTGCCACTTGCGATCGAGATCGGCGCACGGTCGGTCGACCATCTCGAGGCGACCGGCGACGACGGCGTCCGCGCGCTGGCCGCAAGTGACGTCGTCGGCGTCCTGCTGCCCGCGAGCGCGCTCTTCCTCGCCCGTCCGATGCCGCCGGCGCGTGCGCTCGTCGATGCGGGTGCTGCGGTCGCCCTCGCCACCGATTTCAATCCGGGGAGCGCGTTCTGCGAGAGCCTCCCCCTCGTGTGCTCTCTCGCGTGCACACAATTGCGCCTGACGCCGTCCGAAGCCTTGAGCGCCTGCACGATCAACGCCGCGTCGGTCCTCGGTCGAGCGGACCGCAAGGGACGTCTCGCGCCCGGATACGAGGCCGACATCGTCCTCCTCGACGCCTCGGACTGGCGCTACCTCGCCTACCACCTCGGAGGCTCCGCGGTCGCAGCCGTCGTTCAGGGCGGCCGGGTGGCCTGGCGGCGATAGTCTCCTTCCCATGCCGAGCCGGAAGCAGCGCCGCCGCCGCTCGAAGGAGCGCCGGCACGACTGGGAGTACGTCTATGTGGACGACGGTGGGCGAGAGGTGGAGGCGCCCGAGGACGAGCCGGCTGCAAGAGCCAACGGCCAGCGCAAGCGGCAGCAGTCGCGCAGCGCCCCCTCGCAGGCGTCGGGGATGCGCGGCGTGCAGCCGCCTTCATTGAGGCGCGTGGGACGGCGTGCGCTGATCTTCGCGCCGCTGATGTTCCTCACCGTGCATTTCCTGAGCGGCGAGCTGACGATGACGCAGAAGGTCGTCAACACCGTCTTCCTGCTCGCGTTCTTCCTTCCGTTCAGCTACGGCATGGACGCCCTGATGTACCGGATGTCGAAGCGGCGCGCCGGCGCGCGCTAAGCGGCACCCTGGCCGCGGTAATGGCCCGGTCCGGGCCACGGCGCCAGCAAGAGAAGGATGCGTGCGCCGTTCACGCTGGAGACCCGGTGGCGCTCGTCCGGCTCGAAACGGAAGAGGGTTCCGGTCCCCGCCGACATCGTCTCGTCGCCCGACTCGACCTCGACCTGCCCGCCGACGACGACGAGATAGGCATTCTCCTTGACCTGGTGGTCGCCTAGCTCCTGGCCCGGCTCGAGACCGATCAGGACCGAGCGGGCATCGGGGCTCGAGTGGAGGACGATCGGGCTTCGGCTGCCTTCGGACATCTCGAGTTCCCGTAGGTTCCAGCTCTGCACGGCGGCGATCCTACCCGCCTCGGAGACCGGGAAACGCCGCGGTTAGACTCGCTGCGGATGGCACCTGTCGTCGACGCCTACTCCCTCGGTCCGACCCAGACGAACTGCTACGTCGTCCGTGCGGAGCGCGGCGCCACCGAAGCCGTCGTCGTCGACCCGGGCTTCGAAGACGCGCAGCTGCGCCTCGAGCTCGCACGGATGGGCGCCCACTGCTCCGCGATCCTCGTGACGCACTGCCACTGGGATCACATCGGAGGCATCGCGAGCCTCGCTGAGGCGAGCGAGGCACCGGTCTACATGGCAGCGACCGAAGCCCTCGTTCTCGAGAGCCCGGCTGACTGGTTTCCGGACATCCCGCTCAGGCCCTACAGGCCCGACGTGCTCCTCGAGGGTGGCGAGACGATCGAGGTCGCCGGTCTCGCCTTCGACGTCGTTCCAGTACCGGGGCACTCGATCGCCCATCTGGCCTACTACTGCGACGGCGCGCTCCTGTCCGGCGACGTCCTGTTCGCCGGCGGAGTGGGGCGCACGGACATTCCCTACGCCGACTGGGACACGCTCGTCGAGTCGATCCGGACGCTCGTCGATCGCTTTCCGCCGGAGACGGCTGTCTACCCGGGGCACGGCCCACCGACCTCGCTGGGCGCGGAGATGGCCGATAACCCGTTCCTCGCGGAGCTTCGCGCCGCCCGGTGAGCTTCGAAGCACCACGGGGGACACACGACATCCTCCCGTCCGAGCAGCCGCTGTGGGAGCGGGTGATCGGGGAGGCGGAGCGACTCTGCGCGCTCTACGGCTACCGGAAGATCCAGACTCCGGGCATCGAGGACACCGAGCTCATCGCCCGCACCTCCGGCGCTGCTCCGACGTCGTCCAGAAGGAGACGTACACGTTCGAGGATCGCGGCGGGCGCTCGCTCACGCTACGGCCGGAAGCGACGGCGCCGATCTGCCGCGCCTACCTCGAGCATGGACTCCACCGCGAGCCGCAGCCGGTCAAGCTCTACACGATCGGCCCGATGTGGCGATACGACCGGCCGCAGAAGGGGCGCTACAGAGAGCACTGGCAGCTCTCGGTCGAGGCGATCGGATCGCCCGATCCTGCCGTGGACGCCGAGCTGATCCAGCTCTACGCCGAACTGCTCGACCGTCTCGGCGTCACCGGCTCCGCTCTCCACCTCAACTCGATCGGCGATCAGCACTGCCGACCCGCATACCTCGCGAAGCTCGAGGCGTGGCTCGACGAGCACGAGGGGGAACTCGACGACGAGGCGCGCGCAAAGCGCACGACGAACCCGTTGCGCGTGTTCGACGTGAAGAGCGAGCGCGCGCAGCAGGTTCTCGCCGAGGCACCCACGATCGGTGAGGCGCTCTGCGACGAGTGCCGCGAGCACTTCGAGCAGGTCTGCGGCTTCCTGGAGCAGGTCGGCGTCCGTTACGAGCCTGCTCCGACCCTCGTGCGGGGCCTCGACTACTACACCCGAACGACCTTCGAGTTCAGAGATGACGCGATCGGTGCCCAGGACACCATCTGCGGCGGGGGCCGCTACGACGGCCTGATCGAGGCGATCGGAGGCCCGGCGACCCCGGGGATCGGCTTCGGGGCGGGGATTGAGCGCCTCCTGCTCTCGCTGGGAGACCGGGAAGAGACTCCTGCGGCGATCGACGTGTTCTTCGTCGCCGAGGAGGGCGCAGACCGGCAGGCGATCGCCAGGGCGCTCGCAGAGCTCCGCCACCGCGGCATCAGCGCCGACATGGATTACGCCGGCCGCTCCGTCAAGGGGCAAAAGACGCAGGCCGGCCGTCTCGGAGCGCAGAAGACGGAGGTCATTGCAGCCGGTGAGGCTCCCGACGTCGAGGCGATCGCAAGGGAGCTTGCGCCGTGAGCTGGCGCGACATGCGAAGCGGAGAGCTCCGAATCGAGGACGTCGGTCGCACGATCACACTCGCCGGCTGGGCGGCCAGACGGCGCGATCACGGCGGCTTGATCTTCGTTGACCTCCGAGACCACACGGGGATCGGCCAGCTCGTGGTCAACCCCGAGCGCAGCCCGGACGCCGCGAAGGTCGCCCACGAGATCCGCAACGAATTCGTCCTCCGAGCCACCGGCGAGGTCGTCGCCCGCGCGCCTGACGCGGTCAACCTGAACCTGCCCACCGGTGAGGTCGAGGTTCAGGTCGACGAGCTCGAAATCATCTCGCGCTCGACACCGCTTCCCTTTCAGCTCGACGAGGAGAACGTCGACGAGACGCTCCGCTACCGCTACCGCTGGCTGGATCTCCGCCGCGGCAAGCTCCAGCGCAACATCCGGATCCGGGCGCAGCTCGTCTCGATCATCCGGCAAGAGATGGAGAGTGAAAACTTCGTCGACATCGAGACGCCGATCATGGCGAAGCCGACGCCCGAGGGCGCCCGCGACTTCCTTGTCCCGACGCGCCTGCAGAAAGGCCGATTCTTCGCGCTGCCGCAGTCCCCGCAGATCTACAAGCAGCTCCTCGTCATCTCGGGCTTCGAGCGCTACTACCAGATCGCCCGCTGCTTCCGAGACGAGGATCTTCGCGCCGACCGGCTTCAGGAGCTGACACAGCTCGACGTCGAGCTGGCATTCCCGGATGCCGAGTTCATCTTCGCGCTGATGGAGCGGATCGTCCCCCGGATCTGGCGCGAGTGCATCGGCGTGGAGCTCGAGACGCCTTTCCGTCGCATGTCCTGGCAAGAGGCGGAGCTCCGCTTCGGCTCGGACAAGCCGGATCTCCGGTTCGACCTCGAGATCCAGGAGGCGACCGAGCTCACGCGCGGTTCCGAGTTCGGCGTCTTCGCGAATGCCGAAGCCGTTCGGTACCTCAGCGTGCCCAAGGAGCTCTCGCGAGCCGAGATCCAGAAGCTCGAGGACATGGCGAAGCCCTGGGGCGCCAAGGGTCTTGCGTACATCGTCTTCCGGGCAGACGGCGAGGTTGCTTCCCCGATCGCGAAGTTCCTCTCAGAACGGGAGCTCTCGGCGCTCCGTGAGGCGGGCACGACCGCGCTGTTCGTCGCCGACACCCCGAAGATGGCGAGCAAGGTCCTCGGACTGCTTCGGCTCCACCTCGGACGGGAGCTCGACCTGATCGACCGCGACGCTTGGGAGTTCCTCTGGGTTACGCCCATGCCGCTACTCGAGTGGAACGAGGACGAGGGGCGCTGGACGGCACAGCACCATCCGTTCACCCGGCCTGCGGACGAGAGCCTCCCCCTCCTCGACAGCGACCCCGGCGCAGCAAGCGCCGTCGCCTACGACCTCGTCGGCAACGGGATCGAGCTTGCCGGCGGTTCGATCCGGATCCACGAGCCAGAGCTTCAGTCCCGAATGTTCGACTTCCTCGGGATCTCGTCCGACGAGCAGCAAGCGAAGTTCGGGTTCCTCCTCGATGCGCTCGCGATGGGGGCACCGCCGCACGGCGGGATCGCATCGGGAATCGACCGGCTGACGATGGCCCTGCTCGACGAGCCCGTCATCCGGGACACGCTCGCTTTCCCGAAGAACCAGGCCGGAGTCGACCCGATGAGCGGCGCACCCACCGCAGTACCCGACGAGCAATTGGAGGAATCCGGGCTCCAATTAAGGCCCGGGCTGGAAAACGCCGATTGAGTCGGCATACTGGAGGCAACTCCGGCCGTTTCCCGAAAGGACCCACGTGGCCTCAACGCCTTGCACCTGATCCGCGAGGCGGCCGAGTTCGCCGATGTCCTCGAGCGGGACGCCCAGCGCGCGTCGGCGACCCAACTCGGCAAGACCGAGCAGGAGGTTCGGCGGCGGCAGTCCGAGCTCGGGCGGCGCGAGACGGAGATCGAACGGTTCCGCCAGGAGAGCGAGCGCCAGCGCGCCGAGGTCGTGAACGCCGCGCGCAACGAGGCGCGTCAGCTTCTCGCCGACACCAACCGGCAGGCGACCCAGGAGCTCCGTGAGGCCGAGGCCCGCGGCGCCCGTCTCCTCGAGCAGTCGCGCCATCAGGCCACCGAACTGACGAACTCTGCGCGAGCCGAGGTGGAGCAGACGCTCGAATGGGCCCGCGCGCAGGCGAACGCGATCATGGCCCGCGCCCAGCAGGGCGCCGAGCAGTTCCTCTCCGCTGCGGGGCTCGGCGACGACGCCCCCTCAGACCGCACCCGAGCCCGCTCAGCCCAAGCCGAAGACGCAGCCCGCTCAGCCGGCGGCGAAGGGCCCTGCGGAAGACGACTCGCCCGACAGTTAGCCTTCCCGCACCTTGCAGGGAGGACTAGGGTCGCGGTTCGCGCTCGAGGCCGTTTTTCTGATCGCTCTTGCGATCGGGACCGGTGTCGCGCAACTCAGCGCCACTGCGATCGTCGTCGTGATGGCGGTCGCCTGGCTCCTCGTCTGCCTGTTCGAGCTCGCCGTCTGGGCCGAGGGTCCGCGGTTCCCGACCTTCCGCCGCGAGCGCGTCATGATCGAAGAGCCCGCCGTGGCGACCGAGCCGGCGGTCGATGAGCCGGGGCCGGAGTCGGAGTCGGAGTC
>Ga0136620_10000141_pt1 | contig 30862 bp, 32 predicted proteins | sample AntDrymUQ4162106_2_FD_104806 | JGI IMG/M metagenome (GOLD analysis project Ga0136620, IMG submission 104806) | Polar desert sand microbial communities from Dry Valleys, Antarctica - metaG UQ416 (21.06) | ecosystem: Environmental > Terrestrial > Soil > Desert | place: Antarctica: Dry Valley... | reverse complement strand
GGGAGGTAGCCGGCGAGCCAGAGGAGCTTGAGCTGGAACGACAGGACGAGAGGGTCGACGCCTGCGCGCGAGTCCGGTCTCCGCTCGATCTCGTCGAGGAGGTCGAGGAATCGTGTCAGCGCCTCGAAGGCCCGCGGGTTCGCCTCCTGCTCGGGAAACAAGCGCAGCATCGCTTCGAGGGCGACGAAGCCGACGCCGAGGCGATAGTTGTCCTCGCGGGCAGAGCGGTGCGGGTGGATGAGCTCCACACCCGTGATCGTCTGGAGCTCGCCGCCGCCCTGATGGAGGACGAGCTCGACATGACTCAGCGGCTCGAGCCTCCCGCCGAACCGAGACTTCGTTCGGCGGATCCCCTTCGCGACCGCACCGATCCGCCCTCGCTCGAGCGTGTAGAGATGGAGGACCCGGTCGGCCTCCCCGAAGCGGAGCGACCGAAGCACGACCGCTTCCGACTTGTAGGTCCGCCCGGCCACGTCTCAAGTGTAGAAGCGGCCTCAGTCGGGGAGACCCGGAGGGCATGGCCAGGATCCAGATGTACTCGACGCGCTGGTGCGGCTACTGCGTCCGCGCGAAGGCTCTGCTGGAGCAACGGGGGATCACCTACGAGGAGATCCTTCTCGACGACGACCCGGCATTCCGCCAGACCGTCTTCGACCGAACCGGTGGCTGGACGGTGCCGCAGATCATCGTCGACGGCGAGCCGATCGGCGGCTACGTCGAGCTGTGGCGACTCGATCAGGCCGGCGGCCTCGACGATCTCTCCGACGCGGCTTAGCGCTACTGGATCGTCAGGGGCGTCCCGACCGGCATCAGCCGGGCGAGACGGAGGATGTCGCCGTTGCGCAACCGGATGCAGCCGTGCGAGACGCGGCCCGGGAGGATCCCCGGCTGATTCGTCCCGTGGATCCCGATGAACCCGCCGCCGGGCCAGTCCGTCAGGACGGCAGAGCGTGCGCTGGTTCCGAAGGCGATCGGACCGTAGACCGGGTTTCCGAACCCGTAGAGCTGGTTCCGAATGTAGAACTCGCCCCGCGGTGTGGGCCACCGGCTCGCCCCGATCCCGATCGGAGCGCGGAAGACGACCTTGCCGCGCCGGTAGAGCGTCGCGGACAGGCTCCGCCGGTCGACGACGAGGCGAGTTCGCACTTCCTTCCAGTCGCTCAACACCTTCCGCTTCACCCAGCCCGCGCGCCCGTTCGGCAGCGTCGCGAGGCGGACTCGGATCCAGACCCCGCGCCTGGTACGCCGGCCTTCGAGTGCAAGCACGAGATTCGTCGTCCCCTCGGGGGTGAAGCGGTCGAGCCGGCCGACCGGGCGTGCGCCGAGACGCGGAGCGCTGCGAGCGACGCCCCGCCGAAGGACGAACGCATAGCGGTAGAGATTGTCCGGCCCGCTGAGGACGAAGCGGTCCTTCTTCGGCTTCGGCTTAGGTGGGGGCGACGGCCGGGGCGGGGGCGGAGAGCCACCGGCGCTGGCTACGGAGATCGTGATGTGGCGGGTGGCTGCAGCGGTTCCAGGGATGCTCGGCTGGGCGGTGAAGATCATTGAGTAGCTGCGCCCCGCGTCCGAAGCACCGGGCATCCAGTTGAAGCTTGCGGAAGCCGGGTTTCCGTCCTGCGGCGCAAAGGTGGCACCCGGCGGAAGGCCGGCGCCGCTGATCCTGACGGAGACGACCGGGGCTCCCGGCGCCGTCGCAGCAAGGGTAAAACTGACCTGTGCGCCGACTGTCGCCTGGATTCGCGCGCCTTCGGCAGGGGTCGGAGGTGCCCAGCTCGCTCCGGGCACGGCGGTGGGCCGCGCGGCCGTCGAGACGGCCGCATAGGCGAGCGCGGGCAGCGTAAGACAGCACGCTGCCGCGACGAGTACGACGCGGAAACCTGACCCCATGGACGCGGAACTCTAGACGGCACGTTGCGCCATTTCTAGTGGGGGAAGCATCTCAGGTCAGGCTCACCGGATCGTGACCGGGGTACCGATTGGCATCAGCCGGTCGAGTCGCCGGATGTCGGCGTTCCGCATCCTGACGCAGCCGTGCGAGACCCGGCCGGGCAAGATCTGCGGCTGGTTCGTCCCGTGGATCCCGATGAACCCACCGCCGGGCCAGTCGGTCAGCACGGGCGACCGCCCGTTCGTCCCGAACGCGAGTCTGCCGTAGATCGGGTCGGTGAAGCCCGTGAGGCGCTCGCGAATGTAGAAGATGCCCGCGGGAGTCGGCCAGCGCGACATGCCGACGCCGACGATCGAGCTGAAGATCGGGCGCCCTCGCTTGAGGAGCGAGATCCGGAAACGGGCTCTGTTGATGACGACGTGGGTGTCCACGGAGCGAAACTCCTCCACTGCCTCACGCGGGATCCAGCCTGTCGAGCCGTTGGGCAGGATCGGCAGTCGAATACGGATCCAGTACCGCTTCGACTCCGGGTCGATCCGCCCCTCCACCAGGTAGACGACGTGAGGCACTTGCTCCGGCGTGACGGCGCGGAGCCGGGTGACGACCCGCGCCGATCGGCGAGGTGAGGCGTAGGCGGCGACCGATCGCACGAGCGTGGCGTTCCTCGAGCGGCCGGTGAGGCTCGAGAGACCGAACCGCGGCCCTCCGGGTTCCCGGCTGACGTGGACATACACGGTGAGCTCGGGCGCCGAGGCTCTGCCGGCGTAGGCGCTCACGTACAGGATGTAGTCGCCGGCCTGTGCGACCGTAGGCGTCCATCTGAGAACGGCGCGCGCCGGCGCCGTCGAGGTCTGGTCGAGCACTGCGCCGCGGGGTCGAGGGGTGACGTCGATCGTCACGTTGCTCCCACTGGGGCCGACCGCGTCGAGAGGGATCTCCAGCGTTTGCCCGACCGCCACGGCGAATCCGGCGTAGTCGGGCGGTGTCTGCCCCTGCCAGAAGATCACGCTGCCTTGCCCGCCGGCGGCGGGAACCACGGCGAGCGCAAGCAGGACAAGGAGCGCGGACCCGCCCGCCGCCATGTCTCGACGTCTCCACATCTTCAACTTCATCGACCCCTACCTCTTGTAGCAAGAGGGGCGGCCTTTCGGCCGCCCCTCGCATTCCGTTTAGGCTGGTGGTTCTAGCCGGTGAAGGGCGGCCGCTTCCGTGCCTTGGTGACGCCCTTCTTGCCCTTGCCCTTCTTGGCCTTCTTGACCTTCTTCGCCTTCGGCTTGCCGTACTGATCCAGGGCCGAGCCCCGCTTCAGCACCGTGATGACGTCCTTCGGCGCAACGACGCGCTTGACGCTGACCGCCGCATCACGCGCTGCCGAGGACGCATAGCCGACGCCGCCGACAGAGGCGAGCGCGATGAGCATGACGGCCGTCAGCGCACCGACGAAGGCAACGCGGAGCGAGCCTGCGCGGGAACGACCGTTGTGCCTAACACGCGCCTCGAGGCGGTTGATGAACTCGGGCGCGGGCTCGGATCGGCCGGCCCGCAGCTCGGCTTCGAGGTCAAGTCCCTCGTGCCGCTTTCGCCAGCAACGCATTCAGTAAACCCCCTGCATCGATTTCTTTTGCTTACACCCCTACTACCGGGAGGCTCCACGTTTCCTTACAGGCTCCACGTCCTCCTCTTCGCCGAGAACGTCGCGTAGCCGGCCGAGCGCGCGGTGGAGGGCCACCTCGATCGCATTCGTGCGTGCTCCGAGCACCTCCGCGATCTGCCGGGCTGTGAGGTCGGAGCCGTAGCGAAGGGCGATGAGCTCGCGATCCCGCGCATCGAGCGTCGCAACGGCCCGTGCGACGGTGAGCTTGCGGACCGTCTCGTCCTCGAGGTCGGTCGAGTCGGCGGAATCTGCGACTTCGGCCGCGAGATCCCTGTCGGGCCAGCCGCCGTCGATGCACCTCTTCGCGATCCCCAGGAGCCACGCCACCGGCTCGCCCTTCCGGGGGTCGTAGCTCTTGCGGTAGCGCAGCGCGCGCTCGAAGGTCTCGCTCGTCACGTCCTCTGCATCCGGGCCGTCGCCCATCCGGTAGGCGACGTACGCGTAGACACGGCGGATCAGCGGCTCCAGGTCTGCGAGAGGGTCACGCCGGAGCATCAGCCGCCTGCCTGTGGGAAGGCTGCGATCTCGGGGCTGAGCGGGTTCAGGCGTCTCGCTTCCGCGAGCGCTTCGCGCCGGTCGGCGCCGCTGGATGCTTCCGCGAGCCGGAACCAGAGCAGCCAGTCGTCCGGCTCCTTCTCGATCGCCTTGCGGAAGCTCCTCCTCGCCTCCGGGAGCCGCTCCTGTTCGATCTGCGCCTCGCCCAGCCGCTGCCAGGGCTCGGAGGACCACGGCATCCACCGGCGGGCCTTTTGCGCGTCGTCCTCGACCTTCTCCCAGTCCGGCGTGCGGGCCGCGGCCCCCTCCTCGCTCGCCGAGAGCGCGCTCGACCCGACGAGACCGACGAACGCGACGGCGGAGAGGACGAGCGCTGCTACGGCTCCTGCAATCCGCTGACGGGATCCCGCTGCGACCGGCAGGTCGTTTCGCGGGCGGAGGACGAGCAGCGCCGCGCCGCAGGCGAGCGCCACCACAGTCACAGCCGGGAGCTCCCAATCCCAGTCGATCCCGGCATGAACCAGATAGGCGACGTACGCGCCGAAGGCTCCTGCGGCGAGGGGGTGCACACGGCTGCGGGCGGCTGCCACGAGCGGCATGACCAGGGCGAAGGCGAGGAGCGCGAGCCCGAGCGGCCCCAGCTCGCCCAGCGTCTCGCCGTAGAGCGTGTGGGCGTCGCGAACCTTGTGCTCGATCGGCCTGCTGGCGTTCCAGTACTGCTCGTAGGTCCCGGCTCCGCCCCCGAGGATCGGGTTGTCGGAGAACTGATCCACGGCCTCTCCCCAGGTCTCGAGCCGGTAACTGCCGCTGAACGTGAACAGGCGCTCGCCGAGATCGGCTCCCTGGGGCGGCGGCGTATCGAACGCGTCGTAGGCGTTCTCGACGAGATTCACGGGCCCGCCGGCCCGGACGAAAGCGCCCAGGACAACCGCGGCCGCCAGGAGCACGATGACGGCCGCGAACGCCAGGCGCACTTGCCGTCCAGGCTCTACGCGCCGCTCCGCGAGCCCGAGCGCGACATTGGCGCCCGCCGCGAGGAGCGCGAGCAGCGCGAGGATGATGGCGACCTCCGCGCCCTGGTCGACAGCCGAGCTGAGCGGCGCGTCCTGCCGGGTCAGCGCTTCCGACTGCGAGCCGACCCAGACCCCGGCGAGGCCGGGAATGCCCGCGACCACCAGGGCGAGGATCAGCTGAAGGCGCCGCGTATCGAGGGCGATCGCCGCCAGAATCCCGATGACCAGTGCGATGAGGGCGCCGCGGCTGAACGTGAAGTAGATCGCCGGAAGCAGCGGCGCGAACGCTCCAGCGGCCAGCGCCCGAACGACGGTGCTGCGGTCTCGCGCAAGAAAGGCGAGCAGGAGGATCGCCCCCATCGCGGCGAAGATCCCGAACCCGTTCCAGTACCCGAGAGGCTCCGAGAGCCGGTAGCCGGAAATGGGGTCGTAGGCGCCCAGGCGGTCCGGGAACAGGCGCGTGCCGAGGCCGTAGAGCGAGACGACGGCGATCGCAGCCGCGACACCCCGGAGCAGAGCCGGGGCCGCATGGCTCCGGACGACGAGCACGAGCGCCGCCGCCACGCCGGCGTATGCGAGCGTCCGGAACCCTTCGAGGACGGTCTGCACCGTGTTGTCGGTCCAGGCCAGCGAGAGCCACGTCCAGCCGGCGAGGGCGGCGAAGCCTCCGGCATAGAGCGCGGAGAGGCGCCCACCGTTGAGCGCGGCGCGGCCGAGCAGCAACCAGGCCCCCACGAGCCACAGCGAAACGAGCGCCGTCCAGCCCCACGACGGCGGGAAGTAGCCGCCGTCAGCGGCGCCGAGCGCGCCCACTCCGAGGGCGATCGCGACACCGATGCCGACATGCCCGAGAAAGGGGGCGAGCGCACGCGGGCGAGCCACGGTCGCAGCTTCGTCAGCCATGGGGGCTCCGGGACCGGCTCCGCGCACCTCCGTGAGGGTACTCGCGCGTTCGGCGGCTAGTCAGCCGTTTTCGACGCGTACCACCGAAAAGTCTCCGCGAGGCCGGCTTCGAGCTCGATCCCGGGACACCAGCCGAACGTGTCGGCAGCCGCCGCCGAATCGATCGCGCTGCGAGTCAGCTCTCCCGGGCGGAGAGGTTTCAGTTGCGGTTCCGTCTGCTTGCCGGCGGCCCGCTGGAGCAGCTCGAGCAGCTCGAGCACCGACACCTCCCTTCCCCAGCCGAGATTGAAGGTGCCCGCGGTCTCCGTGTCGGCAACCTGGACGAAGGCGCGGGCGATGTCGCGGACGTGAACGTAGTCGCGGGTCGGCTTGCCATGGCCGTAGAGGACGAGCGGCTGGTCTCGGATCAGGCGCTCGCTGAAGATCGCGACGACGCCGGCCTCCCCGTGCGGATTCTGGCGGGGGCCATAGACGTTTCCGAGGCGGAGGACGGTGTGCGCGATGCCGTGGAAGCGCTCCCAGGTGGAGATGAAGGCCTCTCCGGCGAGCTTCGAGGCTCCGTAGGGGGCCAGCGGCTTCGCGACGTAGGTTTCCGGCGTCGGCATCGGAACGTCTTCGCCGTAGAGGGCTCCGCCGGTGGAGGCGAACGCGACTCGGGCGCCGCTCTCGGTGGCGGCGCGAACGACGTTGAACGTCCCCCGCACGTTGGAGGCGAAATCGCGCTCCGGGTCGGTGACCGAGACGGTGACGCTCGACTGGGCTGCGAGGTGGCAGACGAAATCGGGACCGAAGCCGGCGAGAGCGCCGTTGAGTTCGTCGCCGTTCGCGATGTCCAACTGGGCGAGATCGGCTCCGTCCGGAATCTGATCCCGGCTGCCCGAGGAGAGGTCGTCCACGACGAGGACCTCGTCGCCCCGCTCGAGGAAGGCGTCGGAGACGTGCGAGCCGATGAAGCCCGCGCCGCCGGTCACGACGACCTTCAAGGTCCGGCTTCCGCTCCGTTCGAGCCGACCGGCTGGCAGGTCGGGCAGTACCACGTGCCGCGGCCGGCGGCCCGCGTCTTTGCGATCGTGCTTCCGCAGCGCCGGCAGGGCTCGTCCTCTCGCCCATACACGCGCAGCTCGGTCTGCATTCGGCCCGGAGCGCCGTCGGGCGTGCGGTAGTCGCGAAGTGTCGTGCCCTGGCGGGCGATCCCAGCTTTGAGAGCTTCCCTGACCGCTTTGTGCAGGCGCTTGACCTCGGTCTCGTCGAGATCCCCGGCGGGCCGAAGCGGATGGATGCGCGCCCGCCACAGCGATTCGTCGGCGTAGATGTTCCCCATCCCGGCAGCGGCACGCTGGTCGAGGAGTGCTGCCTTGACCGGCGCACGCCGTCCCTGAAACCTCGCCGCGAGGGCGGCGGGGGTGAAGGATCGGGTGAGCGGCTCCTCGCCGAGCCGAGCGGCCAGATAGGCGGTGTCGTCTCCCGGCTCGAGCAGGAGCCAGGTTCCGAAACGCCGGACATCCCGGTACATCACGTCCGATCCGTCGTCTAGGTTGACAACGACTCGCAGATGTGGGTCGTGCTCGGGCACTCCGTCTCTCGCGTGTCGCAATGTCCCCGTCATCCGGAGGTGGATCAGGAGCACCCGACCCGTTTCGAACCGAACAATCAGATACTTGCCGCGTCGTTCGATGGCCTCGACGACCTCGCCTTCGAGCTCGGCAGCGACCTCCATCGGCTCGACGGGCCGCGTCACCCTCGAGTCGCGGATGTCGACTCTGTCGAACCGGCGGCCCACGAGCGCAGGCTCCAGACGTGCTCGGACGGTCTCGACTTCGGGAAGCTCCGGCACCGGCCTAGCCTACCCGCGGCCAGGCGGGGCTAGGTGAGCGTCTCGAGGATGATGCCGCCCGGATCCGTTGGCTCGTCGCCGAGCTCGTACGCCGCTTCGATCTCGGCTGCGGCCGCCGCTGCGGAGGCGTCGTCGCGGGCATGGATCTCGGCGAGAACGTCGCCCCGATCCACGGTGTCTCCGCGCTTCGCGAGGCAGAGGACGCCCACGGAGTGGTCGATGGTGTCGTCCTTGACGATCCTGCCGGCGCCGAGCCGCGCGGCGGCGACGCCGACCGCGAGCGCGCCGAGCCTCGCGACGGCACCGGCCTCCCGGGCGGTGACCTCGCGCACGACCGGCGCCGCCTGAAGCGCGTCCTCTGACGGGTCGCCGCCCTGCGCGCGGATCCAGCGCCCGTAGGCATCCATGCCCGAGCCGTCGCGCAGCGCTTCATCGACCTGCGCGCGGGCGTCCTCAACGCTCGCCTCGGTGCAGAGGGTCACGAGGTGCGCGGCCGAGACGACGGCGAGCTCCGTCAGGTCGGCGGGCCCCTCGCCGCGGAGCGTCGCGACGGACTCGCGAATCTCGAGCGCATTCCCTACAGCGTGCCCGAGCGGCTGCTCCATGTCCGTGAGCTCGCAGACGACCCTGCGGCCGGCACGGCGCCCGAGCTCGAGCATGGCCTCGGCGAGCTCGCGCGCGGCCTCACGGGACTTCATGAACGCGCCGTCACCGACCTTCACGTCGAGGACGATCGCGTCGGCCCCTGCCGCGATCTTCTTGGACATGATGCTCGCGGCGATCAGCGAGACGTTCTCGACCGTCGCGGTGACGTCGCGGAGGGCGTACAGGTGCTTGTCGGCAGGAACAAGGTCCCCGGTCTGGCCGATCACCGCGATTCCCACCTCTCGGACCTGATCCACGAAGTCGTCGCGGGAGAGCTCGACGCGGAATCCGGGAATGGATTCGAGCTTGTCGAGCGTTCCGCCGGTGTGACCGAGCCCGCGACCGCTCATCTTCCCGAACGGAATGCCGCACGCCGCCACTAGAGGGCCGACGACGAGCGACGCCTTGTCCCCCACGCCGCCGGTCGAATGCTTGTCGGCCACGAGCCGCCCGATCTCGGCCTGGAGATCGATGGTCTCGCCGCTCCGAACCATCGCATCTGTCAAGGCGAAGGTCTCCCGGGCGGAGAGGCCCTGGAAGTAGACGGCCATACAGAACGCTGCGAGTTGGTAGTCGGGAATCTCGCCTCGGCTGTAACCGAGCACGAGATCAGCTATCTCAGCGTCGTCGAGCTCGCCGCCGTCGCGCTTGCGCTCGATCAGCTCGGCCGGGCGAATCACGGCCGGGCGCGGCCGCTCCAGGGCTCGGCGATCTGCGCACCCGGCAGCCCACGAACACCGGACTTCCCGCCGAGCCACGCGTTCACGGTCGCTCCGACGTCTGCGAACTCGCCGGCGTGAATCGCGCCGCGCGCGTTCCGCCCCTGGACGTATGCGAGCAGCAGCGCGTGCTCGCGGGAATGGTCGGTCGAGGGCGTCGTCGGGTCGCAGCCGTGATCCGAGGTCAAGATCAGCAGATCACCCTCCCGCAAGGCCGCCAGGAGATCGGGCAGGCGCCGGTCGAAGTCCTGGAGGCACCGGTGGAAGTTGACCGGGTCGTTGCGATGCCCCCAGAGCATGTCGGTCTCGACGAGGTTGACGAACACGAGGCCGTGGTCGAGTTCCCGCAGCAACCGCTCCGTCTCGGTTATCCCTTCGACGTTCGACCGAGTCGGATGCGACTCGTCGATGTCGTGGCCGGCGAAGATGTCGTGGATCTTCCCGACACCGTGGACGGCATGGCCGGCGTCCCGGACGAGGCTGAGGTAGTTCGGCTGTCGGGGCTTCAACGACCAGTCGTGCCGATCCGGCGTCCGGGTGTAGTTCCCGGGCTCCCCCTCGAACGGCCTCGCGATCACGCGGCCCACGGCGTGCTTGCCCGTAAGGATCTCGCGGGCCACCTCGCACCCCTGGTACAGCTCCTCGAGCGGGATCGTGTCGACATGGGCCGCGATCTGGAAGACCGAGTCGGCCGAGGTGTAGACGATCCACTTGCCCGTTCGTTGATGCTCCTCGCCCAGCTCCTCGATGATCTCGGTTCCGGACGCCGCCTTGTTTCCGAGGACGCCGCGCGCCGTTCGATGCGCAAACGAGTCCAGGATCTCGAAGGGGAAGCCGTGCGGATACGTCGGAAACGGCTGGGCCGTCACGACGCCCATCAGCTCCCAGTGGCCTGTCGTCGTGTCCTTCCCCTTCGACCGCTCCACGAGGCGGCCTGCGATCGCCGGGGCTCCAGGCTGTTCCCGGCAGCCTTCGAGCGGCGCGACGTTTCCGAGCCCGAGCGCCTCCAGCGTGGGAAGGTCGAGGCCGCCCACGGCCCTGGCGATGTTTCCGAGCGTGTCCGAGCCCTCGTCGCCGTACTCGGCCGCATCCGGCAGCTCTCCCGCCCCCACGGCGTCGAGCACGATGACGCACGCGCGCGGCATGGGGCTATTCTAGATCGGCCTTGGAGAACGTCCTCGGACTCATCGGCATGGTCATCTTCATCGTTGCGACGATCGGGCTCGCTGCGGCCGTGACCTACCTGATTGTCAAGATCTCGCCGTCGAGCCGCCGCAAGGACAAAGCTCCGACCCCCCAGTCGAGCTAGCCAGCTCGCTGTTAGACGGGCGAGAGCGGCAGGACGTCCTCGAGGGGTGAGTAGTCGAGGCCGTGCGCTTCGGCGACCGCCTCGTAGGTGAGGCGGCCCTCGAGCACGTTCACGCCACGGGCAAGCTCCGGGTCGCGGGCGATCGCCTCGCCCAACCCGTGGTTCGCGATCGCCTCGACGTAGGGAGTCGTTGCGTTCGTGAGCGCCTTCGTCGAGGTGATCGGAACGGCGCCGGGCATGTTCGCGACGCAGTAGTGGATGACCCCATCGACGACGAAGACGGGCTCGGAGTGCGTCGTCGGATGGGAAGTCTCCACGCATCCACCCTGGTCGATCGCCACGTCACAGACGACCGAGCCGGCCTTCATCCCGGCGACCATCTCGCGGCTGATCAGCTTCGGCGCCAGCGCGCCGGGGATCAGCACGGCGCCGACGACGAGGTCGGCCTCGGCCACCGACTCCTCGATCTGGAGGCTCGAGGACATGAGGAGGGTGACGCGCGCGCCGAGCACTTCTTCCAGGTGCCGCATCCGGTCGATCGATCGCTCGAGGATCGTGACCTCGGCGCCGAGGCCGAGCGCGATCACGGCGGCGTTGTAGCCCACCATGCCGCCGCCGATGACCACGGCCTTTCCGGGCGCGACTCCGGGCACGCCGCCGAGCAGCAGCCCGCGGCCGCCCAGAGGCTTCTCGAGGAAGTTCGCCCCGGCCTGGGCGGCCAGCCTTCCCGCGATCTCGCTCATGGGCGCAAGGAGCGGAAGACCGCGCTCGTCGGTCTCCACGGTCTCGTAGGCGACACACGCCGCGCCGCTTTCCATCAGCGCCCGGGTGAGCTCTTCGCTCGCCGCGAGGTGAAGGTAGGTGAAGAGGATCTGGCCTTCGCGGAGCCGGTCGTACTCCTCGGGCAAGGGCTCCTTGACCTTGAGGACGAGATCGGAGTCCGCCCAGACCTCCTCGACTGCAGCCATCCGCGCTCCGACAGCGGTGTAGGCCGAATCCGGAAAGGCACTGCCCTCGCCGGCGCCGTGCTCGACGATGACGTTGTGCCCCTGGCGGGTCAGCTCGAGCGCACCGGCCGGCGTCAGGGCGACGCGGTACTCGTCTTTCTTGATCTCCTTCGCGACGCCGACGTTCATCGGCCGAGATTATGCGTTCGCGAGCCGCTCGACGAGCGCCCGCTCCTTCGGCCCGAACCAGGGCGGATCGCCGGCCAGCGCGTTCTGGGCGGCATGCAAAGGGTTGCGTGTGGCCGGGATGACCATGTCCACCCGATCGTCGGAGAGTGCCCACTTCAGGAGCGCCTGCGGCCAGGTCTCGACCCCGAACTCCCGCAGAGGATGGAGCTCCTCATCGGCCGGTGGCCGCTCGAGCAGCTCTCCCTCACCCAGCGGACGCATCACGATGACGGCGATCCCGAGCTCGGCGGCGAGCGGCAGGAGCGCGTGCCCGCACTCCCGCTCGAGAGGGTTGTACGGAACCTGCACCGTCTGAAAGAGGCCGGTCCGCAGGGCCTCCGCCAGCTCCTGGAACGCCGACGGCGCGTAGTGCGTGACGCCTAGCCGCCCGATCCCGCCTGCCTCCCGCTCCTCCCCGAGCCACCCGACGTGGTCGCGCCAGGAAACGAGGTTGTGCACCTGCTCGACCTCGACCCGGCCGTACCAGCCGAGCTGTGCGTCGTACTGGGCCCGGCCCTGCTCCGTGGTCGGCGCCCAGATCTTCGTTGCCACCGCGACGCGCTCACGGCGGCCCTCGAACGCCCTGCTCAACGACCGCTCGGCGTTCCCGTACATGGGTGAGGAGTCGAAGAGCGTGCTCCCCGCGCCGAGCGCGGCGCCTACCACGTCCACGGCGAGCTCGTCGTCGCCACCGAACGTGTTCCAGGTTCCGACGCCGACGACCGGCCCCAGGCGTCGCTCCTCCATCAGCCGGCAAGCGAGCGCGCGAGCAGACCTGCGGCGTACGCGGCGGCGAAGAACGAGGGGTCGTCGTCGGGCCCCCGCCCCATGTACGAGAGCGGCAGATCCCGGCAGGCTTCCCGCCAGCCGGACGCGTCGACGCCGTCGCCTGCGACCCCGACCTCCGTCGCGCAGAGACGGAGGACCTCTTCGGCGTGGTGCGAGACGCCGCGGTGGCGCTCGCGGAGATCCGTCTCGGAGGTTCGCACGGCGAGAACCGGGGAGCCGCCCATCGCGGCTGCTGCATCGAGCACCTCCACCGCTGCCATGCCACCATGGCCGACGGACGTGCCGGTGCCGACGATCCCGGGTCCGATCGCGCAGACGACCGCCTCGGCTCCGCGAGCGCGTGCCAGCGAGAGCGCCGAGTAGACGTTGACGCAATCGATGTCGCCCCCGAAGCAGGCCCCGACGCCGATCGTCAGCTCCACGAGGCCCTTCGCCCTGAGCGCGCGCACGGCGTCCGAAAGGTCGACCGGGAGCGCGCCGCCCGGCACCTGCACGTAAGCCGCGCGCAGGCCGTTGAGCGCCGCACAGACCGGGGCGACCTGGCTGTGCAGCGTGCACGCGACGACCGGACAGCCGTCGAGGCCCGAGGGCAGGCCTGCGCCCTCCTCGCCGTGCAACGAGGCGAACTGGAGCGGCGTGTACGGCAGCTTCATCACGTGTGCGCCGTGCTCCGGCTCGAGGTCGAGCCCACGGGTGAGGTTCACGTAGAGGACGTCGAAGCCGCCTGACCCGAGGCCGAGCTCGCGCGCCTGGACGTTCACGATCACCTTATCGCCCACCTCGACCGGACCGGTCAACCGCGGATAGGCGGCGCAGGGCTTCCCGTCGACCTCGAGGCGGAGGAGTCCCTCGTGCTGCTCGGTGATCGCCGTGACCGATCCTCGCCGGAGGCTAAGAGGCATGGCGCGCGACATCGACGAGCGCAAGGGTTACATCGACCATTCGCTCGAGGTCGGCGACGGCGATGTGCTCGTCGGGTGTGTGGATCTCCGCCATCCCGTTCGCGAGATTGAGGCAGGGAAGCCCCCGCTCGTTGAAGACGTTCGCGTCGGCACCGCCCCCGGTGAGCCCTAGGCGCGGCTCGAACCCTGTGTTCCCGAGCGCCTCGCAGGCAAGGGTGACCGGCAGGTCATCCCGGCCGAATCGGTAGCCGCGGTAGCTCTCGTCGACCGTCGTCTCCGCTTCGCACTGCTCGAGTGCAGTGGCGAAGGTGATGGTCTCGAGTAACTCCTGAACAACGTCCGACAACCGCGCTTCGTCGTGCGACCGGACGTCGATCGAGAAGCTGCACCGGTCGGGCACGATGTTCTTCGCCGTCCCCCCGTCGATCAGGCCGACGCTCGCCGTCGTCTCCTCGTCGAGACGACCGAGCCGGAAGTCGGCGATGGCACGCGCGGCTGCCGCGATCGCCGAGCGTCCCTCCTCCGGCGCCATCCCGGCATGGGCGGCCCGGCCGCGGACGGTGACCTCGACCTGGCGCGCGTGCGGCGCGCCGAGCACGACGTCGCCGATCGGCGCCGCCTGGTCGTACACGAAGCCGACCTCGGCGCGCAGACGATCGACGTCGAAGGCCTTGGCGCCCTGAAGCCCAACCTCTTCCTTCGGCGTGAAGAGCAGCTCGACGCCGGCGTGCGGACGCCTCTCCGCCAGGATGCGCCGCGCCGCCTCGAGCATCGAGGCAACCGCGGCCTTGTTGTCAGCTCCAAGGATCGTGCCGCCTGCGTTCCGTACGAAGCCATCCTCGACGACCGGCTCCAGCGGCCCCGACGGCGGAACGGTGTCCAGATGCGCGCAGAGGAAGATCGGCACACCGCCGTTCACCGAAGTCGGCTCGAGGCGCGCGACGAGGTTATTCGCGGTGGAGCCGATTCGTCCGCCGGCATCGTCTTCCTCGACGACGAGTCCCAGCTCCCGGAGGTACTCGGAAACCCGCTCGGCGACCTGCCGCTCCTCGCCGGGCGGGCTCGGGATCGCCGCCAGATCGGTGAAGAGCGTCAAGACGTCCGGCGCCCAGCTCGGCGGCATGCGCCGAGTCTAGGCGCCGGGCGTCTCTACGGCTGACGCGTCAGCGAGATGGGATCGCCCGAGCCGCTGCCGGTCGGCGACTTGCCGCCCGCGTGAAGCAGGACGATTCCGACGAGCTGGAGTGCCACGAAGGCCACCGCCAGGATGACGACGACCCTGACCACAGTCTCAGTCGTAGGCGACGGTCGCATAGTGGCCGTTCGGGTGATACTGGACTCGCAGCATCAGCGTGTCGTGCCAGGTGGGCCAACCCGTGGGTGAGTGACAGGCGACCTCGGCCCAGGCCTGAACCTCGACGAGACCGAAGCCGGCCCCACCGTACGTCTTCGCGACGTACGGGCCTCCGGTCGTCCAGCACGCGAAGTCATGGCTCGTTCGGACCGCGCTCGACCGATAGGTGATCTGGCCACCGCTTCCGCACCAGATCGTGTACAGGAACAGGCGGCGGCCGTACGGGAACCATCCCTCGGAGCGTTCGAGCTCCCTGCTCCAGCAGGTTCCGCCTCCACCGCCTTCGAACTGCATCCGGCCGGGGCTCTTGACGGTGCCGCCCTGAGTCTCGACCACCGAGCTTCCTCCCGAGAAGAGCATGTGCGCTTCCTCGACGGAGAGACTCGCCGGCGCCTCCGCCGCAACCGAGGCCGGTGCGAGCACGAGCGCCGCGACGACGCCCGCGATGAGTGAGGTGAGTCGTTTGGTGTGCATGCCAGCGAACCTACGGACGCCGGGCGCACGCGTGGGACACGCCTCGGTGCCTAGTGTGTAAACGCCGCTATGCGGAGATGCTCGCCTGCTCGGCGACGCCGCTCCGGCTGCGAGCCCGCGCGAGGGCGGCGCCGACGAACTCCCGGAAGAGCGGCGCGGGCCGAGTCGGCCGCGACTTGAACTCGGGATGAAACTGGCTCGCGACGAACCACGGGTGGTCGGGCAGCTCGATGATCTCGACGAGGCGGCCCTCCTGGTACGTGCCCGACACGACCAGCCCCGCCTCTTCGAGTCTCGGCCGGAAATGGTTGTTGACCTCGTACCGGTGGCGGTGGCGCTCCTGCACGACCGGCTCGCCGTAGACCTCTCGCGTGCGCGTCCCCTCTGCGAGCTCCACGGCCTGCGCCCCGAGACGCATCGTCCCGCCCAGATCCTCGACCTCCTTCTGCTCGGGGAGCAGATCGATGACGGCGTAGGGCGTCTCGGGATCCATCTCGGTCGAGTTCGCGCCATCGAGACCCACGACGTGCCGCGCGAACTCGGAGACCGCGACGTGCATGCCGAGGCAGACGCCGAGGTACGGGATCATGCGCTCACGCGCGACCCGGCAGGCCATGATCTTCCCCTCCCAACCGCGCGAGCCGAACCCGCCCGGGACGAGGACACCGTCGATCTGAGCGAGCTCCGCCTCGAGCTCCTCGAGCGATGCCCCCTCCGCGTCCACCCAGCGCACGCGGACGGTGCAGCCGTGGTGGATGCCGGCGTGCTTCAGCGCCTCGTGCACCGACAGGTAGGCGTCGTGGAGCTTCACGTACTTGCCGACGAGCGCGATCTCGACGGTCTCGTCGAGCCGTTTGATCCGGCCGGCGAGATCGAGCCACTCGCCGAGATCCGCCTCCCCTTCCGGCAGGCCGAGCTTCTCGCAGACGAGGGTGTCGAGGCCCTCGGCCTGCAACGCCGACGGAACGAGGTACACATCGGGCACGTCGCGGTTCACCACGACCGCCCCGGGGTCGATGTCCGCGAAGAGCGCGATCTTGTCGCGAACGTCGGCGCCCAGCGGCTCCGTCGAGCGGCAGACGACGATGTCGGGGTGGATCCCGATGCGCCGCAGCTCGTTGACGGAATGCTGCGTCGGCTTCGTCTTGAGCTCCCCGGCGGAGTCGACGAACGGCACGTAGGTCACGTGGATGTACATCACGTTCTCCGCGCCGGCCTCCCGGCGGAACTGACGGATCGCCTCGAGGAACGGAAGCGACTCGATATCGCCGACCGTCCCTCCCACCTCGCTGATGACGACGTCGGTGTCCGACGCCTCCGCGACGCGGCGTATCCGATCCTTGATCTCGTTCGTGATGTGCGGGATCACCTGCACAGTGGAGCCGAGATACTCGCCCTTCCGCTCCTTCCGGAGCACCGAGTACCAGACCGATCCCGAGGTGTGATTCGCGTTGCGCGAGAGGTTCTCGTCGATGAAGCGCTCGTAGTGGCCGATGTCGAGATCGGTTTCTGCGCCGTCCTCGGTCACGAACACCTCGCCGTGCTGGAAAGGGCTCATCGTCCCCGGGTCGACGTTGAGGTACGGGTCGAACTTCTGCACCTGCACCTTCAGCCCGCGCGCCTTGAGCAACCGGCCCAGCGAGGCGGCAGTGATGCCCTTGCCGAGAGACGAGACGACCCCACCCGTGACGAAGACGTACTTCGGGGGCCGGGGCCTCATGGTCGGCGTCCCAGCCGGTCGAGACCTGCGAAGGGAGAGGTCCGCTCGATCAGCTCGCCGAGCGAGCGTCTTTCACCGAGGACTGTGAGCCCGGCCAGCGCGGCAATCGCCAGCCACCGGCCCCGTTCCGTGAGACGACTCACGGAAGTCAAGCCTAGCATCGCGCCCAGCGCGTTCGATCCGGCGTCACCCAGCATCGTCCTCTCGCCGAGATCGTAGGGAAGCAGCAGGACGGCGCATCCGAGCGGTGCGCGCGCCGGGAGCGCGGCCACGAGGTAGGCCTTGAGCGCCCGCCCCGGGCGGGTGTCGAGCTGATTCAGGAAGTTCGCCCCGAGTCCCACCAGGAGCGCGCCGGAAAGTCTCCTCGTCGCCAACAGCCCGACTACCGGGATGCCGGCCAGCTTGAGGACACCGGTCGTCCGGCCCGAGCTCAGGTGAGCGCGAAAGCCCCGTTCGGACCCGCTCCAGAGGTCGTCGGCGAGACCGAGCAGGGCGACCGCGGTCACGGCTGGGTGCCGGCGAGCCCCGAGCAGCCAGCCTGCGAGTGGCAGGCGAAGCCCGCGAAAGCTCCGGCCCTGCGGACCGCAGGCGAGGAGCACGTCGGCGAGCTGGCGACCCCGGTGGAGGAAACCGGCGGCATCCCGGCCGGTGGGCCTGTGGCGGAGTGGCAGCTCGAGCTCGGCGACGCGAAGCCCGGAACGGGCGGCATCCACTGTCGCACCGACCTCGCACCCGAAGCCGGCGGCGAGAGGGAAACAGCTCTCGCGAGCGCGCTGCGAGAACACCCGCTGGCCGGAGAGCGGCTCGACTGCGACGAATCCGGCGTAGGCGCGGATCAGGAATCGCGCCGCGCGTTTAGCGATACCGAAACCTCCCCCCTGGGGCTCGCTGAAAACTGCGATCGCGAGCTCGGCATCGGCCTCGAGCAATGGGCTCAGGTCACCCTCGAGATCTGCGTCGCAGACGAGCAGCGACCCCGGCGGGGCCACGCGCTCGGCGAGCGTCAGCGCCTGGCCCTTGCCCTGAGCGGGAAGCCGAAGCACCCGCGCCCCTGCACGCTCGGCCATCTCCGCAGTCCGGTCGTTCGATCCGTCGTCGGCAACGATCACCTCGACTCCCGGGAAGACAGCGCGCAGGCCCTCGACGGTCGCGGCGATCCTCTGTTCCTCGTCTCGCGCGGCGACGAGGATCGCGCCGAGCTCACCCACCCGGGAGCGGGGCGAGCGGAAGGGCCTCCACCGGCGGCAGCGGGCCGTCCGTCGCGGACTGCTTCAGGCCGTACCGACCCTCGATCCCACCTGCGAGGAGCACGGCCAGCGCGACCCGGCCGAGATCGGTGTCCACACAGTCGACGCTGGACAGCCCGTGCCGCTCGTACACGGAGATCCTCGACTGTCGCTCGGCCGTTCGCTCGACACCGACCGCGGGGACGCCGCTCGATGCAAGGCCCGCGTACAGCCCGCTGACGAGGCGCTCGGTGGCCACGTCATCGGCTCGCCCCGTGTGGGCGACGACGACCGCGTCGGCTTGGAGGCGGTCCCCCCCGGCCTCCTCCTCGACGATCACGCGACTGAGGGCATCCCAGATCGGAATCTCGCCCCCGCGGACGAGCTCTGCTCCCAGTCTGCGGCCGACTTCCTCCAGGGCAAGGTTGCCGAGCTCGGGCCGAAGAGCCCGGCTCACCTCCCTTGCATCGACGGGGAGCTCGAGCGCTCGCATCCTGACGAGCCCGGGGCCGGACGCGTCCGAAATCGTCTGTCGGACATGATCCATCAGGCCGGAATCGGCCGGGCCCACGAAGAGCAGCACGATCTGCGTCCCACGTAGCCGTCCGGTCATCAGCGCCTCGTACGACTCGAGGATGTACCTGTCGGCGGCGCTCTGGCGGCGGCGGAGGAGGTCGGTCTCGGCCGCCGTGGTTTCGAGCCGGCCGTTCAGCTCCTCGATTCGCTGTTCGAGCACCCGGCGCTCGCTTCCCTCGACGTTCGTCTGCGACGAGATGCCGACGCCCACGAGGATGCCGATGATCAGCGCGAGGAAGACGGCCGCCAGCGAAGCGACGTGATAGCGAAGGTCGAACACCCGCGGTGAAGCCTAGAGGCCTCTAGAAGCCGAGCAGATCGCGCAGCCGTAAGCCGAGAAGCTCGAACACCGAGCGGAGCTGCGGCGAGACCGCGACGGCGACCACGAGGGCGCCGAGCCCCGTAGCGGCGAAGAGGACGAGCGGCCACAGCCCCACCTGGCGGCTCACGAGCCGCGAGACGCCCTTCGCGTCGACCAGGATCTCTCCCACACGCAGCCTGGTGAGGAACGTGGAGGACATCCCTGAGCGGTTGCGCTCGAGGAACTCGATCAGGTTGAAGTGCGCGCCGACGACGACGATCAGCTCGGCGCCCTTCTCAAAGGCGAGCAGGAGCGCGACGTCCTCGCTCGTCGCCGGAGCCGGGACGACGTGACGCTCGAGGCCCAGAGCGTCCACGCGCTCAGCGCCCGGAGCGGTTCCGCCCTCGTAGGCGTGGATCAGGAGCTCGGCACCCGAGCGGAGCGCGCGGTCGGACACAGAGTCCATGTCCCCGACGATCACGTCCGGCTTGTAGCCCGCCTCGAGGAGCGCGTCCGCGCCGCCGTCCACGGCGACGAGCACCGGCCGGAAGTCCCGGACGTAGGGGCGGACGATCCGAAGATCTCGCTTGTGACCCGGACCGCGGACGACGACGAGAGCGTGACGGTCGCGAAAACGGGTCTCGAGCGCGGGGAAGCCGATTCCCTCGGAGAGCAGCCGCCCTTCCTCCCGGAGGTAGCGCATCGTGTTCTCGGCGAAGCTCTCGAGTGCCTCGGTGACCCGCCCACGCTGGTCGTGAAGAGCGGCGACGAGCTCGTCGGCGCTCAGCTCGTGCCCCGCAGCGACGCGCGTCCCATTCCGGAAGAGGCTGGCACCGCGAACGGTCAGCAGCTCGCCGTCCCCCACCTTCTCGAACAGGTCTGCCCCGGGGGCGTCGATCAGGCGGACTCCACCGCGCACGAGCAGCAGCGGCCCGGGGTTCGGGAAGCGCCCGGTCTGCGACGGCGCGACGTTGACGACGACGCGCACTCCGGACTCGATCAGCTCCTCTGCGGAGACCCGGTCGAGGTCGGCGTGGTCGATGATCGCGATGTCGTCCGGCGAGAGGCGACGAACGAGGTGCTTCGTCCGCCTGTCGAGCCGAGCGTGTCCCGTGTACTCGACGAAGCTCATCTGACGGTCGAGAGAAACTCTCGACCGCCGAGCATACGTTCTAGCTCCTCGCGCCGCTCGTCCTCGGACAGCGCCTCGATCCGGGTATGCGTGGGATCGCCCGGCACTTTCTCGACCCGGAGATGCCGGTCGGCGACGCTCGCGATCTGCGGGAGGTGCGTGATCGTCAGGACCTGCGAGCGCTCGCCGAGCCGGCGGAGCGTCCGCGCGACGGAGTGCGCGGTCTCGCCGCCGATCCCTGCGTCGATCTCGTCGAAGACGAGCGTCATCTTGCCACCGGCGGCTGCAGCGATCGCCAGAGCTATCCGGGAGAGCTCCCCGCCCGACGCGGTTTCCGCCACCGGGGCGAACGGGAGCCCCGGGTTCGGCCGGATCAGGAAGGTCGCGGTGTCGATGCCGGTGACCGAAGGGTCTCGGTCCGAGAGCTCGACGTGGAACTCGCCCTCCCCCAGGCCGATGCCGCGGAGCTCGGCGGCGACGGCGTCGGCAAAGGGCGGGGCCGCCACGCGGCGGGCCTCACGAAGCTCGCCTTCGAGGGCGGCAACGCGCGTCTCGGCCTCCTCCACGGCGGCAGCTGCCTCGGTGGCCGGGTCGGCGCCGGCCTCCCGGGCTTCGAGCTCGGCGCGCGCATCCGCGGCTCGCCCCAGGAGCTCGTCGTAGGTGGAGCAGCCGAACCGCCGCTTCGCCCCAGCGATCTTTTCGAGCTCGCCCTCGAGCTGCTCCAGGCGACCGGGCTCCGCCTCGAGCGAGTCGAGAAAGGAGCGGAGCTCGCCGGCGACGTCCCGGAGTCGCAGCTCCAGATCGCGAAGCTCCGTCGCCGCGGTCGAAAGCTCAGGGGCGAGACGCTCGAGCGGCGCAAGCTCGCGCTCCGCGCGCGCGGCGAGCATCGCGGCGCCTTCGCCGTCGTCCGGCGAGAGCGCCTCAGCGGCGCCGGCGGTGCCCTCCGTGAGCTCGGTCAGGTGACGGAGCCGCTCGCGCTCGGCACGAAGCGCCTCCTCGGCGCCCTCCTCGAAATCTTCCGTGTCTTCAACGAGCGCCTGCAGCTCGGCGAGGCGCGCCGCGACGGCGGCAGAGTCTCGAGCGATCTCGTCGTAGCGGCGGCGGGCGGCGGAGAGCCCTCGCCAGGCCACTCGCATCGAGGCTCTCCGGCGCAGCTGGTCGTCTCCGGCAAACGAGTCGAGCACCTGGAGCTGGTAGGCGGGGCGCGCCAGGCGCCGCTGCTCGAACTGGCCGGACATGCCCACCAGGAGCTCCATCGCGGCAGCCAGGTCCTCACGGGTCGTTACGCGGCCCCAGGCGTACGCGCGGGTCCGCCCGTCGGCGAAGATCCGCCTGGCGAGGACGAGGCCCAGCTCGTCCCGCGGCCTCAGTTCCCCGAGGGCCTCCAGGCCGTCCTCCTCGAAGAATCCCTCGGGCACGTCGAACTCCGCCTCGACGTACGCCTCCTCGGCCGCCGGTCCGATCGCCTTCGCCTCGCCTTTGGCGCCGAGGAGGAGGCCGATCGCCTGGGCGAGGATCGTCTTGCCGGCGCCGGTCTCTCCCGTGATCGCGTTCAGCCCGGCGGCGAGGTCGAGCTCCGCCTCGCGGATCAGGATAAGGTTCTCGATGCGCAGACGGCGCAGCACCGGAGCCAGATTACGCGTGGCCTAGGACGCGAACGTGTCGCGATAGCGCTGGAAGAAGGTCGACTCAGGCAAGGTCGCGAGCAGGCTGACCTGATCGGCCAGCCCGACCCGGACGGAATCTCCCTCGCCGAGCTCACCGATCTGGTGGCCGTCGACGAGGAGCGCGACAGGGACATGCCCGGTGAGGTTCGTGACCTTCAGGTCGCGGCTGCGAGGGACGACGAGCGGGCGCGCATGGAGCGAGTGCGGCGCGACGAACGTCACCGCCATCGCATCCAGCCCCCACACGAGGACAGGGCCGCCGTTCGAGAGGTTGTACGCGGTGGATCCGGAGGGCGTCGAGGCGATCAGGCCGTCGCACGGAACCGAGCCGAGATCCTCGCCTGCGATCGCCCAGCGCAGCTCGATCATGCGCCCGAGGGCGCCGCTGACGGCGAGGACGTCGTTGACGGCCGGGTACCGCTCGCCCCCGACCTCCGCCTCCAGCGTCGGCAGGTCAACCACCTCGAAATCGCCGGAGAACGCCTTTCCCAGACCCGACTCGAGCTCGTCGCGCTCCATCGACGCGAGGAAGCCGACCCGGCCGAAATTGACGCCGATCACCGGAACGCCGGTTCCCAGGAAGCGCTTGAGCGACCGCAGCATCGTGCCGTCGCCGCCGAGGACGACGGCCAGGTCGGGCGACTCCTCCACGACCTCGATTCCCCGCTCGCCGGCCAACCGCTCGACGCGCTCGAGCGCATCCTCGACGTCCGCCCGTCCGTGCGTGATGACGGCGATGCGGCTAACCGACGGCATCGCCGATCCAGTCGTCGAGCTCCGCAGGAAGAGCGGCGCCGGGCCGGTGGACGAGGTGGAGGAAGAACTCCCGGTTCCCCTTCGGCCCGGGGAGACCGGAGTCCGCAACGCCCGCCGTCTCGGCCTCCCAGAGGAGCCCCTCCTCCGCAACCTCCCGAATCACCCGTCGGTGCACCTCCGGGTCGCGTACGACTCCTCCCTTGACGTCGGCGCGGCCGGCCTCGAACTGCGGCTTCACGAGGACGAGGGCCTGCCAGCCCGGCCGTGCCAGGCGGAGGACCGGCTTGAGCACCTGCCGGGCGCTGATGAAGGAGACGTCGCACGTGACGAGCTCGGGTGCGACCGGCAGGTCCCTGAGCTGCCGGGCATTCACTCCCTCCATGACGGTCACGCGGGGATCGTCTCGCAATCGCTCATGGAGCTGAGCGCGACCCACGTCGAGCGCGATCACCCGACTCGCTCCCCCCTGGAGCAGGACGTCCGTGAAGCCGCCGGTGGACGACCCGACGTCGAGGCAGTCCCTGCCGGCCGGATCGATCCCGAAGACCTCGAGCGCATGCGCCAGCTTCTCACCCCCGCGCGAGACGAACCTCGGCGGCCGGAGCACCTCGAGGGTTGCAGTCTCGTCCACCTGCTGCCCGGCCTTGTCGAAACCAGGCACCCGACCGGCCATCACGAGAGCCTGTGCCTGGCTGCGGGACTCGGCGAGGCCGCGTTCGACGAGTAGCACGTCCACGCGCTTCCTCATGGCCTCCGCGCGACGAGCTGGTCGAGCAACTCGCCCAGCACCGTAGTATCCGCGTCTATCGCCCCCAGACCGAAGCGGGCACGTTCTTCGGTCTCGTGGGCAAGAAGCAGCGCCCCCTCCCGCCCTCGCTCCCGCGCGACCCCGTCGTCGTCCAGTAGGTCGTCCACGAGCTGGAAGAGGAACCCGAAGTCGGCCCCGAAAGCGCGCCAGGGGGGCTGATCGCCGGCCTCGACGCCGGCAACCCAGAGACCGCATCCGACCGAGGCCTCGAAGAGGCGGCCGGTCTTCAGGCGGTTGAGCTCGAGGCGATCCCGCGGCCCGCCGTTCACGTCCAGGTACTGGCCGCCGATCATTCCCGACGTTGCGACCGCCAGCTCGCGTCCGACCACGGGCGTCGGATACCGGAGAGCCAGCGCGAACGCCTCGTTGAGCAGGGCGTCGCCGCCGAGAATCGCCTGCGCCTCGCCGAAGCGCACATGGACACTCGGGCGGCCCCTCCGCTGGTCGTCGTCGTCGAGCGCCGGAAGATCGTCGTGGACGAGCGAGAACGAGTGGACGAGCTCCAGCGCGGCGGCAGCATCGAGCGCGAGGTCGGGATCACCGCCGGCCGCCTCGGCCGTCGCCAGGCAGAGGACCGGGCGAAGACGCTTTCCTCCACCGTCGAGGGCGTAGCGGACGACGGGCTCGAGCCCGCCGAGATCGGACGAGAGCGAGACGGCGCCGAGGTGCTCTTCGACGCTCTCGCGAAGCTCGTCAGAGCTCCGCATCGACTCCTCGCTTGACCTTCGAGATCTCGGCTTCGACCTCTTTCGCGATCTCGGAGAGCTGGCTCAGGACCTCGATCGCCTGGTCGGGGTCGGTGGCAGCCTCGAGCCTGCCACGCGCCTCGTCCAGCCGCTCGAGCAGCTCCTCGGCACGGGTCAGGCTCTGCTCGGCGTCACTGTGCTCCACGTTGCTCATACAACCTCCTCTCGCGCGATGCGTCCCAGGATGCCGTTCACGAGCTTGCCTGCCTCGTCGGAGGCATAGCGCTTCGCCAGGCGCACCGCCTCGTCGATCGCAACCTCCGCGGGAACGCTTCCGCTCGCAAGCTCGAGGATCGCGAGGCGGAGGACGTTCCGCTCGAGCGCACCGAGGCGGTCGGCCGGCCAGCCCTCGGTTGCACCGTCGATTCGCCGATCGAGCTCCGCGGCGTGCTCTGCGACGTCTCGGGCGAGATCCCAGGCGAAGTCGTCCACCTGACCCTCGTACGTCGAGCCGAGCTCCTGTCCGGTCACGTCCCACTGGAAGAGCATGAAGAGCGCGGCCCGGCGGCCGGCCCGGCGGCTAATCGTCACAGCGCGACCTCCTTGTAACACTCTGTTACTTGCCTCGCAGATGGCGCTGTCACAGGCCCGGCGTGCTTAGTAACAGACTGTTACTTGCAATCAGCCCGGCGTGCTCCTCGAGGTAGCTCGTGGAGTACTCGCCTCGCGCGAACCCCTCGCTGCGGATGATCTCCGCCGCGGCGCCGATCGTCGTCGGGATCCCCTCGACCTCGAACTCGTCGAGTGCGCGGAGGCAACGCGAGAGGGCGAGCGCGCGGTCGGGAGCCCACGCGATGAGCTTGGCGAGCAGCGAGTCGTAGAAGGGCGGCACCGTCGAGCCCTCCTCCACGAACGTGTCGACGCGGACGCCGGGGCCGAGAGGGGGGCGGAAACGCTCGAGGCGGCCGGGTGCGGGCATGAAGTCCCGCGAAGGATCTTCCGCGTTCACACGGACCTCGATCGCATGGCCACGGCGACCGGCGCGGCCCGTGTACGACAGGCGCTCTCCCGCAGCCACCCGCAGCTGCTCGTGGACGAGGTCGATCCCCGTGACGAGCTCCGTGACGGGATGCTCGACCTGGAGCCGGGCGTTCAGCTCGATGAAGTAGAATGAACGGTCGCCCGCGACCAGGAACTCGAAGGTGCCGGCGTTCGTGTAGCCGATGGCGCGCACGGCGCGCTCCGATGTCGCTTCCATCTTCTCGCGGAGAACGGGGTCGACGGCCGGCGACGGAGATTCCTCGATCAGCTTCTGGTGGCGACGCTGGATCGAGCACTCGCGCTCACCGAGTGTGAGGACGCCGCCGTGGGAGTCGCCCAGCACCTGGATCTCGACGTGGCGCGCCGGGACCACGGCTTTCTCGAGATACAGCCGTCCGTCGCCGAACGCAGCCTCGGCCTCGTTCGCCGCCATGGCGTAGGCCGAGTCGAGCTCCTCCGCGGCGGAGACGAGGCGCATTCCCTTCCCTCCGCCCCCCGCCGCTGCCTTCAGGAGCACGGGGTAGCCGAGCTCGTCGGCAACCCTGCCGGTCTCGTCGGGCCCTAGCGTTTCGCTGCCCGGAACCAGGGGGACGCCGGCTGCCCGCATCTCCTCCCGCGCGGCAGCCTTGTCGGCCATTCGGGCCATGACCGACGAAGTAGGCCCGACGAAGACGAGGTCGTTCTCGGCGCACGCGTCCGCGAAGGCCGGGTTCTCGGCCAGGAAGCCCCAGCCCGGATGGACGGCGTCACACCCGGTCGTCGTAGCGGCGGCGACGACCGAGGGGATGCGGAGGTAGCTCTCTGACGCCGGCGGCGGCCCGATGCAGACCGCCCGGTCTGCGAGGCGGACGTGCAGCGAGTCCCGATCGGCGATGGAGTAGATCGCCACAGCCTCGACGCCGAGCTCGTGGAGCGCGCGGATTACGCGAACCGCGACCTCACCGCGGTTCGCCACGAGCACCCGCTCGAACACTTAGTGCCCCTCCAGGGGCACGCTAGACCGCGTCGAGCGGGCGGCCGAGCGCCGGCTCGAGCTCAAAGAGCAGCTGGCCGAACTCGACGGCCTGACCGTTCTCGACGTGGATCCGTTGGACGACCCCGTCGACGTCGGCCTTGATCTCGTTCATCAGCTTCATCGCCTCGAGGATGCAAAGGGTCTGGCCGGCCGCGACCGGGGCGCCTTCGTCCACAAAGGGTGCAGCGCCGGGGGAAGCCGCCCGGTAGAAGGTGCCGACCATCGGCGCCTCGACGCAGACGACGCCGTCGGTCGAGCGCTCGGCGGCGGGCGGCTCGACGTCGTCAGACGTCGGCTCCGCCGGCGCTGAAGTCTCACCTGGGGCCACCGGCTCCTGCTCCTCCTTGCGCCGGACGGACACGCGCATCCCCTCTTCCTCGATCGCGATCTCGGCGACGCCGCTCTCCTGGACGATGCGGACGACCTCGCGGATCCGCTCGGCGCGGCCCTGGTCGATGCTGCCGCCGACCAGGCGCTCCTCTCCGCTTGCACGGCCGCGAATCGCGGAGAGCAGCGGCTCGGCCTCTTCGCCGAAGAGAGCGAGCAGCAAGAGCTCCTCGTCGCTCGTCGCCAGCCCGCGCGCCTCGTCTCGAATGTCGTCGAGGTCTCCGGCCGGCCGCGGTTCGCCGGCGGCCTCGGAGCTCAGCTCGATCGCGCGGCTCGCGTCGGGGTCGAGGTCGCCCGGCGTCTCACCGAAGTCGCCGCGGAACAGGCCGCGGAGCTCGTCGACGACGAGCTGGTAGCGGTTCGCCGACAAGACGTGGATGAGGGCCTGCGAGCCCAAGATCTGTCCGATCGGCGCCGCCAGTGGCGGCCAGCCCGCCTCGGCGCGGATCCGCTCGAGCTCGTCGAGAACTTCCTCGAGCCGATCGCCGGCGGCATGCGTTCGGAGGTGGGCGTCCAGCGCCGCGACGAGGCCGGCGGGAAGGTTGTGCTGCGCGGCGCGTACCGCAATCCGCGGTGCCAGCGGGGTCACGGGCTCGTCGCCGATGTGCTCGTCGATGAGGTCGGAGGCCCGCCAGAGCGGGGCGACGTCGATGCCGGGATCGAGCTTCAGGCCCTCGAGCACCTGGGCGATTCCCTCGCCGGCGACCCGGTGGAGGACGAGCGCCACCGCGTACACCGCACAGGCGATGCGGTCCGCTCCCGCCCGGGCCGCCTCGAGGGCGGAGGCGAGCGCGTTCCCGGCCGAGCCCTGGCAATAGATGCCGAGCGGTAGTCCGCTCGCCTCGGAAAGCGCGACCACGAGCTCGTGGGCCCGGTGCGGCTCCAGGGAGCCCGAAGGATCGTGGAGCAGGATGCGGCCCGCCCCCAGCTCGGGCAGCTTTCGCGCCTGCTCGACCAGCGTGTCGGTCTCGCCGGTCGGACCGGGGCTGTAGATGAGACCGGCGTCGAACTCGCAGCCGGCCTCGGTGATCGCCTCGCCGGCCTCACGGAGGTTCGAGACGTCGTTCAGCGGGTCGTGAAGTCGGAAGATCTGGATTCCGTTCTCGGCGGCGGTCTGGACGAAGCGGCGGACGAAGTCGCCGCCGACCGGACGAGAGCCGACGAGAAAACGCCCGCGAAGCGCCAGCCCGAGTGGCGTCTTCGTTCGGGACTTGATCGCCCGGATCCGCTCCCACGGGCTCTCGACCCCCCGGCGCACCGCGTTGTCGAACACGCCGCCGCCCGAGACTTCGAGCGACGCGAAGCCCGCGGTGTCGAGAAGCTCGGCGAGCTCGAGGATCGCCGCGGTCGAGAGCCGACCTGCAAGCGGCTCCTGGCTCACGAGACGGACGGTCGTATCGACCAGGGAGGGCATGGGAGGGAGCTTAGAACCTCCGGAGCGGCGGTTACGCCCGCGAGATGTAGCGGCGCTCGCGGGTGTCGACCTTGATCCGGTCGCCTTGATTCACGAACAGCGGAACCTGGACGATCGCACCCGTCTCGAGCTTCGCCGGCTTCGTCACGTTCGAGACGGTGTCTCCGCGGACGCCGGGCTCGGTCTCGGCGACGGACAGCTCGACCGACGCCGGCAGCTGCACGCCCGAAGGCCGACCGTCCAACGTCAGGAGCTGGACGATGCTCGACGGCTGCAGGAAATCGAGCACGTCGGCAACGGTCTCGCGTGGCAGGCTGATCTGCTCGAAGGTCTGCTCGTCCATGAACACGACCTCCTCCCCGGAGTCGTAGAGGTACTGCGCGTTCTTCGTCTCCGTGTGGACGCGCGGAAACTTCTCCCCGGCCCTGAAGGTCTTGTCCACGATCGAGCCGGAGTCGAGGCTCTTCAGCTTCGTCCGGACGAACGCACCGCCCTTGCCCGGCTTCACGTGCTGGAACTCGACGATGCGCCACGCGGCGCCCTCGAGCTCGATGTGCATCCCGTTCTTGAACTGGTTCGTGTTGACGACCTCGGCCACGCGGCGAGTCTAGTTAGTGAACAGTCGTGAGTTCCTTCGGGAACGAGGTGAGCACGTCGCAGCCGTCGTCCGTCACGACGACGAGGTCCTCGATGCGAACGCCGGCGACCCCGCTCAGGTAGATGCCCGGCTCGACGGTGACGACGTTTCCGGCCTTGAACACGTCCTCGGACTCCGGCCGGACGCCGGGCGCCTCGTGAACCAGAAGGCCGATCCCGTGCCCGAGCCCATGGCCGAAATTCTCGCCGTAGCCCGCGTCCGTGATGACAGCACGCGCGGCGGCGTCCGCGTCCCGCGTCGCCACCCCCGCGCCGACAGCCTCGAGGCCGGCCTGCTGGGCCTCGCGGCAAACGTCGTAGATCTGGCGGAGGGAGTCGGCGACCTCCCCGACGGCGAACGTTCGCGTGCAGTCCGAGCAGTAGCCGTCGAGGGTCACTCCCGAGTCGACCATCACGAGATCACCCTCCTGGACGACCCGGTCACCCGGGACCGCGTGCGGGCTGGCCGCCGTCGGCCCGGCGGCGATGTCGACCGGGAAGGCGCAGCCGTCGGCGCCACACGCGTGGAAGAGCTCCTCCATGCGCCAGACGAGCTCCTTCTCGGTTCGGCCGCTGAACTGCTCCTCGGCAAGTCGCGCGTACGCGGCGTTCGTGGCATCGGTCGCCCTACGGATCGCGTCCAGCTCGTGGGGCTCCTTGACGGCGCGCAGCGCCTCCACGAGCCCTCGGCGCGGGACGAGCTCGATTCCGCCCGACCGCAGCAGCTCGTAGTTCGAGTAGGTGAGGGCGTCCGCCTCGAAGCCGACGAGCGCAGGCAGCCGGCTGGCGAGGTGGCCGTAGAGGTGGCGTGGAATCTCCTCGACCTCGACTCCGGCGAGCTCCCGCGCCCGCCCGGCATAGCGAAAGTCCGTCAAGAGGCGCACCCGCTCGGGCTCGACCAGCAGCACGGCGTTCGTGCTCTCGAAGCCGGTCAGGTAGCGGACGTTCACCGGCGTGGTGACCAGCAGCGGCTCCTCGAGCGCCTCCCGCAGCCGGTCGACCCGTCCGCTCACCGCCGCACCAGGAACTCGAGAGCCTCGCGGTAGCCTTCCGGCCCCTTGCCCACGACCCGGTGCGCGGCGATCTCCATCAGCACCGAGCGGCGGCGCCACTCCTCCCGGTTGTCGACGTCGGAGAGGTGCACCTCGACCACCGGCCCTCGCGCGAGCTCGAGAGCGTCGCGAATGGCGTAGCTGTAGTGCGACCAGGCGCCGGGATTGACGATGAGCCCGTCGCCGGACTCACCGAGCTCCTGGCACCACTCGATGTACTCGCCCTCGCTGTTCGTCTGGCGGCAGAGCACGTCGCAGCCCAGCTCCTCCCCCCACCCACGAATTCGGGCTTCTAGCTCGTGGAGCGAGAGGCCGCCGTAGAGCGCAGGATCCCGCCGCTCGAGCACGTTGAAGTTCGGGCCGTGGAGCACGCCGATCAGCATCCCGGGAGCCTAGATCGAGCAAGGAACACTGTGTTACTTGCCCTCTGCTCGGCCCGGCGAGCCGCTTTGCCGGGCTAGTAACAGTCTGTTACTAGGCGATCAGCTCGTCGAGGGCGGCGCGAACGTCCGCCTCGGGGCGCTCGACGCCCCACACCGGCTTGCCCGGCGCCTCGAGGAGGACGAGGCGGATGCGCCCGTTGCGGACTTTCTTGTCTCGCTGGAGCGCCGCCCAGGCGTCGCCCCGGTTGACGGGCACCGGGCGAGGGTCGAGCAGCGTCTCGACGACGTCCGTGGAGAGGTCCGACAATCTGAGCGCCGCGAGCAGCCCAAGCGCGACCGCGTCGCCGTGACGCACCGTGTAGAGGGACGCCGACTCGAGTGCATGGGCAAATGTGTGCCCGAGATTGAGGATCGCCCGGCGGTCCCGCTCGAAGGGATCCGCGAGGCACACCTGGGCCTTGAAGGCCGCGCAGGCGCGGATCATCTGTTCCTCCGGCAGGGCCCAGAGCTCCTGTCCCGCCAGCAGCCCCGTCTTCACCACCTCGGCCATGCCGGCCCGCCGCTCCTCCGCGGGCAACGTGGAGAGCAGCGTCGAATCGATGATGACCTCGTCGGGATAGTGAAATGCGCCGGCGAGATTCTTGCCCTCGCGGAGATCGACGGCGGTCTTGCCGCCGATCGCGGCATCGATCTGGCCGACGAGCGTCGTGGGCACCGCCGTCCAGGGGACTCCTCGCATGTACGTCGCGGCGACGAAGCCGGCGAGATCCGTGGTCGTCCCGCCGCCGTACCCGACAATCCGGCCGTCGCGCGAGATGCGGAGCTCGGTCCAGAGCCTCTGCGCCTCGTCGAGCGTCTTCGCCTGGACCGTGTGGATCTCGGGGAGCTCGAGCGGGTGAAGTTCGAGC
>Ga0136620_10000140_pt1 | contig 30905 bp, 30 predicted proteins | sample AntDrymUQ4162106_2_FD_104806 | JGI IMG/M metagenome (GOLD analysis project Ga0136620, IMG submission 104806) | Polar desert sand microbial communities from Dry Valleys, Antarctica - metaG UQ416 (21.06) | ecosystem: Environmental > Terrestrial > Soil > Desert | place: Antarctica: Dry Valley... | reverse complement strand
TGCGCGTCATCCTGCCAGACGGCTCGGATCTGGAGCTTCCGGAGGGGGCGAGCGGGCGCGACGCGGCGGCGGCGATCGGCCCCAGGCTCGCCGAGCAGGCGGTCCTCGTGCGGACGAACGGGCGCGTGCAGGACCTGCGTCTGCCGCTCGAGGACGGGCAGCAGGTGCAGATCCTGACCACCCGCGACACCTCCGACCCCGACGCGCTCGCCGTGCTTCGCCACTCGACCGCGCACCTGCTCGCCGAGGCCGTGCGGCGCCTCTTCCCGGGGACGAAGATCGCGATCGGGCCGCCGATCGAGCACGGCTTCTACTACGACTTCGAGTTCCCCGAGCCGATCGCGGAGGCCGATCTCGAGCGGATCGAGGCGGAGATCCGGCGCCAGCTCGCGGAGGGTCGCGCCTGGGAGCGCCGCGAGGTGCCCGCAGCCGAGGCGAAGCGTCGCTTCGAGGAGGAGGGCGAGACCTACAAGGTCGAGCTCGTCGACACGGCCGACGGGCCGATCTCGCTCTACACGCAGGGCGAGTTCACGGACCTCTGCAAGGGGCCGCACCTCCAGGACTCACGTCCGATCAGGGCAGTGAAGCTGACCGGGCTCGCCGGCGCTTACTGGCGCGGTGACGAGAAGAATGCGCAGCTGACGCGGATCTACGGCACCGCGTTCTACTCGCAGGCAGACCTCGACGCGCACCTGGAGCGGCTGGAGGAGGCGAGACGGCGGGATCACCGGCGGCTCGGGCCCCAGCTCGATCTGTTCCACTTCTCCGAGCGCTCGCCCGGAGCCCCGTTCTGGCACCCGAAGGGGACCGTCCTCTGGACGCAGCTCGACACGATCCGCAGGCGGGAGAACGCGAGACGCGGCTACCTCGAGGTCCGCACGCCGCTGATCTACGACGAGCGCACCTTCGTGACCTCGGGGCACATCCCGAAGTACCAGGAGCTGATGTTCCGGTTCAACGTGGACGACCACCCGATGGGGGTCAAGGCGATGAACTGCCCCGGGCACATGCTCCTCTACGGCGAGCGGCTGCGAAGCTACCGGGACCTGCCGCTTCGTTTCGCCGAGGCGGCGCCGCTGCATCGCAACGAGCTCGCAGGCACGCTGCACGGGCTCCTCCGCGCGCGGCTCTTCGTCCAGGACGACGCGCACGTGTTCTGCGAGGAGGATCAGATCCAGGGCGAGATCGACTCGATGATCGAGTACGTGCGCTACCTGTACGAGCTGTTCGGGATGGGCGCCCGGGCAGAGCTCGCGACCCGCCCGGAGAACCGTCTCGGCGAGGACGAAACGTGGGAGAGGGCCGAGCGGGCGCTCCAGGCCGCGCTCGAGCGCCACGGGATCCCGTTCACGATCGCCGCCGGCGAAGGGGCCTTCTACGGGCCGAAGATCGACCTCTTCATGGACGACTCACTGGGCCGCGGCTGGCAGATGGGGACGATCCAGATCGACTACCAGATGCCGACGAGGTTCGAGCTCACCTACATGGGGCGTGACAACCGCGAGCACGCGCCCGTCGTCGTCCACCGGGCCCTCTATGGCTCGATCGAGCGCTTCCTCGGGATCGTGATCGAGCACTACGGCGGCGCCTTCCCGTTCTGGCTCGCGCCCGTCCAGGTGCGGGTGCTGCCGGTGGGCGAGGATCACCGGGACGCCGCCGAGCGGCTGCGCTCCCGGCTCGAGGACGAGGGCTTCCGGGCAGACGTGGACGAGCGGGACGAGACTCTCGGGCGGCGGGTCCGCGACGCCGAGCTCGAGAAGGTGCCCTTCGTGGTCACCTACGGCGACCGCGAGAGCGAGGCGTCGCTGGCAGTGCGCGAGCGGGGCGGATCGCGGTTCTCGATCGACCTCCCCGGGCTCCTGGCGAAGTTCGGCGACCTTGCTAAGGTGTGAGCCTGCAAAGCAGGAGCGGACCCGTTCCTCACCTCCCGGGCAGTGAGCTCGACGGAGGTTCAACCGAGTCGATCGGACGAGGAAACGGGCCGCTGCTTGCAGCGGTCTCGTCGTTTTTCGAAGGAGGACAGCACAGCTTGGTGAATGCCCGTTGAGGCCCAGACGGTTCGTCGAGCCGGTCAGACCGGCGAAGCAGGATCAGGTCAACGAGTCGATACGCGCGCCGCGGGTGCGGCTGATCGACGAGGACGGCAGTCAGATGGGCATCAAGCTGACGAAGGAGGCGCAGGAGCACGCGTACTCCAAGGGTCTCGACCTCGTGATCGTCGCGAAGGAGGCTGACCCGCCCGTCGCGCGGGTGATGGACCACAGCAAGTACCGCTACGAGCAGGAGCAGAAGGCCAAGCTCGCGAGAAAGCACCAGTCGCAGATCCACGTCAAGGAGATCAAGCTCAGACCGAAGATCGGAATCCACGACTACAACACCAAGAAGGGCCACGTCGAGCGCTTCCTCAACCAGCGCGCGAAGGTCAAGGTGACGATCATGTTCCGCGGGCGGGAGACCACCCATCCGGAGCGTGGCCGGGATCTGCTGATCAAGCTCTCCGAGGACGTCAAGGAGATCGGTCAGATCGAGTCGCCGCCCCTCCTCGACGGGCGGAACATGGTCATGGTGCTGGGTCCAACCAAGAATGCCGGAGTGACGAGAGATGCCGAAACAGAAGACACACAGCGGAGCGAAGAAGCGGTTCAAGCTGACCGGGACGGGCAAGCTGCTGCGCCGTCGCGCGATGAAGAGCCACCTGCTCGAGCGCAAGTCGCCCAAGCGTAAGCGGAGCTTTCGCCGCGAGCCCGGCCTCGCTCCGGGCGACGAGAAGGTCGCGAACAAGCTGCTGGGACGAGGCTAGCCCGTGCCGAGGGTGAAGCGATCCGTCCACGCGCGCAAGAAACGGCGCAAGGTTCTCGAGCAGGCCAAGGGCTACTGGGGGCTCAAGAAGTCGAGCTACCGGTACGCGAAGGAGCAGGTCGAGCACTCCCTCGTCTATGCCTACCGCGACCGGAAGAACCGCAAGCGGACGTTCAGGCGACTCTGGATCATGCGCATCAACGCGGCGTCGAGGGCGAACGGGCTCTCCTATAACCAGTTCATCTCGGGCTGCCGCCTCGCGGGGATCGAGCTCGACCGTAAGATCCTCGCCGACCTGGCCGTGAGCGACCCGGCAGCGTTCGGAAAGATCGCCGAGCAGGCGAAGGCGGCGCTTCCCTCGGCGCCGGCCGAGGCGGGGGCTGCGACCCCGGCCGCGGCCGAGTAGACCCGCGCGCTCGAGGGTTGCCGCCGGCCGGGGCGCGTGCCACCTTTCGGGCCCGGGCCTGGCCGCCCCTGCAATGGCCAGAATGGCCGGGTGGCGGCGGAAGACCCGAGCGGGCTGGAGCAGGTCTTCCTCGAGCAGGCCGACTCATGTGAGCTCACCGGCTCGGCGTTGTCCGCCTCGGTCTGCCGGCGGCTCGCGATGGGCTTCCACGGACAGTGGCTCGAGTGGCGGTCGCCGTGATCACGTCGGCGACCAACCCGCGCCTGAAGCTCGTCCGCAAGCTCGCCTCGCGGAGGCAGCGAGACGAGCTCGGCCTCTTCGCCTGCGAGGGCGAGGATCTCGTCCAGGCGGCGCTCCAGGCCGGGCTCGAGCCAGTCGAGGCGCTCGTCGACGCCGAGCGGCCGGCGCTCGAGCGCGAGCTCCCAGGAGCCGAGCCGGTCGCTCCGGCGCTGCTCTCGGAGCTGTCCGCCCTCGGCCATCCGCCGCGGGTGATCGCCGTCTTTCGCCGCTCCGAGCTCCCGCGGCTCACCGCCCCGACGGCCCCGGCAGTCGGACTCGCACTCTGGCGGGTGGGGGATCCGGGCAACCTCGGGACGCTGCTGCGCTCCGCCGACGCGCTCGGCCCGGCGTTCGTTGCGCTCTCGGCGGGCTCCGCCGACCCGACCTCGCCGAAGGCTTTGCGCGCCTCCGCAGGCTCGGTCTTCCGCGTCCCGCTGGGCAGCTTCGCCGAGGCTCCCGGACGGCGGATCGCACTCGTGCCGCGCGGCGGCCGACCGCTCGCAGAGCTCGACCTCGAGGGCTCGCTCACGTTCGTCCTCGGCTCGGAGCGCGCCGGCCTGCCCGCCGAGGTGCTCGCGGCCTGCGGCGAGCTCGCCTCGATTCCCCTGAGCGCGAGCGCGGAGTCCCTGAACGTCGCGCTCGCCGGCGCGATCGCGCTCTACGAGCGGGCGCGGCGCGGGCCGTAGCGCACTCGCGACCCGTCGAGACGCACGACCTCGAGCCAGTAGCCTGCCCGCCGCGGCGGAAACCGGTCGACGAATCGGTAGCCGCCGCCCCTGCTCGCGGGCATCGGCGCTCGATCGAGGCGGACGAGCCGCCCGCCGTGCTCGCGCAGAACCCGGAAGCCCAGCACCCCAAAGGCGGTCGCGAGCCGCCAGCGGAGCAGCACGCCGTCCCCCCGCCGCAGCGCGACGAAGCCGCTCAGCGAGACCGCCGTCGGGCCTCCGCTCGGGGTCGCCGAGACCTCGGGCGATCGGCCGCCGACGTTGTCTGCGCTGTCGACTGGAGCCACGACGTAGTAGTAGGTCTGGCCGAACTGGACATCTGGGTCCTCGTAGGCCGAGGCCCGGACGAGCTCGGCCTCGAGTCTCGTGTAGGGACCGCCCGCCGAGGTGCCGCGGTAGACCTCGAACCCGGCCAGATCCTCCTCGGCGCCGTCCGGCCAGTCGAGCGAGACGGAGCGGCGGCCCGGCACCGTCGAGGCTGTCGGCGTGGGTGGCGCCGCCGGCGGGGTCGTGTCCGGCCGCGGTGGGAGGCCCCCTTTGAGGCCGGCGCAGTCGACCGCGCCCGAGCCCGCCTCGGCGAACGCTTGCCCGAACGCCCAGTACGAGTCCTTGTGGCTGCCGTCGGCCCAGAGCGGCCCCGACTGCCAACCGCGCAGGTCGGTGTCGTCTCGGAAGGTGAAGTTGAGGAAAGCGCCCACGTAGAGCTGGCACGCCGCGAGGCGTACGGAGTCGATGATCTGGGTCGCCTGATCCGGCGCGGGGCTCGTGGCGGGCGGCGGCGGCGAGCCCGGCTCGCCGCCCGCGTCGTCCGGGATCGTCAGGACGTTCTCGGCTTCGGTGTAGAGCGGCTGCTTCGGAGGGTCGATCGACGTCTGGAATCCGTCCTCCAGGTACCAGATCGACACACAGCGGTAGGCCACGCACTCGCCCGGAACAGGCTGGGCCGTCCCGTCGAACGCGGTGTGGAGATTCGTCATCAGCTTGTCCCAGTCGCCTTCGGCGATCCGGGTCTGGCCGGTGTGCGCCCTCCAGGGCCGCTCGGCCGAGGTGGCGCCGTAGACGTGGTGGGCGACGGTGTCCAGGATCGGCAGGGCGCGCCCGCTCGCGCGGTAGGCCTCTCCGAGCTTCCGGATGAAGTTCCCCGGTGAATGCGAGATGTTGCTGACCGCGTTCGGGTTGTCGTTGCCGTCGGGCGACAGCGCCGGGCCGAGCACCCTCACGCTCGGGCGGAGCCCGTGCAGCACGTCGAAGCAGCGCGCGAGGAGCGCTTCGTAGGCCGCCGGGGCGGCGCTCGTCAGGTCGGCATTGAACTGCGGCCGCCAGAACGCAGTCTTGTTCGGCTCGTTCCAGACGACGACGTCGTCGATCGCGGGGTAGCGGGCGAGGATGTTCCTTGCGTAGGTGCAGAACGTCGTGCGGGCGGCGTCATCCTGGGGAGCGGACGTGGCGGCACCGCCGGTGACCACGACCACGATCCGTATGTCCGCGCCTGCCGCGGCGACGGCCCCGTCCAGGCCCGCCGCGTCGGCCCCGCTCAGGGCGGTCTGCCCCGGCGCCCAGTTGACCGAGACTCGAAAGCCGGTCGTCCCGAGCTGTCTGGCGGCCGACGCCGCCCAGGCCGGTTCCCACAGGAGCACGTTGTCGGCGAAGCCGACGACGAGCCGTGTCGAGGCAGGGGCGGCGGGAACGAGCAGGCCGAGCGCCGCGAGAGCCGCGGCCAGGGCGGCGAACCCTCTGACGGTGCGGAGAGTCGCGGCTAGCCCTTCGGGGCGGGCCCGCCCTTGAGCCGGTCGCAGTCGACCTCGCCGTCGGCGGCCTCGGCGATCGCGCTGCGGAAGGCCCCGAACGAGTCCTTCCTCGTCCCGTCGCGCCAGAGAGCGCCGGACTGCCACCCTCGCAGGTCCGCGTCGTCTCGGAGCAGGTAGTTGAAAAAGGCCTCCACGTACGGCTGGCAGTAGGCGAGGCGGATGCCGTCGCGAACCTGGGTCGCCTGGTCGGGCGCCGGGCTCTCGGGTGCCGGGCGCGCCGAGTCGGCCTCGCCCGCCGACCGATCGGCGACGACCCGGGGAATGTTCTCCGTGAACCGGTAGAGGCGCTTCTTGTCCGAGTCGAGGGAGGTCTGGTAGCCGGCCTCCATGTACCAGATGGGCACGCACTTCGTCCCGATGCAGCGCCCGGGGACGGGCTGCTCGGTGCCGGCGAAGGCGCTTTTGTACGCGTTTACGAGCTTCGCCCAGTCGCCCTGGGCGATCATCGGGCCCGCATGCCGGCGCCACGGCCGCTCGCTCGGCGTGGCGCCGTACATGTGGTGGGCGACCGTGTCGAAGATCGGCTCCGTGCGGCCGCTTTTTCGGTAGGCCGCTCCGAGCTCGCGGACGAAGGCGCCGGGCGAGTGGGAGATGTTGCTGACCGCCCGGTAGTTGTCGTTGCCGGTCGGAGAGGTCGCGGGCGCGAGCACGTTGACCTCGGGCCTGTAGGAATGGAGGACGTCGTAGCAGCGGGCGAGCAGCGTCTCGTACTCGGCGGGCGCGAGGCTCACTCCCTTGCGGTCGAACTGGGGCTTCCAGGCGTACGTCTTGTTCGGCTCGTTCCACACGATCACGTCGTTGATCGTCGGGTAGCGGTCGAGCACGTTTCGGATGTAGCTGCAGTAGGCCGCGCGTGCGGAGCCCGTGTGGGGTGTGAAGCGGGCGGCGGCGCCCACCACGGTGACGACGACGCGCAGCCCGAACGCGGCCGGGATCGCAGCGTCGAGTGTTCGCTCGTCGGCGGCGGAGAGCGTCGTCTGGCCGTAGCTCCAGTTGAGCGAGATCCGGAAGCTCGTGGCGCCGAGGTCTCGGGCCGCCAGGACGGCCGCAGGTGGGTTTCGCTTCAGCCAGTCATCAGCGAATCCGACAAAGAGCTTCGGACCAGCCTGGGCCGATGCGGCTCCGACAGCGACGGCGACCGCGAGCGAGGCAAGAGCTGGAAGGAGTCGTCTGAGCACGCTGAGACCGGCCGCGAGGGCCGATTCTAGCCGGGGCGGGTCCGCGACGGGCCGATCGCTAAGCTCTGCACGTGGCGACGATCTCCGGCATCTGGACGTCCCCGGGCAAGCGCAGCGGGCGCATGGTCTCGCACGAGCGGGCCCGGGCCCTCGAGGCTCACGGGCTCGAAGGGTGCGCCCACGCGCGCCCGGGCACCAAGCGGGAGGTCCTCTTCGCCTCCGCGGAGCACCTTCGCGCCGTCGGGGTCGAGCCGGGGCGGATCCGCGAGAACTTCACCGTCGAGGGCGACGACGTCCACAGCTGGCCGATCGGCCAGCGCGTGCGGGTCGGAGGGGCCGAGTTCGAGATCGCGATGGAGTGCGATCCCTGTCACCTGATGGATGAGATCCGGCCGGGCCTGCAGGCGGAGCTGGAGCACAAGCGGGGGATGCTGGCGCGGGTCGTCCGCTCGGGTGAGGTCTCCCTCGGCGACGAGATCGCCCTGCTGGACTGACTCGGAACCCTCAGGGCCGCTCTCACCAGGCCCCGCCGCCGCCTCCGCCGCCGCCGCCGCCACCGCCGCCCGAGAAGCCGCCGCCTCCCCCGCTCGAGCTCGAGCTCGACGGCGGCGCCAGGGCCGACCCGAACCCCGAGCTCAGGTCGCTGATCGCGAGCGACGACGCGCCCGAGCCGAGGTCGCTCGAGCCGCTGATCCAGTAGATCGAGCTCGCCTCGGCAAACTCCTTCGGCATGTGGAGCTGGGCCCCCTGCAGCACGCGCTCGGCGATCCCGAAGGCGATCCCGTACACGAGGTAGCGCTCCCACAGCTCGAGCGACGCGGGCGGGGCCTCGTCGAGGCGCGGGAAGTCGGTCAGGTAGCTCCGGAAGGCCTGCCACCGCTCGGCCTCGCGCTCGGCTGCCGGCCGGCGGCGGCGCCAGAGTCGGACGTGGAGCGCCGCGATCAGGAGGAGTGCGGCGTTCGTGGCGGCGCAGACTCCGAGCGCGATCAGCACGATGTCCGACCAGCGCGGGGCCACGGGGCGCCAGCCCTGGATCGCGATCCAGAGCAGGAGCGCCGAGAGCAGCGCGAGCAGGACGATCGCGAGCACGAGCGCGCCGAGGCCCGGCCCGACGAACCACTTTCGCCCGTCGATCGCGGTCGCGACACGCGACTTGAAGCTCGTGAACCGCTTGCTGTTCGTCGTGCGAGCCTTCTCGATCCGGTTACGGAACTTGGACAGCCGCTCGGTGCCACCGTCGAGGACGTAGTCGACGACCTCGGCGACCGGTTCCTCGAATGCCGCCATCGGGACGTCCGTCTTGCCGGCCGCGATCTCGAGATCCGCGACCTGCTCGGTGCTCAGCCCGCCCCAGTGCTTCTTCTCGGTCGTGACCGGCTTCGCCGTGTAGCGGCCTCGCCTGAGGAGGTCGAACAGGGTGGCGGTGAACTCGAGCGAGCCCGCGTCGGTGCTCTGCCGCAGGAGCGGCGGGACGAGCGCGGGCTCGAGGTCGGACGGGGGCTCCTGCTCGTATTCGCGGTCGTAGTCGGTCTTGCGCTCACGGCCCGAGTAGAGCCAGACCGCGAGGATGAGCGCGAGCGCGGGGAGGAGCCCGAGCGCGAGCAGGATCAGACCGTTCCGGGCCAGCTGGTGCTTCGCGTCGTCGATCCGCCGCCGGTCGCGCGCGAAGCTCTCGTCGTCGGCCTTCTCCTCCCGCAGGATCCTCGCGAGCGCGGTGCCCTTTCGCAGCTTCGCGCCCCCGGTCGAGGTCAGCCGCGAACGGGGAAAGAGCACCCGGAGCTCGACGAACTGGTGGGCCGGGACGTCGAGGGCTCGCAGGAGCGCGAAGCGGGGGAGCTTCTGCGTGTCGCCGCGCACCCAGGCTGGATGGCCGAAGACGCGGTAGGCGGGCCCGGCGAGCGGCGCGGCGCCAGGAGGTCGGAGCGAGGCCCTCAGGCGCGCGAGCCCGACGCCCCACTCGTCTCCCCAGACCTTGAGGTTGACGTCGACCACGTCGTCGTAGGCGACCGCGAGGCCCCGGAAGCGGTAGGAGACCGTGAACGTCCTGGTCTGGCCCGAGAAGGCGCTGTAGTGCCAGACGACCCTGACGCGGTCGCCCACCCGCGTGACGCCGTAGGTGTCCGGGGGGCTGGAGCAGCCGAGCTCGACGCAGCCCCCGGTGACGTAGGGCCTGACGCCCTCGGCGACCTGAACGCGGTCGATCGTCTCGCCGCTGCGAAGGGGAATGTCCCGGTAGGCCCCCGAGAAGCTTCCGCCCTCGTAGCGAAAGGAGATCCGCTCCCGGACGAGCAACCCTCCGTCGGGCTGCACGCCGACGGCGACATTGGCGTCGGTGAGGAAGAACTCCTTCGCGGCCGCGGGCGCCGGGAGGGACAGCCAGGTCGCGACGAGACATGCCGTCAGGGCTGCACGAACACCCCGGCGCCGCATGCTCAGGAGGTGAACTGGACGCGCGGTGCTTCCCGCGCGGCCTCTTCGATCTCGAAGTACTGCTTCTCTGAGAAGTTGAACATGTTCGCGAAGAGGTTCGTCGGCACGGACTGCACGGCGTTGTTGTAGGTCAGCACCGTGTCGTTGTACACCTGGCGCGAGACGGCGATCTTCTGCTCGACGTCGCTGAGCTCGGCCTGGAGTTGCTGAAAGTTCTCGCTCGCCCGCAGCTCCGGGTAGGCCTCGGCGACAGCGAAGAGGCGCCCGATCGCGGCGGTCAGCATGTTCTCTGCACCCGCCTGCTGCTGGACGGTCGACGCCTGCTGCGCCGCCGTGCGAGCCTTCGTGACCTCCTCGAAGGTCGACTTCTCGTGCGACGCGTAGCCCTTGACCGTCTCGACGAGGTTCGGAATCAGGTCGTACCGCTTGCGGAGCTGCACGTCGACCTGGGCCCAGGCGTTCTGCGTGCGATTCCTGAGCCGGACCAGCTTGTTGTACATCGCGACCGCGAGCAGGAGCAGCAGCACGACGGCCGCGATGACGACGACCACCCAGACGGTCCCGGAGACGGCGAGGGGGGCCACGGCCATGTGGCGTGGAGCTTAGATGGTGCTGCCCTCGCGCGAGCGCGCTCCGGTCGGAGGCGGTCTCGCGGTCTCGGACCTCACCGGACCGGCGCGGCCGCGATCGAGCGACCGCCGGATCGCCCGCAGCTCGCCGAGGATCTCGGCGAGGATCGCGTGGTGGGCCACCGCTCGGGGCGGTAGCGGAAAGACGGCGCGGCGGCGGGAGGTCATGTTGTCAAGATAGCAAACAGCGATGGCGAGCGCAAGACAGGCGAGCGAGGTCAGGCCCCCGGAGTCGGGCCCTCGCGCCGGCGGGCGACCCAGACCGTGTCCTCGCCACCGCGGTAGGGCCGGCGGTCGAACCAGCCGTAGCAGGCCTCGACCTCGAAGCCGGCACGGTCGAGCAGGGCCCGCCATTCGGGCGGCGAGAGCCAGGTGAGGCGCATCGTGGCCGCGGCCGAGTCCCCGCGCACCGAGAGGGTGAGCGTTCTCGATCCCGTGTCCCACTCGGCCCGCTCGAAGATCCCGGGCTCGCGCTCGATCCAGCGGCCGTGCGTCTCCGCGACGTCCTCGGCACCGGGGGCGAACACGTCGAAGACGAGTCGGCCGCCTGGCCCGAGCAACGCGCGGGCCCGGCGGAGGGCACCCAGCCGCTCCTCCTCGCCGGCGAGGTGAAGGAGAGAGCGAAACGGGCAGGTGACCAGCGGCACGCGCTCAGCGACCGGCGGCTCGCGCATGTCGCCGAGGCGGAGATCGATTCGCTCGGCGACACCCGCCCGCTCGGCGTGGCGGCGGCAGATCTCGAGCATCCCGCTCGAGGAGTCGACACCGATTACGCGTACGCCCGCGCGCGCGACGGGCACCGCGATGCGCCCGGTGCCGACGCCGAGCTCGACCACGGGTCCGCCGGCTCGGGTCGCCTCCTCGACGTAGAAGCCGACATCCTCGGTGACGCTGGCACTCCACGGGTCGTAGAGCTCGGCGATCGCGTCGTAGGGACTTGCCGTCGTGGATGGATCGTCACTCATCCGGCACACCGCGGCACACATGTGCGCGGGCGAGCCGAATAGGATCGACGCGGGGAGGAGGTCGAGGGTTCCTGGGCCCCGTCAGGGCCGATCGAGGTCGGGCGGGGCGGGCGAGGCGTTCTGGATGGCTCGCAGGCGTCCAGGAGGGCCGATGATACAGTCGCCCGCATGGACGCCGAGGCGCTCGAAACCGAGGCGCAGAGCGCGATTGCGAGCGCGACAACCCCCGGCGAGCTCGACGCTGCGCGGGTGCGCTACCTCGGCCGGGGCAGCGCGCTGAAGCAGGCCCTCCGCGGTGTGCGCGACCGCGAGGCCGGGCAGGTGCTGAACACCGTCCGGTCCCGGCTCGAGCGCGCGCTCGCCGAGCGCCGGACGGCCCTCGACCGGAGCGTTCTCGAGCGCTCGCTCGCCGAGGAGCGCCTCGACATCTCGCTCCCCGGGCACGAGTTCCGGCGCGGTCGCCTGCACCCGATCACGCAGATCCGGCGCGAGGTCGAGGAGATCTTCCTCGGGATGGGCTACGAGGTCGTCGACGGGCGGGAGGTCGAGACCGTCCACTACATCTTCGACCAGCTGAACATAGGCCCCGGCCACGTCACGCGCTCCCCGCTCCACACCTTCTACTTGGACGACGGGGTGCTGCTCCGGACGGAGACCTCCGCCTCGCAGATCCGGGTCATGGAGACCCGGAAGCCGCCCGTCTACATGGTCTCGCTCGGCCGGGTCTACCGGCGCGACACGCCGGAGCCGAAGCGGTACCCTAGCTTCCACCAGGTCGAGGGCCTCGCCGTCGACCGGGGCATCACCCTGGCCGACCTCAAGGGAACGTTGCAGCTTCTGCTCAGACGCCTCTTCGGCGATCAACGCGCCGTGCGGATCCGCACGAGCTTCTTCCCCTTCACCGAGCCCTCCGTCGAGGCCGACGTCGAGTGCTTCATCTGCGGCGGCGCGGGCTGCCGCGTCTGCGAGCAGGAGGGGTGGATCGAGGTCGGCGGCGCGGGCCTCGTGGACGAGAACGTCCTGCGGAACGTCGGCTACGACCCGGAGGAGGTCTCCGGCTTCGCGTTCGGCTGGGGTCTCGAGCGCATCTTCATGTTGCGCCACGGGCTGCCGGATATCCGCCTGCTGTGGCAGAACGACCTCCGGCTCCTCGAGCAGTTCTGACAGGCCTCTAGGGTTCCGGCGAAGCAGTGCGCGTCCCCCTGAGCTGGCTCCGCGAGTACGTGGAGGTCGACCTGCCGCTTCAGAGCCTCGTCGAGCGGCTGACGATCTCGACCGCGATGGTGCAACGCGTCCTGCACCGAGGCGTCGTAGACACGAATGGCAACCTCGGCCTCTACAGGGTCGGGCACGTCGTCGAGGCCGGCAAGCACCCGAACGCCGACCGGCTGCAGCTCTGCCTGGTCGACGTGGGGGAGGCCGAGCACCGCCAGATCGTCTGCGGCGCCTGGAACTTCGGTGCGGGGGCGACGGTGGCGGTCGCCCTCCCGGGGGCCGTCCTCCCCAGCGGGCAGCGTCTCGAGCGCGCGAAGCTCCGGGGCGAGACCTCCGACGGCATGATCCTCTCGGAGCGCGAGCTCGAGCTGGGCCCAGACGACGGCGGCATCCTCGTGCTCGCCGAAGCGGCCGCCCCGGGCACCCCGCTCGGCGAGGTGCTGCCGCTCGGCGACGAGGTGATCGAGCTCGAGACGACGCCGAACCGGCCGGACCTGCTCTCCGTCTACGGCGTCGCGCGCGAGGTCGCGACCCTGCTCGACCGCGAGCTGGCGCCGCCCCCGGGACAGGACCCCGAGCCCGCCGGCACCGGCCCTGTGGACGTCCGCGTCGAGGACCTGCAGGCGTGCCCGCGCTACCTCGGCCGGACGTTCGAGGGTGTTCGCGTCGGCCCCTCGCCGCCCTGGCTGACGGCGCGCCTGCTCGGCGCGGGGATGCGGCCGATCTCGAACGTCGTCGACATCACGAACTACGTCATGCTCGCGCTCGGCAGCCCCCTGCATGCCTTCGATCGGACGAAGCTCGCCGGCGGCTGCATCGTCGTCCGGCGGGCTGTCGGCGGGGAGGAGATCGCGACCCTAGACGGCGCCCTGCGGCGGCTCGACGCGCGCGATCTCGTGATCGCCGACGCCGAGCGCGCAGTTGGGATCGCCGGCCTCATGGGGGGCCTCGAGACGGAGGTCGGATCCGAGACGACGGAGGTTTTGCTCGAGGCGGCGAGCTTCGAGCCGATCGGCATCCTCCGCACGTCGGAGCGGCTGGGCCTGCGCTCGGAGGCCTCCAACCGGTGGGAGAAGGGCGTCGACCCGCTCGCTGCAGGGCAGGCGGCGAGGCTCGCGACGGAGCTCCTCGCCCGACTCGCCGGGGCGCGCTGGGCCGGCCACGTCGACGTGCTTGGCGACCTGCCGGGACGGCCGGTCGTGCGGTTCCGACCGCCACGGGCCGACGAGCTGATCGGCCTCGAGACCCCACCGGACGAGCAGCGCCGCCTCCTCGAGCGGCTCGGCTTCGACGTCCAGGACGACTGGCAGGTGACCGTTCCAACCTGGCGCGCGCGCGACGTGGCTCGCGAGGTCGACCTGGTCGAGGAGGTGGCGCGCCTCCGGCTGGACGAGGTTCCCTACACGCTGCCGGCGCGGCGGGCGATGTTCGGCAGGCTGACGACCGAGCAGGAGCTACGGCGGACCTGCGAGGACGTGCTCGTCGGCTGCGGCTTCTTCGAGGCCTACACGCCGAGCCTGGTCGGAACGGACGAACGCTCGGACGCGCTCCGGCTCCCCGAGCCGCAGTCGGCCGAGCAGGCGGTGCTGCGGACGCGGATCCTGCCGGCCCTCGCCGAGGCGGCCCGGCACAACCTCGCCGTGGGGAACACGCAGATTGCGCTGTTCGAGCTCGCGCGCGTGTATCTGCCCTCCGGGGAGCAGCTACCCGAGGAGCGCTGGCACCTGGCCGGCATCACCGAGGGCGGATTCGCCAGGGCGAAGGGTGCGGTCGAGGCGCTGCATTCGGCGCTGCAGCTCGCAGCGCGCTTCGAGCGGGCCGAGCGCGCCCCCTTCCATCCGGGCAAGACGGCGGCGTTCGGGGCCGGGATCGTCGGCGAGCTCGCCCCGGGGGTGCTCGACGGAGCCTGGGGAGGCTTCGAGCTCGACCTTGCGACCCTCCTGGCCGGGGTGCCGGAGCGGATCGAGTACGAGGACGTGATCACGTACCCGGCGCTGCGGCAGGATCTCGCCTTCGTCGTCGACGAGGCGGTCGCGGCCGGCGACCTCGTCGAGGCGGCTCGCCAGGCGGGAGGGCCGGACGTCCGGCGGCTGCGGGTCTTCGACGTCTACCGGGGCGAGCAGATTCCGGTGGGCCGCAAGTCGGTCGCGCTCGCGCTCGAGCTCCAGTCGCCCGAGCGGACGCTCTCCGACGACGATGCGGCGCGCGTCCGGAGCACGATCGAGGTCGCTCTGCGCGAGCGGTTCGGCGCCGAGCTCAGAGCGTAGTCGCGGCGAGCCGCTCGGCCAGCGCCTCGAGCACCTTCGTCTGCACCTTCGGTGCGTGCGCGAGCAGGGAGCGGAACTCCCGGGCGGTGATCACGAGGACGTCGAGCGGGGTCGCGGCGGTCACCGTCGCGGTCCGCGGCAGCTGTGTGAGGAGCGCGATCTCGCCGAGGAAGTCTCCGGGCCCGAGAGTGCGTACCTTCCGTCCGCCATGGCGCACCTCGGCGGTGCCCTCGAGGATCACGAAGAACTCGTGGCCGGTGTCACCCTCCCTGGTCAGCACCCGCCCCTCGGGCAGGTCGATCTCGTCGGCGAGCGCCGCCACCTCCTGCAGCTCCTTCTTCGAGCAGCGCGAGAAGAGCGGCACCGCTTTGATCAGCTCGACCTTCTTGTCGCGGCGGAGCGGCACGGGCGCAGTCTACGACCCCGGGCGAAAAGCTCAAAGAGACGACAGGCCAGAGCCTGCTGGAGCTTCTCTAGTCGGTCGTGCGCTTGGCGGTCTTCGTGAGGCCCGCAGTCGCACCTCCGGCCGCGTGGATGTCGGCCTGCCGATCGAGCTCGGCGTTCAGCTCCGCGCCGAAGAGCAGCGCGAACGCGGAGTAGTTCAGCCAGAGGAGCAGGATGATCCCCCCGGCCAGGGAGCCGTAGGTGCGGTCGTATGAGCTCGAGAAGCTCGTGTAGAGCGCGAAGAGGCCGGAAAGCGCGAGCCACAGGGCGGCCCCGACGATCGAGCCCGGCGTCACCCACTTCCAGTTTCGCTCGTCGCGGTTTGGCGCCAGGTAGAAGACGAGCGCGAAGAAGACGAGGATCGCCGCGAAGGCGATCGGCCAGCGCACGATGTTCCAGACGAGGTCGAAGGCCCCGCCGAGGCTCGCCCGGTCGGCGATCGCGTCCCCGAGCGGCCCCCCGAACACGATCAGGACGAAGAGTCCTGCGGTGACGACGCCGGTGAGGATGACGAGTGCGATTGCGATCAGTCGCACCTTCCAGAAGGGCCGTGTCTCGAGCCGGTCGTAGGCGCGGTTGACCGCCTTGATCACCGCGTTCATGGCGCCGCTTGCCGCCCAGATCGCGCCGAACGTGCCGGCCAGCAGGGCGATCGACGCCGCCGCAGGCTTGCCGGCTGAGCTCTCGCGCGCAAGCTCGATCATGTCGGTGACCGCGCCAGGCGCGACACCGCCGAGCAGCTTCACAAGCTCCTCGTAGGCGCCGGGGCCGAAGAGGCCGAGCAGCCCGATCAGCAGGATCACGGAGGGAAAGAACGCGAGCAGCGAGCTGAAGGCGATCTGCTGCGAGAGCCCCATGCAGTCGTCCTTCAGGAACTCCCGGGCCGTCCGCTTGACGACCGCGACCCACTCGCCCGCGCGGAGCCGCTCGGGTCCCGAGGGGACGGCGCCGACCTCCGGGGTGCCCTTCGGGTCAGCCGCGGTCGACAAGGGTGAACCGCCCGACGCGTGCCGTCGGGTCACCCTCGCGGCTCCGCCGGGCGAGGAGGCGCATCGTTGCCCCGATCCCGCCCGCGACGAAGAACCCGACGCCGAGCGCCCCAGCCGCAACGACCGGCAGCTTGGCGCGGAGCTTGCCCGCGACATCGGTCGCCTCGCCGATGCCGGCGCGGAGCCGGTCGACCGCGCGCGCGAGCTCCTCGCGCTCGGACTCGATGTCGCGCTTGACCTCGTCGGGGGTGCGGGAGTTACCCTCGGCCATTGCTCCGGAGCGCCTCGGAGGTGAGCTTCGCCTCGGCGATCGCCTGCTTCGGCACGGGCGGTGTCCCCTTCTTCACCGAGCGGAGCGCGAGCATGCCGAGGACGGCGACGCCCACGAGCAGGACGGCCGTGACGATCAGGAGCGAGAGCCAGGTCGCCAGGAAGGTCGCGAGCCCGGCCGCGAGTGTCGCGAGCCCGAACCCGAGTGCGAAGAGCGCCAGCACGAGTGCTCCGACCCCGAGAGCGATGCCGATGCCGAGCGCCGTGAGCTTGCGCTTCAGCTCGAGGACGGCCAGCTCGAGCTCGAGGCGGACGAGGGTGCTGGCGCGCTCGGCGACCTGCTTCGCCGAGGCTCCGAGGCCGGCGGGCTCAGAGTTTCGGATGGGCATGACCCCTCCAGTCGATGATCTTGGCGAGCAGGATGCCCGTGGCGAGCGCGATCCCGACGACGAGAAACGGATTCGGTCCCCCGCTGCCGCCACCCGGCTGCTTCGGCCGGGCGCCGAGCTGCGGCCCGAGCGGGGCGACGACCTCCGTCCCCGGCTTCTGGTCGGTCGGTGCCTCGCCACGTGCTCGCCTGGCGATCAGGCTCGGCTTCAGCTTGCGCAGGAAGGCCGCGTCCTCGGCGAGCAGGTCGGCGACCTTGGCCTTCGCCCCACCCGCGGCCGCTGCCTGCTCGGCCAGCTCCCGGAGGCGGTCGGCGCCGCGGTCGATCAGCCGATCGACCTTGGTGAGTGCCTCGGTCATTTCTTGGTCGGAGGCTCCTCGCCGGTGGCGAGGCTCCAGACCTTGGCCGCAACGCGGCGTGCGGCGATCATCGCGCCGGCGGACAGGATCGACCACATGACCTTTCTCAGCATGGTGGGAACTCTAGCCAGCCGGCGCCGGGTCGAAACTTCGGGACGCGCTCGACTGGAGCCCGCGCCCGACCTCCGCGGCCTTTCGGCCGCCACGCCGCACGCTTAGAAAGTCTTCAGGCACTTACCGTGCAGCAGAGGCGCCCGCAGGGCGCCGGAGTCTGCGCGGGCCAGATAAACGATGGTCTGCGCGTTGTTTTTTTATGCTTGCGCTATGCGGCAGCCGGGCAAGGCGGAGCGCCAGCGTCTGATCGCCAGCATCGTCGCGCGCCGGCGCGTGGGGACGCAGCTCGAGCTGCTGGATGCGCTCGCGAAGGCCGGTTGCCGGGTGACCCAGGCCACCGTCTCGCGGGACATCAGGGAGCTGGGGCTCGAGAAGACGCACGATCCCCTCGGGCGTCCCCGCTACGCCCCTCCCCAGCCCGGCAGGCACGTCGATCCGAATCAGGCCCTGGCCGGGGTGCTGTCGCAGTTCGCGCGCCGCGCCGTCGCCGCGCAGAACATCGTCGTCGTTCACTCGGAGCTCGGAACCGCCCCCGCGATCGCGCGCGCCCTCGACAACCTCGCGCACGCGAGGATCGTGGGCACGCTCGCCGGGGATGACACCTGCCTCGTGATCGCGCAGGACGCGGCCGAGGCGCGCTCGCTCGCTCGCGAGCTCGGCGCCGCCATTGGGGGGTAGCCCGCTCTCCGGTCTGCGAGCGGCCGGCGCGGATCAGGGTGTGCTGCGCGCCGAGCTCCTCGAGCGTCGAGCGGAAGTGGTGCGAGCGGACTCGCCGCCGCTATCGCTGAGGACGCGTTCCAGTCTGCCAGCCTGCCGCTTGCAGCTCGCCGGCGACGCGACGTGCGAGCTTCGAGGTCTGCGCCCCGGTGGGGTTGCCTTTCGGGCAGCTGACGAGCTCGGCCCAGGCCAAGGAGGAGCAGACGTCGATTCCGCTCAGCTGCCAGACCGACCCTTTCGTGCCGCTGAGACGTCCGACGAAGCCTCGCTGACCGAGGTCCGCGCCGCGTAGTCGAGCAACTGCAACCGGTAGCCGAAGAGCACGTCATCCTCCGACATGCGGCTCACTCCTTTCCTTCCGACGTGGCAGTCGAAGGCGAGAGTGAGCCGAGAACCGGACGGCGCCTCGACGGGCGCCGTCCCTTTCTGATCAGCTCAAACGGAACCCGGGTGTCGGGACCACCCGGTGACAGTCCATGCCTAGAGCAGCCGAACTGAGTGTGCAGCCCTGCGCGCCAGCCTCGGCCGGCCGGATCGGCCCGCGCGTCTCCAGCGGCTCGCCTCTGCGTCGACGGCGTCACGCAGCATCTTGAGCGACAACAGAGAAGGTCCGCGTTCGTACGCTTCGCTGCATGCGCCCCCTGCCCCGCCGGCTCGGCCCGCTGGTCGAGCGCCCCTTCCGCCTGCTCTTCGCCGCGACGACGATCACGACGGCCGGGGACGCCGTCGCCTACATCGCCCTCGCCTTCGCGGTGCTCGACCTTTCCGGCGGCTCGGCGACCGACCTCGGCATCATCCTCGCTGCGCGCCAGGCGGTCAGCGCCGCCGTCCTCGTCGGCGGCGGTGTCATCTCTGACCGACTGCCGCGCCATCACGTCCTCGTCGGCGCCTCGCTGCTCCAGGGAGCTGCGCAGTCGCTGACGGCGCTGCTGGTGCTCTCGGGCGATGCGACCGTCTTTTCGCTGGTGGCGCTGCAGGCGGCCTATGGCCTCGGGCACGGCTTCGTGATCCCGGCCGAGATCGGTCTCGTGCCCCAGACCGTCAGCCCAGCGCGACTGCAGCAGGCAAACGCGCTGCAGGGCCTCTCGCGCAACCTCGTCTTCGTGCTCGGTCCGGCGGTCGGCGGAGCGCTCGTCGTCGCCGGCAGCCCCGGCCTCGCCCTCGCCGCCGACGCCGCCTCCTTCTTTGTGTGCGCGGCCTTGATCAGCGCGATCCGTCTGCCCGCGCGTGCCGAGGATGTCACCCGGGCAAGCTTCTTCAGCGAGCTGCGCGAGGGCTGGCGTGAATTCACCGCCCACACCTGGCTGTGGGCGACGGTCGGCCTCTTTGGGGTCGGCAACATGGTCGGCCAGGCTTGGAACGTGCTCGGCCCCGGTGATCGCCAAGGAGGAGCTCGGCGGCGCCGGTGCCTGGGCGGCGATCCTCGCCTGCGGCGGCCTCGGCGCCGTCGGCGGCAGCCTGGTCGCGCTGAGGCTGCGCCCACAGCGTCTGCTGCTCGCCTCCGTCCTCTTCGCCCTACCAGTCGTCCTGCAGCTGGTCGTACTGGCGCTGGAGGCGCCGACCGCGCTGGTGGCAGGGGTCAACCTGTTCGTCGGCGCGGGAGTGGCGCTACATCTCACCTACTGGTTCACGGTCTTCCAGCAGCAGGTGCCGGCCCACGCCCAGTCTCGCGTCAGCTCCTACGACGCACTCGGCTCCTTCGTGCTGATCCCGATCGGCACCGCCCTCGTCGGCCCCGCCGCCATCGCCTTCGGCCGCAGCGAGACGCTCTGGCTGGCAGCCCTGATCAGCACGCTCTGCTTCGTCGGGATCCTCTCGGTACGCGCCGTCTGGACGCTGCGGGCGAAGGACGTGCCCGCCGTCGATTCCGGGAGCGTCGGGTAGCCGCCGCGGGCACGACGACCCGCGCCCGCGATGCAGCCCGGAGACGGGGCTTGAGTAGCAGCCTTCCGCGTCTTCGCCTGACCTGGGGTATGTGACTTCCGGCGGGCTACGCCCCCCGATCGACCTCAAGTGGCCCCGCGGGCGATCGAGATCCCGGCTCGAGTGGCTTCTTGACCCACAGGTTGTATGCCTGCCTGGATCCAGGGACGTCCCTAGGTTCGCGGCTGGTGGATCTCGTACCCGGGCGCGTGTGTACAAGGCGGGACGGCAGCCACCCGCGCTCCGCATCCCAGGCGCTTGACGCGTGCGAGGAGAGGTTACGATCGGCGCCGGTGAAGCAGAAGAGCCTCCTTGTCGCCGTCACCGTCGCCGTCACCGCGCTCGTGTCCGTTGCGTCCCCTGCGCAGCCGGCGGCGCCTGTGCTCCCGGGACCGACCTTCACCGTCGAGGGTGCGCTCAGAGGATTCGCGGCCGCGGGGTCATTCGTCGCCGTCGCCGTGGACTGCGACATCTTCGTGACCACTCTCGCACGGGGCACGAAACCCAACGCGAAGCGTGCCAGGGTACGCGGCCTTCCGTGTGACGACCCGGAGTCCGAGGGCTACGCCGTCTACGACCTGTGGCTCGGACGACGTTCCCTCGCCACCGAGCTCGTGCAGGCGGAGGGCCCGCACGGGGCGGAGCACTCCGTCTGGAAGGGCCGGCTGCCGTCCGGGCCGCTGCGGCTGCTGGGCGAGGAGTGGGGCTGGAGGGACGACAACCCGGACGAACCCTCGTATGGCTGCGCGCGCGTCGTCGTCGCCGGAGGCGGTGTCGTCGCCACGACCGAGGTGCCGAACCTGCTCGGGGACACGACCGAGCCGACGTGCCCTTCGCACGGCCCCACGGCGATCGCCCTCGACGGAGCCGTCCGCGCGCGAACGACCGTGCAGGGGTCGTGGACGCTGCTGGCGACGGACGGCAAGCGGCTCGTGCTCTCGCGTCTCGATAACCAGGGCCGCCCGGCAGGGCAGCTCTCACTCCACACACTCGACGGGAAGCCGACTACGACGCCTCGCGTGTCTCCGGGCACCGTGAAGGGCGCCAGGATCGGCTGGCTCGCGCCCGAGGGGCTCGTCCTGTCGACGCGGACTGGCCTCGTGGGCCCCGGCTGGACGATCCGCGGTGTCTCCGAAGCGACCGTCGCATATGGACGCGTGCTGTATCTCCGCGGCAACGCCCTCCGCGTCCGCCGGATCCGCGACGGCGTCGACCGGCAGGTGCTGACGCTGCCCCGGGCGGGTGAGAGCCTCGTGGCCGCCGGCTCCTTTGGCGTGGTTGTCGCCGCCCAGACCGAGACGGAGCAGGAGGAGTACCGTACGAGCGTCTACCGGGTCGCCTGGCGTACGGTGGACGCGGTGCTGCCGCTGCGCTGAAACAGCTCTGCAATACGAGCGAGCGGGGTCGGATCAGCCGGGATCCGGCGCCGCTCACGAAGGAGGACCGGACCTTGAAGAGGCCGCTCCAAACAATGTCTCCGGTGGCCGGATAGACACGCGGTCGCCGTACACTCCGGCCGTGGGGATCCCCTGCGCTTCGTGCGGCGCCGAGCAACCGGTCGATACCCGCTTCTGCAGCATGTGCGGCGCGCCTCTGCACCGGCGCTGTCCGGCCTGCGGATCCGCGCAGCTCAGCTCCGCGCTCTTCTGCTCAGCCTGCGGTATCGCGCTGCGCGAGGATGCTCGCCGGGGGCAGGCACAGACGAGCTGAGCTTGGATTCGCGTACGACAGTGCCTGTCTGATGCTGGAGCTCGCGCGTGCGCTCGAGCGCGCCGGCGAGACAGCCGTAGCGGCGAGGAGACTGCGGGAGGCGACCTCCCGGCTCTCCGCTCTCGGCTGCGTGAACCCGTTCTAGAGGCGGGCGACGGCAAGGCCAAGGCGTCCGAGCCATCCGTCCTTTTCCACCGGACTCGGTGACAGTCCACGCTAGGCCTCGAGGGGCCTGTCCGGAAAGTCAACCGTGGCGCCTGACAGGCGCCACGCGGCGCGATGCGGCGTCCTCAGTCGGGCCGATCTGCCTGCAGATCGGCCCTCCCTGCGTCCTTGCCTCGCACCACGTGTCGCGTGTCATCCGCCGCGGCCACTTCCCGGACGGGCCCTACGGCATGAGCTGCCCGGAGGGCGGCGGCTCGCGGTGCTCGTCGAGCCGGTCGACCTCGTCGGGCGCCAGGTCGAGCCGCACCTCGCCCTCCCGGATCTCGACAACCCGCTCGGCCGGCACGTAGCGCGAGCGCTTCAGCAGACCCGTCGAGATCACGAGGCCGTTGAAGATGTCGCGCCCGGAGTCGCCGACCGTCTCGTCGATCTTGCCGACGTCCTCGCCGCCCGAGGCCAGCACCCGCCAGCCGCGCTCCACGACGAGCCAGGAGACGGGGTCGGCCTCGGCCACCCTCAGACCACCTTTCCGTCGACGTACCAGACCGGCCCCTGGGTGCCGGCCGCGTCCGAGTCAGACACAAGGCGCAGGACTGCGACGCTCGCGCGGATCGAGTCCTCGTCCAGCCGCTCGAAGCACCGGCGTGCCATCCCGGGCGAGGCGCCGTAACCGGCCGCGCGGGCGCACCGGAAGCGAAACGAGGGCGAGTCGTCGAAGCGGGAGGGATTGATCGGGGAGAGCAGCAGCGCCCCCCGCTCGAGGTGGTCGGTCGAGGTGAGGTCGACCTGTCCGTGCAGGTGGCTCCAGTCAGCCGGCAGGCCGGCGAGCGCTTCGTCCCAGGCTTCCGCCAGGCCGTCCTCGGCCTCAGGCGCCGGCACAGGAGCGTCAGTGGTGCCCACGAGCTCGAGGCCGCCACGCAGACCCTCCTCGTCCAGGCGGTGAAGCGCGCGCTCCAGGGCTCCGGGCGACGTGCCCGTGCGCCGGCCGACGGTCAGGTGGAATCGTCCTGCGCTCCGCCCGGGTGCAAGTGGCCCGAGCATGGCTGCGGCACGGTCTGCCTGGCCGGGTTGGCGGACAGCGAGGGCGAGGCGCGTCTCGCCCCACCCCCCGGGCAGGCCGCGCTCGATCTCCCGCCACTGATCGACGAATCCCACGCACCCGAGCATAGACTGCTACTCGTGGCGAAGGTCGAGGAAAAACGGGGTTCCCGCCAGCCCGAGCGGCTGCGCGACCTCTACCGGCAGATGCTCCTGATCCGGCGCTTCGAGGAGAAGGTCGAGGATCGGTTTCGCGCGGGCGAGCTCCCCGGTTTCCTGCACGTCGCGATCGGCCAGGAAGCGGTCGCCGTGGGCGTCTGCAGCGCGCTCGAAGACGGCGACGTCTTCGCCTCGACGCACCGCGCCCACGGGCACACGCTCGCGCGCGGCACGCCTCCGAACGCGGTGATGGCCGAGCTCTACGGCAAGCGGGAGGGCTGCTCGGGAGGCTACGGAGGCTCGATGCACCTCTACGACGTCGAGCGTGGCAACCTCGGCGCAAACGCGGTCGTCGGCGGAGGCCTGCCGGCGATCGTCGGCGCCGCGCTCAGCTTCAAGCTCCGCGACGAGCCGCACGTCGCCGTCGCCTTCTTCGGCGACGGTGCGACGAACATCGGCACCTTCCACGAGTCGCTGAACCTCGCGGAGCTCTGGCAGGTTCCGGCCCTCTTCGTCTGCGAGAACAACCGCTGGGCCGAGTCGACCCCGGGCGCCCAGCACTCGCCGGTATGGGACGACATGTCGAAGCGCGCCCTGGCCTTCGACATGCGTGCGATCAAGGTCGACGGCCAGGACGTGGAGGAGGTCTTCACGCGGACGCGCGAGGCCCTCGAGCACGTGCGCTCGGGCGCGGGGCCGGTCTTCCTCGACGTCGAGTGCGAGCGCCTGGTCGGCCACTACGTCGGCGACCCCCAGGTGTACCGGCCGAAGGGCCAGCAGGCCGAGCTCCGCGAGACGCGCGACCCCGTGACGCTGCTCCGCGAGCGCCTCGACCTCTCCGACGAGGATGCAGACGAGGTTGACCGCGAGGTAACCGAGGTCGTCGAGGCCTCCGTCGAGTTCGCGAAGACCGGAACCGACCCGAGCCCGGAGGACGCCTTGAACAACGTCTATGCCTGAGCTCAGCTACCGCGAGGCGGTCCGCGACGCCCTCTCGAGCGCGATGCGCGCCGACCAGGACGTGTTCCTGATGGGCGAGGACATCGCCGAGATGGGCGGCTCGATGGGGGTCACCCAGGGGATGCTGGAGGAGTTCGGGCCCGAGCGTGTCCGCAACACCCCGATCTCCGAGATGGCGATCGTCGGCGCGGGGATCGGCGCCGCGATGCAGGGCATGCGGCCCGTCGTCGAGATCATGTACGAGGACTTCCTCACCCTCTCGCTGGAGCAGATCGTCAACCAGGCGGCCAAGCACCGCTACATGTCCGGCGGTCAGCTGAAGGTGCCCCTGACCGTGCGGACGCAGGGCGGCGCAGGCTGGTCCCCCGGCGCGCAACACGCCCAGCAGCTCGAGGCCTGGCTCGTGCACGTCCCCGGCCTGAAGGTCGTGTTCCCCTCGACTCCGTCGGACGTCCGCGGTCTGCTCTGGTCGTCGATCTACGACGACAACCCCGTCGTCTTCTTCGAGCACCGGACCCTCTACGGACTGAAGGAGGAGCTCCCCGACGAGCTCGAGCCCGTGCCGCTCGGCCAGGCCCGGGTCCACCGGGCCGGCGAGGACGTCACCGTCGTCGCGACCGGCCGCCTCGTGCACGAGGCGCTCGGCGCCGCGGTGGAGGCCGAGCAGGAGGGCGTTTCGGTCGAGGTGGTCGACCCGCGCACGCTCTCGCCGCTCGACGAGGCCGCGATCGTGGGCTCCGTCAAGAAGACGAGCCGCTGCGTCGTCGCCCATGAGGCCGTGACGAGAATGGGCTTCGGCGCCGAGGTGGCGGCGGTCGTCTCGCACCAGGCCTTCGACTGGCTGGACGCGCCGGTCGAGCGCGTCGGCGCGCGGTTCACCCCCATCCCGTTCGCGCCCGTGATGGAGGAGTTCGTCGTCCCCCACCACGCAGACGTGCTCGAGGCGATCTACAGGGCGGTCGGGAGGAACGGTGGCTGACGAGGTCAAGCTGCCCCGCCTCGGGCAGGGCATGGAGTCGGGGACGATCGTCAAGTGGCTGAAATCCGAGGGCGACGCCGTCGAGAAGGGCGAGGCCCTCTACGAGCTGGACACCGAGAAGGTGACGCAGGAAGTGGAGGCCGAAGCCTCCGGCGTCCTGCTCAAGATCGCCGTCTCCGACGGGGAGGTGGACGTCGGCACCACGATCGCCTTCATCGGCGAGCAGGGCGAGGAGGTGTCTGCGGCGAAGGAGTCCGACAACGGCGAGAAGGCCCAGGAGGTCGACGAGGATCCGCAGGAGGAGGGCTCGCCGGGAACCGCGCGGGAGGCCGAGCGCGAGCGCGGCCGCGATGCGTCCGCCGACCCCGAGGCCCCGGCCGAGCCGCCCACCTCTGGCAGCGGGCGCGTGAAGGCCTCGCCGCTCGCCAGGCGGATCGCGCGCGAACGAGGAATCGAGCTCCGCTCTCTCACCGGCACCGGCCCGGACGGCCGCGTGGTCGCCGAGGACGTCGAGCGCGCCGGGGTGGCAACGGTGCAGGCGCGAGACGACAGGCCGGAGGCGGCCGCGGAAATCGAGATCGAGCCACTCACCTCGCTTCGGAAGACGATCGCCCGTCGCCTGACCAAGGCCTGGGAGGCGCCCGCGTTCCAGATCTCCATGTCCGCCGACATGACCCGCGCGCTGGATCTGCGCGAACGGCTGGTCGAGCTGACGAAGGAGGCCTCGACGCGGCCCACGGTGACCGACGTGCTGACGAAGGCCTGCGCGCTCGCGCTGATGCGCCACCGCGGGGTCAACGCCCTCTTCACCGGCGAGGCGATCGAGCTCCACCCGGCCGCGAACGTCGGGCTCGCGGTCGCGATCCCGAAGGGCCTCGTCGTGCCCGTGATCCCCGGCTGCGAGCGGCGCTCGATCGCCGAGATCGCGGCGGCGCGCGCCGACCTCGTCGCTCGGGCCCGGGCCGGCAAGCTCCAGCAGGCCGACCTCGAGGGCGGAACCTTCACGATCTCGAACCTCGGCATGTATGGCGTCGAGCAGTTCGTCGCCGTTCTCAACCCGCCACAGGCCGCCATCCTCGCCGTGGGCGCGATCGAGGAGCGGCCGGTCGCCCGCGACGGCGAGCTCGACGTCCTGCCGCTGATGACGATGACGCTGACCTGCGACCACCGCTCGCTCGACGGGGCCACCGCCGCCGAGTTCCTTCGGACGGTCAAGGACTTCCTCGAGGAGCCCGGGCTGGCCTGGTGACCGTCTGGTACCGCGTGAGCGATCTGGACGTCGCGCGTACCTTCTACCGGGACACGCTCGGCTTCACGGAGACCTACGTCGACGGCGACGGCCAGTGGGCACGGCTCGAGCGCGGCGGGATGGAGATTGCGGTCGCGGAGGGTGATCTCGTCGACGTCGGCGTGGCCACCGTCGACGTCGCAGACGTGAAGGCCGAGGCGGAGCGCCTGCGCGCGGCGGGCGTCGAGGTCGGCATCGTGCTGGAGCTGCACGGGCAGATGCGGATCCTCGACGTCTACGACCCGGACGGAAACCGGATTCAGCTTGCGCAGGAGCTCGCAGACGACGCTCCCGGCGACTAGTGCTCCGTTTCAGAAGTCGCTACGTCTCTGCGGAGTGGCCGGTCGTGAGCTGACGCCGCACGGTGCCCGCTCGCGTGCTACCAGCACGGGGGCGGGTGCCGGGTGGTGCCAGACGCGGCTGGACGCCCGCAGAGGCCCAGAGACTTCTGGAACGGAGCATTAGGTCGCGCGCGCGACCGGCTCGGGCGTCCGTCGCGCCCAGCCCGTCTCGGGCCGCGGCTTCACGCTCAACACGCTGCGCTGGCGGGTCGAGCTCGACGATGGCAGCTCGGCGTTCGTCAAGCTCGCGCTCGACGAGCTCGCCGCCGGCTGGCTGCGCGACGAGCTGCGCGTGTACGTCCCAATCCAGGCGGCGTTCATGCCCAAGCTGCTCGGCTGGAGCGAGGATCCAGAGCGGATGTTCCTCGTCCTGAAGGATCTGACCGGCGCCCGCTGGCCGCCGCCCTGGCGGCCGGGCGACTTCGAGGCGGCAAGGGCGGCTCTCGACGAAGTTCACGCGACTCCGGCGCCCCCGGGGTTGCCGCAGCTCGCGGATCTCCATGACGACCTGAACGGGTGGGAGGAGATTGCAGCCGACCCGGAGCCGCTGCTCGCGACGGGGCTCTGCTCGCGCGCGTGGCTCGAAGCGGCGCTGCCGGTACTTCGCGAGGCTTCTGCCGGGTCTCCGCTGGCAGGGGACGAGCTCCTGCACCTCGACGTCCGCAGTGACAACCTCTGCTTCGTGGGCGACCGGGTCGTCCTCGTCGACTGGAACCAGGCCTGCGTCGGCAATCCGGCGGTCGATCTGGCCGCCTGGCTGCCGAGCCTGAGCCTGGAGGGCGGCCCGGAGCCGTGGAGGGTGATGCCGGACAGTCACGGTCTGGCCGCGCTCCTCGCAGGCTTCTTCGGCTCCCGGGCCGGGCAACCGCCGCCTTCGACCGCCGCGCCGCGCGTCCGCGACTTCCAACGCGCTCAGGCGGAGGTCTGCCTGGCCTGGGCGGGGCGGGAGCTCTCGCTCGCTCCTAGACTTCTAGAGTGATCATCCGCGCAGGAGGGCCCCAGGACGTGCGCTTCCTGCGGGACATGCTCCGGCACGCGTACGCCGGGGTCTCGCTCGTGGGAGAGCTGCCCGTCTCTCGCTACGCGGACCGCTGGGGACGCCCGGGCGACACGGCCGTGATCGCCCTCGAGGGCGCGACCCCGGTCGGCGCCGCGTGGTTTCGGCTCTACCGGAGGAGCGAGCCCGGGTACGGGTTCGTCGATGAGGCGACGCCGGAGCTCTCGCTCGCCGTCGTGCCGAGCCGCCGTCGCGGCGGGGTGGGGAAGGCCTTGCTCACCGCCCTGCTGGACAAGGCGCGAGCCGCCGGCTACCCCGCGATCAGCCTCAGCGTCGAGCGGTCGAACCCGGCGATCGGGCTCTACGAGCGGTTCGGCTTCCGCAAGGTCGCCGAGGTCGGCTCGGCGTACACGATGCGCGTCGAGCTGGACGGGTCGGGCGGGGTAGCATCGAGCTGAATTCCGACGAAGGAGCTCTGACAGATGGACTGTGACGTCGCCGTTCTCGGCGGAGGCCCCGGGGGATACACGGCCGCGATCCGCGCCGCCCAGCTCGGCGCCAAGGCCGTCTGCATCGAGCAGGATCCCGAGCTCGGCGGCACCTGTCTGCGCGTCGGCTGCATCCCCACGAAGGCCTGGGTGCAGACCGCATTCTCGCTCCATGCGGCAGAGCAGACCTTTCCGAAGCTGGGCGTCCAGGTCGGTGAACCGACGCTCGACTTCGCGAAGGCGAACGAGTGGAAGTCCGCGGTCGTCAAGCAGATGACGGGCGGCGTCGCCTCGCTCCTGAAGGCGAACGGAGTCGAGTGGGTCAAGGGCAAGGGCCGTTTCGCCGACGCGAACACGATCGCCGTGGCGGGGGGCGAGGACGTCAGCTTCAAGAGCGCCATCGTCGCGACCGGCTCGTTTCCGCTCCGCCCGCCGATCGAGGGCCTCCACTCGCCGCGGTGCGTCGACTCGACGGGTCTCCTCGCGCAGACGGAGGTGCCCAAGCGCCTCGTCGTCCTCGGCGGTGGGATCATCGGCTGCGAGTTCGCCTCGATCTTCGGGCGCTTCGGCTCGGAGGTGACGATCATCGAGATGCTGCCGGCGCTGATTCCGCAGGAGGACGCGGACGCCTCGAAGGAGCTCGCGAAGCACTTCGGCAAGCGGGGGATCGCCCTCCAGCTCGAGCAGCAGTGCACGAAGGTCGAGGACACGGGATCCGGGCTCCAGGTGCACTTCGGCGAGGGCGAGACCGTCGAGGCCGACCTGATGCTCGTCTCGGTCGGCCGCGGGCCGCTGGTGGAGGGCCTCGGGCTCGAGGAGATCGGGGTCGAGCTCGACCGGCGCAAGGGCATCGCCGCCGACGAGCACCGGCGCACGACCCTCCCTCACGTGTACGCCGTCGGCGACTGTGCCGGCTACTGGCAGCTTGCGCACACGGCCTTCCGGGAGGGGGAGGTCGCCGCCGAGAACGCGCTCGGGCACGACGCGGTCGTCGACAACCGGGCGGTCCCGCGCCCGATCTACACCGACCCGGAGATCGCGGGCGTCGGGCTGACCGAGGCCGAGGCGCACGAGCAGTACGGCGACGACGTCGCCACCGGGATGTTCCCGTGGGTCGCGAACGCCCGCGCGGTGATGCAGAACGAGACGATCGGCTGGGTCAAGTCGATCCACGAGACCCGCTACGGCGAGCTGCTCGGGCTCGTGATGGTCGGCCCGCACGTCACCGACCTGATCGAGGCCGGCGTGGTCGCGATCGACGCGGAGGCGACGGTCGAGACGGTCGCGGACGGCATGGCCGCGCACCCGACCCTCTCCGAGGCGATCAAGGAAGCGGGCCTCGTTGCCCTCGGCCGCGCGATCCACCTCCCTCCGAAGCGCCGGGCCGCCGCCAAGGCCTGATCGCGAAACCGGTATCGTTCGTTTAGGCGCTCCCGGAGTCGGGTACAAAGCGCCCAGCAGTCGGGGGATTCGGGAACCGCCATGAAACAGTCACCCGGGCAGAGCCCGCGCGCCGACCGCGCCTTCGAGCGTCTCTACCAGCGACATGTACGCGACGTGTACCGCTATACGCTCGCCGTGCTCCGGAACCCCGCCGACGCGGAGGACGCGACCCAGACGACGTTCCTGAACGCCTACCGGGCGATTCAGGGAGGCGAGCGCCCGCAGAAGCCCGATCACTGGCTGATCGCAATCGCGCACAACGTCTGCCGAGCGCGGTTCCGGCACGACTCGCGCCGGCCCCAGCAAGTGGAGTTCGAGGAGGGCAGAGCCGCTGCGGTGATCGAGCCGGAGCCGAGCATTGACCTCGAGAACCTCCGGCGCGCCCTCGACCAACTCGGCTTCAACCAGCGCTCGGCGCTCGTCATGCGTGAGCTCGAAGGGCGCTCGTACAAGGAGATCGCCACCGTTCTCGGAATCTCAGTCTCGGCGGTCGAGACGCTGATCTTCCGCGCTCGCAAGACGCTGCGCGAGCATCTGGAGGAGCCACTCACCTGCACCGAAGCCGAGCGCGCACTCTCGGCTGACGCCGACGGCCGCCTGCCGCGCAGCGAGCGCGGCGCCCTGCGCGCTCACCTCCGGCAGTGTCCCGACTGCGCGACGGTTGCCCGAAGCCAGCGAGCCCGCCGCGCCGCGCTGAAGGGGTTCGCGGTGCTGCCGCTTCCGTCCTCGCTCGGATCGTTCTTCGGTGGCGGCGGCGCCGCCGGAGCGGGGCTCGCCGCGGGCGCGGGCGCCGGCGCCGGCGCGTCTACGGGACTGGCCGCGAGTGCCGGAACCGTCTTCGGCGGAGCTGCGCTCAAGGCCGGCGCCGTGGCGGCCGTGGGGCTCGTCGTCGGCGGCGCCGCGATCCGGGGCGTCGGCGGCTCAGAAGCCATCCGGCCGGCCGAGGCGGGGACTCCTGGGCCGCGCGCAGTTGTCAGGGCGGAGAGCTCGCGCCTCTACACCCCGCGCTGGCAGGTGCCGGTGCGCGAGGCGAGCATCGTCACGTCGAAGCCGGAGCCGAGGCGGGTGCGCAAACCGGTGCGAGCGAGCGGCTTCGCCGGAGCAAAGGCCGCCCGCGCCGCCCGCATGCCGGCTCCCAAGGGCTCCCCGGCACCGGCCCCCGGTCCTGCCCGAGCTCCGGTCGCGACCCCTGACCCCGCGCCGCCGCCGCCGCCGCCACCACCTCCACCCCCGCCACCACCTCCACCCCCGCCACCACCTCCATCCCCGCAGCCCCTGCCGTCTCCCCCGCCTGTGGTTGAGCCGCCTCCGCCACCCCTAGCGCCGCCGCCACCCCCACCGCCGCCGGCACCGAAGCCTCCGCCGCCACCTCCGGATCTCGGCGAGGAGGAAGCAGGCGCGGGCCATGGTGCTGGCCACGGCAAGGGCAAGG
>Ga0136620_10000139_pt1 | contig 30918 bp, 31 predicted proteins | sample AntDrymUQ4162106_2_FD_104806 | JGI IMG/M metagenome (GOLD analysis project Ga0136620, IMG submission 104806) | Polar desert sand microbial communities from Dry Valleys, Antarctica - metaG UQ416 (21.06) | ecosystem: Environmental > Terrestrial > Soil > Desert | place: Antarctica: Dry Valley... | reverse complement strand
TCGAGCTCGGCAAGGACGCGCTGCACACTGTCGGCGTCGTGGCCGGAGGCGGCATCGAGCAGAGGTGTGACGAAACGCTCCACTCGACGGCCTTCGATGGCACGGAGGAGGTGGACCGCGTCCTGAGGTGGGCGGCCACTGGCGATCTCGTCGCGTAGAGCACGCAGCTGGGAGACCTCGAGACCGGCGTACCGACGGTGCCCCCCGTGGGTTCGGTGGGGGTTCGGCCACCCATATCTCCGCTCCCATGCGCGCATCGTCGGTATCGGAATGCCAAGCATCTTGCTCACTTCGGAAGCCGTCAGCTCCAGGGCTGCTGAGCTTGATCCACCCAGGGGTTCGCCACCGAGCCTGACGTTTTGCATAGGTTCGAGAGTTACCCAGGACAGAGCGGGGGGTAACCCAAACCGAATCGATCGGCACTCTATGCAGGGGGTTGTTGCTTCATGGAAGATTTCAAGAACGGTCTGGGAGACGCCTGGGCATCGGTAGCTACTTTCATTCCCAAGTTCATCGGTTTCCTGCTCATCCTGCTCATCGGCTACTTCATCGCCAAAGCACTGGCCAAGGTTCTCGACGGTGTTCTCGAGCGGGTCGGTTTCGACCGCATGGTCGAGCGTGGGGGAGTAGGCAAGGCGTTGTCGAAATCCAGCTACGACGCCTCATCCTTGCTGGGGAAGATCCTGTTCTATGTGCTGATGCTGTTCGTTCTTCAGCTCGCGTTCGGCCTCTTCGGTGACAATCCCATCAGTGACTTGATCACCGGCGCCATCGCGTACCTCCCGAAGGTGTTCGCTGCGATCGTCATCGTCGTCGTCGGCTCCGCCATCGCTGCCGGCGTGAAGGAGATCGTCGAGGCCTCTATCGGTGGCCTCAGCTACGGGCGGACGCTCGCACTTGCCGCCAGTGTGGCCATCCTGGTGATCACAGGCTTCGCCGCTTTGAATCAGCTCGAGATCGCCGAGGACATCGTGAACGGCATGTTCTACGCACTCCTTGCGATCATCGTTGGATCCGCAGTCGTTGCGGTTGGCGGCGGCGGGATCCAGACGATGAAGCGTTACTGGGAGCGAGCTGCCTCACGCGCAGAGCGCGAGTCGAGTTCGATCAAGGACGAGGCATCCGGTGCCAAGGAGCGGATCCAGGAGCGCGCGCAGGAGCGCAAGGAGCAGCTCTCGAGTGCAACGGATCAAGGTTCGTCGGCGGAGCAAAGCTCACCTTCCCAGGGTGCGACGCCCTCCACGGAGCCGATCCGGATCGATTCGACGGACCGTCCGGCCGGAAGGTAAGGACCGAAACAGGCCGACAACACAGTTGCTAGTAGAGGGGCGCGTGTCTGGGACACGCGCCCCTTTGCGTTGGCGAAAGGAGGAAGGACTCTCGCCCGCCGCTTCGTTAGCTGGGTGGGCGGAGGCCTGAGCCTCTAGCAGCCTTCGGCCCCGGCGGGTGCCCACCGGTGCCGGTCCGCCAGCCGGGGGTCGTCGCCGGAGTAACCACGAGCCACCATCGTCATGAATTGATAGACGGCGTCCTCTGCGACCGCGAGGGGTCCCTGGCGGAAGCCTCGCGAGGACACGCCCTTGTAGACGGACTCGCAAGCACTCCAGTCCTGGAGATTCGTGATGTCCCAGAAATCCGAGGCATAAGTGGCGTCAAAGTCGGCCCGGTCGAATGACTCCGGCGCGAACAACCACTCGCACTCGATATAGGAACGACCTTTGGCAAGGGGTTCGATCCTGTGAGTGAGTACGTAATCCGGATGCAGGCTGATGAGCAGATTGGGGAGAAGCCCGAAGTAGAACACCTGTCGCCTGCGACGTTCGTCTAGCCCGCGCAGCATCTCGCCGTAGCTCTCACCGGTCAGCGACATGGTCGTGGCGTGCTCCATGAGGTCCATGCTGCCTCCAACCCACGCTCCGTTGGGAGTCGCGTTCTCGCCGCTGTCGGGCGGAGTTACCTGACAGAGTTCGGGGTGGATGTTCGAACAGTGGTAGCACTCGTGGTAGTTCTCGTGCACGATCTTCCAGTTCGCATCGAGGACGTATTCATGGCGCGCCCCACGGATGAGACGCTCTGGTTCGTAGTCGGAGACGTATTCGTCGAGGTTCCCGATGTAGTCCGAGAGATCCATGCCGTCGCCCGACGCGTTGACGAACAGCCAGCCGTGCCACTGGTCGAGTCTCGCCTCGACCAAGGTGTAATCCTTCCTATCGAAGTCCGGGACATCACCGAAGTGAGGTGCTCCTCGAAGGGAGCCGTCGGCGCCATAGACCCATGCGTGATACGGACACTTGATGACTTTGGAGTTCACGCACGTGCCGGGCTCCACGAGCTCGTGTCCACGGTGCCTGCAGACGTTGTAGAAGGCGTGAAGAACGCCGGACTCGTCCCGGCTGAGGATGATGCCTTCCGTCCCCACGGACAGGGCGCGCCGGTCCCCGGGGGAAGGCAGATCATCGGTTCGACCCACGCACACCCAGCCGCCATCGAAGAAGTTCCGGCGCTCCCAGGCGAATACCTCGTCGGACGTATAGGCCTCGCCCGGCAACGTCGTCGACCGCCCGAAGGGAGCCAAGACGCGCCCCAGGGCGGCGGCGTCGAGCGGCGCCCTTTCTTTGGTTCCCATCCGGTGCCTGCTTTCGTCTCGGGTTCGACCAACCAAAACTAGCATCGAGACGCTGCGGGCGGCTCACTTTCAGCCGTTAGTCCGCCTCCATGCGGGTATAGCTCCCTGAGGAACGTTCTACAGAAAGGAGTGGATATGTTCGGACGCAAGAAGAAGGTCGTTGAACCGACCACCTCGCTCGATGTTGCCGCAGCATCTCTCGTGACTATCGGCGCACTGAACTGGGGCCTTGTGGGTCTCTTCGGTTTCGATCTCGTGGCGACGCTCTTGGGGCGCGGGTCGAAACTCTCGCGCCTCGTTTACACGGCCGTGGGCGCCAGCGCTGTGTACCTCGCTCTCGACGCCGCGGACTGACCGCGACCCGGTCCCTCCGGCGGACTAAGGGTTAGGGTCACTCGACGCCGGGCCTAGATCAGGGAGGTTGGAAGCACGATGTCGAGACGTTCACCCGCGCCCGCCGATACCATCCTGACCTCCGCTCCTGTTTTCACGATGAACCTGGCTCAGAGATGGGCTGACTTCGTCGCCATCACTGGGGACCGCATCGTTGCGGTGGGAGACACGGCATCGGTGAAGGACTGGATCGGTCCCAGCACACAGGTGGTCGAGCTGAACGGTGGACTCATCCTGCCCGCCTTCCAAGACGCACACGCGCATCCGCTGCATGGCGGGCTGGCGCAACTTCGGTGCGAACTCCACGAGGCCTCCGGTCGCGATTCATACCTCGAGATAATCCAGCGATATGCGCAGGACAATCCGGATGCAGAGTGGATAGACGGGGGCGGCTGGTCGATGGACGATTTTACCGGTGGCACTCCGGAAAGGTCGCTGCTGGACACGATAGTCCCGGACCGACCCGTGTTCCTTACCAACCGGGACGGCCACGGTGCGTGGGTCAATTCGCTCGCCCTCGAACTCGCCGGCATCGACGACTCGACACCCGATCCAAGCGGTGGCCGGATCGAACGGGACGAACGCGGCGAGCCCCAGGGGACCCTGCATGAGCACGCGATGGATGCCGTTGCGGCTCTCGTGCCCGAGGCGACGCCCGAGGAGCGGGAGGAGGGGCTCCGCCTTGCGCAAAGACAACTTCACGCTCTCGGGATCAGCTCGTGGCAAGACGCCTGGATCGTGGATCGGGAGTTCGACGCGTACGTAGCGCTCGAGGAGCGGGGTGAGCTATCCGCGCGCGTCGTCTTGTCACTGTTATGGGATCGCGATCGCGACGAGTCACAGATCGACGGATTGATGGAGCGCAGGCGACGCGGGGACCTCGAGCGCGTTAAGGCCGACACGGTCAAGATCTTTCAGGACGGCGTTGTCGAGAACTTCACCGCCGCCATGCTCGGCCCCTATCTGGATGGCTCCGGCAACGAGACGTCGAACTCCGGCATCAGCATGGTCGAACCAGATCTCCTGAACCGATACGTGACGGCGTTGGATGCGCAGGGATTCCAGGTGCACATCCACGCGATCGGGGACCGAGCGGTGCGCGAGTCTCTGGATGCTTTCGAAGCGGCTCAGGTGCGCAACGGGCGCCGGGACGCGCGACATCACATTGCGCACATCCAGGTGGTTGATGGGAACGATGTGCCGCGGTTCCGCACGCTGGGGGTCGTCGCCAACGCTCAGCCGCTGTGGGCGTCGCTCGAACCTCAGATGGAGAACCTAACGATCCCCTTCCTGGCCCCCGAGCGTGCTCGCCAGCAGTATCCGTTCGCCAGCCTGAGACGAGCCGGCGCAACGATCGCATTCGGCAGCGACTGGCCCGTGAGCTCTCCCGACCCGCTGCTCGAGATGGAGGTGGCGATAACCCGTGTCGACCCGGCGAACAGGGACGGCGAGCCACTACTTCCCGAAGAACGGTTGGATCTGCCCGCCGCTCTCGAGGCTTTCACCATGGGGGCGGCCTATGTGAACCGCTTGGAGCGCGACACGGGGTCGATCGAGGTGGGCAAGCTCGGGGACATCGCGGTGCTGGATCGCGATCCGTTCGAGCCCGGCGCAGGGCCTCTCGGCGAAGCGAAGGTGGTGCTGACCCTCGTGGATGGGAAGCCCGTGCACGGCGATCCATCCATCGGGCTCGACTGAGCGGGCTCAGATACCCGCCCGCCGACCCAGTGCCTCCGGCTGCCGGACCAAGATCTTCTTCCCCTTGACTGAGATGTAGCCGCGCGCCTCGAAGGACCTGAGTATCTGGTTCACCGTGGGCCGGGAACCGCCGACCATTCGCGCGAGGTCACTCTGGCTCAGGTGTAGATCGAGAAGAACCCCTTCATGGTGTTGTTCGCCACGCTCCTCCGATAAGCCGACCAGCAGCTTGGCCACGCGTCCCGAGAGGTCAAGGAAGACGAGGTCGGATGCGTACTCGAGCACATGACGCAGCAAGCGTCCCAACGACTTGAAGAGAGCCTCCCGGATCTGAGGATGGCCCTCGAGAGCGGCGGAGAAAGCGGAGCGCGTCAAGAGGACCAGTGTCGTTGGCTCCAGTACCGACGCCGAAGCCGAACGGGGCCCTCCATCTATCAGAGCCAGTTCCCCGAAAGTGTCCCCGGGGCGGAGGGTGGCGAGGACGACCTCGTCGCCGTCTTCGGAGGTGACGAACACCTTGATCAGCCCCTGACAGACGACGTAGAGCGTTTCCCCAGGGTCGCCCTGGTGGAAGACGATCTCGCCTTTCTTGAACGCCCGGGTGTTGCAGGGTTCGGCGACGGCTCGCAGAGGCTCATCGGCCAGCCCCCCGAACAGGCTGGTCCCTCGGAGCACCGCCACCCTCTGGTCGACCCCCACACGATAAGGATACGCACCGTTTGACCCCTCCGCGTGGTCTATCGCGCGGCATCCTGTCAAGCTGGACACGTGAGCGGTTCTCGTAAGGGCTGGGCCGAGGTGTATGACGAGCGCGCGCCCTCCTTGACCTCGTTCGTCCAGCTGTTGACCGGCGACCGTCGGCTGGCCCGCCGGATGGCCCAGCGGACGGTGCTGAGGTCGCTCGTGGCGTGGCGCGACGTGCGCGACGGCGAGACGCTTGAGCTGCGCCTCCGGGGGCGCGCGGCGATATCCCTGGCGCGTCGCCACAGGTTACGGCGCGTGATACACCCGCGATCCAACCGGACCGAGGTCGTCTCAACGCCGGACGAGTCGCAGCGCAGGTGGCTGCTGCTTCCAGTCATGCGCAGGGCGATCCTTGCCCTGTTGATCGTCGAGGAACGAAGTCTCGCCGAGGTGGCGGTAGCCCTCGATCGTTCGGAGAGCGCCGTTGGCGCGGCCGCGGCCCACGCGTCTCGTCGCCTCGGATACCCGGATCTCGAGCAGGGCGAAGGGCTTCGCGAGATGTTCGCACGGCTTGGACGCGGGGCCACCAGGGGACCGGACCCGGCCCCTCGATGGACCGGTTGGCAACGCGGGATCAGCGCCGTCCTGTCCCTCGCACTGCTCGCCGCGGCGTCGGTTGCGTCGGTAGAGGTCGCGGCGGCCGTCGCGAGGGGGGATTTAGAGGACAGAGGCCTCGATGCCGAGCGTGCGGCGGTGGATCTTTCGACCCGCGAGCGGGCTCTGAACGTCGCCCGCCACTCCACCTTCCAGTGGTGCCCGGATGTGGCGGCGGCCCTGCCCTTCGATGCCACCGCGGCGACGGACGCAGCGGCCGTCGCGCGCCGGTTCAATATCGCTTTGATACGTGGGCGGGGGGAGGTACTGGGCGGGCTGGCGGATCTCTCCGCTACATCTCTGGAGCCCGATCGGTGGGGCCACACGCTGCTGACGAGTGGGATCGAGATCACCTACAGCGCTCCCGCACGCAACGATGGACGCGCGCAGATGGGCTGCGGAACCCTCGTCGCTCAACGTTCCTGGAAGGTTGTCATGCATGACTCCAGTCGCACCGCGACGGCAGGTCTAGCGGCGTACTACCTCGTCAAACGCGACGATGGATGGAAGGTGTGGGGCTCGTACGGAGGGCGCCGGTTCTGATCCCCGCACATCGTCCATTCCTCGCTTCGGCGGGAGCGGGCGGTTGAGCATCACCCTCAGCTCCGGTCCCCGAGCGGCTGAGCCAGAGGGCCGTGGCCACCCGAAAACCTTCGTAGGCGGCGAGGTAGGCTTTTCTTAGGCCCAGGGGTGGGAGGAAAGACGTGGCGAACATGTTCTGCCCGCAGTGCCGTTTGGAACAGCCAACCGAACACGCCTTCTGCGTCCGGTGTAGCGCATCTCTTCCCGGGCATCTGCTCGATATATCCCCGAGTAAACGGATGCGATTCTTCGCGGGACTGCGAGTCACCGACGCCGATCCCGAAGGAGCTTTCCTGCGCGTGTCCTGTTACCTCAAAGAGCAGATCTTCAACAGCCCTGAGGGTTCGGTGAAGATCCCGGGGAACCACGTGCGGTTCTCAGTATGGGTTGGGTCGGAGGCACGCAGCGTGATCTCGATCCCCGAGTCGGAAGCCCGGGAACTTGCGGCCTTCATCACCGAGGAGTTGCGCCGCCTCAACCAGTCGGTCGCAAGCGTGGAGTAGGTCCTCCACACCTAATCGACCAGGGCGGCCTCTACGAGCGAGGGGAGCTCCCTCCAGAAGCGTCCTCGCGGGAGGGCGTCGAATCCCGCCTCTTTCGCTCGCTCGCCCAGGGCCACGTCGACGTGAGAGAAGTAGGCAACGACCGCAAGGCCCACGTCACCGGTTATCGCATCGAGGACATCGGCTCCGACATCGTCGAGGTCGACAACGACGAGCGAGGGGGCTCTAGCTGCGATCTCGGAGGCCAGGCTGTCGGGAGTGGAGCGTCGCAGCTCGGCGCCGGCGCGTCGAGCCGCATCGTCGATGCGGGCGTGGGCGTTCAGATCGCCTCCCACCAGAAGTATCAGCGGGACGGGTGGAGGGTCGGTGGTCATCCGGCCGATTCTCGCGCCGATAGGCAGTGGCGGCGGGTACGCTGATTCGGGCCCGAGAGCCCAGCGTCGACGTGCAGATGGCAACGTGCAGACAGGGAGAGATGCACCGATGAGCGATCAACCGAGGGACGCGAAGAAGAAAGCGACGCCCGGCAAGGCCCCCCCGGGGCAGCCCGGCCCGCAGTCGCCCTTCTCGGGTCGTCAGCGGTGGATCACGATCGCCTGGGCGGTCGGGGCGCTCGCCTTGATCTTCGCCTTCCAGACCAGGTTCGGGCCCACGACGGAGGACATCCGATTCTCGCGGTTCCTAACGCTTGTCGAGGACGAGGAGCTGACGGAGGTCGACATCGGCACGACCTCGATCTCAGGCACGTACTCGTCCGACGATCAGGAACGGAACTTCGCCACGACGATCCCGCCGGCGTTCGAAACGACCCAGCTCGTGAACCGTCTTCAGAAACAAGATGTGGCCTTCACCGGGCAGCAACCGAGCTTCTGGAGCCAGTTCCTCATCTCGATACTGCCTTTCCTCATCATCGCCGGCCTCTTCTATTTCTTCTTCATCCGCCGGATGCGGCAGCAACTTGGAGGGAGCGGGGGCCCGATGTCGCTCGGAAAGAACAAGGCCAAGCTCTACGACCGTACGGACATGAAGACGACGTTCTCGGACGTAGCGGGCGTCGACGAGGTCGAGACCGAGCTCCAGGAGCTCGTTGAGTACCTCAAGCGGCCGGAGAAGTTCGCGCGCATAGGTGCACGGATCCCCAAGGGGGTGCTGCTGGTGGGACCGCCCGGCACGGGAAAGACCTTGCTTGCGCGCGCTATCGCCGGTGAGGCCGAGGTTCCCTTCTTCTACATCTCTGCGTCCGAGTTCATCGAATTGTTCGTGGGCCTCGGCGCGGCGCGCGTGCGCGATCTGTTTCAACAGGCACGCCAGCGCGCGCCCGCGATCGTGTTCATCGACGAGATCGATTCGATCGGTCAGGCGCGCTCCGGCGCAGCCGGCCCACAGATGGGGTCACATCAAGAGCAGGAGCAGACCCTCCAACAGTTGTTGACCGAGATGGACGGGTTTGAGCCCAACAGCGGTGTGATCATCCTCGCCGCTTCGAACCGGCCCGAGGTCCTGGATCAGGCCCTGCTCCGACCGGGTCGGTTCGATCGTCAGATCCAGGTGAACCTGCCCGACATCCGGGGTCGCGAGGAGATTCTGCGGATCCATGCGCGCGACGTGAAGTTGGGGATCAATGCGGATCTGAAGGTCCTGGCGCGGCGGACCCCCGGCTTCTCTGGAGCTCAGCTCGCGAACGTCATCAACGAAGGGGCTCTCCTGGCCGCCCGAGGCGGTCGGGAGAAGGTCGAGATGCACGATCTCGAGGAGGCGATCGACCGCGTCATAGCCGGTTTGGAGAGACGCTCGCAGGTCCTATCCGACGACGAGCGGAGGTTGGTGGCGTATCACGAGCTGGGCCACGCGCTGGTGGCTCGTTTCGTTGAGCACTCGGACCCCGTGCATCGAGTATCGATCATCCCGCGGGGGATCGGGGCACTCGGCTATACGCAACAGCTTCCGGATGAAGAGCGATACCTGATGTCCGAACCCGAGCTCCGGGATCGGATCGCGGTACTACTCGGCGGGCGAGCGGCTGAAGAGATCGTGTTCGGGTTCGCAACAACGGGCGCGCAAGACGACCTGATGAAGGCGACCGAGATCGCTCGTCGGATGGTCATGGAGTTCGGGATGTCCGAGGTCGTCGGTCCGATCAACATCGCGGAGCGCGGGTCGCGTTACTTGTCGCCGGCGTTCCGCCGCGGCGACGATGTGTCATCCGAGACCGAGGTGGCGATCGACCGCGAGGTGAAATCGATACTCCTCGATGCCCAGGAACGTGCACGGAAGGTGGTGGGTGAGCATCGAGACGACATGGACAACCTCGCCAGGGTCCTCCTCGACAAGGAATCATTGGATCGCAAGGACCTGGATTCCTACTTCGGGGGCTCCGATGACTCCGAGAGCGACGAGGACGAGGAACGTCCCGAAACACTCGAGCTACCGAAGGACACGCGCCCCCCGGTGAAGATCCGGCCTCAGTAGTCGCGCGCTCGTAACGCGCGCATCGCCCACAGCGTGCGATGGATCGCGGTGATGAGCCCCAGCGCCGCCACTACCCAGAGTCCTTCGACGGGGCGAGCCACCAGCGCCGCGATCATCAGGACGAGCAAGCGTGTATCGCGGGTCCCTATGCCCTGTGGGCAATCGACCCCGAGCGATTGCGCCCGGGCGCGGACGTAGCTGGTTACCAGCGCTCCTGCCAAAGCGCACGCGATAGCGAGCTCCGCTTCATCCAGACGCGACCACCCCAAGCCGATGATGAGCGCCGCATCGGTCCAGCGGTCCAGCACGCTGTCCATGAAGGCCCCTGCAGCGCTGGTGCGGCCGCTTATCCGGGCCAGATCCCCGTCGACGCAATCGATGATCTGGCCCACGAGGACGAGCACGACGCCCACCACGTACAGGTCCTGCGCCCAAGCGACCGCCCCACCCAGGACGAGAACCGCCCCGATCAGGGTCAACTGGAGGGGAGTGGCCCTGGTGGGAGCCAGGCGCACCGCTATCGACTTCGATACCGGTCGGTAGAGGTACCTGGTCAACGGATAGTTCAGATCGACCTTCAGCGGGACTCCTTTCTGATGCCGGGATTATGCCGCTTCCTGTGGACCCCCCAAGGCATGTGAAGTTGCGTCGATCGGCTGAACCCTTACTACCGGGGTCGATGTGACCCCGAACCCTGCCCCTGGCTGGTTCGTCCTGTTTTGGGCGGCGTCCTCACCGGGTAGGACTGAGGAGAGACACAACGCCAATACGAGGGGGTAGGTACACATGCCGAAGACCGCCCGAGACATCATGTCCGGTTCGGCCGAGTGCGTCGGGGAGAACGGCAGCATCCTGGATGCCTCGAAGAAGCTAGCGAAGCTCGAGATCGGCTCCATGCCGATCTGCGGTGAGGACGATCGCCTCAAGGGGATGCTCACCGACCGCGACATCGTGGTGAAGGTCCTGGCCGAGGGCAAAGACCCGTCGTCCACAACCGCCGGCGAGCTCGCGCAGGGCAAGCCGGTGACCATCGGAGCAGACGATTCCATCCAGGAGGCGCTGCAGACCATGGCCAGCAACAAGGTGCGTCGACTTCCCGTGATCGACGGCCAGCGCCTGATCGGCATAGTCAGCCAGGCCGACATCGCCCGGGCGGGCGACGACGACAGCACCGGTCAACTCGTGGAGCTGATCTCCCAAGAGGGCTAGAAGTCTCAGGTCGTATCGGGGAGGGGCGGCATCGAGTCGCCCCTCCTGCGCGTTCGCCCGCCATCCGCACGGCAGCCGGTAGCCTTCGAGGCGTGGGAGACGAGGACGCGATGCGAGATCTGATCGCTGTGCGCTGCGAGGCATGCGGCGACACATTCACCATCCACCGGGGCGACGATTCCGTCTGCCCCACCTGTGGATGCGATCGAACGCACGAAGCTCACGAACCACTTCTGTGACCTCCTCATCCCCTGGGGTAGCGGTGGCCCCCGCGAACGACCCGGGCATCGCCGATGCGATCGGGCGAGGAGGGGGGTTGGTCGTGCCCCTCGAGGACGCCGACGCGATCGTGTGGATCGACCCACGCTCCCCCGAACGTCTGAAGGATGCTCTGGCTCGTTCCCCGGCGCGCTGGGTTCAACTTCCCTTTGCCGGGATAGAGGCATTCGTGACGGCGGGCGTCATCGACCGGGAGCGAACCTGGACCTGTGCCAAGGGGGTGTACGGGCACGCGACCGCAGAGCACGCTCTCACTCTGATCCTGGCTGCCGCGCGCGGGCTCAATCGTCACCTGCGTGCGACGACCTGGCATGACGAGGAGCTCGCGGCGCCCGAACGACGGTTGATAGACGCAACGATCCTGATCGTCGGAACCGGGGGCATCGGTACAGCGCTGGCGTCCATGGTCGCGCCCCTCGGACCTCGGATCCTGGGGGTCAACCGCTCCGGTGAACCGCTCCTCAACGCCGAGCGGACTGCGTCGATAAAGGAACTAGCGGGCCTCTTGCCTGAGGCAAACTTCGTGGTTCTCGCCGCGCCGCTGACCCTCGAGACAAACGGGCTCTTCGACGAGGCGATGTTGCGACGGATGAAACCGGGCGCATGGCTCGTCAACGTGGCTCGCGGTGGATTGGTGATGACGGAGGCGCTCGTGACGGTACTGGAGGAGGGACGGCTCGGTGGGGCGGCGCTCGACGTCACCGATCCCGAACCGTTGCCGGACCACCACCCGCTGTGGACGATGAGCAACGTGATCGTCACTCCTCATGTCGCCAACACCTGGGCCATGGGTCTCAGGTCGCTCACTCAGATGGTCCAGGACAATGTTGCCCGTTTCGCTGCAGGCGAAGAGTTGGCCGGTGTGGTGGATCCCGATGCTGGCTACTGAGATGGGTCGTGGCGCCGTCGCCGTGACGCTGCTCCTGTGCCTCGCGGCATGCGACACGCCCGCAAGCCCGGAGGCGGCGAGATCTTCCCCCACCCCCACGATCTCTGCCGGGCCGACCTCCCCGGAGCCGGCGACGCGACCGCCTACCGAGAAACCCGCGTTGCGCCTCTTTCTGGATGCCGAGGGCGCCGCGAGACGCCGGGTCGAGCGCGCCATACGGGACCTGAAGTCCGTATCCCTGTGGCTGCGCTTGACGAGACATCTCTTCATCCTGCGGATCGAGACGAGATCGGGAAAGCGGGTCCCCGAAGACGGTCACCTCGCCGACGCCGGGCTGGCGGTGCACGTCGACCCCATGGGCGCCGGGTTGTTCTGCTACATCCGGATGTGGCCGGCGGCCCTCGATCGCGACCTCGCAAACCAGCGCGTCTATTACTCGGAGGGCCGTCTGGGCTTCGTGCCTCCCTCGGACCGGATCTTCTGGGCCTCGATCCTGGGCCACGAACTGGGGCACTGTCAGGGCCGGCGCGAGGTGACCCCTGAGGACGTGGCCCTGGAATGGGAGAAGCGGGTCCGCGACCTCCTGACTCGCCGTATCTGAGTCCTATACACTCAATCTATCTGTTGACAAACCCATGAGCATTTGCTACAACAGGGAGGTAAGGTAGGGACCGAGTTAGAGGAGGTGGCGAGATGCGTCTCGGTACTTTCGGCGACACCCGCAGGGATTTCGACGAGCTGGTTACCAGAGTGCTCGGCTCCGAAGCGGGCGGTAGCTGGCCCAGCGCCGGCTACAACGTTCCGACCGACGTCTTCCACGACGACGACCGGTTGATCATCCGAATGGACCTTCCCGAGGTCGATCCTGGCGAGGTCGAGGTGACCGTCCAGGAGAACGTTCTCCTGATCAACGGAACCAGCAAGTTCCCATACGAGCCCGACAAGGTGCGCTTCGTTCGTCGGGGAACCTTCTACGGCGACTTCACCCAGCGCGTCACACTGGGCAGGGGTCTCGACCTCGACAAGATCAACGCCCGCTATGAGGGCGGTGTGCTCGAGCTGTCGATCCCCTACGCGGACGAGGTTCAGCCGAAGAAGATAGCGATCGAGATCGGGAGCGACCAGACCGCGCTGTCCGGCTAGTTGGGCCGTTCCAATCGCAGCCCAGGGGGCCGGCTATCCGCCGGCTCCTTGCGCGGTCGGGTTCGTTAGCGCGAACGGTGGTTCGAGGTTCTTCGAGGCAACGAGCACCTGGAGCCCCCCCAGCCCGCCTGCGTCGCTCAGAACCCCCAGTGCCTGCCGCCGAGACAGGGATCGCACGGCTTCTACGCCTCGGCCGCTTGCCACGGCGTCGGCATGTTCTCGACGAAGAGCCATGTCGAGATCGTCGAGTCCCAGCGCGCGCAAAGCGTCTCTCTGGGAGAGAAGAAGCGTCACGGTCGATCCGCTACTGCGACATGTGTCCGCGATGGCGCTCCAGTTGACGTGTGCGGTGATGTCGCGGGCCCCGGGGGCTTCCAGAACGTCCTCACTGGCGTCCGCGCCGTAAGTCACGAGGGTTCCGCTCTCTCGCCGAGCGAGCTCTTCACTCGTGGCTCCGTAGTCGATCAGGAACATAGCTCCGCGCTCGAGCAGGTGAGACGCGGCCGACACGAAACGCATCGCCTCGAGACCGACCTCGGCGCGCGCGCCGTCGTTCGCCGCGAGACCGTAGGTCTCGACGTAGGACGCGATGGCGGGATCGGACACCGCCCCGGGTTCAAGGTGCAACCGGCCGTCCGCCTCGCTCACGTACAGCTCGGCCAGGGCCCCCTCCCGCCGTTCGATGAGATTCACGGGAAGGTTGTCCAGGACCTCGTTTGCGATGACGCACCCAGCGTCGGCCGCGCTTACATCCTGCAGCTTCGAGACCCAGGTCACCCCGGCATGGCCGAGTCGGTCCCGCTGTCGGGCCTCAACCTTGGGCACCCGCTCGACGATGACGTACCGCAGGGCCGAGGCGAAGCTCCCGCTCACCGCGTCGAAGACTGCGTGAGCGAAGCCCCCTTCGCCCGCCCCGATCTCGATCGCATGGAAGTGATCTGGTTGCCCGGCGGCCTCCCACGCTCGCTCGAACGCGCTCGCCCACAGCGCCCCGAAGGCCGGATCGATCTCGGGCGAAGTGACGAAGTCCCCGGCCCACCCGGTGCGCTGGATCCCGGACGCGTAGTACCCGTGCGTGGGGTCGTAAAGGGCCTGCTCCATAAAGCCGGCGAACGTGATTGGCGGGTTCGACCGCAACTCTTCCACCAGTCGAGCCTCGAGGGGAGTCACTCGACCGGGCGAGGCCTCGGTTTGGGCATCCGCTCCTTCGCCCGCTGCGCTTCGTGACGCATCCGCTCGTACCACCCTCGCTTGTCGTCATAGGTTTTGACGCTAGCGAGCGCGGACTCGGCGACACGGATAACGTCGGCGTGCTGGGCCCGATCTCCGTAGATCGTGATGAGTCGATCGTAGGGCCCGCTGGCGTCGAAGGCGGCGGCCACCGCCGTTTCGTACAGCTCGAGGGCCTCGTCGACGCGCCCTACCTGCTCCAGGTTCTGAGCCCTCAGATATTGTTTGACCAGATCGACAGTCACGCTTCAATCGTAGGCTGCGCCGACAGGGTTTGGGGTGGAGCCAACGCAGTCAAGGAGGAGGACCATGCCAGCGCAAGACCTGCAATCGATCGCCGCAGCCCTCGTGGCCGAGGGCAAGGGCATCCTCGCTGCAGACGAGAGCTTTCCCACGATCGAGAAACGATTCACGGGCATCGACATCGAGTCCAGCGAGGAGAACCGGCGCGCCTACCGAGGCCTGTTGTTCACGACCGAAGGCGTCGAGGAGTTCATCTCGGGAGTGATCTTGTTCGACGAAACGGTTCATCAGAGCGCGTCTGATGGCACGCCGTTCCCTCAACTGCTCGAGTCGAAGGGGATCGTCCCCGGCATCAAGGTGGACGGCGGCGCCAAGGACCTGGCCCTGCACGACGGTGAGAAGGTGACGGAGGGACTCGACGGCCTTCGAGGCCGACTGAAGGAGTACTACGAGAAGGGGAACCGTTTCACGAAGTGGCGCGCCGTGATCAACATCGGCGACAACATCCCGACGGAGTACGGCATCAAAGCGAACGCGGACGCGCTGGGCCGGTTCGCCGCCCTCTCACAGGAGGGCGGTTTCGTCCCCATCGTCGAGCCCGAGGTGATGATGGACGGCGGTCATTCGATCGACCGGTGCTATGAGGTCACGGCGCGGATGTTGGATGCATTGTTTGGAGAGTTGAAACGCGCTAGCGTCGACCTCACCGGGACGTTGCTCAAGACGAACATGGTGTTGTCGGGTGTGGACGCGTCCGAGCGAGCCGGCGTCGAGGAAGTGGCGCGACGGACCGTGGGCGTTCTCAAAGAGACGGTCCCCGACGAGATCCCGGGCGTCGTGTTCCTGTCGGGCGGTCAAACGGACGAGCAGTCGACCGCACACCTCAACGAGATGAATAAGATCGGCCCGCACCCGTGGGAGCTGAGTTTCTCCTATGGACGCGCGCTGCAGGCTCCGGCGCTCGATGCTTGGAAAGGCGAGAGCTCGAACGTGGAGGCAGCACAGAAAGCTCTGTACCACCGGGCGAAGCTCAACAGTGCAGCGCGCTCCGGCAGCTACACGAGCGACATGGAGAACGCCGCCGCCTGATCGTCGAACGAGCCCCCTTCCGACCATTCCGGTTCATCGCCCAAGCGACAATCGGTCTCGTGGCGGCGTTGATTATTCTCGTGACGCTGAGCTTTACCGAAGGCTGGCGGCCAGGTCCCGGGGAATCCATCCGATTCGAATCACGCGAGGAAGCAATCAAGAACGCATTCAACGACCACGGGGTTGAGTGGCCGGGCACCACTACCGTCGTTCATGATCGAGGCGATGGGGGATTCCTCGTAGAGCGCCGGTGGCTCGCCTGTGAGGACAGGGCCATCGCGATGATTTCGCCCTCTCGGCCCGCGTTCCTCTTCGCTCTCAAGTTGGCCCGCTCACGTCCTCGCTCGGCAGCTCTACTCTCCGGGCTCGTGCTCGGCGATCGCCGCCTAAGCCGCCCTCGAAATCCTGACGTTTGTCCCTCAGGTTGCGAAAAGCGCAACGCTAGGGGCAAACGACGTGGATCGAGGGCGTTCATGGCCGGGCGATGACCCGGGGATCGCTGACTTTGGGTGTTGGCCCTCGGAAAGCGAAGCTCAGTGCACAAAGACCCGTTGAGAGCACCGCCCGGCCCGTGGGGGATGGCGGATCGACCAACATGCCGGGCGGTGCTCGGGCCGTTAGCATCGGGCGATGAACGCGGCGATCGTTGGTGATGGCTCGAGCGACGGTTTCGCTCTGGCGAAGCAGGCAGAGGCCCGCGCCCCACTGGCCCAGGTGGTGGCGGGTCGGCAGCGCGATCTCGCTTTCGTTCCGCCGGAGGGTGCCGAGGTGCGGATCGTCACCCAGACCGAGGACCTCGGCCGCGAGGTCGCCCGGCACTCGTCGGCGCACGTTCTCGCTCAAGCCGTCCTTCGCCTCTATCCGGGAGCGCGATATTCGATCGGCCCCCCCATCGAAGACGGCTTCTATTACGACTTCGAGGTAGAGCGGCCGTTCACGCCCGAGGACCTCGAGCGCATCGAAAAGGAGATGCGTTCGATCCTCAAAGCCAACCAGCGCTTCGAGCGCGAGGAGATCGATCGCGACCGCGCGCTCGAGCTCTTCGCCGACCAGCCTTACAAGATCGAGATAATCGAGGGGGTCGACGCCGGGGATCCGACACAGGAAGCCGCCGCCGACGGCCCGGTCATCTCGGTCTATCGAAACGTCGATCCCGGGTCCGGCGAGGTGGCCTTTGTCGATCTCTGCAGGGGTCCCCACGTTCCGGGCACCGGACGCATCAAGGCCGTCAAGCTGTTGCGTTCGGCAGGCGCGTACTGGCGCGGCGATGAGAACCGTCAGATGTTGCAGCGCATCTACGGCACGGCGTGGGAGTCGAAGGACGCGCTCGATGCGTACCTTCACCGAGTCGAGGAGGCGGAGCGCCGGGACCACCGGAAACTCGGTCGCGAGCTCGAGCTGTACTCGTGGCCGGAGGAGGTCGGTTCGGGCCTCGCCCTATGGCATCCGAACGGGGCCATCGTGCGCAAGACCCTCGAGGACCTGGCCCGACAGATGCACCTCGACCGGGGCTACCAGCCCGTGTACACGCCGCACATCGGCAAGAGCACCCTCTGGGAGGTCAGCGGTCACCTCGGCTTCTACCGCGAGAACATGTTCCCGGCGATGGATGCTGGCGAGGGGGAGTACTTCGCGAAGCCGATGAACTGCCCCTTTCACATCCTGATCTTCAGTTCCAAGACACGTTCCTATAAGGAGCTGCCGATCCGCCTGTCCGAGCTGGGAACGGTGTACCGGCACGAACGTTCCGGCACCTTGCACGGCCTTCTACGCGCACGCGGTTTGACACAGGACGATTCGCACATCTTCTGTCGGCCTGACCAAGTGGTCGACGAGCTGGTGGGGGTTGTCGACTTCCTGCGCGATCTCTTCGGTGCGTTCGGTCTCGGCCCCGACCGTGTCCGTTTCTCAACCCGGCCGACGAAGTCCGTGGGGACGGACGATCAGTGGGAGCAAGCCGAGTCGGACATCCCCGAAGCACTGCGCCGGTCAGGACTCGAGTACGAGATCGACGAGGGGGACGGCGCGTTCTATGGACCGAAGATCGACATCGACGTTCGCGACGCGATCGGTCGGTACTGGCAACTCTCGACGATCCAGGTGGACTTCCAGTTGCCCGACAGATTCGGGCTCGAGTACGTCGACGACCACGGCGAGCGACAACGCCCCGTGATGGTGCACCGCGCTCTGTTCGGCTCGATCGAGCGATTCATGGGGGTGCTCGTCGAGCATTTCGCAGGCGCCTTCCCGACCTGGCTGGCGCCGCTACAGGCGGCTGTGATCCCGATCGCCGACCGCCATGCGACTTACGCACGCGATGTCGCCGGTCGACTGTCGAGCCGTGGCTTCCGTGTCGAGGTTGACGATTCGGACGACACGATGGGGGCCCGCATCCGACGCCGGCAACTGCTCAAAGTGCCCTACATGCTCGTGGTGGGCGATCGCGAGGTCGAGTCGGGAACGGTTTCGGTGCGCCGGAGGACCGGCGAGGAGACGCCCGGCGTTCCGGTCGAGGATTTCGCCGGGAAGCTCGCGGTCGAGATCTCGGAACGCCGGGTCGAGCTCTCCATCTAGTGGAGCGGTTGTGGTCCCCGTGGAGGAATGAATACGTGACCAGCGCTGACGGTGACAAAGGCTGCGTGTTCTGCGACCACCTCGAGGCGGGAGACGACGAGGTTGCGCACATCCTTCACCGGGGTGTCACCGCCTTCGCGATCCTGAACGCCTATCCCTATAACACCGGACACCTGATGGTGGCCCCGCTGCGCCATGTCGGTGAGCTACACGACCTCGAGCCGGACGAGCGAGCCGAGTTGATGGAGTTGACGACCCGTGCGACCGAGATCATCCGCGAGGCCATGAACGCGCACGGCTTCAACGTGGGGATGAACCTCGGCCAGGTGGCGGGGGCCGGCATCCCGGGACACCTGCACGTCCATGTGGTCCCGCGCTGGGGGGGCGACACGAACTTCATGCCGGTCGTAGGCGATACGAAGGTCCTCCCGGAGATGGTCGCCGACACCGACGCCAAACTGAGGCCACTCTTTTAACCCGCTCGCGGCGGGTTGCTGACGCAACCCTTGCTGATCGGAACGGCATCGAGGATGCCGTTCCTGCGGTAACCCCTGGGGGGATCGGTCGTCGAGACGACCTATTCCCCCAGACCCCCCTCGGGCCCAGCTGGCGTGCTAGGTGGCGGTGGTTCGTGCGGCCTTGGCTCTCTCGAGGATCTTCTGGGCGAGGTCGTGGGGGACCTCCTGGTAGTGGCTGAACTGCCACGAGAAGGTGCCCTGGCCCCCGGTCATCGAGCGAAGGTCGGTCGCGTAGTGGGTGATCTCTGCGAACGGAACCTTCGCTCGCACGATCTGGCGACCGGCCCCCACCGTGTCGATGCCCTCGGGGATCCCGCGACGCTTCTGTAGGTCGCCCATGATGTCGCCGGTGAAGCTCTCGGGGACCAGCACATCGAGGGTCCATACCGGCTCGAGCACGCTGACCCCCGCCTTCTCTGCCGCGTCGCGGATAGCGAGCGACCCTGCCATCTGGAACGCGAAGTCGGACGAGTCCACGCTGTGGAACTTGCCGTCGTAGAGCTCGACCCGGACGTCGATCATGGGGAAGCCCGTGCCGATGCCCTCCGCCATCGCAGCGCGCACGCCCTTCTCGACCGAAGGGATCCACTGGTTCGGGATAGATCCGCCGAAGATCTTGTCCTCGAAAACGATCCCTTCGCCGGGCGGGAGCGGCTCGGTGCGGATGCTTGCGATCCCGTACTGACCGTGGCCGCCCGACTGTTTCACGTGTCGTCCGAGTGCCTCGGCCTTGGTCCGGAGCGTCGTGCGATAGGGGACCCGGAAGGGGATCTCCTCGACCTCGACGGAGTACTTGTTGCTGAGGCGATGCAGGATCACATCGAGGTGAGCGTCCCCCATACCCCACAAGATCGTCTGATGGGTCTCGTCGCTGCGCTCGAGCCGGAGGGAAGGATCCTCTTCGATCAGCTTGTGAAGGCCGATCATGAGTTTGTCCTCGTCGCCCTTCGTCTTGGGTGCGATGGCCTTGGGGAGCAACGGTTCCGGCGGCTCGATCCCCGGGATCTCGATGGGGGAGCTCTTGTCGGCCAGCGTGTCGCCAGTGGTGGTGTGCGTCAGCTTCGCCACCGCGCCGATGTCGCCCGCGACGACTTCCGATAGCTGTTCTTGGTTCTTGCCCCGCATCGTGAAGACATGACCGACCCGCTCGTCCGTTTTCCTAGTGGCGTTGTGGAGCGCCATGTCGCCCCGAACGGTCCCCGAGTAGACGCGGAAGAAGCTGACGCGGCCCACGTAAGGGTCGGTCATGGTCTTGAAGACGAGCGCCGACATCGGGGAGTCGGGCTTTGAATCGCGCGTCTCGCCGTTGTCACTCTCGATCGGCGGCCGATCGAGAGGCGACGGCCCTGCGTTCACTATGACGTCGGCGAGCCGGTCGATGCCGATGAGCTTCGTCGCGGATCCGACCAGCACCGGGAACATGTTGGCGTCATCGATGCCCTCGTGCAACGCCTTGATGATGTCGTCGCGGGTCGGCTCCGTGCCCTCGAGATAGCGCTCCAAGAGGTCATCGTCGCTCTCGGCGACGGAGTCGAGGAGATTGGTGCGGACCTCTTCCAGCCGGGCCCGTCGTTCTTCGGGCACCGGCTCCTCGGACGGTTGGCCGGATCCGTCGTATCCGAAGGCGGCTGCGTCGATGACGGAGATGAGTCCCTTGAAGTCGTGCTCGCGCCCGAGTGGAAGAGAGATGGGCGCGATCGATTTCCCGAAGGCGTCGATCAGTTGCTCCAATGTGCTGCGGAAAGAAGAGTTCTCACGATCCAACTTGTTCACGAAGATCATTCGAGGTAGCTGCAATTCGGTGGCGTAGTTCCACGCAACCTGCGTCTGGACCTCGATGCCCTCTACGCCGGAGACCACGAAGATGGCGAGATCCGCAACGCGCATGGCGGCGCGCATCTCGCCGACGAAGTCGGCATAGCCGGGAGTGTCGAGGATGTTGATCTTGTGGCCCTGCCACTCGATCGGGGCGAGGGCGGTGGAGACCGAGATCCCACGCCGGATCTCTTCCTCGTCGAAGTCGGTGACGGTGTTCCCGTCGGTGGTCCTACCCATCCTCGTCGTCGCGCCGGATCGATGCAAAAGGGCCTCGGCAAGCGAAGTCTTGCCGGAGCCGCCGTGACCCACGAGCACGACGTTGCGGATGTTTTCCGTCGGGTAACTCTTCACTCGACCTCCCCCATATCCGTCCTCGAGAGGGAGCCATCGTAGCCGGGAGGGCCCCACGCGGCACCCCGACTTAGGATGCGCGGGTGCTGAATGCGAGGATCCGCCGAGGCTGGGATCGCATGATGAGGCCCGTGGGGTCGAGGGTCGGCTCCCTGGGGTTGTCGGCCAACCTCATCACGCTGCTGAACGTCGCCGTCCAGGTCGTGGTTGCCTACCTCATCATCGAGGGCCGCTTGCTGGCGGCCGGACTCGTGGCCATCGTGTCGGCCCTCGGGGACACCCTGGACGGGGCGGTGGCGAAGGCTCAGGGCACCGCCTCCCCGTTCGGAGCGCTCCTCGATTCGACCACCGATCGCCTGTCGGACGCGCTGTTCTTCGTCCCCGTCGCCTGGCTCTACGGCGTGTCGCCGGGCCCGGAGCAGTCGGACCAGGCGTGGGTAGCGGCCCTCGCCCTCGTCGCACTGGTGGCGTCGTTTCTCGTGTCCTACGTCAAGGCGCGGGCCGAAGGATTGGGGTTCGAGTGCAACGTCGGCATCGCCGAGAGAGCGGAGCGTCTCATCCTCATGATCGTGGGCCTCATCCTGAGCTTCATGCTTCCGACCGTGCTGGCCGTACTCGCGCTGCTATCGATCATCACCGTCTTCCAGCGGATGTTCCACGTCCGCGGGCAGATCAAGAGTGCCGCGTAGTCGCCGCCCCGAAGGCGAGGGGTGGCTCATCCAGATCGCCTTCTACGGGTACGTGATCGCCTCGCGCGTCGCGCTTGCGTTGCCCGAGCGGATCGCATACGGGCTCTTTCATGCGATCGGCGGTATCGCGGCACGGGTATCAAAGAAGAAGGAGGTCGTGGCGCGCAATCTGTCTCGCATCACTGGGGAAGCGGCGAACTCTGACCATGTCGAGTCGTTGGTAGTCGAGGCTTACAAGTCTTACGCGCGCTACTGGCTCGAGACCTTCAGATACGTCCGGGAGGGCAAAGATTTCTTCCTCGAACGCTTCATCGTTCCTCGTGCCCACAAGATCGACGAAGTCAGGGCGCGGGGGAAAGGCGCGATCGTGGTTGTCAGTCACCTTGGTAATTGGGACGCCGCGGGAGCATGGGCCGGCGCCTCGGGCCGCTCGGTGGTGACCGTGGCGGAGGTGTTGCGACCTCGTCGCCTGTTCGATTTCTTCGTCCAGCATCGGGCGAAGCTAGGGATAACGATCCATCCCGCCGAGCGTGGCGTTTCGTCGAAACTGATCGAGGCGGTCGAGAACGGACGGGTCGTCGCGATACTCGGTGACAGAGATCTGAAGGGCACCGGACCCCGGGTGACGTTCTTCGGACGGGACGCAACCTTGCCAGCTGGGCCCGCCTCGATAGCGTTGCGAACCGGCGTGCCGTTGTTGTTCGCCGGCATCCACAGCATCCGGTTGCCCGGAGGGCGATGGGGGTGGCAGGCCGACATGAGCGACCCGATCGAGTTGCCCGAGAGTGCGGGTCGAGAAGCGCTGGCCGAGCTCACGCAGAGAGTGGCAGACCAGCTCGAAGCCGCCATCGCCGAGCATCCCGCCGAGTGGCACGTTTTCCAGCCCTTCTGGACCGAGGATCGGAAGCAGGGTTGAACATCGCCATCGTGTGCCCGTATTCGTGGGACCGTTTCGGTGGCGTCCAGAGTCACGTCCGCGCCCTTGCTCGAGCGCTCGAAGCGCGCGGCCATACGATCGGGGTCCTCGCGCCGCAATCGTCCGGCCAGGACGGAGAGTCACCCGAAGGCGTCACCTTCGTGGGGCGCGCCTTGTCGGTGCCGGCGAACGGCTCGATGGCGCCGGTAGCCTTCGGGCCTCTCGTCGCCGCAGGTATGCGACGAGCACTCGAGGCATTGGAGCCGCAGGTCGTTCACGTGCACGAACCACTTATCCCGAGCTTGTCCTTGCTGGCTCTGTGGAACGCCGATGCGCCGACGGTTGGCACGTTCCACGCGGCTGCGGAGAGCAGTTTCGGATACAGAGCGTCCCGTCCCGTGCTCGCGCGCGCGGCCGCACGCCTCACCGTGCGAACCGCGGTGTCGGATGCGGCGCGAGGACTGGTCTCGCGCTACTTCCCGGGCGAGTACGAGCTCACACCGAATGGGGTCGAAGTACAGCGTTTCGCGAACGCGGACGCGATGGATCTCGGGCCCGGGAAGAAGGTCCTGTTCCTCGGACGCCTCGAGAAACGTAAGGGCCTGGACGTCCTGATCGAGGCCATGACGTTCTTGCGCGATCTCGACGCTCGTCTCGTGGTCGCGGGTGGGGGCCCGGAAGAGAGGTTCTCGAGGTCCTTCGCTCGCCGCCTTGGGATCGAAGCGACCTTTGTCGGCAAGCTGTCTGAAGAGGATCTCCCGCGCGCTTTCCGAGCCGCTGACGTCTACTGTGCTCCGGGGCTAGGGGGAGAGTCCTTCGGGATCGTTCTCGCCGAGGCGATGGCCGCCGGAACGCCGGTCGTGTGCTCGGACCTTCCGTCGTTCCGCTCGGTCGCGGGGGACGCGGCTCTCCTCGTTCCCCCCGACGAACCCGCGGGACTGGCGCGCGGTCTGAGACATGTGTTGACCCAGCCGGATGTTGTTCGCGGGATGGGCGAGCGCGGGCGCGAGGTGGCACAACGCTTCGATTGGAGCCGGCTCGCCGCCGGCGTCGAGGACATCTACGAGAGAGCGCTGACGCGGCGGTAGCCTGGCGTCATGGTCCACCAGCCGGGAGAGATGTCGCACGGTCGCAGGGACGCGTCGTCCTGGGGAGAGGTCACGACACATCAGCCCCGGGCGCTGCCGTGGCTGCTACCCGCGGCCTCGGCGGTCGCGGCCTCGGCGCTCATCGGCGCGCTGGTAACGGCCCTCGCGAGCTCACTCGCTGGCGTTGCCGCAGCCGTCCTCGGCGTCGTGGCGGTCCTCGCGTGGGTGGCGACCCAGCCCCGCTTGGTGCTAATCAGGGCAGGCGCCCGCCCGTTGCGAGAGGGGGAGCATCCTCGCCTCGTGAATGTCGTGGGGGGAGTAGCCGCCGACCTGGGCCTGAAGGAGCCTTCGATCCGCGTGATCGAGGAGGGCGAGCCGAACGCGCTCGCTTCCTACGTTGGCGCGCCGGTCGTCGGCATCTCGACCAGCTTCCTCGACGCCCTCACGCGCACCGAACTCGAAGCGGTCGTCGCCCAGACGTTGCTCCGCACCGAACCGTCGATCGTCCGGAGTTATGCAGTGGAAGCAGCCCTCGGCCCGCTGGCGGGATCGTTCCGCCGGCCCGTTGGACCGGATGACGACCTGCGGACCTGCGCGGTCACCCGCTACCCACCCGCCCTGGCGGCAGCGCTGGCCAAGGCGAGCGCCGGAGCGGTCCCCCGGGCGGCCTTCTGGTTGGTGGGCCGGGACGAGCGACACGCGTCGCCGGAGGAGCGGATCGCGGCTCTGCTGGACCTCTAGGGGGTCCAGCCACGAGTGCGGGAGCGTTTCGTTGCGGCCCCGCATTTCCGCGGCCCGGTCGTGCCACCGTGTTAGCGTGACCCGGCGCCGGAGGGCGCATTTTTCGCGTCCCGCGCAGGCCCGGTCGATGTGAGAGACGGGTGATGAACCACGGCCGCCGCCCATGCGGTGAGTCGCCCCAGCAGAATGATTCCGGGTGCAACCGCGACGCGGCCACGGAGTCAAAGAAGAGACGTAGACGAACGAGGGGGCAGCGAGCTTGTCGAACAGAACCAAAGCGATCCTGGGCATCGGAGGGGGCATAGCGGTCCTGGCCGTCGTGGCGTTCTTCTTGTTCGGAGGCGCCGAGAAGGTCCCCGGCATCCGGGGTCTCGTGGCGCCGAAGACCTGTCCCTTGACCGGCGAGGAGCCCGATGACGAGGCGATCCTCGACCGGCCTGCGGTTGCGGTGAAGATCGAGAACGCCTCCGTTGCCTACCCCCTCTCCGGCCTCGAGAAGGCCGATGTCGTGTACGAGGAGGCGGTGGAGGGTGGAGTTACGCGTTTCATGGCGATCTATCATTGCGCCGACGCCGCCAAAGCTGGTCCGGTGCGCAGCGCTCGGGCGGTCGACCCGGCCATCATGATCCCTACCACCAAGATCCTCGCGTTCTCAGGGGCGAACGAACCGGTCATGCAGGCCCTCGGCGACAGTGAAGTCGTGATCGTCGACGAGGACAGTGCAGACAGCGCCATGCGCCGCATCGAAAGGCCCGGGATCTCTCTGGAGCACACTCTCTACGCGAACACAGCGGGCTCGCGCAAGGTGGGTCAGAAGGAGTTCGACGAGGCGCCATCGGGGGACGGCTTCGAGTTCGGCGACTTCGAGGGGAAGACGAAGAAAGCCGCGACGGTGCAGATCGACTTCAGCGCCGCCACCTCGATCACCTACGAGTTCCAGGGCGGCGCTTACCTGCGCAGCCAGGCGGGGCAACCGTTCGTGGCCGAGACGGGCAAGCAGATCGCCGTGGACAACGTGATGATCGAGGAGCACGAGGTCAACTTCTCCGACATCCTGGACGTTGCCGGGAACCCCTCGCTCGAGATCGCCGACGAGACCGGTTCGGGTCGAGCCGTCCTGTTCCGGGATGGCAAGGCGATCGTGGGGACCTGGACCCGCGCGGAGCTCGAAGGCTCGGTGCGGTTCGAAACGAAATCGGGCGACTCGATGCTCTTGACGCCGGGCTCTACGTGGATACACCTGGTGCCGAGCCAGAAGGGCGACGTGAAGGGCTCCTTCTCCTATGAGTAGGCGGCCGAGGCTTCTCGTGGCCGGGGTATTACTTCTGGTGCTTGGCATGGCGGCGTGCTCGGATAGCGACGACCCACAGGCGGCTCCGCCGGAGGAGTCGTCTTCGCCCGAGCCCGCTGAACCGGCCGTCTGCCCTGTCACGGGCGAGGCCATCCCCAAGGGGATCAAGGTCACCCGCCCGGCGGTTGCGATCAAGATCGAGAACTCGCCGGAAGCGCGTCCTCAGAGCGGGTTGGAGAAGGCCGATCTCGTATACGAAGAGCTCGTCGAGGGCGGCATCACTCGCTTCATGGCGATCTTCCACTGCGGCGAAAGCTCAAAGGTGGGCCCCATCCGGAGCGCCCGGTTCGACGATCCGCAACTCGCTCTCCCGTTCACGCGGGTCCTCGGGTTCTCAGGAGCGAATTCCATCGTCGAGCGCGAGCTGAAGAAGAACAAGCTGGTGGCTCTCGACGAAGAGAACGGCGGCCAGGCGTTCTTCCGCGACCCTCTGGGGTCGACGGACGTCCACAGTCTGTTCTCGAACACTGAAAAGGTGCGCGCACGGGCGCCCAAGAAGCTGGAGGCCCCGGAACAGATCTTCGAGTTCGGCGATCTGGCCGGCAAGTCAAAGAAGGCGCGGAGCGTGACGCTCACCTTCGGCTCGGCCAACACCATCGAGTATCGCTGGGTCAGGGGGGCCTGGCGTCGCTTCGAGGCGGGAGCACCCTTCACGGTCACATCGGGCAAGCAGATCGCCGTGCCCAACCTCGTGGTCCAACAGGTGAAGGTCAGTCCCGATCCACACATCACCGACGTCGCGGGAAATCCTTCACCCGACATCTCTCTCGAAGGGAAAGGCACCGCGCTTCTATTCCGTGACGGCAAGGTCGTCAAAGGCAAGTGGTCGATGAAGGGCAAGAGCGCGATGAAGGGCAAGAGCGCGATCCCGCACTTCACGGTGGCGGGAGGCGAAGAGATGACGTTCGAGCCCGGTCCGATCTGGATCGAACTGGTTCCGTCGAAGAAGGGCGCGATCAAGGGCTCCATCACCATCAAGTAGGCCGTGAGCGCGGTCGAGCATCGGGCGCCGCCTGTTACGATGAGTGCGACAAACATCCAGGTCAGGGGCCCTATTTAGCGTCCGGGACGGTCCGACGGGCCCCCCGATCGCCGTGGAGAGGGAAGGGCATGGTCGACACTTCGAAGGACACTGGAGGCCTGCGGGTGAAGCGCGGGCTCGCGGAGATGCTGAAGGGCGGCGTCATCATGGACGTCACCACCGCGGAGCAGGCCAAGGTCGCCGAGGAGGCGGGCGCCGTAGCGGTGATGGCCCTCGAGCGGGTCCCCGCTGACATACGGGCAGAGGGCGGCGTCGTGCGCATGGCCGACCCCGACAAGATCACCGAGATCATGGAGACGGTTTCGATCCCCGTGATGGCCAAGTGCCGTATCGGCCACTTCGTCGAGGCGCAGGTGTTGCAGGCTCTTGGCGTCGATTACATCGACGAGTCCGAGGTCCTGACCCCAGCGGACGAAAGCCACCACGTGAACAAGTGGGACTACGACATCCCGTTCGTATGCGGCGCCACGCATCTGGGAGAGGCGCTGCGAAGGATCGGTGAAGGGGCGGCGATGATCCGCTCCAAGGGCGAAGCAGGGACGGGCAACGTCGTCGAAGCAACCCGGCACATGCGCGCTATCACCTCGGAGATGAAGCGGCTAACCACACTGGGCTCCGAAGAGCTCATGACCGCGGCCAAGGAGCTGGGCGCTCCCTACGAGATCGTTCGCGAGCTCGCCGAGACCGGGCAGCTGCCTGTGGTGTTGTTCACCGCCGGAGGCATCGCCACTCCGGCAGACGCGGCGATGATGATGCACCTTGGAGCGGATGGCGTGTTCGTTGGTTCGGGCATCTTCAAATCCGGCAACCCGGAGGTACGCGCGAAAGCCATCGTCGAGGCCACGACCTACTTCAACGAGCCAGAGATCATCGCGAAGGTGTCCCGTTCGCTAGGCGAAGCGATGGTGGGTCTGAACGTGAGCGACATACCGCAGTCCGAGCGCCTGGCTTCCAGAGGCTGGTAGCAGCTCGATGAAGGTCGGCGTTCTGGGTCTGCAGGGGGACGTGCGCGAGCATCTGATCGCGCTGGGATCCGCGGGCTCGACCGCGACCATCGTCAAGCGACCGGACGAGCTTGCGTCCGTGGACGCGTTCGTTCTTCCGGGCGGGGAGTCCACCACTATCGGGAAGCTGCTGGATAGGTTCGAGCTGCTGCAGCCCCTGCGCGAGCGCGTTCGCTCCGGGATGCCCCTATATGGAACCTGTGCCGGGATGATCTTGATGGCGACCGACATCGCGGGCCGCGAGGACGCTCCGCACCGCCTTGGAGTGATGGACATGGCCGTTCGCCGGAACGCATACGGGCGTCAGGTCGACTCGTTCGAGGCGGATCTCACGGTCGCCGGTCTCGACGAGCCTTTTCGCGCCGTTTTCATCCGCGCCCCCGCCGTCGAGCGGGTGGGTGATGACGTCGAGGTACTGGCTTCGTGCGACGATCAACCCGTGCTCGTACGCCAGGGACACATGATGGCGTCGAGCTTCCATCCGGAGATGACGGGGGATGCGCGGATCCACGAGCTCTTCGTTGCCATGGCCGGCTCCTAGATGTCCGGTCACTCGAAATGGTCGACGATCAAGCGCAAGAAGGGCGCCGCGGATGCTCAGCGTTCGAAGATGTGGGGCAAGCTGCTGCGCTTCGTCGAGGTAGCTGCCCGCGAAGGTGGCGGCAGCGTCGATTCGAATCCAACGCTGGCGGCGGCCGTTCAGAAGGCTAAGGAAAGCTCGGTCCCCAACGACAACATCCAGCGCGCGATCAAGCGAGGCACAGGAGAGCTCGAAGGAGAGTCGTACGAGGAGACCTCATACGAAGGCTACGGTCCCGGCGGCGTGGCGATCCTGGTTCATTGCCTTACGAACAACCGCAACCGCGCGGCACAGGATGTTCGCAGCGCTTTCAACGGGTTCGGCGGGAAGCTTTCCGAACCGGGGGCGGTGTCTTGGATGTTCGAACCGAAGGGGATCGTGATCGTCTCGGGTTCCTCAGCTTCCGAGGACGATGTCTTTTTGATCGCGGCGGATGCCGGGGCCGAGGATGTGCGGTCCTCCGACGAGTCCATCGAGGTGATAACTCCTCCGGATGCTCTCAAGCCGGTGAGGGACGCGCTCGAGGGGGCGGGGATGGCGATCGAGTCGAGCGATCTGACCCAGGTGCCGAAGACCACGATCGCGCTCGACGAATCCGACGCGAAGAAGGTCCTTCGCCTCGTCGATTCCCTCGAAGAGCTCGACGACGTCCAGGACGTGTACGCGAACTTCGATATCTCCGACGAGATTTTGGAGGCTGTGGCTGGCTAAGTGGGCGGGGGGTTGGCCCCCTGTTCTTATGCCCGCGCGCGGGCGGGCTGCTGACCGCAGCCCTTGCTCTACGGCCGGCACGGAGTGCCGGCCTGCGGCAACCCCCGGGGGGATCGGCCGTCGAGACGGCCTACTCCCCCCATACCCCCCTCAGGACAGTCGGGCTGCTCCGACGAGGCTCGCCGAGCCGACCTAGTCCTAACCCAGACCCCCCTCGGGTCTGGCTGCGTTTGCAAAGACGAGAGAACGGGGGTGGGCTCCGCTAGTCTAGGGCGAACGCGTGTTCGCCTGAATGAGGGCGCGAGATCGAAGGGGTCGCATTGCGGGTGTTGGGGATCGATCCGGGCGTCGCCACCACGGGATTCGGGGTGGTCGAACGCGTCGGGGGGAAGATGGCACCTCTCGACCTGGGCGTGATCCGGACTCCCTCCGGGACCCCCCACGAGACGCGGCTGGCGACCTTGCGCGCGGCGCTCGCGGCCCTGATCCGTCGTCATGAGCCTGATGTGGTCGCGGTCGAACGACTCTTCTTCAATAGCAACGTGAAGACCGCGATGGCGGTGGGTCAGGCTTCGGGCATGGCGTTGCTGGCCGCGGCGGAGGCGGGGTTGTCAGTCACCACTTACACGCCCTCGGAGGTAAAGCAATCCGTCGTCGGCGTCGGCAGCGCGAGCAAGCACCAGGTGCAAGCGATGACCGCCGTCTTACTCGGGCTCGATGCACCTCCGTCCCCGCCGGACGCCGCCGACGCATGCGCTCTCGCGATCTGTCACATCAATCGGGCGGGGCTGTCGCACGCGGTCGCGCGGGCGCTCCGATGATCGGGTTCCTTCGCGGCGACGTCGCCGGTCGAACTCCCGACGGCTGCTTCCTCGAGGTTCACGGGGTCGGGTATCGGCTCAGCTGTCCCACCACCACACTCGCCGGTTTGCCTCCGGACGGTGGCACCGTGCGGTTGTGGACGCATCTCCACGTGCGCGAGGACGCGATGACGCTCTTCGGGTTCGTCACCGAGGGCGAGCGGCGTACCTTCGAGGGCCTCTTGACCGTTCCGGGGGTTGGTCCCAAGGTCGCCCTCCAGGTGTGCTCCGCGTTCGCCCCCGAGGAACTCCGCAGGGCTCTGGTAACAGACGACGTCGCGGGGCTGGCCTCCGTTCCCGGCATCGGTAAGAAGACCGCGCAGCGGATCGTGTTCGATCTCAAGGAGAAGCTCGCGCTGCCCGACCTCGAAGTGGTTGGGGCTCGCCTCGATCCCCTGACCCAGGCCCGGTCGGCGCTCGAGAACCTGGGCTATTCGCCCGGCGAGGTGCGCGCAGCGTTGGGCGAGGTGGACCCTGGGCCCGACGACGGGGTGCAGGAGGTCGTCAAGTCCGCGCTGAAGGTGCTGGCATGAGTGACGAGATCCTCGCCGTGGCGATCGGCCCGACGGAGCGAGAGGCCGAGACCACGCTCCGCCCTCGCACGCTGGACGAGTTCGTCGGACAACCCGAGCTCAAGGAGCACCTGGGCATCGTTCTCGAGGCGGCCCGAGGTCGGAACGAGCCGGTGGGGCATCTGCTGTTGTCCGGCCCTCCGGGGCTCGGAAAAACGACGTTGGCGCATGTTGTGGCGCGCGACATGGAGGCAGAGATCCGTCAGACGTCGGGACCGGCTCTCGAGCGCGCCGGAGATCTCGCGGCGATCCTGACCAATCTCGAGGACGGTGATGTGCTCTTCATCGACGAGATCCACCGGCTTCCTCGTACGGTCGAGGAGGTCCTCTATCCCGCGATGGAGGATTTCGAGCTGGATCTCGTGATCGGCAAGGGACCGAGCGCTCAGACGGTCCGCCTCGACCTTCCGCG
>Ga0136620_10000138_pt1 | contig 30942 bp, 28 predicted proteins | sample AntDrymUQ4162106_2_FD_104806 | JGI IMG/M metagenome (GOLD analysis project Ga0136620, IMG submission 104806) | Polar desert sand microbial communities from Dry Valleys, Antarctica - metaG UQ416 (21.06) | ecosystem: Environmental > Terrestrial > Soil > Desert | place: Antarctica: Dry Valley... | reverse complement strand
CTCCCGCGAGGACGGGGACGACGTGTTCGTTCACTTCTCCGCGATCCAGGGGACGGGCTTCAAGACGCTGGCCGAAGGTTCCCGGGTGGAGTTCGACATCACCCAGGGCGCCAAGGGCGAGCAAGCCTCCAACGTCACGATCCTGCAGTAGCAGTCGCGACAAGCTTGGACAGTGCCCCGGCCTCGGCCGGGGCACTGTTGTGTCTGGGACCGGACGCAACCAGACAAGCCCTCACCGCGCAGGTGCACCAGTTCCCTGGCAGCGCGGGCACCAATAGGTCAAGCGGGCCTGCACACCCTGAGCGGCGACCCGCACCCTGGCGTTGCACCGTGGGCATGCCCGCCCCGCGCGCCCGTAGACGTTGAGCCGGTCGGCGTTGGACCCCCCGGGGCTATCGGCGGTTGTGGTGCGCGCGACTGGCGAACCCACCGCGACGTTGGCGCGCAGCAGCCGCACCGCCGTGGCCAGCAACCCGTCGCGTGTGTCTGGATCGATGTCGCTCACCCGCAGCCACGGGTCGATGGCGTGCAGGAACAGAACCTCACACTTGTAGACGTTGCCGACACCGGCCAGCACGCGCTGGTCCAGCAACGCCTCCGCGATCGACCAATCGCCCCTCGCATCCAACCGGCGGCGTGCCTCGGCGAGGTCCACCTCCACAGCCAGCGCGTCGGGACCCAGCGTCGTAAGGCTCGGGTGGCGCGCGACCTGGGCGCCGGACAACAGCTCGACAACCGGCGCCGAGAAGCACACGGCGGTCCAGCCTTCGACGGTCAGCACCACCCGCGCCTGTCGCTGCGGCTTGCGCCAGCGGTCGCCCGGTCGGTACACGTGCCAGGAGCCGGTCATCCGCATGTGGGTGTGCAGCGCGAGCCCACTGGGTTCGAACCAGTGCAGCAGGTGCTTGCCGCGCGGCTCGACGTCGGCGACCGTCTGGCCTAGCAACCCCTGTGGGCCGACCGCGCGCAGCGCCGGGACGGTGGTGTCGAAACCGATGACCTCGCGGCCGGCAATGGCCTGCCGCAGCGTCCGCGCCGCCCGGTAGATCGTGTCACCCTCGGGCATCGCGCCAGGCTACCGACGAGGCCGCATCACGCGGTTCACCGCCCCGCGCGGGCCGGCCGCAGGACGAGGCCGCGAGGGTGGTCGGCGAACCCAGCCGCGCGCAGGTGGTCGAGCACCGGCTGGGCCATGGGGGCGTCGCCGTCGACCCGTTGCAGCTGCAAGGCGCCGATCCGCCCGGCCGTCACCCGCGCGGCCAGCGCTGTCGCGGCGGTGGCCAGGATCTCGGGCTCTTCGACGAAGGACAGCAGCGAGCGCCCGCCGCGCTCCACGTACAGCACCAGCCGCCCGTCGGCGAGCACCACCTGCGCGCCGGCCGCCCGACGCGGGCGGTGGCGCACGCTGTCCGAGGACTCCGGCCATGGCAGCGCCGCGCCGTAGGGATTGGCCGGGTCGGTGGCCGCCACCACCAGCGGGACGGCAGCCTCGGCGTCCAGGCCGGTCTCACGCACGGCGCGCAGCCGGTCGACGGCGCCGGGCAGCGCGAACTGCGCGCCGCCGAGGCCCTCCACGAAGTAGCCGCGCCGGCAGCGGCCCGACTCCTCCATGGCTTTGAGCACGGCGTAGACGGCGCTGAACCCCCCGGCGACCTCCTCGGCAGCGACAGCATCGCGCGTCACGACGCCGTAGCGATCCAACAGCTGGGTCGCCAGCGCTGTCGCGCGGGCGGTCGCCGAAGCTTGCGGCACCAGGAGGTCGGCCACCAGCGACCAGCGGCCAGCGCCCGCCGCCGGACCCGCGCGGCCGACGGCCCGACCCGGCCGCCGCCGTCTGCCCCCAGACGCGCGCCGGACGACCCCGGACAGCGCCCGCAACGGCGCCAGTGTGTCGTTGGTGACGACCCCCGCCCAGACCAGATCCCACAGCGCGTGCAGGACCGCTGCCTCGTCACCGCCGCCGACGGCCGCGTACAACCCTGGCCAGAACGACGCGCCGCGCGCCTGCAGGTGCTCCATCAGCAACCGGTGGCGGTCGCTGTACCAGGGCTCGTCGCCCGGCTCACCCGGCACCGGTGCCAGCAGCGCGGCCTGGTCGCGCAGGTACACCGCCACCCGTCCGTCATCGGCACCCAGCGGTCCACGGCCGACCCATACCACCTCGCCGGCGGCCGACAGCTGGTCCAGCCACGCTGGGGTGTAGTCGCGGATGCGAGCGGCAAGCACGTCGCGCTCCAACGCGCTGGCCGGCACCGGCAGCCCTTGCAGCTGCTCGACGACCTCCAGCGTCCGGTCGACACCGGACGAGTGGGTGCCCACGCCTTGCCAGGGCCCCAGGAACCGTCCGAGGGCATCGGGCTCGACCGGTTCCACCTCTTTGCGCAGTACCGCCAGCGACCGGCGGCGCAGGCGGCGCAGCACCTCGGCGTCACACCATTCCCGGCGCGTACCCCCCGGGCGGAACTCCCCAATGACCACCCGCCCGTGGGTGGACAGCTCCGCCAACGCCATGTCGACGGCATCGCGGGGCAGCGCCAGTCGGGCGGCCACGTCGTCGATCAAGAAGGGCCCGTGCGTGCGTGCGTAGCGGGCGACCAGATCAACCAGCGGCCGGTCCACCGGTTCACCGAATGCCTCGGGCAGTCCGACCGGCGGCGGCACGCCCAGGCCGTCGCGGAAGCGTGCGGCGTCCTCGGCGGCCCCCCAGCGCTCCTCGCCGGCAATCCGCAGCCGGTACACGCGGCGCTGGCGCTCCAAGCCGTCAAGCCACTCGGCCACCTGCTGGTCGCCGGCGGTGCTGCGGGCGGCGACCTCGTCGCTGCGCAGGTCGCCGATCTCGCGCAACAGGTCGTGGACGCCATCGGCGTCGCGGGCGCGGCGCTCCGGGCTCAGCCGCTGCAGCTGCACCTCCAGATCGGCAAGGGCCTCCGGGTCGATCAGCTCGCGCAGCTCCTCGGAGCCCAGCAACTCGGCGAGCAGCTCACGGTCCAGCGACAGCGCCGTGGCCCGCCGCTCCGCCAGGGGCGCGTCGCCTTCGTACATGTAGGACGCGATGTAGTCGAACAGCAACGATGAGGCGAACGGTGAAGCGGTCGGGGTCTCGACCTGCGCCACGCGGATCGTGCGCGAGCGGACGCCGCGCAACAGCTCGACCAGCGCCGGCAGGTCGAACACGTCACGCAGGCACTCGCGATAGGCCTCCAGCAGGATCGGGAAGCTGCCGTAGCGACTGGCGACGGCCAGCAGATCCGCGGCCTTCTGGCGTTGCTGCCACAGCGGTGTGCGGCCCCCGGGGCGCCGTCGTGGCAGCAGCAGGGCTCGCGCTGCGCACTCGCGGAAGCGCGCGGCGAACAGCGCCGAGTCGGCCAGCTGCTCGACGACGAGGTCCTCGATGTCGTCCGGGTCGATGAGCATCGTCTCCGCGACGATGTCGGGCAGCGCCGAGTCCTCGGCCTCGGGCAGGCGGACGACGATGCCGTCGTCGGCGTGCATCGTCTGCACCTCCAACCCGAGGCGCTCGCGCGCCCTCGCCTCGATGGCCAACGCCCACGGGGCGTGGACACGGTCGCCGAACGGGGACAGCACGCACACCCGCCAGTCGCCGATCTCGTCGCGGAACCGCTCCACCACGATCGTGCGGTCCGTGGGCAGCGCGCCGGTGGCCTCCCGCTGCTCGGCCAGGTACTGCACCAGGTTGGCGGCCGCCAGCCGGTCCAACCCGTAGCGGGTGGTCAGCCCTTCCACAGCCTCCCCGCCACGCTGCTCGCCGACCTCGCGCACAAAGGCCCCCACGGCGCGGCCCACCTCGACCGGGCGGCCGAGCGCGTCGCCGTGCCAGAAGGGGATCTGGCCTGGCTCACCGGGGGCCGGCGTGACCAGCACCTGGTCACGCGTGATCTCGCTGATCCGCCAGGTCGACGAGCCCAATGTGAACGTCTCACCAACCCGGGTCTCATAGACCATCTCCTCGTCGAGCTCACCGACCCGCCTAGCGGATCCCCTCCCCCCGGCGGCAGCTGCGCGACCGCCCTGACCCGAGGCTGCATCGCCGGCGATGAACACGCCGTACAAGCCGCGGTCAGGGATCGTGCCGCCCGACGTGACCGCCAGCCGCTGCGCGCTGGAGCGACCGGTGATCTCGTCAGAGACGCGGTCCCAGTTGATCCGAGGCCGCAGCTCGGCGAACTCGTCGGAGGGGTAGCGGCCTGACAGCATGTCGAGCACACCGTCCAGCTGGGCCCGTGTCAGCTCGGCGAAGCCGGCGGCGCCCCGCACCGCCCTCCACAGGTCGTCGACCGACCACTGGTCCATCGCGGCCATGGCCACGACCTGCTGCGCCAGCACGTCCAGGGCGTTGCGGGGATAGCGTGTCTGCTCGATGTCGCCGTCGTGCATGCGGCGCACCACCACCGCGCACTCGACCAGGTCGCCGCGGAACTTGGGGAACACCTTGCCGGTGCTTGGCGCCCCCACCTGGTGGCCCGCGCGGCCCACCCGCTGCAGGCCGCTGGCCACGGAGCCAGGCGATTCGACCTGGATCACGAGGTCGACGGCGCCCATGTCGATGCCCAACTCCAGCGAGGAGGTGGCCACCACACAGCGCAGGCGTCCCTCCTTGAGCGCCGACTCGATGTCAACACGCTGCTCGCGCGACACCGAGCCGTGGTGGGCACGGGCGATGTCGACAGCCGGTTCGCTGTCGTCGCCGTGGCGCTGTGCGGCAAGCTCGTTGAGCCGCGCGCACAGCCGTTCGGCAAGGCGACGGGAGTTCGCGAAGACGATCGTCGAGCGGTGCGCCTCGACCAGATCCAGGATCCGAGGGTGCACCGCCGGCCAGATGGAGCGGCGCAGCTCACCGCCGGTCGCAGCGGGACCGGACAGCGGCTCGGAGATCACCTCGCCGAGCCGGCTCATGTCCTCCACGGGCACGACGATCTCGACCTCGAGCCGCTTAGTTGCCCCTACGTCGACGACCCGCACGGCTCGCTGGCGCCAGACGCCGTCGGCCTCATCGACCACACCGCCGGCGAGGAAGCGGGCGACCTCGGCGATCGGGCGCTGCGTGGCCGACAGTCCCACACGCTGCAGCGGTCGGCCTTGGCGCCGCTCGGCCACCAGCGCCTCCAGCCGCTCCAGGGTGACCGCCAGGTGAGCGCCGCGCTTGCTGCCGGCCACGGCGTGGACCTCGTCGACAATAACGGTCTCCACGCCGGCCAGTGCCTGCCTCGCCCGCGACGTCAGCAGCAGGAACAGCGACTCTGGGGTGGTGATGAGGATGTCGGGCGGTGAGCTGACCAGGCGACGCCGCTGGTCGGCGGGGGTGTCCCCGGTGCGCATTCCCACCTCGACTGCCGCGACCTCGGCGCCAAGGCGGGCGGCGGCCTGCTGGATGCCGGTCAGCGGCGCTCGCAGGTTGCGGTCGATGTCGTAGGCCAACGCCTTCAGGGGTGAGACATACACCACCCGCGTTCGTGTCGCACGGTCGGCAGGCGCGGGCGTAGTCAGCAGGCGGTCCAGTGCGGCGAGGAATGCCGCCAGTGTCTTGCCCGACCCCGTCGGCGCGCTGACCAGCACGCTGTCCCCGCCGGCGGCGGCGTCCCATGCCCCCACCTGCGCCGCAGTGGGCTCGGCGAAGGCGGAACAGAACCACTCCCGCGTGGGAGCGGAGAATCCATCCAGCGCCGCCGGGCCCCGCTGCGATACCGATTGAGCCATCCGGCTCCACTGTAGGTGTGCCCTGCGACTCGAGTACCGTGGGATACGCCGAGTCGTCGGCAGGACCGAGCTTCAGTGGTATGCGGGTGGTCCAACCGCGACGCTAGGCTGCTGCCGATCTGGCGGCACCTCTCGCCCATTGCTCGTCGATCGGAACAAGCAGCTGTGGTCTTCGACACCGTCAGCCTCACGATCCCGGCAACCGCTGGGCACCTGGCGATCCTGCGCACCACCGTTGGTGGCTTTGCCGCGCGTGACCAGTTCACACTCGACCAGGTCGACGATCTGCGCATGGCCGTGGAGGAAGCCGCCGTGCAGCTGCTGCGCCAGTCGCGGGGGCAACGGCTCAACATGGACATCGAGACGACCGACTTGGGGGTTGAGGTCCGCCTGCTGGCGCAAGTCGACGGCGACGACCCGATCATCGACGAGGGGTCATTCTCCTGGACGATCCTGCGTGCGCTGGCCGACGACATCCACGTCGAGTCCAAGGCGCAGCGGGCGACCATCACGCTGTCCAAGCACCGGCTGACGATTCCGGGAGGCTCTGCCGAGCGGGACAGCCGATGAGCACCGAGGACCGCCGCGCCACCACCAAACTGCTGTTCACCGAGCTGCGCTCCAGTGGCGACCCGCAGAAACGAGATCAGCTGGCCAAGCTGCATCTGCCGCTGGTGGAGTACCTGGCCAAGCGCTTCAAGGACCGCGGGGAGCCGCTCGACGACCTGATCCAGGTCGGCTCGGTGGGATTGCTCAAGGCCATCGACCGCTTCGACCTCGACCGTGGCGTGGAATTCTCGACGTACGCCACGCCGACGATCGTGGGCGAGCTCAAGCGCTACTTCCGCGATAAGGGCTGGGCGGTCCGCGTGCCGCGGCGGCTGCAGGAGCTGTCACTGCGGCTGAACAAGCTGGTTGCGCAGCTCACCCAGGACCTCGGCCGCGCGCCGACCGTCCCGGAGCTGGCCAAGGCCGCCGGCGTCTCCGAGGATGAGGTGCTCGAGGCGCTGGAAAGCGGGCAGGCCTACTCCACGACCTCGCTGGACGCGCCGTCAGGCGACGACGACGACGCGCCGATGCGCATGGACCGCATCGGCTCGGAGGACAGCAGCCTGGACAACCTCGAGCACTTCGCGTCGCTCAAGCCGTTGATCGACCAGTTGCCGGAGCGCGAGAAGATGATCCTGCGGCTGCGGTTCTTCGACGACATGACCCAGTCGAAGATCGCCGAGCACGTCGGCATCAGCCAGATGCACGTGTCTCGCCTGCTCAGCCGGATCCTGGAGTACCTGCGCCAGGGCTTTGACGGCGACGCGCAGTACTAGCCAGCCAGGCAACGCGGGTGATCACGGTGCCGTCCTCGGTGGCGTCGGCCGAGCCGGCGACGGCAAAGCCCCACTGCTGTAGCGAGGCGACGATCGGGGCGGCGGGCTCGCGCGAGCTGCCGTAGTTGCACAGAATTAGTCGGCCGCCCGGGGCGACCAGTTCGCGCAGACAGCGCTCGACCAGGGCGCGACGCTGGTGCTCGGGCGCGACCACCAGCTCGCAACGAACAAAGTCGTAACGCTGGGGCGGCTGCCAACGGGTGACGTCGCCGACGTAGATCCGCGACGCCCACTGCGGCAGCCGCTGTCGTGCCCGCTGCGCCATACGCGCGGACAGTTCCAGGCCGTGCGGTTGGATGCGATGACCGTCCTGGGCCGCCCAGTCGACGACCGACTCCAGCAACAGGCCGTTGGCGCAGCCGAGGTCCAAGAAGCTGCCGTCGCAGTCGATCGCGGACACGACGACTCGGCGGGCGCGTTGCCAACGCGCGGCGTCGCCGTTGAAGCCCGAGCCGCCCCGGCTGTCCGGGGCGGCGAGGTAGGCATCCTCCACCAGCGCAAGTGTCCGCGCGTTCCACTGGTCCTGTGTTGGTCTACTCCGCATGCCGTTCCAGGCGATCACCCCCGGGCGAGGCACCGAACCGTGCCCGCCGGTTTGGAAGGGACTGGGTCCGTTGGGAGACGGGCCTCAGTCCACCGGACGCCGCGTCACACCGAGCGCCTCACTAACCTGTCGCAGCGACTGCTTGGTCTCGGACGCGGGTCCCTGCGCCACCGCCACCCCCTCTGCGCGCAGCAGGTCATGGGCCGACCACACATCAAGGCCGAGCGCTTCGCCGAACTGGCGCAGCGTCACGCGTCCGCCGCGGTAGGCCTCGATGGCATCGCGCTTGTGCAGCTCACGCAGCGCGAAGTCGACCAGCTGGCGAATTGCGGTCGAGCGGTCCTCGTAACGCTGGGCGGCGAAGGCATCGACCCGACGCAGCAACTCCTGATCAATGGTGGCGTTCACGCGCACGGCCTGGCTCATGACAACTCCTCCAGCGAGCCGGACAGGAGCTCGGGGGTGATCCGGCCAGCCGCGCAGAGCGCTTCCAGCGCGCCACGTGCACCCCGAGAATCCAACACGCCCAATTGGGCATACAGCACAACCATGTCGGCGGTACGCAGCCAAGTGACGCCCGTGTTGACAGCACGCCGTCCAAGGGCGGCATCGTTGGTCAACAACGTGCCGGTGCGGTACGAAGCCGCCAACACCTGGTCATCCGCTGAGTCCTGCTCGAGTCCGGTAACGAGGGGAAAGGAAACGATGGCTGTTCGGATGGCGATCGCGTCGGCATGGCCGGCGGCGACAGCATGGGTGACGGTCTCATCATGCACAATCTTCGGCACGGTGACCGTGAACGGCGCATCGGCCAGCAGTCCCAATAGGCCCGCCCATGCCAACGAGATCACCGTCGAGGAGTCGATGGTCACATCCATCAGTCGCCGATCATAGCACACTCCGTGTGCGATGTGTACCGGATCGCACACGAGGCTTCATTGACCTGGCCGGTGTGTCGATGTTGCAGGTGTGCGTCGGTGGCTACCCGTCTTGGTCGCGTGCGCCCTGTCGACGGCAGGGTGCTCCCAACTCGTGCGCGTCGAGGCCGTCCCGCTGCGGGCCAGGCCGCTGATCAACGCCGAGCAGACCCTGGTGTACGCCGCGGACGGGTCGGTCATCGCGACGCTGCGGGTACAGAACCGGGTCGCCGTCGCCCGCGACGACGTGCCGCAGGTGCTCGTCGACGCCGTGCTCGGCGCCGAAGACCGTCGCTTCTACCGCCACGACGGCGTCGACATGCGCGCCATCGCGCGAGCCGCGATCGCCAACCAACGTGCCGGCAGCGTGGTGCAGGGCGGCTCGACGATCACCCAGCAGTTGGTCAAGAACCGCTACTTCCGGCATGCGCCCCGAACACTGCGGCGCAAGAGCGTCGAGGTGCGGCTCACCCTGCGCCTTGAGCGCGAGCGCAGCAAGGACCAGATCCTCACCGACTACCTGAACACCATCTACCTAGGCGAAGGCACCTACGGCATACAGGCCGCGGCGCGGCACTACTTCGGCATCGACGCCGCCCGACTGCGGCTGCCGCAGGCGGCGCTGCTGGCGGGGCTCATCCGCTCTCCGGAAACCAACTCGCCCCACGGCCATCCGGCCGCTGCGCGAGCTGCCAGGCGCCGAGCCCTGGCCGGGATGGTCGCCACGGGCGCGGTCGGGGCGCGGCGAGCACGGTGGGCGGCTGCTCAACCCCTAGGGGTCCGTGCGCGGCCAGCACCCCCGGCGACCCGCTTCCCGTACTTCGTCGAGTACGTCAAGCGCGTGCTACTCGCCAACCCAGCACTCGGCCCCGACGAGGCCAGCCGCGCGCGTGCCCTGTACCGGGGCGGCCTTCGCATCCACACGACCATCAACCCGAACCTGCAGGTCAAGGCCGAGGCCGCGGCCCGCGCCCACCTACCGGATCGCCGCGACCCGGAGGTCGCCATTGCCGTGGTCCGCCCCGGCAGCGGCCGCGTGGTCGCGGCGGTTGGCGGCCGGAACTTTAGGCGGCTGCAGTTCGACCTGGCCACGCAGGCGCACCGCCAGCCCGGCAGCGCCTTCAAGACCTTCGCCCTGGTGGCTGCCCTGCGCAGCGGTAGACGCCTGGACGACCTGGTGGACAGCGGCTCGGGCACGCTGCTGCGCGGCGACGGCGACAAGCCGTGGTCGGTCGCCAGCACCACCGTCGGGCAGCTGCCGTTGGACCGTGCGCTGGCCCTGTCGTCCAACGGCGCCTTCGCGCGGCTGGGCGTGGAGCTCGGTGGCCCCCGTATCGCCGAGCAGGCGCAGGCCATGGGGGTGACCTCAGACGTCGGGGTCAACGACGCGATCGTGCTCGGTGGCTTGCGCCGAGGCGTGACGCCGCTGGAGATGGCGTCGGCTTACGGGACGCTGGCCAACACCGGCATCCACCTCCCACCCACACCGATCGCCAAGGTCACCGCCGCCGACGGCAAGCTGCTGTGGCGGCACGCGCCCGAGCCTCGCGTCGCCGTGGACCCCGAGAACGCCTACCTGACCACGCTGGCCCTGCGGGAGGTGGTCGAGTCCGGCACGGGCCACGCAGCCAGGCTGTCGCGGCCGGCGGCCGGTAAGACCGGCACCACCCAGAACTATCGCGACGCGTGGTTCGTCGGCTTCACGCCGGAGCTGGCCGCGTCGGTCTGGGTCGGCCATCCGCTCCCGCGCCCCATGTACGACGTGCGGGGTATCCCCCGGGTGGAGGGGGGCACCTTCCCGGCGCAGATCTGGCGATCCTTCATGGCCGCGGCGCTGGCGGGCAGACCGGCGCGGCCGTTCCCCTACCCGTCGGCGCAGGAGGTGACGGTCAGCGTCGATCCGGCTAGTGGCTTGCTGGCTGCACCGTGGTGCGGTGCAGGGGTCACCCGGATCGCCCTGCCAAAGCAGCTGCCCACCAGCCACTGCCCGCAACCGCCGCCGCCCCCGCCGACGCCCGCACCTGCGCCCATCCCGACCCCGACCCGCACGCCAGTCGACGGGGCATCGGAAGCGCCCGCCGAGACGGCCTCCGAGGCAGCGTCCGAGTCGGCGGCGGCCTCCGAGGCGGCGTCGGAGCCAGCTCCCAAAGCGCCGGCCGAGCGAGTGTCACCAGCCCCATCGCCGGATCCCAAGGCCAGCGCGCCAAGAGCCCGACCGGCCCCACGACCCTCGCCCGCTCCCTCGCCGAGGCCTTCGCCCTCACCCTCGCCGACGCCGTCGCCTGGCAAGCAAAAGGACTGAACAGACCGGCTGCTAGCGTGACCGCTCATGCGTGCGCTGCTGTTGCACAACCCGAATGCCACCACGACCAACCCAGCGGTGACCGACGTTATCGCCCGCGCGCTGTCCGCCGAGCTCAAGCTCGACGTCGAGGCCACGAAGCGACGTGACCACGCCAGTTTCCTGGCCGCTGGGGCGGTGCGAGACGGCTACGAGGTGGTCGTGGCACTCGGCGGCGACGGCACGGTCAACGAGGTCATGCAAGGCCTCGCCGGCACCGACGTGCGGCTGGCCATCATTCCCGGAGGCTCCACCAACGTCTGGGCGCGCAGCCTCGGGTTGCCCAACGACGCGGTCGAGGCCACGTCGCTGATCCTGGACAAGCTGCGCAAGCACGACGACCGCCGGGTCAACCTCGGCTCCGCGAACGGTCGCTACTTCGGGTTCACCGCCGGCTTCGGCTACGACGCCGAGGCGGTCCGCTACGTGGAGCGCCGTTACCGGCTCAAGCGCGCCGTGCGCCAGGCATCGTTCCTGTGGAGCGGGGCGCTGGCCTACCGCGGCGGTGCCGGTGGGCGTCATCGCTGGTCCTCCACCGACATCACCTTGACCGTCGACGGCGGCGCGCCGGTGAGCCGGCTCAAGTCGGTGGTGTGCTGCAACTGCAACCCGTTCACCTATCTCGGCGACTGGCCTGCCCAGATGTGCCCGGACGCCGACCTGGACAAGGCGCTGGATGTCACGGCACTGACGCAGATCAGCTTCTTGGGCATCGCCCGCATCGCCCGCACCGCGCTGACCTCTGCCGGCGTCGGCCGGTTGCGCAGCGTGCGCCTGTGGCACGATCAGCCGTCCTACGAGCTGCGCAGCGCCACGCCCCTTGCGCTGCAGGTGGACGGCGACTACATCGGTGAGACGACGCGGGTACAGCTGCACAGCGTCCCCGCAGCGTTGCGCGTGGTCGCCTGACCCGGATGACCAACCTCGACGCCGGTTCAGCCCAGTCGCGCCCGCAGCGCGGCCGGCTCGTCAGTCAGCAGGCCGTCCACGCCAAGTTCGGCCAGCGCCGCCGCCCGATCGGGGTCATTGACCGTCCACACCGCGAGGCCGAGGCCGGCATCGCGCAGTGCAGCGATCGTCGGGGCGTCCAGGCCCGGGCTGCAACAATGCGAGGCGACGACCTGTGCGCCGTATTCCACCGCGATCTCTGACGCCGCCGGCAGCCCGAGGCTGTCGAAGTGCACCAGGCCCGTGGCGATCTGCGGCAGCGCGTCGCGCAGGGCCGCCACCGTCAATGGGCTGAAGGCGCTGGTCAGCAGCTGCCGTCCGGCGGGAAGCTCGTGCACGGCTTCGGCGACGAGCCCCACCACCGCCTCGCTCTCGTCGAAGTCAGGTTCGCCCGGCAGGTTCTTGACCTCCAGGATCACCCCCACAGCCACTGGCATGGTCGCCAGCACCTCGCGCAGGCTGTGGATCCCGGCCGCGGCCAGCTGCTGGGCGGTGCAGGCCACGATGTCCACAGCGCCAAAGCTTGGATCGTGATGGACGACGGCGACGCCGTCGGCACTGCGGCGTATGTCCAGCTCCACCCAGTCGGCGCCCGCGGCGGCCGCGGCAGCGAAGGCCGCAGGGGTGTTCTCGACCGACTCGGGCCCGCGCAAGCCTCGATGTGCTATCACCAGCGGCCGGCCGGGGGACCTGCGCAGCGGCATTGGGGGACCCACGAAGGGCAGTCTAGGGGTGGCCTGCTGTCCAGGTGCCCAGCGTGCCCAAGGAAATTTTGTCTGCCGCCCCCTAGACGCTGCCGGGCACCCCCGTTACAGTCTTTACGAGAAGGTGTGGTTGGTTGTTACGGTGCTTGTGAGTAATTTCACAAAACGGCGCGACCGCTGCGGTGTGGCCATGGCCCCCGAACCTTCGCCGACCCCGACGCGGGCGGGACCCGCGAACGTGGCAATGCCCGCCTCGTCTACCCCCCAAGCGACGGCGGCCAAGACAAGTACCGTCCTCACGCACGTAGGACACAACACCGGACAGAAAGTGAGCATCCTCATGGATTGGCGCTCCAGAGCAGCCTGCCTGGACGAAGACCCCGAGCTGTTCTTCCCGATCGGCACCACGGGCCCGGCCTTGGAACAAGTCGAGGCGGCCAAGCAGGTGTGTCGCGGCTGCGAGGTCATCGACCACTGCCTCGAATGGGCACTGGAAACCAACCAGGATGCTGGGGTATGGGGCGGCCTGTCCGAGGATGAGCGGCGCACGCTGCGTCGCAGCCGCCAGCGCCGGCGGCGGATGGCCAGCTAGCGCCCACGCAGAGGCAACGCATCCAGCTAGCGCAGCGGTAGCGCCAGTCGGATGCTAGTTCCCGATCGGTCCGAGCGGGCGGAAAAGGTCCCCCCGAGCTCGCTCTCGACCAGGGTCCGGGCGATCTGCAGGCCGAGGTTGGCCACCGCGTCCAGCGTCAGGCCCTCCGGCAGACCCACGCCGTCGTCGCTCACCTCGACGCCGAGCACCGGACCGTCGTGGGAGAAGCTGATGCGCACGGCCCCGCCAGCCGCGGCGGCGTCGTCCTGGGCTGCGGGGTAGGCGTGCTCGATGCAGTTCGCCAGCAGCTCGGTCAGGACCAGGGCGAGGGGCGTGGCAACCGCCGCCGGCAGGTCACCCGGCTCCCCCTCCATCACGAACAGCACGGGAATGTCGGGATCGGTCAGCCCGTCGGCCAGCATGTCGATGATCCGCCGGGCCACCTTGGCGAAGTCGACGTGCTCGGTTGACTCCTGGCTGAGCGTCTCGTGCACCAGCGCAATCGAGGCAATGCGGCGCACGCTTTCGGCCAGCGCCTCACGAGCCTCGACGGACTGCAGCCGCCGTCCCTGCAAACGCAGCAACGCCGCCACGGTCTGCAGGTTGTTCTTCACGCGATGGTGGATCTCGCGGATGGTGGCGTCCTTGAGCCGCAGGGCGCGCTCGTGGCGTCGCAGCTCGGTGACCTCGCGGACCAGCAGCAAGCCGCCGATGACGTCATCGTGGCCGATCAGCGGTAGCAGCCGGCGCATGACTACCGCTTCCTGGCGCTCGACCTCCACCACCCGCGACTCACCCAACCGCAGCGCCTCCAACAGCTCGTCGTGGCCGAGGTCGAAGTCGCGCAGGTTCTGGCCGAGCAGGTTCTCCAGGCTGCCCAGACGCCGGTAGGCCGAGATCGCATTCGGCGAGGCGTAGGTGACCCGGCCCTCGGCGTCGACGCGCATGATCCCGTCGCCGACGCGCGGGGCGACTTCGCGCTCCTCGGCTTGGTCGCCGGGGTACGGGAAGTTTCCGTCGGCAAGCATCTGCGCCAGCTCGCCGGCGGACTGCAGGTAGGTCAGCTCCAGCTGCGACGGCGAGCGGGCCGTGGCCACGTTGGCTTCGCGCGTCACGACCGCGGCGATCTTGCCGTGGAAGCGGACGGGAATCGCTTCCTCGCGCACGGGCACGCCAGTCGACCAGTCGGGGTCGGCGTCGCGGATGACGCGCTGCTCGGCGAACGCCCGGCCGACCATCGGCCGGTCGGTGACCGGGAACGCCTGACCGACGAGGTCTTCGGAATAGATCGTTTGCGCGGTGTAGGGCCGCATCTGGCCGACACACAGGTACGCGGCGGTCCCGTCGACCAGCGTGTAGCCGACGAACAGCAGCAGGTCGGCGAAGGACAGGTCGGCCAGGATCTGCCAGTCAGCCAGCAGCAGCTGCAGGTGATCGACCGTGTCGGCGTCCAAGACCGTGCGGTCGAGCAACCGCTTGCCGAGTAGCGCCATGGAGTCAGTCCTGCTCCAGCAGGACCAGCACGTCGCCTTCTTGCACCACGTCAGCCACGTCCACCTGGACCGTCAGCACGGTTGCGGCGGCCGGCGCGAGGACGGGAATCTCCATCTTCATCGACTCGACCACCAGCAGGGTGTCACCCTCAGCGACGCGCCCACCCGGCACGACGCGGACGGCCACCACGTTGGCGACCATCTCGGCGACGACCTCCAGCACGGACGCTACCGAGCGAGGAAGCGTTCAAGACCCTTGATGGGCCCGACCTCGCGGATGCGCGCGAAGGCGCGCGCCTCGATCTTGCGCACCTCTGGGATGGTCAGGCTAAGGCGGTCAGCCACCTCGCCCGGCTTGGCGGGCGTGCCGTCCACCAGGCCCATGCGTAGCTCCACCACGCGCCGCTCCACCTCGGGCAGGCGCCGCAGCACCCCCGACAGCTTCTGGCGTAGAGCATTGAGCGCCGCCGCCTCGGGGTCGGCGTCGCGGCCACGGCTCGCCGCGGGGCCGGCTGGCCGGTTGGGGGCGTTGTCTGGACTCACAGCACTACCGCTTTCGCTACCTAGGGACTTGTTCCGTGTCCTACCGCTTCGCTGCTTCAGGACTTGTTTCCGTGTCCTACCGCTGCGCTGCATGAGGACTCGGTCATGCTACCTGCGCGCTTCGCCGTGCAGATCGGCGGTCCGCACGACGCTGGCGGTCGGGGCCGATCGGTAGGCTCGCACGTTGTGGAACAGCTGCAACAACTGGTTGATGCCGCCGACACCGCCGCGCTACTGCGCGCTGTGGACGGGCTCAGCGCCGGCCGGGAATGGGATCGCCTCGCCGATCTGGCGCGACGCTGCCGGGACGCCGTGGAACTCGGCAAGCAGCTGTGGCCCGTGGCGACGCACATCGACTACCGCCTGGCGTGGGAAGGACCGGCGTCCCACGCGGCCGCGGTGCTGCGTCCGGGAGCCGGGCGCTTCGCCCTCGGTCCGCTCACCGAAGTGGCGGCCAGCACCCACGACTGGAACTCCTTGGCCCCTCACCTTCGCGACCCGATCACCGCAGCTGCCGTCGCCGGCGAGCGTGTGCTGCGCGGCGAGGACCTGCGCAGGGCGCAACCAGCCACAATGCTGGTGACCGCGGAGCTGCCCCTGGTCCTGGCCGGCTGGGAGCCGGCTTACCCGCTGCCGACCTACCGTGACCGCTCGGCGCTGTTCCCTCGCCCGAACGTGACGTCGCCCGGCCGTGGGCGGTCCGCAATCGTGCCAGCCGGCGGGCGGTCCAGCGATGACGAGGCCGTACGCGCCCTGCGCGATGTCGTCGAGGCTTGGGTGTCGCAGTCGTCGGGACGTGTCGACGCCGCAGTGGTGGACGGCCCGGCCGAGGCCGCAGTCGGGACACTGGAGCCAGGCGGCCGGCTGTACGAGGTCAGCGCCGACGAGGTGCTGTCCAGCCTGCAGTGGGCCGGCGCCAGCGGCGGCGCCTACGGGCGGCGGCGGGGCGGGGCCGCTGGACGCTTCACGGCTTGGTGGGTCACGGCGGCGGTCGCCGGCCTGGAATGGCCGACCGACCCAGACGACGACCGCTTCGTCGACCACCTGCGGGCCGCCATCGACGAGCTGCGCTGGTATGTGTGGACTGCACCGGGCGACGACAGCGGCTGGGTCTTGCGGGTGGCGATCGCCGACCCGATCGACGGGCTCGCCTGGGCGGTGGATGCCAGCGACCAGCGCGACGAGGAGGCGGGTGGAGCCGATGATCTACCGCCTCCTTGAGCGTTAGTGGTTCTCGTCGTTGTCACCGTCGCGGCATCCGTGGTCGTCGGCTGGCTGCGCGGGGGGCGTCTGTGGAATCTGAACCACCTGCGGCTTGCGGGTATGTGGTGGCTGCTGCTGGCCGGAGGCGCCCAGCTTGTGCTCTTCGCGGTCACGGCAGCAGGAGGACCCGCCGAGACGCTGGCACTCCCGTTGCTGGCCGTGGGGCAGGCAGGATTGATCGCCTTCATTTGGGCCAACCGCCTGCTGCCCGGCATCCTGCTGGTACTGCTGGGATCGGTTGCCAACGCGACGGTCATCGTCGTCAACCGCGGCATGCCGGTGTCGGCCGAGGCGCTGTCAGCCGTGAGCGGCGGCTCGTCGGACTTCGAGCCGGGCAAACACCGGCTGCTAGAGGCCGGTGACCCGCTGGGTTGGCTGGCCGACGTCATCGCACTGCCGCTGTTGCGCACGGTGGTCAGCCTCGGTGACGTGGTGCTCGCCGCGGGCATCGGCCTGCTGGTCAGCAGCCTGATGCTGCGGGTGCCACGACCGCATGATCCCGATACGCCCGCGCCGCATGATCCCGATACGCCCGCGCCGCCAGCTGGCCGGGGTGACGGCAGGGCTCAAGTAGCCAAGCGGTAGCGCACATGTGTCAGCGTCGCAGCCAGCGCACCGTCTCGGTCAGGCCCTCACGCAAGGTCGTCCACGGCTTCCAGCCGAGCTCAGTGGCGGCAAGCCGGGCGTCAAGGGCGATGTTGCGCAACTCGCCAGGACGTTCCGGCGCGTGCTCGGCCTCGCGGCTGTAGCCGATCACCTCCGCCAGGGCGGTGAACAGCTCGTTGACGCTGGTCTCCTCGCCGGTCCCGATGTTGCAACGCAGGCCGTCGCTCCGGTCCATCGCCAGCACGAAGGCGTGGACCACGTCGTCGACGAACACGAAGTCACGCGTCTGCTCACCGTCCCCGAAGATCGTGACCGCCTGGTTGTCGAGCATGCGGCCGCCGAAGATCGAGACCACGCCGGCCTCGCCCAGCGGGTCCTGCCGGGGACCGAAGACGTTGCCGAGCGCCAGTGAGGTCCACTGGAGGTCGTACAGCGCGGCGTAGGTGTACAGGTACTCCTCGACGCCGCGCTTGCTGGCGCCGTATGGCGAGTGCGGATGGCCGGGATAATCCTCGGCGACCGGCAACTCGTCGGCGGAGGGCTCGCCGTAGATGCAACCGCCCGACGTCGCCATGACGATCTTGCGAGCCCCGTGCTTGCGGGCGATCTCCAGCAAATTGACCGTCCCCACGACGTTGATCCTGGCGTCGCGCACCGGGTCGGCGACACTCCTGCGGACGTCGATCTGCGCCGCCAGGTGCAGGATCACCTCCGGCTGCGCACGGGCAACAACCCGCTCCAAGCCGTCGGAGACAAGGTCGATGCGCTGGAAGACCAGGGGCAGGTCGGGGTTGCGGCGAGCCTCGTCAAGGTTGTGCAGCTTGCCGGTTGACAGGTCGTCGACCACCGTCACCTTGTGGCCCTCGGCCAACAGACGGTCAGTCAATGTCGACCCGATGAAACCGGCCCCGCCGGTCACGAGCACGCTCGTCAATGGTCTTCCTTTGTCCCGCTGTCGCTGGGTCCTTGGCAGGAGGATCGTGCCAGATCGCGGGCCCGTGAGGCGGATCAGCCGACTGCGGTCAACCTGATCCGGATCCGAGCCAGCAGACCGGGTGGCGCGCAGTCCCGGCACTTGGCGGCCACCAGCGCCCGCAGCTCGCGCTCGAACTCCGCGCGGTCAAGGCAGGGAGGGCAGTCCTGAAGGTGGTGCTGGATCGCCACCTCCAAGTCGAACTGCGTCTCGCCGTCCAGATAGATCTCCAGCCGGTCGAGTACCTCTCGACACTCCTCATTCATCGTCGCTGCTGCCTCCTGCGTCGTCCGTTGTCGCCGGCAGCAGGCCTCGGGCCGCCGCGTAGTCGTACAACGCTCGATGCAGCGCTGCTCTTCCCCGATGCAGCCGGCTCATCACCGTCCCGATCGGCGAGTCCATGATCTCGGCGATCTCGGCGTAGCTGAAACCCTCGACGTCGGCCAGGTAGACCGCCATGCGGAACTGCTCGGGAAGGTCGGCCAGCGCCTGCTTGACCTCGTCGTCTGGCAGCTGCCGCAGGAACTCGACCTCGGCGGGGGCCTGGGTGGTAGCCGCGATCCGGTCGTACAGCGAGAAGTCGCTGCCGTCCGACAGGCCGTCGCGGTGGGCGTCGACCGAGACGGGGGCGGGTTGGCGCTGCCGCTTGCGGTAGCTGTTGATGTAGGTGTTGGCCAGGATGCGATACAGCCAGGCCCGCAGGTTGGTGCCCGGCTCGTACTGGTGAAACGCCCGGTAGGCCTTGGCGAACGTTTCCTGGACCAGGTCCTCCGCGTCAGCCGGGTTGCGGGTGTAGCGCAGGGCGGCCGAGTACAGCGGGTCAAGGTAGGGCAGCGCGTCGCGGGCGAAGACCTCCCGTCGCTGGTCGTCGGTGAGCTCCTGTCTGACCGTGCCGCTGGGCACCCTGCCTCCCTCATCGTGGATTCGCCGACGCCAAGTGTAGGCGCTGCCCGGCACCGGTTCCGTGCCTGTCGTCACGTCAGTACGTGTAAAACCATGTTGACATACGTCGTTGTGCCCCGTACAACGACAGCGCTGGAACGACAGGGAGCGCAAACTGTGACCGATGACCCGCTTGGCGCCTGGCTGCGCGAGACCACCGATGCGGACGCCCGCGCCGCGCAGGTTGGGCCAGCGCCGGGCGCGTCACCGGCAGCCGACGGGCCGGCACCGCAGCCCCGCGGATCCGACACCTCGCAGGCACCGCCGGGCGAGGATCGGGTCGCGGCACTGTTCGCCGACGAGCGGCTGGCGTCCCCGCCGAGGCGCCGCAGGCGGCTGCTGTGGCTCCTCGCCGCCCTGCCGTGGCTGGTCGTGGCAGCGCTGCTGCTGGCCCCCGCCGCTCCGGTGCCCACCGCAGGTTCCGGCGCCCGGGAAGGTCCGGTCGCGAATGAGGTAGCCGCTGCCGCCGGTTCCGCGACCTCGCCACCCAGCGATGCGGGTGTCGCACAAACCGATGCGGGTGTCGCACAGACCATGACCACGTCCGTTGCCGACGACCGGCTGCTGGCGGCCGCCGCCGTGGCAGTGCGCACCACCGTCACGGCCAGCGACGGCCGGACGCGTCGCTATGTCGACACGGTGGCAGCCGAGTCCGTCGTCCACCACGGCGATATCGCGGTTGTCACGGTTCGCGCGGTGGTCCTCGACGGCACCGCCGACCGCTGGCTGCGCGCCCGGCCAGCCCGGTTCGCCGTTCCGGTCGCCGCCAGGGACAACGACGTGGTTGCCATGGCCGACCCCTGGGTGCTGGCGTCGCCCCCCGCGCGCCCGGCTGTCCCGGTGTGGCGGCCGCTGCCCGACCAGTCGCTGGCGCCGGCCGTGGCCGTGGCGCTGCGCGACGTCGGCTACCGCGATGTCGCGCAGCCGCGGCTCAGCGTCAGCGACGACCTGCCGGGGATCGTGCGGGCCGGCGTGCGCGCACGCGCTCCCGGCGAGCGCGCCGTCCGCGGCCATGCGTTGTGGTTCAGCGACGGACAGCCGCCACAGCTGCTGGGTGCCCCGCCGCCTACACCGGCGCCGTCATCTGCACCGGTCCCGCCACCTATACCGACGCCGTCATCCGCGCCGGCGCCGTCATCGCCAAGCGACCTGCCATCGCCAGACCCCACCCCCGAGCCGCTGGAGCAGCCGTGACCATGACTCCTCCTGTAGTGGCCACCACTGTCGACCGCCGTCGACCGGAGGGCGCCGCGGGATCGGGTCCCTCGGGTCGCGCCGGCCGCCGGCCGCTGTCGGCTGGGGCAACGGCCGACCGACCGCGCGACGGGGGATCGTTGCCGCTGCTGGCGGCGGCGTTCGCCACCCTGTATTGCGAGGTCGAGGCCGGCTACCGCCCTCGGCGCCATCTGACGTCGCTGGCCACGCCCATGCTGGTGGCGCGACTCGGCGCCGCCGCGATCCGACCTTGCAGTCCCGCCACGGTGGCGCGCGTGCTGGTGGTACCCGTCGACGCCCGCACCGCCGAGGCGGTGGTCGTGGTCCGCGGCGCCGGGAGGTACACGGCTCTTGCCCTACGACTGCTCCGCACGCGTCAGGGTTGGCGGGTCGACGACGTGGCACGCCCGGAGGCGGGTTGCCTGCCGCCGCCGCCGTTCCCGGTCCCCGCCGACGACGACGAGGACAGCTTCGCCGCCGTGGATGCGGGATTGCCACAGCCAGTTTGTGGTGGGTAGCCTGCCGCCCAATGCGCGCGTACCCACGCACGCGGCTTCCGCTTTTGGTGCTCGGCGTTGTCGCTGCTCTTGTCGCACTGGCCTGCCAGCTCACGCCGGTGGCTCGAGCTGACCCGCAAGCTGCTGATCCGCGACTCCAGGAAGCCGTCAGCCGACGCGTCGCCGTGCAACAGCGCCTCGACGGCCTGCTCGACCGCACCGGCCGCCTGGAGGCCGAGGTGGCGGCGTATTCCGAGCAGCTGGAAGGGCTGCGAGCCACCGCCGCGGGGCAGGGGCGCCGGGCGCGGGCGGCCAGTGGCGTGGTGGCATCCCGCATCCGCGCCGCCTACAAGTGGGGCCAGGCCGACGTCTCGCTGTCACTGCTCACCAGCGGCTCCCTTCCACAGGTCAAAGCAAGGGCCCGGCTACTGGCGCTGCTCGCCCAGCGCAGCCGTGCACAGCTGCAGACGGCCGCGGCTGCACGTGTGCGCACCGACGCCGCGGCGTCACAGGTCGCCATGGCGGTGCAGCGGCTGCGCGCCCGGCAAGCCGAACTGGACGCTGCTCGCGCGGAGGCGACCCGGCTGGTGGCAGAGGCGGAATCCATCGAGCAACAGGTCCGCGCCACCATCGCGGCCGAGCGCCGGGCGGTCCGAGAGGCGGCGGCACGCCGACGGGAGGCGGCGGCGGCGGCCGCAGCGGCCGAGGCCAGGGCGGCGGCCGCCGCCGAAGCCAGCGAGACCGCGTCGGCCCGCAGCAGTGCCTCGGCCAGCCGCAGTGGCAACAGTGACGGGGCGACGAGCGACGCCGGCAGCACGGCGGGCGACAGCGACGGCAGTGACGGCGCCAGCGGCGGTAGCAACGGCGGCGGCGGCAACGATGGCGGCGGCAGTGACGGCGGCGGCAACGATGGCGGCAACGATGGCGGCGGCAGTGACGGCGGCGGCAACGATGGCGGCAACGATGGCGGCGGCGCGGGCAGCAGCGACAGCAGCGGCGGGGTCGCCTGCCCGGTCGGCCAGCCACGTAGCTACAGCGACACCTTCGGCGCTCCTCGCTCGGGCGGTCGCAGCCACACGGGCACCGACATCTTGGCGCCACACGGAACGCCGAGCTACGCGTACGAGGACGGCATCATCAGCCGCCTGGAGGGCAGCTCGCTGGGTGGCATCTCGCTGTACCTGGAGGGAGCCAGCGGCGCCAGTTACTACTACACGCACCTGTCGGGCTATGCGGCGGACGCCAGTGTTGGCAAGACGGTCTCGGCCGGCGAGCTCATCGCCTACGTCGGCGACACGGGCAACGCCGCGGGGATCTCCCACCTGCACTTCGAGGTGATGCCAGGTGGCGGCGCCAGCGTCAACCCGTACCCATACGTTGTGCGCGCCTGCGGGTGATCGACTCCCGCCACGTCGCGCTGGTCCAGGCCTGGCTGCAGACCTGTAACGACGTGGTGGCCGCTGCCCCAGCTGTCGCCACCGCCCTGACGGCTGCCGGCCTGAACGCCCGCAGCGCTTCGCCGGCGCTACTGCCCACCGGGTCCTGCGACGCGGTCGTGCTGCTCGACGATGAGCTGACTCGCGCCGGCGACCACGGCGAGGCCCTGGTCGCCGAGGCCGCACAGGCCCTGGCACCGGGCGGGCTGCTGATCGTGTCAGTCGTGAGCCGCGTGCACGCTCAGGCCACGGGCCGGCGCTTGGTCGGGCGCGGCTACACCGCCGATGAGCTGCGGCGGGCGTTGGGCCACCGTGGCTTCGACGTGGAACTGCTGTGCGCTCCGGGCGCGGCCGCCACCGTCGCCGGCGACCCCGATGGGGGCCTGAACCCGGAGCTGGACCGTTCTCCCGGTCTGCTGGACGCCGCCGCCCGGCTGCTGGCGATCGGTCGCCGGCACCATGATGCGCAGGGTCGTAGCGCGGCTTTCTTCGACACATTGCCACGCAAGGTCGTGGCAGCCGCAGCGCTGTGCCGCGACGAGGGCCGGCTGCTGGTGGTGCACGACAGCTTCAAGCGTCACTGGACGATTCCGGGTGGCGTGGTGGACCCGGGCGAGGATCCGCGCAGCGGTGCGCAGCGCGAGGCCTTCGAGGAGGCCGGCGTCGAGGTGGGTGTCGGCGCCGTGCTCGGTGTGTTCGCCTCGTCCTGGCCAGAGCGGGTGGTGCTGGTCTACGACGCCCGACCGCTTCGGCGCAGCGACGCTGCGCCGAAGGCCGTTCACGCCCACGAGATCGATGCCGTGGAGTGGCTTGCGTTCGACGAGGCGCTGGCCCGCCTGGCGCCCTACGTCGCCGAGCAGGTCCGTCGCTGCCTGGCCGAACCAGGCGGCACCCACTGGCAGGACCACGCCTAGCCGGCCTTGCCTAGTTTTCCGGCTCGCCACCAGTCGTGCACGGTCCGGAGCAATGCACGATGTCGGTGACCTCGCTGTAGTCATACAGGTGCGAGATGTCCCGGAAGACGTAACTCCGGTCGTCCAGCAGCGGTAGGTCGGCGTCGAAGTAGCCGTTGAGGATCAGCCGCCAGGTGTTCACCGGGCTGATGGCGGCATACAGACCAGGATCGTCGAGGCCCGGCAGCAGGTAGGCGTTGAGGATCTGGAACTTCTCCTGCAGTTCCGCGTCGGTCGCGGACTCCCAGTCAAAGCCGATCTCGTCGAGCTTGTAGCGCACCGGGTGCGGGCCCTCGTCGGCCTGGATCACCACGATCGGGCGCTCGGCCGCATCGACGTCGAGCAGCTCGTCGAGAAACGCCGAGATCTGGCCGTTGGTGTACTGCGTCTGCTCGATGTAGCCGCGGGTGCGCCCCCGCCGGCCGTCTTCGGTGAGGCTGACGTAGCGGCCGAGGCGGTCGAAGACGAACGGCTCATGTGGCAGCAGGATGTGCGCGAAGGTGAAGGTGGGTCCCGGCTGGGTCATCGCCGTGCGCAACGCCTGGAACTGCCGGATGGCACCGTCGTAGTGGATCCGCCGCTGTTCGTCGCCGGACAGTTGGGAAGGCCGTTTGCCCAGCTCCGACAGCAGGGTCGTCTCCCACCAGGTCGTCTCGAAGTCCGACCGGATCCCGTAGCCGAGGTTGGCGTCGGCGTGGGGGTTGCTCTGGGTGGGGTCCCACCAGGCCCCGATGTGGACGTACTCGTAGCCGCGAGCCTGCAGGATGCGACCCAGCTGATGGTTGCGCAGCAACTCAGACAGCGGCAGCGCGTCGCCGGTGTCGCGCCCGTAGCGCTTCGGCATGTCGTACAGATAACGCAGGTTCAACGACGACGACAGCGACGAGGCGGTCTTGAGATAGTTGGCGGTGCTGTCCGGGGCCACATAGAACCCGCGGCGCTGCAGGTCGGCGGTGAACGCGCGGTTGTCGAAGCCCAGGTAGGACCGCATGTTCTTCTCGGACGGGTAGCGGTCGAAGATCAGGTAGTAGATGTCGCGCGGTTTGCCCTCGGCGCTCCACTCCCCCACGCGGGGCTCGAGGTCCTCCGGTGGTGGGACGCGCGCCGGCGCGGCGGCCAGCACGGGCGGTTTAGCCTGCCAGATCGTCACCAGCGACAGCGCGACGAGCACCAGCGAGACCCCTGACAGGATCGTCGTCAGCTCCCGCAGGAAGGCGCGCAGCCTGATCGCACCCACCACGCACAGGGCCACGCCCGACAGCCACAGCGGCAGTAGCCATGCGGGGTCACCGGCGAGGTTGCGAACGTGGCCCCACAGCAGCAGGCCCAGGATCAGGGCCGACGAGGCCATCGCTGCCCGGCGGGCGTCACGCAGGGCGACCGCCAATGCAACGAAGACTGCCGCACCGATGCCGATGTTGTAGGCCAGCAGCCTGACGGCCTCCCACGTCGGGGTCTCGGCCACGTTGCGCCCGTACAGAAACAGCACCGGCCACGCCGCGAACAGCAGTGGATACACCACCAGCTGGTGTCGCCAGCGCCGGGCGTGCTCTGGCTGGTCCATCGTCAGCGCCGTCGCAGCAGGTACAGCGTCCGCTGTGAGCCGTTTACCCGTTCGCGCCGCACCACCTCGAACCAGTCAGCCAGGGCGTCTTCCAGCCCCTGCTCGCTGTAGCCGTCGAAGACATCGTGGCGCGAGGCCAACAGCCGGCGCACCATGGGATCGTCCTTGGGTACCCATTCCAGCACCAGCCACTGGCACAGCGTCGCGAACCAGGCGGCCACGTCGGCCAGCGGCACGTTGTTGGCGATCGCCAGATGGTGAATCAAGGCCAGGGCCAGCGCGACGTCGGCGGGACCGCGATCACTCAGCGATTGCCGCTCGGCATGCGCCCATCCCAGTCCGGGGCTGGGGTTGGCGAAGTCCATGACCAACGGCAGCACGGTCGGAGTCTCGCCGGCGGCGGCCTGGCGCCAGCTCACCTCGACCGCCGAAGGGTCCATCTCTAATGCCACCACGCTGGCGGCCGTGCGGGCGGCCAGCGACGAGAAGCGGCCGGTGTTGGCTCCCAGGTCCCACACCGAGCGTGGCTGCAGCTCGCCGACGAACTTGGCGACCAGCTCCTCCTTGTGGGCCATCGCCTCGTCGCTGTAGCTCTCCTTGGCCGCGTAGTAGTCGCGCCAGGCCGACTGGCCCGGTTCCCAACCCTGCTTGCGCACGGCCGCGGTGAGACTGTCGATCAGCCCGCGGAACGCCTGCTCACTGAAGCGGCCACCGCTCTTGGCGCCGCTTTTGGTCTGCTCCTCGGCGCCGGCATCGTCGGCGTGCCGGCGTTGGCTGCGCGCATGGGCGTGCAGGTGCACGGCCAGGCCGGGTTGCATCCGGCTGCGACCGGGCAGCAGCGCTGCCGCCAGGTCCAACGGCACGCCGTCGAGATGCACGGCCAGCAACCGCAGCAGCCGCACGTCCACGCTGCTGGCAAGGGCCAGCGGGGCCAGGAAGTGCTGGCAGAACTGCCGGTAGGCCACCCAGGGTTCGCCCTGCGGCAGGATCTCCAACGACAGGGTGTCGATCAGCACCGGCTTGCCCGCCACGAACTGCACGTTGAAGGCACTGGCGTCACGCAGCGACATCCCGTGGTCGAAGGCCAGCTGCTGGGCCCGCAGTGTGGCCAGTGCGGCGTCGCGCAACTGGCCGGGACACCACTCGTAGGGATAGGAGATGAAGTCGATTATCTCGGGGCGCAAGACGCGGTGGGCGTCACCGGCGTGCGGGGCGACGTCGACCTCCTCGTGGCGCACGAGCAGCCCGGCGCCGGTCAGGGTTTCGTACAACCCAGAGGTCATCAGCTGGTCATAGTGCTGTGCGAAGCGCGGATTGACCTGCCGGTACAGCGCGGCGTCGCGCCTGAAGACGAAGCCGGCGGGATCGCGAAAGGAGCCCGCGACCCGCTCGTCGGTCACTACCTGCTCCGGCGCGAGAAGAACCCGGTGATGCGCCGCCAGAACACCTTGACGCCGAGGCTCAGCGCCATCGCCGCACCCACGACCACCTGGAAGATCAGGCTGCCCGAGCCCGGGTCGATGTAGGCGTTGGCTGCTGGCAGCACCAGCAGCGACAGGCAGACCGTCAACCACACCAGCCAGGCGAAGTGGGAAGCCAGTCTGCGCATCAGGATCTCCTTCGCAAGGATTGAACGGCCGAGCACGGTAACACCGCAGCCAACGACTTACGCGCCGTGGCAGCGCTTGTACTTCAGGCCCGAGCCGCAGGGGCACGGGTCGTTGCGGCCGACCTTGTCTTCGTTGCGCACCGTCTGCTGTGGCGGTGCCGCGGCGTCGGCCTGCCGCTGGGCGGACGCGCCGGCGGCCGTGGTGGCGTCCCCGCCGACAGCGTAGCCGGAGCCGCCGCGCGACGAGCCCGACGCCGCCGCCGACGAGGTGTAGGACAGCTGCGACGGCGCGGGGCCACGCGGCTGCTCGCGCAGGCGTGGGCGGGCGACCTTGGCCTCCTCGCGCGACGCTCGGCCATTGCCGGCCGCGCTGCGCTCCGGTTCTCGCTCAGGCTCGGCTTCGGGCGGCGCGACCGGCAGGTTGAAGAAGTAGCCGGTGGCCTCTTCCTTGATGTGGGCCATCATGTCGGCGAACGCCTCATAGGCCTCGCGCTGGTATTCCACGAGGGGATCGCGCTGGCCGACCGCTCGCAGTCCGATCCCGTCGCGCAGGTGGTCCATCTCGTACAGGTGCTCGCGCCAGATGCGGTCGACGACCGACAGGATCACGCGGCGTTCCACCTGCCGCATGGTGTCCGAGCCGATCTCGGCCTCGCGACGCTCGTAGGCTCGCATGCAGTCGTCCAGCAGCAGCTCCCGCAACTGCTCGCCGGTGACGGTCTCCAGATCGACGGCCTCGCGCTCTACGCCGACCGCGTAGATCTGCTCCAACGCGGTCCACAACTCGTCGAGGCTCCACTCCTCGGCGAAGACGCCCTCCGGGGCGTACGTCGCGCACAGGTTGGTGACCGTGTCCTCGACGAAGTCCTCGGCGTACTCTGCGACCTTGTCGTCGGGGCCCTCCAGCACGGTGGAGCGCTGCGCGTAAATGACCTCACGCTGCTTGTTCATGACATCGTCGTACTTGAGGACGTTCTTGCGAATCTCGAAGTTGCGGGCCTCGACCTGGCCCTGCGCGCGGGCCACGGCACGCGAGACCATCTTGTGCTCGATCGGCATGTCCTCCGGCAGCTTCAGTCGCGTCATGATCGACTCGACGGCGCTGGCGTTGAACAGCCGCATGAGGTCGTCTTCCAGCGACAGGAAAAACCGCGACTCGCCCGGGTCGCCCTGCCGTCCGGAACGGCCGCGCAGCTGGTTGTCGATGCGGCGCGATTCATGGCGCTCCGTGCCAAGCACGTACAGCCCGCCCAGTTCGCGGATCTTGTCGCCCTCCGCCTTGGTCTCGGCCGTCGCCTGCTCCAGCGCCTCGCGGTAGGCCGCCTGATAGGACTCGGGGTTCTCGTCGGGGTCATGCAGGCGGCGCGCCTCGGTGTGGGCCAGCGCCTCGGGGTTGCCGCCGAGCATGATGTCGACGCCGCGGCCGGCCATGTTCGTGGCCACGGTGACCGCGCCCAGGCGGCCGGCCTGGGCCACGATCTGGGCCTCCTTGAAGTGATTCTTGGCGTTGAGCACCTCGTGGGGGATGCCCCGACGGGTCAGCATGGCCGCCAGCTTCTCGGACTTGTCGATCGACACGGTGCCGACCAGGACGGGCTGGCCCTTGGCATGGCGGGCGGCGATGTCTTCGGTGACGGCCTCGTACTTGGCCTTCTCGGTCTTGTAGACCTGATCCGCGGCGTCGAGTCGCACCATCGGACGGTTCGTCGGCGCCGTCACCACACCGATGTCGTAGATGTGGGCGAACTCGCTCTCCTCGGTCTTGGCGGTACCGGTCATCCCAGATAATTTGCGGTAGAGGCGGAAGTAGTTCTGCAGGGTGATCGTGGCCAGGGTCTGGTTCTCCTCATTGATCCGCACCCCCTCCTTGGCCTCGATGGCCTGGTGCAGGCCCTCGGAGTAGCGCCGGCCGATCAGCGTGCGGCCGGTGAACTCGTCCACGATCAGGACCTCACCGTCGGAGACCATGTACTCACGGTCGCGCAGGTACAGCTCCTGGGCGCGGATGGCGTTCTGCAGGTGGTGGATGAGCGGGGTGTTCACGCTTTCGTACAAGTTGTTGACGCCGAGCAGCTCCTCGACGCGGGTGACACCCTCCTCGGTCACCGCCACCGTCCGCTTGGCCTCGTCGATCTCGTAGTGGGTGTCCTTGCTCAGGCGCGGAACGACCCGCTTGGCGAAGACCGCGTACCACTCGGTGGCCTGGTCGGCGGGCCCGGAGATGATCAGCGGCGTCCTCGCCTCATCGACCAGGATCGAGTCGACCTCGTCGACGATGGCGTAATGGTGCCCACGCTGCGCCTTGTCTTCACTGGACAGCACCATGTGGTCGCGAAGGAAGTCGAAGCCGAACTCGTTGTTGGTGCCGTGGGTGACGTCGGCGGCGTACGCGGCGCGCTTTTCCTGCCTCGACTGCTGGGCGGCGACGAGACCGACGTTCAAGCCGAGGAAACGATGGATCGGTCCCATCCAGTCGGCGTCGCGGCTGGCCAGGTAGGGGTTGACGGTGATGACATGGACGCCCTTGCCCTCCAGGGCGTTGAGGTAGACCGGCATCGTCGAGGTCAGCGTCTTGCCCTCACCGGTGCGCATCTCAGAGATGTCGCCCTGGTGCAGGGCGATGCCGCCGAGGACCTGGACGTCGTAGGGGCGCTGGCCAAGAACCCGGTGCGCGGCCTCCCGCACGGTGGCGAAGGCCTCGGGCAGTAGCTCGTCGATGGTCTCGCCGTCGGCCAGGCGGCTGCGGAACTCCACGGTCCGATCACGCAGCTGTTCGTCGGTCAGCTCGGTGACCGACGACTCAACAGCGTTGACCTTGCTGACCTGGGTCTCGAGCTGCTTTAGGTGACGACCCTCGCCGAGGCGCAAGATCTTCTGGAGGACCACGATGAAGCCTGCCTTTGTGCCGGGATGCGACGGTGTCCCAGTGTAGGCGGCGCTCCGCGCGCCGCTCCCGGCTGTCCGCCACGCCGCGGCTACCTACCAGAGGGTCTCCACCAGCCTGGCTTGCTGGATGGCAGAATCCCTCGTTACGAGAGGAAGCCCCATCGTCTTCGCACTGGCCACGACAGGCGATCCCACGGGAGCCGGGACGAGCCCTTTGCGTACCAGACGACAGCGTGGGAATCTGCGACGACCCTCACGAAGGCTGCAGATCGCTGCGAGCGAGTTCGCTGCCCTGCTCACTGGTCAGGGTAGGGGACGGAGGCAGCGACGACCACTCTGGTGCCGGCCCCAGATGCCCTGCAGCCGACCCTGTCCTCACGTAGCGAAGCGGTAGGACATGTCCCTCGTTGCGGCTACTTGATTTCGAGCAGCTTTTCGCGCACCGCGTAGACCACGGCCTCCATCCGGGAGTGCAGGTGCAGTTTCTCCAGGATGTTGCGCACGTGGTTCTTGACGGTGTTTTCGGAGATGAACAGCTCCTTGGCGATGTCGCGGTTGTTCAAGCCCTGCGCGACGAGCGTCAGCACCTCCATCTCGCGGACGGTCAGCCGCGGGGCGGGCATCTGCTGGCGCTCCTCGCCCTTGCGCGCCATTGCCGCGAATTCGGTGAGCAGCTTGGAAGCCATTGACGGCGAGATCAGCGACTGGCCAGCATGCACGCTGCGGATGGCGCCGGCGACCTCGTCGATGGAGATCTCCTTGAGCAGGTAACCGCTGGCGCCGGCCTTGATCGCGTCGTACAGATCCTCCTCCTCGTCGCTGATCGTCAGCATGAGGATCTTGGTGTGCGGCACGGCGTCTTTGATCGCCTGGGCAGCGTCGATGCCACCGCGCTTCGGCATGCGCACGTCCATGAGGACCAGGTCGGGCATGTACTGCTCGGCCATGGCAACGACCTCGTTGCCGTCGTTGGCCTCCGCGACCACCTCGATGTCTGGCTCGGACTCCAGCACCATCTCGAGTCCGCGCCGGAACAGCGCGTGGTCATCGGCGACGATGACGCGGATCGCATCACGGCGCTTCGGTTCATCCGTCATGAGCGGTCCTCGCGCGTCTGCTGCCGGTCGACGTCGGATGACGCCGGATGACGCCGGTCGACACCAGTCTAACCGGACAAGTCGCCCAGAGAACCGTCTGCCGGCATGTGACCTTCAGCGGTAGGCGGCACGGTTTTCGCAGGGCTATCCGGCGGCGCCAAGCAAGACGCCTCGTCGACCCAGCCGGTCAGCCCGCCCCCGCAGACGATCCCCTGCGGTCGGCCAACGTGTGCCGATGTGGGCGGCACCGCGAGGAAGCAACGGTGACCCGGAACGGGAGGACTACAAGACCGTGAGGTGGTCCTCGGTGACGCCGTGCACCGAGGAGAGGGACAGAGAGCGGTCAAAGGTGACGAAGCGCCCGTCGTGCGCCGCTGCCAGGGCGAGCAGGTAGGCGTCCGTCACCTGACGTGGACCGTGCAGTCGGGAGTGGTCCACCACCTGGGCATCGAGCACGCTGATATCGCAGGGCCAGAACGCGTGATGACCGCTGTCGCTCGCTCGGCTCAGCAGCTCGATGGCCTCCGTAGGTGACACGGGGCTCGGGTAGCGGGGCTGGCTGAGGATCCGCACGAAGCCGTTCTCGGTGATCGCGCATGACGCCCACCCCGCCGCGATCTCATCGTGAAGCCAGTCGCGGGCCCGGCCGTGATCGACGTGATCGCTGTCGAGCAGCGCCAGGAGCACGTTGACGTCGAGCAGCGCCCGCCTCACTCGGG